>JADMIO011449872.1_pt1 | contig 13891 bp, 13 predicted proteins | sample 8958161 | NCBI WGS metagenome assembly JADMIO01 (sample SAMN16585339, study PRJNA669376) | soil metagenome | isolation source: Crop rotation soil | place: USA: Cullars Rotation, Alabama | collected 2011 | reverse complement strand
CGCGATATGTGTAACCATAGTTAATACAGGACAGAGAATCCTGAAAGGTAGATTTGCTTTGCCACGGTGTACGGACCGATCGTCCGTAGCCTCCTTTGTCAATGAAGTCCAGTTCATTTTTGAGGAGTTCCAGAATATCGCGCTCATCCGTTGACATGGCTGTTAACCTCCTTTTCTTCGTCCTTAGGCCTTCACCCGCCACGGCAAGCGCAAGCAACATGCCAGTTGCTTTCGTGATATTTCCGAGTTTCAGTGAGTGAATTGTGAGTAAGCTTTCGCAGTTGATGAGGAAAAGTTCACAGTCAGCGGTAGACAAGCATATAATCCGAGGAAATCGATGGCCCCCAAAAACACAAACGAACAGATCCTTGTAGTTGACGACGACCAGATGATTCGCTGGACGCTTCGCGAAGCTTTGCAGAGTTGGGGTTTCGCTACGGTTGAAGCCAGCCTCGCGGCGGAAGCGGTAAAGCAGTTTCTGGCAGAGCTACCAGCAGCAGTCTTGCTCGATATCGATCTTCCTGACGGTTCCGGCCTCGATGTATTGCGCGAGATCAAACGCGAACATCCCGAAGCGATTGTGATCATGATCACAGGGAATGTTCAGGTTGATAACACCATCTCGGCCCTGCGCGGCGGAGCATACGACTTCATCGCTAAACCTCTTAACCTTGAAGAGCTCCGCGTCACACTGCGAAACGCGATTGAAGCTCGACAGTTACGCCGTGAAGTAGCGCAAGTCAGAAAGGAACGAGCGCGCGAGTTTAACTTCAAGCAGATCGTCGGCGAGTCGCCGGCGATGAAGAAGATGCTGAGTCTGGCTGCCAAAGTTGCGGAGAGCGAAGTCTCGTCTGTTTTACTGCAGGGCGAATCCGGCACAGGCAAAGACCTGGTGGCGAAAGCGATTCATTATGGCTCGGAACGAGCCGATGGACCTTTCGTGGCGATAAACTGCGCCGCTCTTCCCGCAACGCTCATCGAATCCGAGCTTTTCGGCTACGAAAAAGGCGCGTTCACCGATGCAAAGGCGCGCAAGGAAGGATTGTTCGAACAGGCTGAAGGCGGAACGCTCTTACTCGATGAGATCGGTGAGCTGGAGCTGTCGCTACAAGCCAAGCTTTTGCGTGTTCTGGAGGAAGGCGCGTTCCGCCGGGTGGGTGGTCTAAAAGATATTCCACTCGATGTGCGTGTGCTGGCCGCGTCCAATCGCGATCTGAAGGCGGAGAGCGAAGCCGGACGTTTTCGCCTCGATCTGTACTATCGTCTATCGATCATTCAGATCGATATTCCACCGTTGCGCGAAAGAGGTGACGACGTTTTGTTGTTGTCTCAACACTACATCGATACGATCGGAGCGAGACTGAAGCGAAACAAAGTCCACGGTCTGGCTGCTGAAACGCAGGAAGTGTTCAGGAAATACGACTGGCCCGGAAACGTTCGCGAGCTGCGCAACGTGATCGAACGTGCTCTGATTCTTGAAGACGCCGACAAGATCACTACCGAGTATTTGCCCGGCGGATTACTGGCGCCGGCGCGTCCGGGACAAACTCCTACAACTGAAGCAGTCTCAAAACGCTTTGTCTTGCCCGACGAAGGTATTTCTCTCGACGAGGCGGAGCTCTCTTTTGTCCGGCAGGCAATCCAGCGCAGTGGTGGTAATCAAACGCGCGCCGCCGAGCTCCTCGGCATTTCGCGCGATCAGCTTAGATACCGCCTGAAGAAACTCGAGGAACTGCAAACCGCCGGTGTTGATTCCCCATGACTGCGATCGATCCCATCTCCGTTGACCGTGAGCTGAATCCGGAAGCAGCGCTGAAACGCTCAGAGAAGGAGCTGGCTGACATCAAGTTTGCGCTTGATGAATCAGCCATCGTCGCCATCACCGACCAGCGCGGAATCATCAATTACGTCAACGACAAGTTCTGCGAGATTTCCAAATACTCACGCGACGAGCTACTCGGTCAGGATCACCGCATTATCAATTCGGGCTATCACTCCAAAGAGTTCATTCGAAATCTGTGGACGAGGATTGCGAGCGGACAAGTTTGGCGGGGAGAGATAAGAAATCGCGCCAAAGACGGGAGTCACTACTGGGTAGACACGACGATCGTTCCTTTTCTCAACTCCGAGGGAAAACCTTACCAGTACGTTGCGATTCGCAGCGACATCACCGAGCGCAAACGTGCTGAAGAGCAGATCAAGGAGCAGGCGGCGCTGCTGGATCAGGCGCAGGACGCCATCCTCGTACGCGATCTCGATCAGAACATCTTGTTCTGGAACAAGGGCGCCGAAAAAATCTACGGCTGGTCGAGCGAAGAGGTGCTCGGCAAAGACGCCGGCGAGCTCCTCTTTAAAGATCGTTCTGCGCAATTCGATGCCGCGCGCTTCGCAATCATTCAGGATGGAGAGTGGAACGGTGAAATGCACCAGGTGCGTCGGGATGGCCGTGAGATCATCGTCGAGAGCCGTTGGACCCTCGTGCGTGATGAAAACGGACAACCAAAGTCGATCCTGATCATCAATACTGACGTCACTGAGAAGAAACGGATGGAGTCGCAGTTTCTTCGCGCGCAAAGGATGGAGTCGATTGGCACGCTTGCCGGCGGCATTGCTCACGATCTGAACAACGTTCTTTCGCCAATCCTGATGGCGATTGATATGTTGCAGTTGCGAGTTACTGACGAAAACAGCAAAAAGTGGTTCGAAGTTATGCGTGCTAATGCCGAGCGCGGCGGCAGCATGGTGCGGCAGGTATTGTCGTTCGCGAGGGGCGTCGAAGGTGAGCGCGTGGCGTTGCAGCCAAAGCACCTCATCAAAGAGATCGTCAAGATTCTGCGTGAGACCCTCCCGAAATCGATCGAGATCAACTTCCAGATATCCGGCGATCTTTGGATCATTTCCGCTGACGCGACGCAAATACACCAGGTGCTGATGAACCTCTGCGTAAATGCGCGCGACGCGATGCCTGAAGGCGGCTCGATCGCAATCAAAGCTGAGAATATTTTTGTAGATGAAAACTATGCGCGCATGCATATCGAGGCGAAGCCCGGACGATTTGTTGTGATCACTGTTTCCGACACAGGGCCGGGAATGACCGTGGAGGTTCAAAGCCGGATCTTCGAACCGTTCTTTACGACCAAGGAGATGACTAAGGGAACCGGTCTCGGCCTCTCGACTGCGTTGACGATAGTGAAGAGTCACGGAGGCTTTATCAACGTCTATAGCGAGTTGCACAAGGGAAGCCAGTTTTCTGTCTACCTTCCGGCCCTCGACATGCCGGGCACGATCGATTCAGCCGCAGCGCAAACAGATCTTCCGCTGGGTAACGGCGAGTTGATTTTGGTTGTCGACGACGAGGAGTCGATTCGCGAGATTACACGCGGCACATTGGAGACCTTTGGCTATACCGTCTTGACTGCAAGCGACGGCACCGAAGCACTCGCGCTCTACGCCGACAAGAAGAACGAGATCGCAGTTGTTTTGACTGACATGGTGATGCCATTCATGGACGGGCTGGCGACCATTCGCGCCCTCCAGCGTATGAATCCGAAAGTACGAATCATCGCCGCGAGTGGCCTGGGAACTGGCCATCGCGCCGGCGAAGGAACGCTGGAAGGCGTCTCCGTCTTCCTCAACAAACCCTACACCGCCGAAAAACTCCTCAAGACGCTGGCTGACGTTCTGCGCAGTTAGCTAGTTATAGGATAGAAAGAATCGCTGTCGTTGTCAGAACTTGCGGTAATTTAACTGCCGCGTAGGCCTCTGGCAGGTTCACAACCATATCATCAAAGCGTTTTTTTATTTCTGCATGCCTTCGCTCGTAATGTTCCGCAAGTCGCACGTCCGTCGTGATGATTGCGTCAACGCCGATCGTCCTGGACGAGACATCCAGACCAAAGCTTCCATAGGCGAGAACGATCGCATCTTCAGATGAGAAGGCGAAGTCGGTCAAGCGTCTGGCCCAGCGGCGCAAATATCGGGCTTTCTTTATTGGATGTGTCTCAGCCAGAAGCGGCGCGGCAAAGATTGGTGTACGTAATTTCAGGATATTCGCTGTTTGTTCGGTGATGTAAAGGCGGTTTGCGATGGTTGCAACATATGAATAAGAGTTTGCGGCTTCTGCCTGGAGGAGGGTCGGTGGTTTACCCAACGCAAGGCGAACGCGACGTTCGTATACGCGCCTAATCACGCCTTTGTCGAGTAAGACACTAGTTGGTTGGAAGGTCGAGCTCGTCACTCTCAGCTTCGATTTCGACGGAGTCTGCTTCTTGTTTCCAGAGGGCGTCGCGCTCTTGTTCGCTCAAACTTTCGTAATGGTAAGCATCATCTTCTGCAAGCAGGCGCTGCTTGTGGTCGAGGCTCTTCCACCACGCCGAGGTTTTTTCATCGATGCCGCCATCGTAAACGAGTAAGCCTTCAGCAGACTCGACGAGTGTGAGTTCATCGCCAGGCTGGAGGCCACGTTTCTGTATGACCTCTGGCGGAATTATTATTTTTCCATCTGCGTCAACAGTCAGTTTTTCCATTGTTGTAAGCCCTCAGAATCTGCACGCCAGAACTATCAAGTCCAATCCTAATCTCTGCGGGAAATTTCTGGCAAGCTGCGAAATACCTCGCAATCTCTCCTGACTACATCTCCAAACCACAGCTAGATCCTTCAAAACAATACTTGGTACGGGTCGTGCACTGCCCCGCATTCTAGGGAGACTGTGACGATGGCAAAGGTTTTGGTACTGGGTGGCGGGTTCGGCGGTGTCGTAGCCGCGGAGCGTCTCGCCGAGCAACTCGGCGATGAGCATCAGATTACGCTCGTGTCGCGGAGCCGGCAGTTTGTTTTCTATCCGGCACTCGTGAAGCTCGCTTTCGGTAAAGCCGAGACAGCCGACGTCTCGTTCGACCTGAGACAAACAATGCTCAATCGGCGAGTCAACTTCATCGAAGCCGAAGTCGCCTACATCGATCCCTCAGACAGAACAATCACGATTGCGCATGGCCAGGTCGAAGGAAAGCTTCCTTATGACTATCTCGTATTCACCCTCGGACGGCGTCTGGCGACAGAGCGCATCATCGGATTCTACGAGCACGCACATCATCTTTTGAATGTCGGTAAGGCAATCAATTTTGGACAGGCAGTCAAGAACCTTCACACCGGCAGAGCTGTTTTTGGTCAGTGTGCCGGGGCTCGCTTGCCGGTTCCGGTTTACGAAAGCGCCTTTGCTCTCGCGCGCCGGCTCGAGGAGAAGGGTGAGCGCGAGCGCGTCAGAATTACTGTTGTCAGTCCCACTACACTCAACTTAGAGCTTGGAGATGTGACAGCCGCTGCCGCGATTGAGAAGGCGCTCGATACACATCAGATAGAATTCCTGCCTAACTTCAAAATCGAATCACTGACGGAAAACTCCGCCATCACGAGTGGAGACGCAATTAATTTCGACCTCCTCATGCTGGTCCCGCCGTTTCGCGGCTCATCGGCGGCCTCACACCTCGGGATCACTGACGAAGAGGGTTACATCAACGTCGACTCGACAATGCGCGTCGCCGGCGAGGAGCGGATCTACGCAGTCGGTGATTGTACAAGCTTCGACGGGCCGAAGATGGGCCACATGGCGGTGCGGCAAGCCGAAGTCGCTGCTGCAAACCTTGCTGCCGAAATCGAGGGACATGCACCGGTTGCACGTTATCAACACGAGTTGAGATTCGTGATCGACGAGCTTGGCTCCGACAGTCTTTACCTGCGCAAAGATCTTTCGACAGATGAGCCGGCAACAGTCAGGCAAGGTCGTTTCTGGAGTTGGGCCAAACAGGTTCACCAAAAGTATTGGGAAGTTTCGCATTCATAGTTCGAAGGGAGGCAAATCATGCGCGAAGAACGCACTATTCACCTGGCTGAAGTCCCCATTGGCGGAAAAGATGGATTTGTTTGGAACCGCCTGCACGGAGAGCGCGAGGAGCTCTGCGAAGCCCTGGTCAAAGAACAAATCGAACGCAAGCGCCACCTGCTGCAAGCACGTTTGCGCAGCATTGACGACGAACTTGACCGCCTTATGTCCGGATTAGCTTTAGAAAGTCGCAGCCATTAAAGCGGGGAGTAATTGAAATGAAAGCAAATATTTTTCGCGGTAAGAACAACATCCGAATAGAGGAGGTAGACAAACCCCGAGCGGGTGTGGGTGAGGCAGTTATTCGCGTAACGCTCACCACGATTTGCGGGACCGATCTTCACATCGTGAGAGGTGAGTATCCGGTTGCGCCCGGATTGGTGATCGGCCACGAACCGGTTGGAGTGATCGAAGAGCTCGGTGAAGGCGTTGCCGGATACGAGATCGGCGAACGCGTACTCGTCGGAGCGATCACGCCTTGCGGCCAATGTAGCGCGTGCTTATCCGGTCACTCGTCACAATGCGGTCATGGCGAAGGCTATGAGGCGCTCGGCGGCTGGCGCTTCGGCAACACCATCAACGGCGCGCAGGCTGAATACCTCAAGGTCCCTTACGCGCAGGCTAACCTCGCAAAGATTCCTGACGAGCTTACAGACGAGCAGGTGGTCCTGCTTGCCGACATTGCTTCGACGGGCTTTAGCGGTGCGGAGTCAGCCGGAATAAAGATCGGCGACTCGGTTGTCGTATTCGCCCAGGGCCCGATCGGTTTGTGTGCGACGGCTGGTGCAAAGCTGATGGGCGCCGGGCTGATCATCGGCGTCGATGGCGATGATCATCGACTGGCGATGTCGAAACGCATGGGCGCGGATGTCACTCTCGACTATCGCGACGTTGACGTTGTGGCTGAAGTAAAACGTCTGACTGGTGGCGGCGCCGATGTAAGTATCGAAGCGCTCGGCACACAACAGACTTTTGAGAGCGCGTTGCGAAGTCTGCGGCCGGCGGGAACACTCTCCAGTCTCGGTGTCTACTCAGGCAAGCTTGCAATTCCCTACGAAGCATTCGCCGCAGGCATCGGCGACCATCGCATCGTGACGACGCTTTGTCCCGGTGGGAAAGAACGCATGCGCCGGTTGATGGAAGTTGTTCGCCATGGCCGCGTCGATCTCACGCCGCTGCTCACGCACACTTTCGCGCTCGACGATATTGGACAAGCTTACGATCTGTTTGGTGAGCGACTCGACGGCGTGATGAAAGTGGCGATTAGGCCTTAGGCGGAGGGTCCGATCATGATCAATATCAAACGCATTCTTTGTCCGACTGATTTGTCGCCCCACTCCGGAAAAGCCGTGCGATATGCAGCGGCCCTCGCACGCGCGCACGATGCAGAGTTGATTTTCTTCCACTGCACGCCGGACATCGATGGTGAGCAACAACTGAGAGCGTCTGTGTTAGAGCAACTGCCACCGATTGACTCGCGCTGGCGGCTGGTTGCTGTTACAGCAGGGGACGTTGGCGAAGCGATCATGATGCAAGCGCAAGTCGATAGCGTCGATATGATCGTGATGCGATCGAGGCGTCGTCCTCATCGCGCGGCGCTGCTCGGCTCGACGGCCGAGTCAGTTTGTCGAGGCGCTCCGTGCCCTGTGCTTGTTATGCACAACGACGAGCAGGAGATCGTCGACAATCCCAAGCGGGTGCTCGTCGCCTACGACTTTTCAGATTACTCAGAGCTTGCGTTGAAGTATGGATTATCGCTCGCGCAGGAGCACCAGGCCGAACTACATCTGTTACACGTGTTGCCGCCGCGCTCAGTGAGTGAGCCTGAGATCGCCTGGTTTCCGGTCGGTGGCGAGTCTGCCTACCACACGGCTGCGCGTCGACTGCAAAGAGTTGTGCCGCCTGAAGTGAATCTTTGGTGTAACGTAAAAACGGCCATCAGTGAAGGTCATCCGTATCGAGAGATTCTGAATTATGCCGAGAAGAATGAGATCGACTTGATCAGCGTAGGCGCGCACGGAGCCGGATTTGGGATGCGCGCGTTGTTTGGTTCGAATGTGGATCGAGTGCTGCGCCAGTCGCCGTGTCCGGTCCTGGTTGCACGTCCTTTGCGACCGAACGCTGTGAATCATGTAACTCCTGAAATCCCGTCTAATGACTATGGGCGAACATCAAGTCGAACAACACGTAGATGAGACGAAGGCGCAAGCCTTCATGAAAGCCTTACTGGAAGACCTGCGCGCTCTCGCGTTCATGCTCGAGGATGGACGTGTGGAGACTGGCGTGACGCGCATCGGTGCGGAGCAGGAGATGTTTCTCATCGATCGCTACTTACGACCGGCGCCAGTTTCACTCGAAGTACTGAAGCAAGCCAATGACGCGCGGCTGACAACTGAAATCGCGCGATTCAATCTCGAGGCCAATCTTACACCTCTGAAGCTCGAGAACGACTGTTTCAGCCGGATGGAAAAAGAGCTCACGGATGTGATCGAGATCGCGCGCAACAGTGCTGCGACTCAGAACGTCGATGTTCTGCTTTCCGGCATTTTACCCACACTGCAAAAGTCAGATTTGACGCTCGATAACCTGACGCCAGTCGCGCGTTATCACGAATTGGATCGAGGAGTGATCCGGATGCGTGGCGGCCCCCTCTCTATTCACATCAAGGGATTAGACGAGCTGCAATTGACGCACGACAACATCATGATGGAATCGTGCAACACGAGTTTCCAGGTTCATTTCCAGAGTAACGCGAGGGAGTTCGCCAATCATTACAACGTCGCGCAGGCGATCACAGCGCCCGTGCTGGCTGTTGCAGTTAATTCCCCGCTCTTGTTTGGTCAACGTTTGTGGCAGGAAACACGCGTGGCCCTGTTTCAGCACTCGACTGACGAGCGTTCGCGTCCGCAACTGGCGCGCAACCAGCCGACGCGCGTCAGCTTCGGCGATTGTTGGCTACAACATTCGGTAATCGAGCTCTTTCACGATCAGATCACGCGCTTTCGTCCGATCATGATCACGCAACCGGACGAGAACCCGTTTGCCGTGCTGGCCCGTGGTGAGACGCCTGCACTTTCAGCTTTGCGCATGCACAACGGAACTGTCTGGCGCTGGAATCGGGCTTGTTACGGTGTAGATAACGGGGTCCCGCACTTGCGCATCGAGAACCGCGCGCTGCCGTCTGGTCCAACAATCATCGATGAGATTGCGAATGCGGCTTTCTTTATCGGCTTGATGGTTGCGCTGCCACAAGTTTACGGCGAGATTGCGACGCAGATGGCGTTCGATGATGCGAAGTTAAACTTCTTCCGCGCCGCGAGGCATGGACTCGATGCTCATTTTCACTGGCTTGACGGCCAGAGCCATAACGCAGCCGCGCTCATCCTGGACCAACTGCTTCCCCTTGCACGCCAGGGATTGACTAATGCGCTCGTAGCAAGCGACGACATCGACATGTATCTGGGGGTCATCGAGGAACGAGCCCGCGGCGGGCAAACCGGGGCGCGCTGGATAATGAAGTCGCTTTCGGCGATTGGAAACTCAGCTTCGAAATTGACTTCGCAGATCCTGGCAAACCAGAAGCAGGGTGAACCAGTCCATCGCTGGCCGGTGATTGAAAAGTTGGATAGTGACCAATGGGAGCACGGGTATCGGACGGTCGGACAGTTTATGTCGACGGATCTATTCACCGTCAGCCCGGATGATCTGATCGATCTCGCTGCGAGTGTGATGGACTGGCAACACATCAGGCACGTGCCGGTTGAAGATCAGGAAGGGCGGCTAGTGGGGCTGATAACTCACCGCGGCCTGCTTCGCATGATGATTAACAATCGTTCGACGCTAACAACCGTCCGCGAGATCATGCTCACAGACCCGGTCACCGTTACACCTTCAACCTCGTCATTGGAAGCGATCGAGCTAATGCGCAGACACCGCGTGGGCTGTCTTCCCGTCGTTGATAACGATCAACTAGTCGGCATCGTCACCTCCTACGACTTCCTCGAAGCCAGCGCCAAACTCTTCCACCAACACCTCACCACCTCGGCGCAAGGATGATTCAAACCTCAAAGGATCAACTGTAGGGGTGGCCCTCCGTGGCCACCCGTTTTGGAGAACCACCCCTACAACATTAGTTAATTAGCGGTCGAGAACAGCTTGCTCTCAACCACCGCGATCTGAGCGTCAACCATTCCGTAGAGGTTAGACTCACCGCAGCGAGTAAAAGCGACGTGCTTCGCCGTGTTCGCAAGTAGTTTGGGGTGAGCAGAGTTTTCGAGCGTTCCCATGAGTACGAGCAGTGCGGCAGCAGCTTCATCGCCGCCCCGGCAGATTATCTCTGCCAACGCTTCGATCTTCTGTTCATCCAACTCGTCTTCAATGCTCATTGGTGTTTGCAAGAAGTCGATCGTGTCAAAAACGTTCTCGCCCTCATCTGTCCGGCGCACGAGCTCAGCGAGCCACGGATCGTTAATCTCCATAGCGTATCGGATAAGAGTTCGTTGCTGTGGATCGATCGACTCGTCGTTTAAGACTGCCAGCGCTCTTCGTTTGAGAGCATTCATTATGGTGTTAGTTCGGGATTCAGTTACGTGAGGTTTTTCTTCGCGCACAGGTGCGCTAGTATGACTAACCATGGTCTTCTTCCTTTCTTCTACAAAGGTTGAGGATCTAGGGGCGGCTTTGTGTGCTACCACAAGTCGTCCCGCTTCGTTTGTTTGAGGGGTCAGCGGACTATAGCACAAAAGTTTTTGCTTGCGTCTTAAAAGTTGATCGAGTACAGCCGTTGTGCTTCGCGGGCAAATGCTAAGACAAAGTTCCTAGTCGACGTTCATACTCTGCCAAGTAGCGCTTGTTCCAACTCGCGCTTGAAATGACACTTCGTACACTATCCAGTGAAGACTCCCAAAGCTTGAGATTTTCCGCATCGCCGTCCAAACCTATTAAACCTACAGGTGCGAAGTCTGGTGGAATAATGTTCAAACGAAGATCGTTGTCGTTTTGGTAGCTACCCGGAAACTTCCCGAAGTAAACATCTCCGAGATGAGAAGCCTCACTTTGGCGAACGTACATTATAGGTTCATAAGTTCGAGGGCCATCCGAGCCAAAATTGACAGCAGCGAACTCAATCACAATTGTCCCTACGCTATTTGGATTCACAATAAAAGCTAATAATGCAAGTAAAGTCAAAGGCGTTAACAGAGTTGAATTCGTCAACTCGAAAGGGGGATTTGGTCTCAGTGTGTGAAATCGCTTGTCTGACTGTACATACGATCCAATGTCACTTAGATGATCAGCAAATACCTCCCTCAGCAAATCCAATGTCTCATCTTTGTACAAGAGCGACTGAAAGACGCTCGGTACAACACCAGTTTCGTTAACGTGTTGTTGCAGCATCTCCCAAAGAAAGCTTTTCATTTGATCAGTCCACTCAACGTTTGCACATTTCGAGTCACCCGCCATAAACCTTTTTACAAAGAGGTATTCCATTATCGAGCGGTGCGCGAATTTAAAGTTGCCTTCGGCATCCCTATTTAAGAGAGATCTGCCGGTAAGCTTCCAATCTTCAAGAGGGATGCCCCAGTCTTTGGCTAAGTCGGTGAGTTCGGATTTTTGAATCCGCTCGGCCTTACGTGTGAACCGATTAATATAAATATCTACAGCAAGGCGTTCCGAGAATTGATTAAGCGCATCTGCGTCAATGAAGCCACGCTCTCTTTCAATCCATGCTTTGACCATAGCCTCATATAGTTCAGAAGCAAAGTGGTATTCCTGCCTGGTCTTTATGAGATCGTCAACGTGTGCGAGGAGCATGGGACGCGCAGTAAGGTGAGGAATTTTTAGCACCATCTGCTTTGCTCGTCTTCTCTGTTCTTTGCGCCAGAAGGGATAGCGGCGGCGGATGTACTTGTTTACTTGCGTGTCGGAAAAGGGAGAAAGATATATTTTTTGAAAGCAGTATTCTGCTTCCTCTCCAGCAGCTCTAGCCGATACTTTTATTATTCCTGTCTGCTTAGGAATTTCCTCGTCTTTAGAAAAGAATTGTGTGCGGCAACTCATTACGACTGTGCGAAACGCCGCCGTGGCTTTGAGCAGCAGCCTGAGCCGTTCTTTGTAGTCGACCATGGCCAGAGTATCTTCATCCAACGCGTCTAGTAAGAGTACGGTGTTGGGTTGATCTTCAATGGCCTGGATTTGATCGTCCGCATTCGGATTACTGAGCGGAACAAGCGCCACTTTATATTTTGGCTTTAACCATTTGCGAAGATGCTTTGCGTAGTAATTCAGCAGCGCCGTCGTCTTGCCCATTCCTGAATCGGCCAGAAGAATCAAATACTTGTACGTCGTGGGATTTGCTAACGCATCATCTAATGCATCGTAAAGCTTCTGCTTGACACCATAGACCATGCGCGGCTCCTCTTCGCCGGATGGATCTATGTCCTGACACATTGGCGCTATGAAGTATCTCAGCGAACGTTCGATGCCATCGGGTGTATAAGATTGGGCGCCGATACGTTTCTGCAGGGAGCGACGGTCAAGCCTAGTTTGAATTCGCGGCCACGCTTGGACCAGAGCAAAGGTAAGGATTCCAACGATCGCGCCAGAAATCGCGCCGACTTGCACCCAAAACGTCAGAGGAGTTAACGCATTATTGACCACGGGACTTGGCGTGCTCGCCTGAACGAGAGTCAATGTGAGTAGGAGTATCTGAATCATATTGTTGGTGAGCGAGTAACATTGCGAGGCTTATGCCTGCTGAGCAAGGCCCTTTTATTTCAAACAGGTTGGAAAGTCAATTTCCTACAGTGAAATCACGGTCTATAATGTCGGCCTGGAGCAGCATGACCAAAGAGATCGAAGCATTTTACGAACAAGGGATGATTCGTCCGTTGCAACCGTCGGAGTTGCCAGAGGGAGCACGACTCGATCTAATCGTTATCACTCACGGGCTTGCCTCAAAAATCCGGCCCCGCTGTTGGAAACAGTCAGTACCACCTGCGGTAGCGGGTGGGTGCGCAGCAATGCGACGCATAAAGGCTAACGCACCCACCCGCTACCGCAGGTGGTACTGACTGTGTCCAAGAGTAGTTTCTGACTTTTGGGGCAAAGCCTCACTCACGAACAACCTGAAACGAACGGCAAAGCGGCCAAAACCTTGCTGAGATTGCAGCTCTTCCTCTAGAGGGCTCAACTGATACTCTTTCGGGCCCGAACATGATTCGATTTTGTATCCAAAGAAATAGATTAAATGATATTCGTCGATACCAGCGCCTGGTACGCCTCACTTGTACCTACTGTCCGCGCTCACGCATCCGCAACCGTAGTGCAATGGCTCGCTATTAATCACTTCTCGGCTTTGCCCCCAAAAGTCTCATTTTAAGGGCGCAACTGTAGGGGTGGCCCTCCGTGGCCACCCGTTCGGGAGTAAACGCGCGAGGTTAGACGACGGGCGGCCACGGAGGGCCGCCCCTACAGTTGCACCTGCAACGACCTCCATACTTTGGGCAAAGCCATCACTCTCTAATAGTGGATTATTCCGCATGAAGAGTTTGGCGTGGGGGATATTCCCCGTAGCGTGACACAAATCACATTTAAACCAGCAGCTTTCGCCTGGCATAAGCGTTGCGCTTGTGAGGATGACTGATGTTTCAGCCGGGGGCTCACATGCCGAACGCGCAAAAAATCGAATTAGATGGACCAGCCGGGCTGGCGATGAATCAGGCGGGAATAGATTTCCCTTCCCTCCTGCAGGCCATCCACGCAAACAATGTCAGCAACCTCAGTCTCCTGCACCCGCGCGGAAAGATCCTCTTCGCGGAAGGTGAGCCCGCTCGCGGCGTCCACTTACTACGAACAGGGCGAGCGACCTTTCCAGCACATTGGGATCCTAAGCTTAGAATTCCACGTGGACAAGTTGTCGCGGCCGCTTCTATAGTGTCACCTAAATACTAGTGACTCCAGCGTAACTGGACTGGCCACAGTTAGGCCGCAAATGTAATCACACTGGCTCACCT
>JADMIO010945845.1_pt1 | contig 13891 bp, 14 predicted proteins | sample 8958161 | NCBI WGS metagenome assembly JADMIO01 (sample SAMN16585339, study PRJNA669376) | soil metagenome | isolation source: Crop rotation soil | place: USA: Cullars Rotation, Alabama | collected 2011 | reverse complement strand
CGTCGCGCGCTGAGCGCGCCGCCGCCGGCCGCCCGGTTGCGTTGCGGGCGATGCGCATCTACTTCCGCCCGCATGCGGCCGCTCGTCGTCGGTTTCCTCGCCGCCGTCGTCGCCGGGTGCGCCGTGAATCCGGTCACGCGCCGGCCCGAGCTCGCGGTCGTCTCGCAATCGACCGAGCTCGAGCTCGGCACCCGCCAGGCGAAGACCATTCGCGACGACATGGGCCTCGTGGCGGAGGGCCCGCTCACGGCCTACGTGCGGCGTGTCGGCGATCGGCTCGCGGCGCAGTCGCCGCGGAGCGACGTGCCGTACGCCTTCCACGTCGTCGACACGCCCGAGCCGAACGCGTTCGCGATCCCGGGTCACGTGTACGTGACACGCGGCCTCCTCGTGCTGCTGAACGACGAGGACGAGCTCGCCGGCGTGCTCGCGCACGAGGTCGGCCACATCGCCGCGCGCCACGCGGTGCAACGGCTCTCGCGCGCGCTGCCGGCGGGCATCGTGACCGGCGTGGTGTCCGGCGTGACGGGCATGGCGAGCCCGCTTCTCGGCAGCCTCTTCTCGGCCGGAGGATCGCTCGCGACCGAGGCGTTGCTCGCCCCGTACAGCCGCGAGCAGGAGCGGGAGGCCGATCGAGTCGGGCAGGAGATGACGGGCCGCGCGGGATGGGATCCCGCGGCGCTCGCGCGTGCGCTCGCGACGCTCGAGCGCGTCGAGGGCCTCGGCGACGAGCCTCGTCGGCGGCCGAGCTTCCTCGATTCGCATCCGTCCACGCCGGAGCGGGCGCGCGCGACTGCCGCCTACGCCGCGACCGTCGCGCACGGCGCGCGGCCGGCCGACGCCGAGACGCCGACCGCGTTCCTCGGGCATCTCGACGGCCTCGTCGTCGGACGTGGCGCCGCCCAGGGCGTGTTCGTCGACACGACGTTCCTCCATCCCGACCTCGGGTTCCATGTGCGTCTCCCGGAGGGCTGGGAGACCGAGAACGGCGCGACGTACGTCGCGGGCGCCACGCGCGACGGAACGATCGGCATGATGGTCACCGTCGCCGCGAGCGGCACCGATCCCGCCGAGGGCGTCCGCGTCTTCGAGAAGGAGGTCGGGCAGCCGCTCCTAGCGCGCGTCGAGCGGACGACCATCGGCGGCCTGCCCGCGGCGCACATGAGCGGCAGCGCGGAATCAGGCGACCGCCGGATCGCGGTCGAGCTCTGGTGGGTCGCGCTCGGCGGCCGCGTCTTCCGGCTGACCGGCATCGCCCCGGCGCGTTCGGAGTCGACGCATCGAGCGACGCTCGCGACGGTCGCCGCGACCTTCGGGACGCTCACCGACGACGAACGCGCGTCGATCCGGGAGCGCCGCCTCCGGCTCGCGGCCGGGCGACCCGGGGAGACGGTCGGCGCCTTCACGCGCCGGGCGGGAACTCCGTGGAAGCCGGAGCTCGTGGCGGTCGCCAATGGCCTCGCGGTCGATGCGGCCGTCCCGACGGACCGGCCGCTCAAGATCGCGGTGACGGAGCCCTATCGCGGCGTCACCGCCAAGCCGACCCGGTGATGGTCGTCGGAAATTGCAGGGCTCGTTCGACCCCTGCAACGCAACGCCATCACCGTGGTCGGGCTGGATCGTCGGTGCTGATCAGACCATGTCTTTGAGGCCGCGCAGCGGCCGCACGCGCACCACGTTCCGCGCGGGCTTGGCCTTGAACATGACTTCTTCCTTGGTGAACGGGTTGATGCCCATGCGCGCTTTCGTGGCGGGCTTGCGGGTCACCGTGATGCGCATCATCCCGGGGACCTTGAAGACGCCCGCGCCGTTCTTCGAGAGATCGGCTTTGATCAGGGAACCCAGCGCGTGAAACACGGCCGCGACATCGCGGCGATGAAGACCCGCGTGCTCGCCGATCGTGCTGAACACGTCGCTCTTGCTGCGGGCCGTCGTTGCCGCGCTGACCTTCAGGGGCTTCGTGAGGTCCAGGGTCGAGACCGCGCGCGTCGCGGTCACCTTCGGTGCTGCCTTCTTCGTCTTCTTCGTCGGCATACGTCCTCCTCCTCCGGCAAAAATTGAGATGCTGAAGGGGCGCCAATAGAGAGGAGCGGGGCAGAAGGCAAGCGCGGGAGAGCATCGCGATCTCGGGAGCCGACCGCGTTTGGCAGCCGGGTCGAGCGATCGACGCCCGCTGCCGGTGCTTCTCCGAACGCCCTATTCGGACGTTCGGGCGGCGTGCCCCCGGCCCATCAGGTGGTCGAGCACGTCCCGCATGAGGCGATTGATGGCCTCATAGCGAGCGCCCGGAGCCGCCAGAATCGCGTCCCGGCTTTGAACCCAGCGTCCGGGAACGACTTCGTCGGCACAGTGCCGGACGATCTCGCGGGCACTCTCGGGCGTCGTCTCGAGATGAAACTGCAGGCCGATCACACTCGGAGCGATCTCGAACGCCTGGTTGTCGCAGGCGGGGCTACTCGCGAGGCGGCGCGCATTCGCCGGCAGATCGAACGTCTCCCCGTGCCAGTGGAACACCGTGCAGGCATCGGGAAATCGCAACGTGTCCTGACCGGCCTCCACCGCATGGACGGGGAACCAGCCGATCTCCTTGCTGGCATTCGGGTAGACCCGCGCCCCGAGCGCGCTCGCGATGAGCTGGGCCCCGAGGCAGATGCCGAGCGTCGGTACCTTGCGAGCGAACGCGTCACGCAGCGCTTGCTTCTCCGCGACCAGCCACGGGAGCGACGCCTCGTCGTTCACGCTCATCGGTCCGCCCATCACGATCAAGAGGTCGAGATCATCGAGCGTCGGAATCGGATCGCCCGCGAAGAAGCGGGTGTACGTCACGACCGCCCCGCGTGAGTCCAGCCAGGTTCGGATGCTGCCGATGTCCTCGAACGGAACGTGCTGGAAGACGTGTGCTCTCATCGACGGTCCACGACCAGGTACCGGACCGCCATCGACGTCGCAATGCGAGCGTGCCTTGCCTCGGTGCTTTCAGGCGTCGAGGAAATCGCGGGTGGCGCGGGCCACGTCGTCGGGCTTTTCCTCGTGGACGAGCAGGCGCGCCCCCGGGATCGCCGTGAGCCGCGCGTCGGGAAACTGCCCGACCATCTGGCGGGCGAGCGCGAGTGGAAAGGTCGGATCGTCCGCGCCCCACACGAGGAGGGTCGGCATCGTCAGCCGCGCGTGGTCGCGCGCGAGCGCGTCGACCGGCGGCCACTTCGCGCCCCGGAGGTAGGCGCGGAGACCTTCCATGCGGCGAGGATCGGCGAGGAGCGGGGCGACGACGTGGGCATGGAAGTCGCCGTCGATGAGTCCGAGGTCGCAGAAGCAACCCCCGAATCCCATGGCCGAGCGGAGGTAGCGTTGCGAGCGGAGCGCGAGTCGAAACGCGGCGATGGTTCCGGGGAGCTCCATCAGCTTCTGGTAGAGCGGAATCCACGGCGGTCGATGGCTCGGCATCTCGGTGTTGATCAGGACGAGCTTCTCGATCCGGGCCGGGTCCTCGAGCGCGAGATAGCGGGCGAACGTGCCTCCGGTGTCTTGCGCGAGCACGCTGAACCGCTCGAGACCGACGCGGTCGGCGAATGCCTTCAGCGTCCGCCCCTGGCCAGGGAAGCTGAAGTCCGTCGCCGCCGTCCACTCGGTGTCTCCCAGGCCGGGGAGATCGAGCGCGTGGCACGTGTAGCGCTCGGCGAGGTGGGGAAGCACCTTCCGCCACGTGAAGCCCGACAACGGGAAGCCGTGCACCAGGAGGAGCGGCGACCCGTTCCCGAAGCGTCGAAACGCGATGCGCGCCGTCCCGACGTCGAGCCGCTCGGGGAGCGCCGCGAGGTACGTACGGGAGTCTGGATCGAGCGGCATCCGAGGCGTCACTGGCGATTCCGCCGCTGCGCTTCAACAAGCTGCGACGGTGTCCACGGCCGGGCGTGCCAATCAGCCCCTGTGGACACCCGAGGTGCGTCGGGCATGGCGCGTGACGCCCGCGACGTCAGTCCTCGACGTCGTCCGCACCCGAGTCGGTCTCCGGGTCCGCCATTTCGGCATCCGCAGATGGAGGCGCTGCGATCTCTGGCGCGGCGGGTAAGTAGTCCGCCGAGGGCTCATCGGCGATCTCCGGCGCCGCCTGCTCCACGTCGGCCGGTGGCGGCGTCGCGATCTCAGGCGCAGACCTCTCGAAGTCCGCTTGCGGGGGCGGCGCGAGCTCCATGTCGGCGTGGGCCGCGGCTGCCGGCCACAGCAGCCACGATGCGATCACGGCTGAACGAACGACCATGCCGTACCATTGACGCGATCGAGACAGTCTCATGGGTCCTCCCAAAAGCGATCGTCGCATACGCAGCATCGCGCGTATCGCATCAGGGTCGTTGTGGCGACCGATTCATGTGTAGTCCAACCAGACGCCCGACCAGAATCGCCAGGTACATCTGTCCGGTGATGCCTTCGGCGACGGCCGCGTAGCGGGCCTGCAGCGTCAGGGGGATGATGTCGCCGTATCCGATGGTCGCGAGCGTCGTCAGGCTGAAATAGGTGAGGACCGGGAAGACCAGGTGTTGGTGCTCCGTCGGCTCGACGCTGAAGACGGAGCCGCTCGCGAAGCTGAACGCATTCTCCTGGCATTGGAACAGCACGATGTAGAGCATGCCCCACGTCAGACCCAGCAAGAGATACACCGACATCGCCAGGCTGAGGGTCTCGCCCGTGACCTCTCGCTGGCGCAGAACGCTCCGCAGCTGGTGCCACGTGACGAAGGCGAAGAACGCCAGCCACGCGATCGTGCCGACGAGGAAGATGCGGGGATTCGGCGCGAGCAACATGTTCAGGCGTTCCGCGACCGCCACCGCGGCGAGTGTCCCGCCGACGATGCGGCGGCGCCGCCGCTCCGTGAGGAGCGTCTGGCGCTCGCCGATCAGGTCGTCGACCTCGATGGTGTAGAGCGCGACCCCGAGCAAGGCGATCATGACGATGCTGAACACGGCGGGTCCGAATCCCACGTCGCCGATCAAAGGCCGAACGTTCAGCGCGATCACCAGCGCTACCAGGAGCATCGAGTGCCGCCGTCGTGCGAGCCGACTGCGGAGTGACGTGTGCGCCGTCATGGCTTCGACGGCGGTCAGCGCCGGGGCTCGAGCGTCGTGCGCACGGCCGCGGCGATGTCGGCGCTGACCGTCGCGAGCGCGCGGCTGTGCGCCGCCGCGAGTGCGTCGAATGTCTTGGCGTCGACCGTCTCCCGGGCGATCGTGCGGCCCGATCGTGGCTCGCCGCCGGCGGTCTTCCGAACGGCCCAGATGGCCTCGACCAGCACGGCGTCGCCGGGCGTGGACTCGAAGCGCTGGACGTCGATCGTGACGCGGCAGGCGGGAGTGGCGTTCGCGACGAGCGCCGTTGCGACGTGCGGCGTTCCGAGCAGTACCGCGAGGTTGCTGGCGACTGCGCGCGCGATGCCGTCGTTCAACGGCGCGGCCCACCGGTTGAACTCGTCGATCTCGACCCGGTTCGGCGCGACCTGCACCACGAACTCCGCGCGGTCGACCTCGGCGGGAATCGACACCGGCCCCACGACGATGGCGTAGCGGGCGCTCGGCGCTCCGATGGGGGTCGCGGTCGGCGCGAGCGTATAGAAGCGCGCCGGGGCAGAGGCACAGCTCGCGGTGAGCGCGGCCACCAACGCAAACGCAAGTCCGTGGACGATTCGTGGCGTCATCACTCCGCCTTTCCGGTCTTGCCGCGTAGGAGCGCTTCCGGGTGGCGCTCGAGGTAGTCGGCCAAGCCGCGCAAGCCGCGCGCCGCCCGGGTCACTTCCTGGAGCGTGTTGGCGAGCTCGGCGCCCAGGACCGAATTGGGCTCGATCAGCTTGTCGGCGTTGTCGACGGTGCGGTGGGCGCTCACGAGGGTCTGATCGAGCTGGGCGATCGTGCTGCGTAGATCGTTGCCGATCTCTTTGAGGGGCATCTCGTCGATTTTCTTGATGATGCTCGCCGCGCGCGCTTCGATCACGGCGAGCTCGCCCGGGATCGTCGGCAAGTGTACTGGCTGCTGCGTCCAATCGACCGACGTCGGGGCCGCATCCGGGAACACGTCGAGCGCGATGAAGAGCGCGCCGGTGAGCAGGCTGCCGGATCGCAGCTGCGCCCGCACTCCGCGCGCGACCATGCTGTCGATCAGCGCCTTCCGGCCGTTCTCGAGATCCGCCGGGGACTCGGCGTCGGCGATCTTCACCCCGAGCCGGGTCGGGTCCAGACTGATCGTCACCGGCGCGGAGAACTCGAACGTCTTCGGGTCGACCTGGGCGCGGATCTCCTTGACCTCGCCGATGGGGATGCCTTGGAACTCCACGGGCGCCCCGGGCGTCAGGCCTCGCAGCGTTTGCTTGAAGACGACCACGTAGGTCTGCGGATCGCGCGCCGGGAGTTTGAACGCGGTGGTCCGGTCGTCGAACAGCGTGAAGACCGTGTCGGCCTCCGCGGGCGGCGACACCGGGTCGCTCGCCGGCGTCTCGAACGCGATGCCCCCGACCAGGATGGAGAGCAAGGATTGGGTGTGGACGCTGATCCCGGTCGCGGAGAGCGACACGTCGAAACCGCTCGCGTGCCAGAACCGAGTGTTCGCGTTGACGTACTGATCGTACGGTGCATTGACGAACACCTTGACCGTCATCGCCTGGCCGCCCTCGTCGAGGGCGTACGACACCACTTTGCCGACGTGGAGGCGCCGGAAGTAGATCGGCGTCCCGTTGTCGAGCGAGCCGAGGTCGGGCGACCGCAAAGTGAAAAACCGGCCGGTCATGTCGCCGGTCACGACCGGCGGCACGTCGAGCGCGACGAACTCGCGCTTCTTCTCCTTGGACCTCCCGATGTCCATGCCGATGTAGGACCCGGAGATGAGCGTGCCCAATCCGGTCACGTTGCCGCCGGATATGCGCGGGCGGACGACCCACATCGTCGTGTCCGCGACCAGGAAGCCCTCGGTCTTCGGCTCCATCTGCGCCGTGGCGATCGCGCGCCGGTGATCGTCCGAGAGCCGGATCGTCGCGATGGTGCCCACGTCGACGCCCTCGTAGCGGATCTTGGTCTTGCCGGCCTCGAGGCCCTGCGCCGACTGAAGGACGATCGTGATCGTCGGACCCTCGCTCAGGATCTTCGCGACCGCCACCCATACGCCGACGGCTGCCGCCAGGATCGGAACGATCCAGACGAGGGAGAGCCGCGTCGTACGCTTGCTGAGCCGCTTCGACTCCGGAAGCGGAGGAAGCGGAAGGCTCTCGTCAGGCATGCTGGACCTCTCTCTCGCTGGCGGGATCCCAGATCAGTCGCGGATCGAACGACTCGACCGCCAGCATCGTCAGCACCACGACCGCCGCGAAAAAAAGAAGCCCGATGGCAGGCTGCACCGACATGAGCGGCTGGAGCTGCACCAGCGCCGCCGTGAAGGTATCGACGAAGACGTCGACCATCGACCAGCGCCCGATGAATTGCACCATGCGGAAGAGTCGACTGCGTTGCTCGTTGTTGGTGATGGAGCCCCGCTGCACGGTGATCAGGAGATACGCGAGCGCCGCGATCTTCCCGCTCGGGATGATGATGCTCGCGATCAGCACGATCAGCGAGAGTGGCCATCCGGTCGGTGACCAGAGGAGCACGACGCCTTCCAGAATCGTGTCGGAGGTGGCACCCGCGGCCGTGGTGGTGGTCAGCACGGGCAGGGCGTTGGCGGGGATGTAGCAGATCGCCGCGGCGATCAGGCAGGCCCAGGTCCGCTGCAGGCTCTCCGGCTTCCGGAACGTGAGCTCGTGGTCGCAGCGCGGGCAGCGCGCTTCGTGCTCACCCGGCGGTGGGCGGGAGACCAGGCCGCAGCCTTCACAGCGCAAGAGGCCGAGACGCATGGCGGTCGGGGCACCCGTGCTCATGTCGCAACCTCGGGTGCGCGTCTCCCGAACGCCCGGGAGCCTTCGTCTGAATCGGCCCAGAGGACCCGCTCCCATACCTCGCGTGGATCGAAGCTCGCGTGCATCGCGCCGAGCAGGAAGATCATCGCTCCAACACGAAGAGCGCGACGCCCGGGATGACCGTCGCATAGTCGGCGATCTTGATGAGGGCGACCAGGACGCCGAGCATCATCACTTCGATCATGCTCCACGTGGCAGTGACCGCGTGATGGCGAAGCAGCGTTCCGACCCAGCGCGGCGCGGGCTCGCGGCGCGCTCCGAGCACGATCAGGAGCGTGAAGCCGATTTGCAGTGCCGGGGCGACCACGGCGGTGAAGAGGACGAGCACCGCTACGACCTCTCGCCCGTCCTTCCAGAGTTGCTCGGCACCTCCGAGCACCGTGGTCGACGCCTGATGCCCGACGGCCGAGAGCCCGAGCATCGGCGTGGTGTTCGCGACGACGTAGAGAATGGCGGCCGCGATCGTCAGCGCGAGGGTCCGGTCGAGCGAGTCCTCGCGGCGATGCCAGAGCTCGAAGTCGCAGCGTGGGCAGCGCGCCGACGTCCGCGGCGGGAGGTCAGGGAGGCGCTGGAGAAGGTCGCACTGTGGGCACGCGATCAGCGCCGCGTCCCGGATCGGTCGACCATACGAAGGGTTGCGCCGCACGGACTGCACCGTGCCAAGGGGGGTGAGTCGAAGTCCGGAAAGAGTCGGGAAACTTCATGGAAAATACGAAACGATCGGGCGACCGGCCGAGGCCATTTTCCTTGCGTTCGCAACGTCCGTGTGACCAAGAACGCCACACATCCGTGACGCCGTAACGTCTAGGCGTAGTCGATGAGCTCAACCCCCTTCCGAATGGACCTGCGCGCCGGGTGCTTGATGCACGGCGACCAGGCAATCCCGCTCCGCCCGAAGACCTGGGCGGTGCTGCAGTATTTGGCCGAGCGGCCGGGGTCGCTCGCGACCAAAGACGAGCTTCTGAGCGCGCTCTGGCCGGGGGTCACCGTCGGCGAGGACACGCTCAACAAATCGATCGGGGAGTTGCGCGCCGTCCTGGGGGACCAGGTCAAGACCCCACGCTACATCGAGACCGTGCACCGCCGGGGGTTCCGTTTCGTCGGCAAGATCGGCCGCGACCTCGCGTTCGACGCCGAAGAGCCGCTTGCCGAGCCGAACGGAGGCGGCGCTCCCGCGCGGCTCCTCGTCGGGCGCACGACGGCCCTCGGGCAACTGGCGAACCTCCTGGCCCGAGCCCGCGCCGGCGAGCGGCAGCTCGTCTTCGTCTCCGGGCCGGCAGGCATCGGCAAGAGCGCGCTCGTGGAAGCCTTTCTCGCTTCGCCGGAAGTGCGGGCGTCTCCGACGACGGTCTGGGTCGCGTCGGGGCTCTGCATTCAGCAACACGGTCACAGCCCGGAGCCCTACATGCCGGTGCTCGACGCGCTCGATCGCCTCGCGCGTCGACCCGAGGCGGGAGAGGTCGCGCGTCTCCTCGGCCACGTGGCCCCGATGTGGCTCGCCCAGATCCCGTGGCTCCGTGACGACGAGGTCGCGGCCCCGGAAGGACCACAGACGTTGCCGCTTCCCGGAACCGCCCGGATGCTCCGGGAGTTCGCGGCTTTCGTCGAGAGCCTGACGGCCGCGGACACCTTGGTGCTCGTCCTCGAGGACTTGCACTGGAGCGATCCCTCCACCGTCGACCTGCTCTCTCTGCTCGGCCAGCGCCGCGATCCTGCCCGCTTGCTCGTGATCGGGACCTATCGGCCGGCGGAGGTCGCCGTCCACGAGCACGTGCTGGCGACGGTGCTGGAGACGCTGCGCCTCCGGCGGCAGTGCGTGGAGATGTCCCTCCACGAGCTCGCCGTGGACGATGTCCGGGCGTACCTCGACCAGCGCTTTCCGGGCGCCGAGCTCACCGATCGACTCGCGCCGGTGATCCACGAGCACACCGACGGGCACCCCCTCTTCATGGTCGCGCTCGTCGACCACCTGCTGTCGCGCGGCTCGATTCTCGACACGGCTCCGGGATGGGCCTTGAGCACCGATCCCGCGCACCTCGATCTCGGCGTGCCCGACGACATCCGGCTGATGATCGAGACCCAGATCGCCGTCTTGAGCCCCCTGCAGCGGAAGCTGCTCGAGGTCGCGAGCGTCACCCATACCGGCTTCACGACGCCCATCGTGGCGAAGGTGCTGGAAACCCGAGCCGACGATGCCGAGGCCCTGATCCAGACGCTGATGCGGCCCCAACAGTTTCTGCGGGAGGCCGACCCGGCCGATTGGCCCGGCAGCAGCGTCACGCGGCACTACGCTTTCACCCACGAATTGTACCGGCAGGTGGTCTACGACGGCATTGCCGCCAAGCGTCGGGCGCGACTGCACCGGCGCATCGGCGTCATCCTCGAAACGGTGTACGCCGAGCGGGTGAACGAGATCGCGCCGATGCTGGCGATCCACTTCGAGCGCGGTGACGATCCGGCGCGCGCGGTCGGCTACTTGGTGCTCGCCGCCGCGCGGGCTCGCCAACGCTTCGCCAACCGCGAAGCGATCGCGTTCCTCGAGCCGGCGCTCGTCCTGGTCGCGCGGTTGCCGCGTGGACGAGAACGGCGGCGCCGCGAGCTCGCGATTCGGCTCGCCCTCGCGCAGCCGTTGCACGAGCTTCTGGGATTCTCATCCGAGCGCGTGCACGAGAACGCCGAGCGCGCCTACGCGCTCGGCGTCGAGCTCGGCAGCCCGGCACAACTCTTTCCGATCATGTACTCCCTCTGGTTTCTGCACGTCATGCGCGCCGACCCGACGGCGACCGTGATGGCGAGCCGGTTGGACGAGCTGGCACGACGGTTCGGCACGACGGAAGCACGCTTGGAGGTCGACAGCGTGCTCGTGCGGACGGCGGTCTACGAGGGCCGTTTCGACGACGCTCGTTGCATTGCCGAGCGTCGCCTCGTGCCGGAGGGGCATGCGGCGGAGCTCGCGCCCGCCTACGGCGCGGATCCCATCATTGCGGCGCAATGCCACTACGCGTACGCGTTGTGGTTTCTCGGCCATCCCGATCGCGCCCAGCTCGCGATGCGCGACGCCTTGGCACGGGCCCGCGTACTCGGATCGCCGTTCACGCTCGCCGCGGCGTTGTGCCACAGCAGCTTGCTCGAGGCATTCCGTCGTGACCCTCGCGCAATACGACCGCTGCTCGACGAGGCGACCGTGCTGACCGCGGCGCACGGCTTCGCGCTCTGGAGCGCCGTGGCGGCGGTCCTCGGGGGCTGGGCCGAGGTTCAGCTCGGGAGAACGGATCAGGGCATTTCGGCCATGGAGCGCGGGATCGCCGCGTATCGGGACACGGGTGCGCGGATGGTCAGCACGTATTTTCTCGCGTTTCTCGCCGAGGCCCGTTGGTCCGCCGGTGCGTTCGCCGAAGGACTCGCCGTCGCGACCGAGGGCCTGCAGCTGGCCGACACCACTCTCGACCGCGGGTACAGGCCCGAGCTGTGGCGTCTCAAGGGCGAGCTGCTGCTGGCACCGAAGCGCGCGCATTCCGGAGGGCGGGCGACGTCATCGAGGCACGATCCTTCCGTGAGAGACGCCGAGCGTTGCCTCCTCCAAGCGCTCGACAGCGCCCGGACGTCACAGGCGAAGTCGCTCGAGCTTCGTGCGGCCATGAGTCTGGCGCGCGCATGGCGGACGATGCGACGGGCTGCCGACGGCCGCGCACTCCTCCGTGAGGTGTACGAAGGGTTCGGTGACGTCGCGAGCCCGGATCTGAGCGAAGCGCGGAGCTTGCTCGGTGAGCTCGCGATCCGCGGCACTCGGACGCGCGACGTCCGGCGCGGGGCTCGTCCGTCCGTCTGAAGTTTCCTGGAAGTTTCCCCGGACTTTCCAGACTTCGTCCGCGGCCGGCTGCCACGCTGTCCAGCGTGCGGCACAAGAAGACGCGGAGCGGCGGCGGACCATCCGTTGCCGGCCCGGACCACGCAACCGAGCCGGAGTTGCCGGCGTGGAAAGCGTTCGTCGTGCAGCTCAGCCGCGACACGCGCGGACCGCCCGGAGTCTTCGCGGGCCGGCTGCAGCACCTGAGCACCGGCCGACGCGTCCGCTTCAACTCCGAGACAGAGCTGGTCGCGGCCCTGCTGCGTCTGCTCGCGGAGATCGAGAACCCGGAAAGGTGACACGCGCACTCAGGAGGGTGACGTCGATGAAGAGAGCGATACGCGTACTGTACGGCGGAGCATGCCTGGCACTGCTGCTCGGAGGATGCGCGGCGACGAACCAGGCCTCGCTCTCGTCCGTCAAGAAATCGGGATTTCTCGGGGACTATTCGCAGCTCAAGCCCGGCGACACCGCGAAGGGTCAAGCGCTCCTCACCTACGTCAACCCCGACGCACGCTGGAGGCAGTACCAGAAGGTCATGATCGATCCCGTCACGTACTGGGGCGACGACAAGAGCAAGTTTCTCCCGCCGGACCAGCAGGCGTTGACCACGTATTTTCGCAGCGCCTTGGAGACGCAGTTCGGCGCGAAGTTCACGGTCGTCGACGCGCCGGGTCCCGGTGTCTTGAAGCTGCACGTCGCGATCACCGATGCCAGTAGCGCGGTGCCGGGGCTCCGGACGGTCTCGCTGATCGTTCCCCAGGCCCGCGCGGTCAATACGTTGCAGTCGGTCGCGACGGATCACTGGGCGTTTGCCGGCTCGTGCGAGATCGAGGGGCGGCTGAGCGACGCGGCCACCGGGCAGACGCTCGGAGAGATGGTCGACCGACGTTTGGGCGGCGGCGCCTTGTCGTCGGCCGCCCAATGGCAATGGGGCGACGCCAAGAACGCGTTGGATGCGTGGGCGGCCAAATACGCCGCGCGCGTGTCGGCGTGGACCACGGGCGCCGCCGCCCCGGGCACTGCACCGGCAGCGAGCTAGACGGAATCTCGTCGACGCTCGAGGGAGAGAAAGGATCGAGACCATGAAACGACGACTCCTGTCCTACGCGACCACGGCCAGCACGATGGCGATGCTCGCCATCCTTGCCGGGGCGCCGACGGTGGACGCGGCAGACAAACCCAACATCATCCTGATTCTGTCCGACGATTTCGGCTACGGCGACTCGGGCCCATACGGCGGCGGCCCGGGACGCGGCATGCCGACGCCCAACCTCGACCGCCTGGCGAGCGAGGGCATGGCCTTCTACTCGTTCTACGCGCAGCCGAGCTGCACGCCGGGGCGCGCGGCGGTGCAGACCGGCCGCATCCCGAACCGGAGCGGCATGACGACCGTCGCGTTCCAGGGACAGGGCGGCGGCCTGCCGGCGGCGGAGTGGACGCTCGCGTCGATGTTGAAGACGGCGGGCTATCAGACGTTCTTCACCGGCAAATGGCACCTCGGTGAAGCCGACTACGCCATGCCGACTGCCCAGGGTTACGACGAAATGAAGTACTGCGGCCTCTATCACCTCAATGCCTACACCTACGGCGACCCCACGTGGTTCCCCGACATGGATCCTGCGCTGCGGGAGATGTTCGCGAAGGTGACCAAAGGCGCCTTGTCGGGAACGGCCGGTGGGCCACTGAAGGAAGAGTTCAAGGTCAACGGACAATACGTCGACACCCCCGACAAAGGCGTCGTCGGCATTCCGTTCTTCGACGCGTACGTCGAGAAGGCCTCGCTCGAATATCTCGACAAGAATGCGAAGAGCGACAAGCCGTTCTTCATGAGCATCAACTTCATGAAGGTGCACCAGCCGAACATGCCGCACCCCGACTTCCAGAATAAGTCGCTTTCGAAGAGCAAATATGCCGATTCCGTCGTCGAGAACGATTCGCGGATCGGGAAAGTACTGGACAAGGTGCGGGCGCTCGGTCTCGACAAGAACACGTACGTGTTTTGGACCACCGACAATGGCGCGTGGCAGGACGTGTATCCCGACGCGGGATACACCCCGTTCCGCGGCACCAAGGGCACGGTACGTGAAGGCGGTAACCGCGTTCCGTCCATGGCC
>JADMIO011246963.1_pt1 | contig 13892 bp, 12 predicted proteins | sample 8958161 | NCBI WGS metagenome assembly JADMIO01 (sample SAMN16585339, study PRJNA669376) | soil metagenome | isolation source: Crop rotation soil | place: USA: Cullars Rotation, Alabama | collected 2011 | reverse complement strand
GATCCACCTGCTGCGCAACCTCGGCGCGGATGCGGTCGGGATGAGCACCGTGCCGGAAGCGATCGTCGCGCGTCACATGGGCCTCGAAGTCCTCGGCATCTCCTGCATCACCAACATGGCCGCGGGAATCGGCGACGAACCAATCAACCACGAAGAGGTGATGGCGACCGGCGACCGCGTGCGTGAAACGTTTGCCGAGCTACTTCGACGAGTTATTGACGCGATCAATCGCAGGGTCTAGTGAGTTGTATCCACAGATTACACAGAACATTCTGTGTAATCTGTGCAATCTGTGGAAAACTTCATGATCATCGGTATCTCAGGCGGAACGGGCTCGGGTAAGACGACAGTCGCGAATCGCATTCTCGAATCAGTCAGCACCAGCGAAGTAGTTTTCATCCAGCAGGACTCTTACTACCGCAACGTCACCGATCTGCCACTCGACTACCGCGGCGTCGCCAACTTCGATCATCCCGATGCACTCGACAACGAGCTGCTCGTGAATCACGTGCGTCGCTTGAAGGCCGGCGAGTCGATCGATCTGCCGCTCTACGACTTCAAAACCAATTCGCGTCTGAACGAAACGCGTAAAATCGAACCCAAACCGATCGTCATCGTCGAAGGCATCCTGATCTTCGCCGAGCCGCGCCTGCTCGAGCAGATGGATATCAAAGTGTTTGTCGACACGCCCGACGACATTCGTTTCATTCGCCGCTTGCGTCGCGATCTGGCCGAGCGCGGGCGCACCCTGGATTCAGTTATCGAACAATACATCGGGACGGTCCGGCCCATGCACATGCAGTTTGTCGAGCCGTCCAAACGTCATGCAGACGTAATCATTCCTGAAGGTGGTCATAATCTCGTCAGTATCGATCTGTTGAGCCTGAAAATTCGCGAGAGGCTGGCCAGCGCTGTATCAACTGTTGGAGGTCAACTTTGAGCGAAGCTATCGAGTCGTTGATTGAAGCGGCGAAACGCGCGCGCTTGCAATCAGTGGCGCCGTTTTCAAATTTTCAGGTCGGGGCGGCGGTGCGGACCGCGGACGGCAAGGTTTACACCGGCTGCAATGTCGAGAGTGCGAGTTATGGTTTGACGGTTTGTGCCGAGCGCGTCGCGATCTGGAAAGCGTTATCCGAGGGTGAACGCAATTTCACGGATCTGGCAGTGGTCGCCGACACTGAGACGCTGACGCCGCCGTGCGGCACGTGTCGCCAGATCATCTGGGAGTTTGCGCGCGGCGCGAATATCGTGTTCGCAAACCTCAACGGGCAGAGCGAAGAGTTTCACATGGCCGATCTTTTACCGCACGCCTTTGACGCCAAATTCCTGAAAAAGAGCCATGAATAAATCCGTCTTGATCTGCGTCCTGATCTTAATGACCACACTTGCAAATGCCACCGCCCAGAGTCGCCGGCAGCCGGTCGATCTGCTCGTGACCGGGGGCACTGTGGTGACGATGGACCAGACGCGTCGTGTTATCGAAGACGGCGGCATCGCCGTGTCGCAGGGCCGCATCGTCGCGATTGGTCCACGCGCCGACATTGAATCTCGCTACACGTCACGTCAAAAGATTAACGCTGCGGGCAAGGTCATCACGCCCGGTCTAATCAATGGCCACACGCACGTCCCGATGGTCCTGTTTCGCGGACTCGCCGACGATCTCGATTTGCAGGAGTGGCTGACGAAGTACATCTTCCCGGCTGAAGCCAAGAACGTTACGGAAGAGTTTGTGCGCGTCGGCGCTCGACTCGGTCTGGCGGAGATGATTCGTGGCGGCACGACGACTTACTGCGACATGTATTACTTCGAAGACGCGATCGCGGATGAGACTGCGAAGGCGGGTGTGCGCGGCGTGCTGGGTGAAACCATCATCGACTTTCCCGTCGCCGACAACAAGACGAACGCCGAGGGTATGGCTTACGTCGAGAAGTTTGTCGCGCATTGGAAGGGACACGATCTGATCGTCGCGGCGATTGCGCCTCACGCTCCGTACACAGTCTCAGAAGAACATCTGAAAGCGGCGCGCGCCTTTTCCGATCGCACCGGCGCGCCGATCGTTACTCACATTTCCGAGACGAAGCGCGAAGTTGACGACAGCGTGAAAGCGAAAGGCGCGAGCCCGGTCGCCTATCTCGATCGCATCGGCTTCCTGAACGAGCGCGTGATCGCGGCTCACATGGTCTGGCCGCAGGGGACTGACATTGCGATCCTGAAACGTCGTGGTGTGGGCGTGGTCCACAATCCGCAGTCGAACATGAAGCTCGCGTCGGGCGTCGCGCCTGTGCCACGCATGTTGACGGAGAAGCTTTGGGTTGGCCTGGGGACGGACGGAGCGGCCTCGAACAACGACCTGAACATGTGGGAAGAGATGGACACCGTCGCAAAGCTGCACAAAGTGTTCACCGGCGATCCAAAGGTCATTTCTGCTCAAGAGGCATTTGAGATGGCGACGATTCGCGGCGCCCAGGCGCTCCATCTCGAAAAAGAGATCGGCTCACTCGAAACCGGCAAGCGCGCGGATCTTTTAGTAATCGACCGCGACACCCTGAACCAGATCCCTCTCTACAACGTCTACTCTGACCTGGTCTACGCCACCAAAGCCGCCGACGTCGAAACCGTCGTCATCAACGGCCGTATCGTCATGCGCAACCGTCGTTTGCTAACCCTCAACGAAACCGCCATCAAAACCGACGCCCGCACCTTCCGCGACAAAATCATCAAAAGCCTGGGCGCCACCAGATAAGTTTTAGCCACAAAGAGGCACAAAAAGCTCAAAAACGAGCAGAACCGATTTTGTGCGTTTTGTGGCTTAAAGGTTTTGTATAAACTTTTCCACTGCGCGTCGGAACGACTTCGCATCGATCGCTGGATATTTATAGAGTTGATCCTCGATACGTGAAAAGTATTCCAGCAGTCGAGGAGGTTCGATGAGTCCACGGTCAATCATTTGCCGGACGTCGAGCAGATCAGTGCTATGGCCTCGCTCGATCTTCGCGAGTGCCTGGGCGTAGAAATCGTAATGGAAGAAATCGATTCCACCCTCGCGAGCGATGAAACTACTGCGCTCCTCCCATCCCGGCAGTGGTGGAATGAAATCATCTGGTGAGGCAAGTTCGACATTGATTTGGAGGCTCTCTTTTAAATCGGGTAGCGCTTTTAGAATCTCATTCGCTTCCGGAACCAACTTCAAGTCAATATCGATTGTGCTTTCTCGCCAACCGAGCAGTACGGCACTCACGCCGCCAACGAAATAGATGCGAGCGTTAGTTCTACTGGTACGGCCGAGTGCTTTCATGAAGCGCTCGATTGCTTCTGCATTTACTTTTTCACGCATGCCATTGCTCGCTCGAAGCTGACAAGCCGTCGAATCAAAGCGTTGTATCTGGAGTGAGCCGAATCGGGATCGGAATCAGAAAGTAGGTCGTAAAGACGATGCTCGGGAGTTGAAGGGAGATTTTCCGGGACTTCCAAGCCAAGATTGCGAAGCCTGGGTGCACCAATGGCGACTAATAGCGCCGGGATTGTCTGCCTGTGGTGCAGCAAATCCTCAAGGCCCATAACGATCAAATCGTTTCCCGGTAAGGATTCCATAGGCGCCATTCTACCACTCGCGTGTGGATCAAACTTTTTGAAGATAAACTAGGCGCGGCGCTGGTGTATACTCCCGTACCGAACTTAAGGCCGCTCTGATTGCCTCGCGCTCAGTCAAAAGAGGGATGTCCATGAGAAAGGTCTTCGTCAGTTACAGTCGAAACAATCTCGAGATCGTTAGCCAACTGGTTGAGGATCTGCAGGCGGTTGGGATGACTACGTGGCATGACCAGACGCTGACCGGTGGGCAGCGCTGGTGGGACAATATTCTCGCCAATATCCGGGATTGTGAGATTTTCATTTTCGCGCTTTCGCCGGAGTCGTGGGAGTCGGAGGCATGCCGGAGTGAACTGTCCTACGTTTGCGGACTCGGCAAGCCCATTCTCCCGGTCTTGGTGGCAGATGGTATCAACCTCAATCTCCTGTCTGCGCCACTCCACGAAATCCAGGTCACCGATTATCGCTCGCGCGACAAGGGCGCGGCGTTCGCCTTGTTGAAGGCACTCAACGCCACGCCGGCCTGCGCGCCGCTGCCTGAACCCCTGCCTCCACCACCGGCAGTTCCGGTTTCATATCTCGGCACTCTCAAGGAACGCATCGACTTCAACGGGACACTCGGCGCGCAGGAGCAGAACCTCCTGTTTCTGGAACTCGAAGAGGCGATCCAAGAAGGCCGCTCTCCGGCTGAGGTAAAGGAACTGTTGTTGAGTCTGAAGCGCCGCGACGATCTGCTCGCGAAAGTCGCAGTCAGGGTTGATGCCGCGATCAAGAATCTCGACGAAAAGACGGCCATGGAACTGCGGAAGAAAGCCGCGCCGGTGGGCGGCGGGCTAGGCGGCGGAATCAGGAAGCCCGATCCCGTTCCGGTACCAAATCAATGTCCACATTGCCACTTTCCGATCGAAGCCGAGTATCGCTTCTGCCAAAGATGTGGGACGTCGCTCAAGCCGGGCGACAACATTCCCGTTCCATCCGACGGCGACCGTGTCCAGAAAATTCCCGGATCTACAAGCCGCAGATACTCGTGCCCGGAAGAGGATGCTATCCGGCTCATTCAAGATGTGAAAAGCTGGCTCGACTCACAGGGATTTGATACGCAACAACTGAGTGCGGACGATCAGAGTCTACTGGTCCAGATCAAAAAACGCGGTGGTTGGCGGGATCTGGTCGGAATGGCGACGTCTCTGAACATCCTGTTTCATCACAGTGCCGACACGCTTACCGTCGAGATTGGCGCCGGAAAGTGGGTTGATAAGGCTGCGGTCGGCGCGGTGAGTTTAGTAATCCTGTGGCCGCTCGCGATCACGGCGGGAATGGGCGCGTGGGAGCAGATGAAGATGCCTGACCGGATTTTTGATTTCGTTGGCAGCCGTCTGGCTTACCGTTAGGCGTTTTTATCCACAGATTACGCAGATATTTTTCTGATCTGCGTAATCTGTGGATAGCCCTGCTTGCCTCATTGGCCCTGTTGCGGCCATAATGCCCTCGTCAAATTGATACCAACTCTAGCGGGCATAGGCTCGCTTTCGTCTTTCAGGAGTCAGCAATTTGAGGTCTTTTTCCAATTTTCGATTCTACATTCATGCATTTGCCCCGACAGTCCTAATTCTAATTACAGCCGTTTTCGCGCTGGGCCAGGCGACCGGCTCCAGTGAAGACGCGTCAGCCAACCCGGTTTTGACGCGAATCGAGCGTGCTCGTGCGCTCGCTGCCGTCCACCAATTACAAGCCGCTGCAACTGAGCTCGAAAACATACGCGCGTCGGCCAACGATGTAACACTCCGCAACGTCACGACCTTGATGTTGCTCGGAATTTACCTCGAAGAAGGAAACTACGGTCGCTCGCAGGCGCTGCTCGAAGAGGCGTTCACAACGCGCGCGGCGCAGAAAGATGAGAGTATTCGGACTTATTTTGCCGCCGCGGGCCAAACAGTCAACGGCATTCGCTCGCATCTCGCGCGCTATCGCAGTTACGGTATTAATCCGAGTGAGTCTAATCTGCCTGCCGAAGCCAATGTCGATCTGGATCGAGTGCGCGCGCTACTAGAAAGGCTGATCGCGCAGGCGAAAGAAATCTCGACGGAACAGGGCCGCTCTTACGACGCGCTCGCGCTGCAGGAAGACGTGTTCGGCATTCGACTGTCGCTCGCAAAGAACGACGACGACCGCGCGAAGTGGCAGACGGAGTATTCGGCGGCGCGAGAAAAGATGGCGTCGACGCAGGTTCAGGTGGCGTCGCTCGGCCGCTCGCCCGCGCTCGATGCCGTCACGAACAGGATTCCAAACCCATTCTCCACCGCTCCGAAAGCAATCGAATCTGCCGATCCGGTGCAGAGTCCGATTACTCCGCCGGCAGCCACCACCGGACCGGAGCCACAATTGGTCAGCACCGGCTCGCTCAGTGGCCGTGAAACAAAACGCGTCACCCCGGTTTATCCGTCGCAGGCAAGGACCCACCAGGTCACCGGAACCGTCCGGGTGTTTGCGATCGTCGACGAAAACGGGAAGATCTGGGTCACCAACTCCGAAGGTCCCACATTACTCCGAAAGGCCGCCGAAGACGCGGCCCGCGGCTGGACTTTCCCACCCTCACTCGTGAACAACAAACCCGTCCGCTTCGCCGGGTATATCGACTTCGACTTCAAACTGTAGCCACAAAAAGCACAAGAAAGTCTTAGCCACAAAAGGCACAAAAAGCCCAAAAAAGACTTTGGACAACTTAAGGCGCTGAATTTTCCCACACGAGAATTAAGGTGCCTTACTCATTAAACCATTTTGTGCTTTTTGTGCCTTTTGTGGCTAAGTCTTTCTTTGTGCTTCTTTGTGGTTAATCTTGACTTAAAAGTAAGGTTTAGCTTAAGATGCGTTGGGTTAACAATTTAGACGCGCGATGAAGATCTCAGCTCAAGAGGAATATGGACTGCGCTGCCTGTTGCAGTTAGCCCGCGCGGAGTTGTTGGGTGAGTCGCTGACGCTGCCACAGCTCGCGCGGCTCGAGGGAATCTCGACGGCGAACGCCGGCAAGCTGATGTGGATTTTGGTCAAAGCCGGACTCGTCCAATCCACGCGCGGCATCAAAGGCGGCTACTCGCTACAGCGTCCCGCCTCCGAGATCCGTTTGAACCAGGTGATACGCGTCCTCGAAGGCGAACCCGCCGACTCGCATTGCAAAAGCTACGCGGGCGTCCTCGATGCCTGCGTACACACGGGCGACTGCGGTATTCGTCCGGTGATCGTCGAGTTGCACCAGATTGTCGACAACGCGCTCGCGGAGATCACGCTTTCGCAATTGCTGGGAACGGAAGCAAACGTCGACGCAGCGCTGCACCAGATTCAGGGAATCAGGAAAGATAGTCGAGTTTAGTGATGAGTACAGCAGAACTTTTAGCCAAACAAGAATACAAATACGGCTTCGTAACCGATATCGAGTCGGACATGATTCCGCGCGGCCTGACCGAAGACACGATTCGTCTGATCGTCGAGAAGAAGAACGAGCCGGAGTGGATGCTGGAGTTTCGCCTGAAGGCTTATCGCCACTGGCTGACGATGACCGAGCCGAAGCACTGGCCCAACCTCACGTATCCGAAGCTTGATTACCAGGACATCATCTATTACAGCGCGCCGAAACAGAAGGCGACGAAGCAGAGTCTGGATGAAGTCGATCCGGAGTTGCTGCGCACGTTCGAGAAGCTCGGCATTCCGTTGACTGAACAGAAGCAACTCGCGGGTGTTGCAGTCGACGCGGTGTTTGACTCGGTCTCGGTCGCGACCACTTACAAAGAGAAACTCAAAAAGGTCGGCGTGATCTTCTGCTCGTTCACCGAAGCGATCAGAGATTATCCGGAGCTCGTGAAGAAGTATCTCGGATCGGTCGTGCCGACTAACGACAACTTCTTCGCGGCGCTAAACAGCGCGGTCTTCTCGGATGGAAGTTTCTGCTTCATTCCGAAAGGCGTGCGCTGCCCGATGGAGCTCTCGACTTACTTCCGCATCAACAACGCCGAGTCAGGACAGTTTGAGCGCACCTTGATCGTTGCGGAAGAAGGCTCGCACGTTTCCTATCTCGAAGGCTGCACCGCGCCGAAGTTTGATAAGAACCAGCTTCACGCGGCAGTCGTCGAACTCGTCGCGCTCGACGACGCGCAGATCAAATACTCGACCGTGCAAAACTGGTACGCCGGCGACGAAGAAGGGGTCGGCGGCATTTACAACTTCGTGACGAAGCGTGGCAAGTGCGCCGGCAAGAATTCGAAGATCTCGTGGACGCAGGTCGAAACCGGATCGGCGATCACGTGGAAGTATCCGTCGTGCATTCTGCAGGGCGACAACTCCATCGGCGAGTTTTACTCGGTGGCGTTGACGAATCACGCGCAACAGGCTGACACGGGCACGAAGATGATTCACCTCGGCAAGAACACGCGCTCGACGATCATCTCGAAAGGCATCGCGGCAGGGAAGTCAAACAACAGTTATCGCGGTCTCGTGAAGGTGATGCCGAAGGCTGAGGGAGCAAGGAACTACACGCAGTGTGATTCGATGCTGATTGGGTCGACGTGTGGCGCGAACACGTTCCCGTATATCGAAGTGATGAACAACAGCTCGAGTGTCGAGCACGAAGCGTCGACGTCGAAGATCAGCGAGGAGCAGTTGTTCTACTTGCAGCAGCGCGGGATTTCGCAGGAAGACGCGGTGTCGCTGATTATCAACGGTTTTTGTAAGGACGTGTTCTTGCAGTTGCCGATGGAGTTTGCGGTTGAAGCGCAGCGACTTCTCGGGTTGAAGCTCGAGGGGAGTGTTGGTTAGACAGGATTGCAGGATTTTCAGGATTGACAGGATGATTGAATGTTAGAGATCAAAAATTTACGCGCCGGGATTGATGGCAGAGAGATCCTCAAGGGCATTAACCTGACAGTCAACAAAGGCGAGATTCACGCGATCATGGGGCCGAATGGTTCCGGGAAGTCGACGCTGGCGAAAGTGCTTGCGGGACATCCGCAGTACGAAGTGACTGGCGGCGAGATCATTTACGAAGGCCGCAATCTGCTCGAGATGTCGCCGGACGAGCGTGCGCGCGAAGGCGTGTTCATGGCGTTTCAATATCCGATCGAGGTGCCGGGCGTTTCGAACGCGCAGTTTCTGCGGCTTGCTTACAACGAGAAGCGCAAGCATCTCGGCGAAGAGGAACTCGATCCACTCGAGTTCAAGGACCTTTTGAAAGAGCGCGCGAAAGTGGTCGAGATGGATGCGAGCTTCATGACGCGCTCGGTCAACGAAGGCTTCTCGGGCGGCGAGAAGAAACGCAACGAGATCCTGCAGATGGCGGTGCTCGAGCCGAAGCTCGCCGTGCTCGACGAGACTGATTCAGGCCTCGACATCGACGCATTGCGTGTGGTCGCGAATGGAGTGAATCAACTGTTCACACCCGAGAATGGCATCATCGTCGTCACGCACTACCAACGACTCTTGAACTACATCGTTCCGCATTTCGTGCACGTTCTGGCTGACGGCCGCATCGCTCGCGAAGGCGGCAAGGAACTCGCGCTCGAGCTCGAATCGAAGGGTTACGATTGGATCAGGACTGTAGATAAAGGAGCGGGCGCGCCGGCGAACTAGGAATGGTTACTGAACTCGTCAAGTCAGAAAATAGTTATCAAGCGGCGTTTCGCTCGGTGCGGCCGACGGTGGCGTGGCTCGATCTCGTGCGCAACAGCGCGATGGATCGTTTCGAGCAGCTCGGTTTTCCGTCTGTAAAAGAAGAAGACTGGAAATACACGAACCTCGCGTCGCTCGCTAAAGAAGAGTTTGTGCCGGTTACGAGCGCTTCCACTGACGCGCGTGAAATCCAACCGTATCCGGAAACGGCTGAGACTCATCTCGTCGTCGTCGATGGTTTTCTGCGCGAAGATTTATCGACGAAGACCGGTCTCGGCGAGGTGGTCGCGATCGATCTCTTCACCGCCGCGGAAGACGCGCGCTACAACAAGATCGTACGCAAGTATCTGGCCCGCAACGCCGGCTATCACAACAACGGGCTGACCGCGCTGAACACGGCGTTCCTGCAATCCGGTGTCTTTCTGTGGATTCCGAAGAATGTAAAACTCGAACGACCTTTGCAGATCACGTTCGTGGCCGATTCCGGCGCCAATTTCCCGCGACTGCTCGTCGTCGCCGAAGAAAACAGCTCGGCGACGCTGATCGAGAGTTTCGTGTCGAGCAACGGCGGCAATTATTTCACGAATGCGATTGCAGAGATTGTTCTGAAAGACGGCGCGCAGCTCGAGCACTATCGCGTCCAGCGCGAGAGCCACATGGCGTATCACGTTTCGACGACTTCCGCTGAGCTGGGTCGCGCGAGTCGTTACGATACGACGTCGATCAATCTCGGCGCGCAATTATCGCGACACGATGTTTCAGTCGTGATGGACCACGAAGGCGCGGAGACCGCCGTCGACGGTCTCTACATGGTCGGCTCCGATCAGCATACCGACACGCATTCGGTGATCGATCACAAGCAGCCGCATTGCACGAGTCACCAGTTGTACAAGGGCATTCTCGACGGCAACGGCCGCGCGGTCTTCAACGGCAAGGTGTTTGTTCGTGAGGGCGCGCAGAAGACTGACGCGCAGCAGACGAACAAGAACCTTTTACTATCCGAGAAGGCGCGCGTGGATACGAAGCCGCAACTGGAGATTTATGCGGACGATGTGAAGTGTGCGCATGGCGCGGCGGTCGGCCAGATCGATCCGGACCAGTTGTTTTATCTCGAGGCGCGCGGCATCGGTCCGGAGCTTGGACGCAAGTTGTTGACCTACGGATTTGCGGAAGAAGTGATCGGGAAGATCAAGATCGACTCGATCCGGTCGCAGCTTGATGAAATCGTGCTGCGCCAGTTGCACACGTCGTTATAGACAGGATTTCAGGATTTTTCATGATTGGCAGGATTCATCTTGTGAATCATGAAAATCCTGAAATCCTGTGAAGCAGGAGTTAGAACAGTGAGTGCTGGAACTTTAATAACCCCGGTTTCGACAACCTGGGACATCGACCGTATTCGCGCCGACTTTCCCGTCCTGCAACAAACAGTCAACGGCAAACCGCTCATCTATCTCGACAACTCCGCCTCGTCGCAGGTGCCGCAGGTCGTCATCGATCGCGGCAGCACCTATCTCGAACAGGAACACTCGAACATCCATCGCGGCGTTCACTACCTGAGCCAGAAAGCCACGACCGCTTACGAAGGCGCGCGCGAAAAAGTAAAGCGCTTCATCAACGCGCGTGACGTGCGCGAGTGCATCTTCGTCCGCGGCGCCACCGAGGGCATCAATCTCGTGATGCACAGCTACGGCCGCAAGTTCATCGGCGCGGGCGACGAAATCATCATCTCCGCGATGGAGCACCATGCCAACATCGTCCCGTGGCAGATGCTCTGCGAAGAAAAAGGCGCGAAGCTGCGCGTGATTCCGATGAACGACGCGGGCGAGTTGCTGATCGACGAGTACGACGGCCTCCTGAACGAGCGCACGAAGCTCGTCGCCGTGATGCACGTCTCAAACGCGCTCGGCACGATCAACCCGATCAAAGACATGATCGCCACCGCGCACAAGTACGGCGTGCCCGTGCTGATCGACGGCGCCCAGGCCGCGCCGCACATGCCGATCGACATGCAGGATCTCGACGCCGACTTTTACGTCTTCTCGGGTCACAAGATGTTTGCGCCGACGGGCAGCGGCGTTGTTTACGGCAAGCTGGAGCTACTCGAAAAGATGAACCCGTTCCAGGGCGGTGGCGACATGATCAAGACCGTCACCTTCGAGAAGACCACTTATGCCGATCCGCCCAATCGTTTCGAAGCCGGCACGCCCGCGATTGCCTCGCAGATCGGACTCGGCGCCGCGATCGATTACCTGAACAGCATCGGTCGTGAAGCTGCGGCTGCTTACGAACACGAGCTGCTGCGCTACGCCACCGAAAAAGTTTCCGCCATCGAAGGCGTGCGCATCATCGGCACCGCAAAAAACAAGGCGAGTGTGTTGTCGTTCGTGATCGACGACATTCACCCGCACGACATCGGCACGATCCTGGACCAGGAAGGCATCGCCGTCCGCGCCGGACATCACTGCGCGCAACCCGTGATGCAACGGTTCAACGTGCCGGCGACGGCGCGCGCGTCGTTTGCTTTTTACAACACGAAGCAGGAGATCGATGTGCTCGCGCACACGATCGAACGTGTGATTGAGATATTTAGCTAATGTCTGAACTGAGCGAACTCTACCAGCAGGTAATCCTCGACCATAACAAGAAGCCGCGAAACTTTCGCAAGCTCGAAACGGCCAATCACACCGCTGAAGGGTACAATCCACTCTGCGGCGATCAACTGACAATCTACCTGAATCTCGAAGACGACACGGTGAAGGAAGTCGGGTTTGAAGGCTCGGGCTGCGCGATCTCGAAAGCGGCGGCGAGCATGATGACGCAGGCCGTCAAAGGCAAGAGCAAAGAACAAGCCGAGAACCTGTTTCAGGAATTTCACTCGATGGTTATCGGTGAGCTCAACGAAGAGACTGACGAAAACAGTCTCGGGAATTTGAAGATTTTCGCCGGCGTCCGCGAGTTTCCCGTTCGCGTCAAATGCGCCACCCTCCCCTGGCATACCCTCCACGCCGCCCTCAACAAAGAAGCACAAGTCTCTACCGAATAGAACCATCCACAGATTACACAGAATCTGTGAAATCTGTGGATAGCTTAATTTCAAACTGAGACAAGCAGTCGTGATCGTGCTTCAGGATGAGACACGTTTTTCCCTTCTCAACAGCGAAACACTAACAATTCGGGGCAAATAGCCTCAATTCACCTTCGGGTATGAACGTTGCACTCGGACGTCTCGCTCGAGAAGTTATTCTTACGTTCTTCAGCTATCGCTTCGTCGAGTAGCCGCATTTTCCGGCGTTGGAGGTCTGTGCTCCCCCCAGAGATCCTCCGTTCAAAGTCGAAAAACACATCGCATCAATGATGGCGCCTCAGCTGGGCTGAGTGTGTTTTCCATCTCTGTGGAAACAAATAACGAAGGAGAACTCCATGAAGGTGAGCCCCACCAATGTGACCAGTGGAACAGCACGAATGCTGACTTCCCAGCGATCCACTAGTATCTGTCGAAATTTTCAAATAGCGAGCAGCACGATGCTGCTGGCGCTGTTTGCGTTCTTGCTCCTGCCGGCCGCAACAGCACAAGCCCAAACCGCGTCAGCAGCCCCTATCACAGGTGAGATCGAGCGTCTCACGCTTAACAGCCAGAAGGATCCATGGTCCGGCGGCGTCGTCGTGGTTGGCGGACAGAACATCATCATCCCCCGCAACCTGCTGATGGATTTGCCGGCCAATCGTCTAACGTTGAACCAGATTTTCTTCCAGGCGCCGGCTGCATGTTTGCAACGAGCCGAGAGCGGCCTGGCGAAAGCAGATGTTTGCAACTCCAATAAAACAGGCGCCATCGCTACCATTCACGCCAATCGGACCAGCGCCGGAAACGTTATCGCCGGCGACGTGTTTATTCAAAAAGGCACTGAGACGGTGAAGGGTAACGTTACCTACATCAATTACACCGATGGCTACTTTCGCCTGAACGGCACATTGAACAGCGCCACGACGGGCGTCATGGTTCGCATCAACGATCCCGAAAACCGTCACACGGTCCAACAGGGAGCCGGCTGCCAGACCGGCACAGTCAACTGTAGTCCGGATCGTCGTTTCGGCCTCGATCCTGACAACTATACAAACACTTTCTCGACTGGTGTTCCGAGTTGTCTCCCGAGCACAGTCACACGTTCGTTCATCGATACTCTCGATCTCGACGGCGACGGCAACATCACTGAGACGCTTACGACGACGAGCTCAGCCACCGGCACGGGCGACCTGCTCTGTCCGTCGACCAACCGGTCGGCTGATCAGATCGTCGCCGACTCAAGACGCTTCGCGCCGATTCAGATCGGAGACAGCGTCGAAGCGGAGGGCAACTTCGAGACGATCAATGGCGTGAGATTCCTTTCCGCCCATACCACCACGGTTGGTCGTGCGCTCGCCACTAAGAATGTCGCCGGCCAGCCTGATTACCTGAGTCTTGACGAAGTGGGAATCGACGCACCGGGTTTTCAAAACCAGCGCGCGCGCACCCTCTTCATCGGTTTTGCAAGTCTGAATACAGACATCATGATCTGGGGGCTTCACTACGACCCCGCCAACCAGGCTCACGAGTTGCCGCTCGCGACCGTGGTCGGTTGTGACAACGCCGGTGGCGCGGGCACCTG
>JADMIO010839009.1_pt1 | contig 13894 bp, 13 predicted proteins | sample 8958161 | NCBI WGS metagenome assembly JADMIO01 (sample SAMN16585339, study PRJNA669376) | soil metagenome | isolation source: Crop rotation soil | place: USA: Cullars Rotation, Alabama | collected 2011 | reverse complement strand
CTTTCCCCTTGTGCCCTCAAAATTGTTTGCGGTTAGCCAGTTATACCACGGGCCGATACGAACGTTACCTACATCCTTCGTTCCGGTAACAAGAAAATTCAAACCGTCCCGGTACATTACATACGTCTTATTTTTTTCAAGTGTATCAAGTACCTTATAAACGGTTTGCTCGTTTGAATTCAGTGGTTCATGTCGCCGGTCTATCCAAAAAGAATCAGGTTTATTGGCAGCGTCTTTACTAACAATGATATCTTCATTTGATTTGTTGGAATCAAGATTGGCAATAACGATGTCGTTATTTATAACCACGTTCTTATAAGTGGCTGTTTTGCGGGCTTTAAAACCCATTTTATTTTTCCCGATAGGTGATACATCTGCCACAAATTTGTCTTTATACAAAAACCATATAGAGTCACTTACCAGCTTAAACTCCTGGATGAGTGTAAGGCCTGTAATAAAATTGAGGTTTGCATCAAGCGCAGGCCGCAGCATTATTTTTTGTATTGAAAAACTGGTATCGTGTATCCAGCAATCCCCTGTGAACATATCGCCACCCGGATGTTTTGGCGTGAATGCAAAATGAACAAGGCGTTTGCCTGCGAGGTATTGGGTGTCGAGTAATTTGAAATTGTAATAGATGTCGGCATTATCACTAAAAGGCCCTACATACATTTTATTAAAAACAGGAATTGAGTTGGAATAAACATCAACATTTTGGTAGGTAGTGCCCAGTTGTTTAACGATGCTTTCATTATCAATTCCGTTTGTAATGGTGGCCTTAATTATCTCACGTGTTTTGCGCGGATCGCGTTGAAAGTAATAATCAGACAGCGTTTCTGTAAGATATACAGGAAGAAAAGGATCTTTTTCAGAAACGGTGTCAGTGTAATCCAATACGAAATCTAATTTTTTGAGAAAAATATTTTTTTCAAGCTTGTCTTTGTTCACACGGTCAAGATCAAGTTCAAGTTTATTGTACACTTCAAAACCATAATTGTCAAAATGCCTCCTGTCGTTTTCAGGTTTATGGGCAATTATTTTTTTCCAAAACCAAAGTGCACGGTTATATTTTGTTTTAACAACTACTTCGTGCTGCGGAGGCAAAAGGATCAACTGTATTGTTACGAAAGAAGAATCTTTTATGTCTGCAGCTGCAATAAACAGTGGAGTATAGCCCACGCTTGTTATTTCAAGTGAATCAAGCTGGGTATTGTTATTTAATAAAACAGAAAAGCGGCCAAGTGAATCTGTAAGTACACCGCCACCGCTTTTAACGAACCTGACTGCTGCAAAAGAGATAGGCTCATCGCTTTGTTTATCGAGCACCTCGCCCTTAATAGTTCTTGTTTGCGATCGAACGCGAAGCGGTACCAGGAGAAAAAGCGCCGCACAAAAGTGCAGGATGAACTTCTGCATTGGTCAAAATTATTCTCAAAGCGCGATACAGACAGAATCTTTTCAAAATGTGACACACGAATTACCATGTGTTTAACAGAGGTTGTGTTAGAAGGCTCACAAATAATAGGTATAAGGCTTGTGTACACTTGATAAAAGATATGGCAAAGACAGCAAAAAAAGCTTCTGCAAAAAAAAGTTCGAAGAAGGGTTCTGCAAAAAAGAACAAACTCGGTGTAAAAAATTCACTTGTAAATAACATTAATGCAAAAAAGAAAAAAGGTACTTCTAAAAGCAAAAAGAGATCTGCAATAACAAAAGAGAATTATGATGATATGGAAAATAATTGGGGAAAAAAATAGCAAAGTTCAGCTTGGTATGAAATTGGATTTATTACTATAAAAAATAAATAAAATTGTTTATGAAAAGCACATCCACAAGAGGAGGATCAAATTCGAAATCTACTCCTAAAAAAAGCAGTGCAGGCACAACCCGCAGCAATTCAAAAAGCGCTTCTAACGGTTCAAGTCACAAAGAAAACCTTTCAAAGGTTTTTGAAGACACTTTAAAAGATATCTACTGGGCTGAAAAGCACCTTACCAAAGCCTTACCTAAAATGAGCAAGGCAGCTTACGATGACAATTTAAGTGCTGCATTTGAAGAGCATTTACAACAAACCGAAGGCCACGTGGAAAGACTTGAGCAGGTATTTGACCAATTAGGTAAAAAGGCACAGGGTAAAAAATGCCCGGCAATGGAAGGTTTGGTAGAAGAAGGTAAAGAAGCAATTGATGAATATGATAAAGGGTATGCAAGAGATGCCGCATTAATAATTTCTGCACAAAAAATTGAGCATTATGAAATAGCAGCGTACGGTTCTTTAAAAGCTCATGCGCAAATGATGGGGGAAGAACAAATTGCTTCATTGCTTGATGAAACTTTGCAGGAAGAATCTGAAACAGATAAAAAGCTTACAGAAATTTCCGGTACTGTAAATCAGCAGGCTTATGCTGAAGGCGGGGAAAGTGAAGAAGAGACAGAAGAAGCATGATTTAATAACATACAATCCGGTAATGATGAATAAGAATATAATAACAGGTGCAATTGTAGCACTGGCAGCAGGCATAGCTGTTTATATATATAATAAAAAGAAAAGCAGGTTAAGCACAATAGCTTCGGATACATACGATAAGATGAACGACACTTTGCATAGCGTACAAGATAAAACAGTAAACATTTTTTCTTAAAGTGTTTAAACCTGTAGCACTAAACCCCGCCATCGGCGGGGTTTTTGATTATACCCCTTAAAGAGGTTGGCAATGAAAAAAAAGCTTACGGTAAAAGGATTATGGGCTGTGCTGAAAGATTCCTTTAAGGGTTTTAGTAATGATAATGTCACCAAGCTAAGCGGCAGCCTTGCTTACTACACCGTTTTTTCATTGGGACCTTTGCTTGTTGTGATCATTTCTCTTTGCAGTATTTTTTTAGGACGCGAAGCAGTGGAAGGAAAGATCTTTGAACAACTCAGTGGTTTTGTGGGGCATGATACCGCACTGCAGTTACAGGAAATCATTAAAAACGCATCTGTAGCAGGAAAGGGTAAACTTGCTGCTGTGATTGGTATTATTACTTTGCTGATAGGCGCCACTACGGTGTTTGGAGATATACAGGATTCCATCAATAAAATATGGGGCATAAAACCCAAGCCCAAAAAAAGCTGGCTTAAGCTGCTTCAAAACCGTTTTCTTTCTTTTTCTGTTATAGCAAGCCTTGGGTTTTTGCTCCTGGTTTCGCTGGGTATCTCAGCCATCATTGAAACCTTGATGAATTCATTCAAGGCAAGGTATCCTGATGTGGCAGTGATCATCGTTTATATCGTTAACCTGGTACTCACACTTGGAATAATCACTTTAATATTTGCGGTAATATTTAAAGTACTTCCAGATGCAAAAATTAAATGGAAAGATATAATGGCCGGTGCTGTTGCAACAGCCCTGTTGTTTATGCTTGGTAAGTTTGGTATATCATTTTACATCAGTAAAACAAATGTTGGAAGCACGTTTGGAGCAGCAGGATCTATTGTCATTCTCCTGGTGTGGGTATATTATTCTTCTATCATTTTGTATTTCGGCGCCGAGTTCACCAAAGCCTACGCTATAAAGTTTGGCTCTGAGATCCATCCGGCCGAATATGCAGTTACCATGAAACAGGTTGAGGTGGAAACGGGAAAACAATCAATACAAAAGAAAGAGAATACGGAACAAGTGGTAAAGGTGAAACCCGGCAGTTAGATGCTGTCGGCTGGTGTTCCACCAACCGAAATATAATGATGGCTTCCTCCCACTCTCCTTGCTGTCTCCTCCCAGTCTCCTCCCTGTCTCCTTCATGGTTACTGGCTGGGTCAGCGCTCACTCTGGCGCAAGTATGCAGCATTGTTTTGTGTGCCGGCGTACTTGTGCCTTGCTTAAACAGTTATAATTAGCGGATCAGGTAAATCAACATCAATCAAACCTTTCATTCCATAATAATTTCTTGCACTGCTATATAAATAGTCTTCTGATTTTTCAACAAAACCTGCTTTTACCGGATTTTGATGTATGTATTCTAATTTCTGCCAGGCCATCTTTTGATTGCTTAATTCAACAGGATTATTATGCTGCTGCCATAACTGAAAATCAATATTGTTACTATTCTTTTTACCAGCTCTTTCCATTAACCATAACATCCACTCTTTTCTGCTTTCACCGTAATTATTTTTAATCGCTGCTCTTAACTGCTCTGATGTATGCCTCTTCATATTTTGCATTATTCTCTCCGGTTTATCAGCATGGGAGCCTATAATCATATGAATATGGCTTGTCATTATACACCAGCCATATAATTCCATCCCTTTATTTATTACGCAATACTTCCAGCTATCTAAAACAATCTTTTTGTATTCTTCCCTTATAAATAAATCAATCCAATAACTACACCAAACGTTACAAAATAAAGTTTGTCATTATCATGGAATTTATATTTTCTGTTCAGGGAGTTTTGCTGCTAATTTAAATAATTTGCAGAGTGTTTAAAATCGCACAAGTACGCCACGCTCATTGCCGCCCTGCATACTTGCGCCAGTTAGGGGGAGCCCCGTTAGTGCCGTTACTCCCGGCACGGCTTGCACACGTATTAAAACAATTGAGAATTAAAAAAACTTAGCATAATTGCTAAGACTATTGATTCGATCTTCAAATCATTAGACAAATTTTTGGTAACAAAATAGGCAGAAACATTATACTCTAGTCCTTCCATTGCCTGAACTGGTTGATTCATATTCACGATTATAGCACCAGCATAGCATCCCCATACGTGGAGAATTTATATCCTTCTTTTATGGCCTTTTTATACGCTTCCATGATGAGTTCATAACCTCCAAAGGCACAGGCTAAAATTAGCAATGCACTTTTAGGCAGGTTAAAATTGGTCACCAATGCATCGGCTACGGTAAACTTATAAGGGGGATTAATAAAATTATTGGTCCAGCCTTCCCCAGGCTTCAGTAACCCTTGCGATGTATAGCTGCTTTCCAGTGCCCTAATGGTAGTATTACCGATCGAACAGATACGGTGCTTTTCTTTTTTAGCCTTATTCACAATCTCACAGGCAGGCTCATCAATGCGGTAATATTCTGCATCCATTTTATATTTATGCAGATCTTCCACGTCTAATATTTTGAAGGTGCTTAATCCTGAATGAAGAGTTATTTCTGCAAAGCGAATGCCTTTTATCTCGCAACGTTTAATTAATGCTTTGCTGAAATGCAAGCCTGCTACCGGTGCAGCCACCGCGCCGGTATATTTGGCATAGACAGTTTGGTATCTCTTCTCGTCATCTTCATTAGGTTTTCGCTTAATATATTTTGGTAAAGGGGTTTCGCCCAACTCGCTTAATTTATTTGCAAGGCTTTCCTGGTCTCCATCCCATAAAAAACGAATAGTACGGCCACGACTGGTAGTGTTATCAATTATTTCAGCTGCCAACTCATCACCTTCTCCAAAATACAGTTTGTTTCCTATACGGATTTTTCGTGCCGGTTCCACGATCACATCCCACATGTTGTTTGCTTTATTTAATTCCCGGAGTAAAAGCACTTCAACAGCTGCTCCCGTTTTATCTTTTCTTCCATGCATCCGTGCAGGAAAGACTTTCGTGTTATTGACAACAAATACATCCCTGTCGTCAAAATAATCAAGAATATCCCTGAAATGTCGGTTCTCTAGTTTTCCTGTATTCCGGTGCACTACCATCATTTTACTGTCTTCTCTTTTGGCTGGAGGATTTTGTTCAATAAGGTTAAGAGGAAGATCAAAAGCGAATTTTGAAAGTTTCATATGCTTACAATTTTACGAGCATTAACTGGAAGGTATTCTTTTTAGAGACAAGAAATAAAAAATTTTAATGTCAGGCATCGTCTCCTGAAAGGGACGATGCGCTAAACTGAATACTTTTACACTATATCAATCAAACTAGCTCAATCCGAAACCACTGGATTGGCTTCATTTGTTTGAAATAACAAAGTTGTATGATGAAATTTTAATGTCAGGCATCGTCTCTCTCTTAAAGTGTCGGCAAGTAGTTCGCCAAACCATTGCAGGAAAATGCAGTAATCCATTTGTCTCTTTTATGGGTCGCTTATACCTGCAATGCCTTTCAGGTGCTATCGCAGTTTGTCATACATCTCGCTGCTCCACTTTCTTCTATCGGTCAGCCTCTTCCCGCCAACTGAAACATAACCAGGTTCACTTCCCGCATTACATACATAAAAATATCTGTATTAGTTTTGCATCTTTAATTAATTAATGAAGTTATATCCTGAATCAGCAGAAGAACAACTGGAATTTTCTAAGATAAAAAATCATCTTTCTGTTTTTTGCAATACAGAATATGCAAAAGAAAAAGTTGTACAACTGCGTATTCATACCAAAAAAGAAATTATACAGCTTCAGCTGCAGCAGGCTTATGAGTATAAATTATTACTGGAGCAGAGTCAATATTTTCCAAACGATTTCAATTTAAATCTTCAGCGCAGTTTAAAATTATTAAGCATTGAAGGCAGTATTTTACAGCCGGAAGATTTTATCGGCATACGCAAGCTGGCTGTAAATACACAAAGAATATTTCGCTGGTTTGATGCGGAGAAAAGAACAGCTTATCCCGCTTTGCATACTGTGCTGGAAGATTCATATTATGAGAAAGCGGTTATGCAAATGATCGATGAAATATTTGATGAAACAGCAAACGTAAAAGACAATGCCAGTGAAGCACTTCAAAAAATAAGGCAAAACCTTTACAGGAAGCGAAATGAATTGCGCCGTGTTTTTGAAAAAGAAGTAGCGAGGTTAAGCAAAGCAGGATACTCAGCAGAAATTGAGGAAAGTTTTAGTAACGGAAGGAGAGTGGTGGCTGTTTTTTCAGAACACAAACGCCAGGTAAAAGGCATTTTACATGGTGAGAGCGATAGCCGGAAAACTGCATTCATTGAACCGGAGTCAACTATTGAATTGAATAATGAAGTTTTTTCATTGGAAAATGAAGAACGAAAAGAAATTCTTAGAATTTTAAAATTACTTACTGCAAATCTTTCTGTTTATAGCAGTCTGTTGCAGCAATGGTTACAGATTGCGGGCGAGTATGACTTTATTCGGGCCAAAGCAAAGTTTGCAATTGAAATAAGCGGTAATTATCCTAATATTTCAGATACTGCTCTCACTAATATTAAAGAAGCTTATCACCCGCTCCTGGTATTGCATAATAAAACTGCACACAAAGAAACGATCCCGGTTACTTTAAAGCTGAATGAAAAAAACCGAATATTGGTTATAAGCGGTCCTAATGCCGGTGGTAAAACAGTTGCAATGAAGACCATCGGTTTGAGCCAGGTTATGATGCAAAGCGGCTTGTTGATCCCTGTACACGCTGAATCGGAAATGGGAATTTTTAAACAATTGTTTATTCACATAGGCGATACCCAAAGCATTGAATTCGATCTCAGCACTTATTCATCGCATTTAATGCATATGAAATATTTTATTGAAAATGCGAATGGTAAAACATTATTTTTTATTGACGAATTAGGCAGCGGCACAGACCCGAATTTAGGGGGCGCTTTTGCAGAAGTTATTTTAAATGAACTGAACCGGAAACATTCATTTGGCGTGGTCACCACACATTATCTCAATCTTAAAATATTTGCTAACCATACGCCGGGAATATTGAATGGCTCTATGATGTTCGATGAAGTTAATCTTCAGCCATTGTATAAACTGGTTGCAGGCAAACCTGGCAGTTCGTATACATTTGCTATAGCTGAAAGGATCGGTTTGCCAAAACATCTTATTTCAAACGCAAAGAAACTGGTTGATGAAAATCATTTTAGACTTGATAAATTGCTGAATCGAACAGAACAGGATCTGCAGGCTTTACAAAAAGAAAAAAACGAACTGAAAAAATTACTGGCTGAAAACGAAAATCTAAAAAAGCAGTTATCAGTTGAACTGAATAAAGAAAAGCATAACCAACATCTGGAAATATTAAAGCATCAGAACAAAATAACTGAAGAACGGATCGCTTATTTAAAAGACATGGAGCGAAAGCTGAAACAAATTGTGCTTGAATGGAAAAAATCTGAGAATAAAAATGACGTTATTAAGCAAATACAGGAATTGTTGTTCAAAAGGAAAGAAAACCAGATAAAAAATAAATTTGTCAAAAAGATTGAATCAAAATACACTGAGTTGCAAACACCGGTAACAGTTGGTTCAAAAGTGAAAATGAAAAAAAACTACCAGGTGGGAGAGGTTAAAGAGATCAGGGGTAAGAGAGCAGTAGTACAAATTGGAATGTTGCCGATGAATATAGATTTAAACGATCTTGTTGCTATAGAAGAAAAAAAACCAAATTAATCGAGTATGTCTGCATTTAAGAAAGTGCTTTTTATTGATGACGATTTTATAACCGTGAATATTTGTCAGCGTATGATGAACCTGCTTCAATTCGCAGACGAGTTTATTGCATGTGACGATGGCCAGCAGGCAAAAGATTATTTACTGGGCCATATGGAAGATCTTCCCGGTATTATTTTCGTTGACCTTCATATGACGGTTATGAACGGCTGGGAATTTTTAGAATGGTTTGAGAATTGGCTCACTGCTGAAAACCTTTCAATTCCTATTTACGTTCTTTCTTCAAGCTTATCAAGAGAAGATTTTGAACGCGCTTATATTTATAAGAAAGTTAGCGGGTACATTATAAAGCCAATGACCTCTGAGCATCTTAAAGAGGCGATTGTAAAATTTGCAACCCAGCCCTGATTCATTTTATAAAACTTTGCCGATTAAGCCAACTGTTTACCTTTGCCGCGTTTTTTAGCTGATTTTATAAATAAAAAGAAAACGATGGCTTCCAGAACCGATGTCTTTCAATCACCGGATTATTACTTAGTTGATGAATTACTCACAGATGAGCAGAAGCTTGTTCGTGAAACGGTGCGTAATTATGTAAAAAAGGAGATTTCGCCCATAATTGAGGATTACGCACAGCGTGCAGAATTCCCAGAATTTATTGTAAAGCAAATGGGCGAGTTAGGTTGTTTTGGGCCCACTATCCCTCATGAATACGGTGGAGGTGGTTTAGATCACATCAGCTATGGATTGATGATGCAGGAACTTGAACGGGGCGACAGCGGGGTGCGTTCTACCGCAAGTGTACAAGGCAGTTTAGTAATGTATCCGATCTACGCTTACGGGAGTGAAGAGCAGCGAAAAAAATACCTGCCAAAATTAGCAAGTGGTGAATGGCTCGGTTGCTTCGGATTAACTGAACCGGATTATGGAAGCAATCCTGCAGGCATGGTTACTAATTTTAAAGACGATGGTGACCATGTTATCTTAAATGGTGCAAAAATGTGGATCAGCAACGCACCTTTTGCACAGGTTGCTGTAGTGTGGGCTAAGGATGAAAAAGGTGATATATATGGTTTAATAGTTGAACGCGGAATGGAAGGCTTTACAACTCCAACCACACATGGTAAATGGAGTTTACGCGCCAGTGCGACAGGAGAATTAGTGTTTCATGATGTGCATGTACCCAAACAAAACATTTTTCCAAATGTAAAAGGCTTAAAAGGCCCCTTAGGTTGTTTAACCAAGGCCCGCTATGGTATTTCGTGGGGCGCATTAGGAGCTGCGATGGACTGTTATGATACTGCACTTCGTTATAGCCAGGAACGCATACAGTTTGATAAACCGATCGGTGCGTTTCAATTGCAGCAAAAGAAACTGGCAGAAATGATCACTGAAATAACCAAAGCGCAGTTGCTGGTTTGGAGACTTGGCGTTTTGATGAATGAAGAACGGGCAACGCCTGCACAGGTGAGTATGGCTAAAAGAAATAGCTGCGAAATATCAGCAAAAATTGCAAGAGATGCCAGGGGTATGTTGGGAGGTATGGGTATTACCGGTGAATACAGTATTATGCGCCATATTATGAATCTTGAAAGTGTTCTTACCTATGAGGGAACACATGACGTGCACCTACTTATTACCGGTATGGATGTAACAGGTTTAAACGCGTTTAAATAAGTCTAATGGTTGATAAGTTGCATAGTTGAAAAGTAACCAATCAACCAATCAACCAATCAACTATGCGTATTTTTCTTATTGGTTTAATGGGTAGCGGTAAAACTTATTGGGCTGATTGGTTAAGCAGTAAATTAAATATTCCTTCATTTCATTTGGATGAGGAGCTCGAAAAAACAGAAGGTAAAACTGTAGCTGAAATATTCACCAAAAATGGAGAGAATTATTTCAGACAAAAAGAAACTGAAGCGTTGAAAAGTTTTGCGAACAAAGATGATTTTATTCTTTCAACAGGTGGCGGTGCTCCCTGTTTTTTTGACAACATGGAATGGATGAACAAACATGGAATTACTATTTGGATAGACGTTCCATTGGAAATTATTGCATCAAGATTGAAAAAAGAAAAATCTCACCGCCCACTGATCGCTTCAGTTGAAGATGATAATCTGGAGAACTTTCTTGCACAAATGCGGGAAAAGCGAAAGCATTTTTATTCGAAGGCTCAGCATCAGTTAACGGGTAATATTGGTGAAAAAGATTTCGTTGATATCATTTTATCTCATGAATAAAACATATTTGATCACGGCAGCAGTTTTAGGCGCATTATCTGTTATGCTTGGCGCATTTGGTGCCCATGGCCTTAAAACAAGAATGAGCACTGATGCGTTTGAAATATTTGAGACGGCAGTAAAATACCAGTTCTACCATGTATTTGCATTGCTTGCCGTATCAGTTATATCCCAATATATTCCCGGCAATCTTCTAAACTGGAGTGGCAGGTGCTTTATCGCAGGAATAATCCTTTTTTCAGGCTCATTATACCTGCTTTCATATTTTAAAATGGTTGGCAATACGCAAATGAATTGGTTAGGCGCAATAACACCCTTTGGTGGCCTCTGCTTTATTGCGGGTTGGCTTCTGCTTGCAGTAGCTGCCTTGAAACTTCGTTAAAACATGCTGAACTTTTCCATTGCTGAATAAGTAAATGGAACGGTAATGAAAATACCACTTTTTCCTACTCTTGTTGTGCCCCTTAATTCAACCAAAACCTGGCTTGAAAACAGTGTTCCCAGGGCATTCTTAAAAACATTTTTCATGTCCACATTCATTGAAGATGGCAGGACGAATTCGCTTTTTTTGGAAATGTGCATGGAAGTATCGAGTAAGTATTTTCCAAGAAAATTGTGATTGATGTAAACGTCGCAGTTTACATTACGCAGGTCCACTCCAAAATTATTCGGGTTAAAATATATAAGGTCCAGGCTGATCCGGCTGTTGACCAAACCAATGCTATCGACTTTTAAATTCTGCATGCCCCGGTATTCAAACGACTGGGGTTTTTTACATGAGGATAGAAAAGAAAAAAAAATTACAACGCAAAAAATAACTCGCATACTCAAAATTCTGAAAGCAGAGCAGAAGCGTCAAATTTCTGTTTGAAAAATAAATGCAAAAAAATCGAAGCCAGGGTAGGCGCCTCTTATTCGGAAGTTGGAGAGGCGCTTTATTTTTTTGAGTTTTTCATTTTTGCAGATTTTATTGGTTGGACTTTTTTCGAATTCGCCCAAAAAATTTAACTATTAAATTTAGTATTACCCGGATAGTCTCTGTCGAACAACGTACTATTATTTTTAGTTTTTGTATCTTAATACTAAACAACTATTAAATAGCCTATTATATTGTTTGTTTGCTTTTAAAAAGAATATACTTTCATTCCCGATGACCATAAAAATCGTTTTGGCAAATGAAAATTTTTCGCAGGGCTTACGCAGGTACATTTATCTACACAATGACTTGTTTATAAATTAGATATGTAATTTAGATTGTAATTTATTTTATTAAATAAAAGTATTACGGCATAGCCGCATTTACTATTTGACTTTGAAATCAAATTCCTTATTTCAGATAACCACAGAAGCGTAATTTTGCGCCTCTATGAATTGCTCCATTAAAGCTTTATTGTCCTGGCTCTCCTTCTTGAGGAGTACATGCTCTCATGTCCCATAACCTGGTCTGTTTATTTATTAAATACTCTGATTTTTAAACTTTGAAATATTACTAAATGGACTTTTTACAGCAACTCAACATAAAAATTGAAAATGCCGGCACTTCAACCGGCTCAAAAAATACCTGTGACGGCGAAAAGAAAATAGAATCATTTTCTCCCGTTGATGGTAAACTGATCGGTATTGTATCTTCAACTTCACCCGAATCATACCATAAAACTTTAGAGACTGCGCAGCAGGCTTACCTGGAATGGCGTAAATGGCCGGCGCCTAAGCGTGGCGAAATTGTACGCAAGTTTGGAGAGGCTTTGCGGAAATACAAAGACCCATTGGGAAAACTGGTAAGCTATGAAATGGGAAAAAGCCTGCAGGAGGGCTGGGGTGAGGTACAGGAAATGATCGATATCTGCGATTTTGCCGTTGGCCTCAGCCGCCAGCTATATGGTTTAACCATGCACAGTGAAAGGCCGGGACATAGGATGTATGAACAATGGCACCCTTTAGGAATTGTGGGAATTATCTCTGCTTTTAATTTTCCCGTAGCGGTTTGGAGTTGGAATGCTGCTATTGCCTGGGTTTGTGGAGATGTTTGTGCATGGAAGCCGTCTTCCAAAACACCGTTATGTGCTGTTGCCTGTCAACAAATAATTGCAGAAGTATTTGCAAAAAATAATGTGCCTGAAGGTGTAAGTTGTTTAGTTACAGGCAATGCCTGCGGTGACCTTATGAACGCAGACGAACGTATTCCGCTGATCTCATTTACCGGATCAACCCGCGTTGGAAAAATAGTAGCGAAAACTGTTGCAGAGCGTTTTGGAAGAACTATACTGGAATTGGGTGGAAATAATGCCATCATAATTACAGAGAACGCAGATATGCAAATGGTGTTAACCGGTGCAGTATTTGGCGCTGTGGGAACTGCCGGGCAACGTTGCACCTCAACACGAAGGTTGATCATTCATGAAAGTATATATGATAAAGTGATTGAAATATTAAGATCTTCATACGGCCAGTTGAAGATCGGCGACCCGCTGGATGCTGCAAATCACGTTGGGCCATTAATTGATACAAAAGCTGTTGGCGATTATTTAAGCGCGATTGATGGAGCGAAAGCGCAGGGCGGAAAAATAATTGTAGACGGAGGCAAACTGGAGGGTCAGCTTTATAATAGTGGTTGCTACGTAAGACCGTGTATTATTGAAGCCGACAACGATTTCGAAATTGTGCAACAGGAAACTTTTGCTCCTATATTATATGTGATGAAATATTCAACCATTGAAGAAGCGGTTGCAAAACAGAACGGAGTTCCCCAGGGTTTATCTTCTTCAATTTTTACAAATAACATGCGGGAGATGGAGTTGTTTCTGTCACACGAAGGAAGTGATTGCGGAATTGCCAATGTAAACATCGGTACCAGCGGAGCAGAGATAGGAGGTGCTTTTGGAGGTGAAAAAGAAACAGGTGGCGGTCGCGAAAGTGGCAGTGATGCCTGGAAAGCATATATGCGCCGGCAAACCAATACAATTAATTACAGCAGCCAGTTGCCGTTGGCACAGGGAATAAAGTTTACCATCTGATAATAGTTAAGTGTAACTCGTAATTATTTAAAACCTGGTCTCAGGATCAGGTTTTTATTTTTAGCGGATATTGTTTAAGCAACGCTGCATAATATACAAGGTTACGGGCCATGTTCTTTGCCATATTTTCTACAGCAGCATTTTTAAGACGCCTCTCTCTGTCTGTTGCAACAGGTTGGCCCACCTCTCCAACCCAATAAGTACAACATTCCGGGGGTAAAGTAAAACCCATCCAGGATAATACCATCATTATTGAACCCATAACGTTTAATGCACCATCTTCGCTTCCTGGGGAAAG
>JADMIO011411953.1_pt1 | contig 13899 bp, 11 predicted proteins | sample 8958161 | NCBI WGS metagenome assembly JADMIO01 (sample SAMN16585339, study PRJNA669376) | soil metagenome | isolation source: Crop rotation soil | place: USA: Cullars Rotation, Alabama | collected 2011 | reverse complement strand
GGAAGCGATCGCTGCGCCGGGTTTTACGGCAGAAGCTCGCGAGGCCTTTGCGACAAAAAAGAACTTGCGCCTGCTCGAAGTCGCACCCGCGCTCCCGGCGCGCGTGATCAAAGCCGTCTCCGGCGGACTGCTTCTGCAGGACGCTGATACCAAGCTCATCTCCAACTCCGATCTCAAAGTTGTCAGCCAGCGCCAACCCACCGCGGAAGAGTTGCGCGCCCTCATGTTTGCCTGGGTGGTCTGCAAGCACGTGAAGTCGAATGCCATCGTTTACGCCCGCGAGGGCCAGACGGTCGGCGTGGGTGCCGGCCAGATGTCCCGGGTCGACTCCTGCAAGATCGGAGCCGCCAAGGCTGTTCTCCCTCTCAAGGGGACGGTGGCCGCTTCCGATGCCTTCTTCCCGTTCCCGGACGGCGTGGAAGAGATTGCCCGTCACGGGGCGACGGCCATCATCCAGCCTGGCGGATCGGTCCGTGACCAAGAGGTGATCGATACCTCCAATCGTCTCGGACTGGCGATGGTGTTTACGGGTGTTCGGCACTTCCGGCATTGATCGTCCTTACCCCACCCCCGCCGATCTAATCGAATCAATGGTTTAGCGGGAGAGATGGATGCTAAGTTATTGACAACACAGTGGTTACATATTAAAATTAAGAAAATAAAGCACTTAGCATTCAGCTCGTCTCCCTTCGGAGTGACCTTCCCTTCTTTCCCGCATCACAAATGAAAATTCTGTTGATCCGATGAAACAAAGGACTTAGCAAGCGTGGGATCCGACGCTTAAGGCCGACTTCCTACTTTTCCTATTCTTACTTTCAGGATAGCAAGTCGAAGGGGCCTACAGTCTTATCGCAGCCTTATCTCTATTTTCTTTAGTTTGTGTGCGTTAGACGGAAAGTAGCGTCTCGCCGCTATTGACAAGGGGGAGCGTAAATTGGCAGGACGTAGTACTTGACAACAAAACGCTCATATTTTATGCTTCGTTTGTAGTCACAACGCATCTAACCGAGTGGTTAGGCGAATTACAAACTGTTGGAGGATTTTGAGTATGTCTTCGATGATCACTCGCTGGGACCCCTTCCGTGAGCTGGCGCAGTTGCAGGACCGCGTTAATCGCTTGTTTCAGGAAACTGGCCCGACCCGTGAGGAAGGCTTTCCCACATCGTCTTTCGTTCCGCCGGTCGACATTTATGAAACCGAGCAGAACATCGTTTTGAAGGTGGAAGTTCCCGGAGTCGAGCAGAAGGATCTCGACATCCGCATTGAGAACAACACGATCACCATCCGTGGCGAGCGCAAATTCGAGAAGGAAGTCAATGAAGAGAACTTCCATCGCGTGGAGCGTCGCTATGGATCGTTCCAGCGCAGCTTCGGTCTGCCGAACACGGTAAACACCGAGAACGTAACGGCCGATTATGACAATGGCATCTTGAAGGTGACCTTGGCGAAGCGCGCGGAAGCGAAACCGAAGCAGATAAAGGTGAACGTGGGCGGAACGAAAACCATCGAATCAAAGGGACAGGCGGCGTAAGCCGTTCCAGATCGCAAAGGGAGCGGCCGCTGGGTCGCTCCCTTTTTCTTCGTGGCTGCTTTTTAGAGTCAAAATCGTTTTCACGCGGATGACACGGATTAGACGGATTAAAAAGAGATAAAGACCAGGCGGGGCAGTTTGCCGAGCAGGCGTAAAGCTGTTTTTGACTGGATGCTGAGGACTGAGAGCTGAAAATATGGCTATACGTTGGGATAAATTTACGGTTAAGGCGCAAGAAGCGATTCAACGCGCGGTTGAGCTGGCCTCGCAGAATGGCAATCCGGAAGTGTTGCCGGTGCATATTGTCGCGGCACTGGTCGAAGATCGCGAAGGCATCGTTGTGCCTGTGCTGGAAAAGGTGGGTGCAGGACCGCAGCAGGTACTAGCCGACCTAAATAGCGCGATCGAGAACCTGCCCAAGGTGTCGGGTGCCGCGGCACAGCCGCAACTCTCCAACACGTCGCAGAAATTGCTCGATCAGGCCTTCAAGGAAGCCGATAACTTCAAGGACGAGTACGTCTCCACCGAGCACCTGTTGCTCGCGGCGGCGAAGAACAAGGGTGACGTGCAGCAGAGCCTCGCCCGCGCAGGTGCCACTTACGACGCCATCCTGAAGGCGCTCACCACGGTGCGCGGTAACCAGCGCGTGACCGACCAGAATCCTGAAGGAAAGTTCCAGGCGCTGGAGCGTTACGCTCGCGACCTGACCGAACTCGCGCGTCGCGGAAAGCTAGATCCGGTGATCGGGCGCGACGAAGAGATTCGGCGTGTCGTACAGGTACTAGCGCGTCGCACCAAGAACAACCCTGTGCTGATTGGCGAACCTGGCGTCGGCAAGACTGCGATTGTCGAAGGACTTGCGCAGCGCATCGTCGCCGGCGACGTCCCCGAAGTCCTGCGTAACAAGCGCGTAGCTGCACTCGACCTAGGCGCGCTCATTGCGGGCGCAAAGTATCGTGGCGAATTCGAAGAACGTTTGAAGGCGCTGCTAAAGGAAGTAGAGGAGTCGCAGGGGCAGGTGATTCTCTTCATCGACGAACTCCACACCCTTGTAGGCGCAGGTGCGTCTGAGGGGGCAATGGACGCGAGCAACATGCTCAAACCAGCGCTTGCTCGCGGTGAACTGCGTGCCATCGGCGCAACCACGCTGAATGAATATCGCAAATATATTGAGAAGGATGCCGCGCTAGAACGCCGCTTCCAACCCGTGTACGTGGGCGAACCATCGGTCGAAGACACTATCGCGATTCTGCGCGGCTTGAAAGAAAAGTACGAAGTGCATCATGGGGTGCGCGTGAAGGACTCGGCCATTGTTGCCGCCGCGACGCTGTCGCATCGCTACATCACCGACCGCTTCCTGCCCGACAAGGCGATTGACCTGATCGATGAAGCGGCAGCGTCGTTGAGTATGCAGATTGGCTCTGTACCGACGGAGATCGACCAACTTGAACGACGTCGTACCTCGCTCGAAATCGAGCGCCAGGCACTCACGCGAGAGAAGGATCCGAATTCTCGCGATCGTCTGAATGAAGTCGAGAAGCAGCTTGCGGAGTTGAACGAACAGATCACGGCATTGCGCGCTCGGTGGGAGCAGGAGAAGGGCGCGATTCAGCGCATTCGTGAGCTGAAGGAGAAGATCGAGCAGTCGAAGCAGGAAATCCAGAACGTCACGCGCACCGGCGACTACAACCGTGCCTCGCAGATCCAGTATGGCGACCTGCCGAAGATGGAAGCGGAGCTGCAGCGCCTGAGCGGACAGATGGAGCAGTCTGGTTCGCGCATGCTGAAGGAGGAAGTGGACGAAGAAGATATCGCTCGCATCGTTTCGAAATGGACGGGCATTCCGATCACCAAGATGCTGGAAGGTGAAGTCCAGAAGCTCGTTCAGATGGAGGATCGGCTGCGCCATCGCGTGATCGGACAGGACGAAGCGCTCGAACGTGTTGCTAATGCGATCCGGCGTTCGCGAGCAGGGTTGAGCGACCCTCATCGGCCGATTGGTTCGTTCATCTTCCTGGGTCCGACCGGCGTAGGAAAAACTGAAACGGCCCGCGCGCTCGCGGGGTTCCTCTTCGACGATGAGCACAACATGGTGCGAATCGACATGTCCGAATACATGGAGAAGCATGCCGTGTCGCGGTTGATTGGCGCGCCTCCGGGATACGTTGGCTACGAAGAAGGCGGACAGCTTACCGAAGCAATCCGGCGCCGCCCGTACGCGGTGGTGTTGCTCGACGAAATTGAGAAGGCGCATCCGGACGTGTTCAACATCCTGCTGCAGATTCTCGACGACGGGCGCCTGACGGACGGCCAGGGCCGCACGGTGGACTTCAAGAACACCGTGATCATCATGACTTCGAACCTGGGTTCGCAGTACCTCCGCCCGACCAAGGTTGAGTTCAATGAGAACGGCACCTGGGTAGCGGAAGGAGGTTCGGAACACAAGATGGAAGAAGCCCGAAAGCAGGTGATGGAAGCGGTGCATGCGTACTTCAAGCCCGAGTTCCTGAACCGCGTGGACGACATCATCATTTTCAATCCGCTGGAGCGGAAGGAACTGATGAAGATTGTCGAGCTGCGGCTGGAAGATCTGCGGCGACTGCTGGCTGATCGCAAGATATCCATCGAGCTCACGGACAAGGCCAAGGAGTTGGTTTTTGCCGAAGGCTACGATGTCGCGTTCGGTGCACGTCCCCTGAAGCGTTCGATCCAGAAGCTGATTCAAGATCCGCTGGCGATGAAGATCCTCGACGGCGAAATCCTGAATGGCGACCATGTGGTAATAGACGCCAACCTGGGAAAACGACTGGTTGAGTTCAAGGTCAGCCACCGGGTGGGCGAAGAACAGCCGTCGACTAAATAAACCCGAGAACTACCCCGGTCTAGTGGCCGGGGTAGTTTTTGTCTATGCAACGCCCCCAAAATTGACTATGTTCCACGTTACCTAAGTACCTAAGGGAATCCCTTCGGCAACTGGCGTCAGGTAGATTTTCTGCCTAAACTGCCGAATATAGGATGGGGGTTTGTGATCGTGCGCAAACAGGCAGGTTTTTCGCTAATCGAGCTACTGATCGTAGTAGCCATCATCTTGGTGATTGCGGCGATTGCGATCCCCAATTTTCTGCGGAGCAAGATCTCCGCAAATGAAGCTGCTGCCGTTTCGTCATTGCGCACTGTCAACACCGCGGAGACCACCTACCTGGTGACCTATCCAGAAATAGGATATGCAGACAGCCTGACCAAACTGGCATACCCAGCAAACGGATCGCCGAATTCCAATGCCGCTGGACTTCTGGACTGGGTGTTAGGCTGCACGAACCAGCCTTGCCAGAAGAGCGGCTACTCGTTCGCCATCACTAATACAGTGGGTACACCTGTCAACGCCTATAGAGTCACAGGAGTTCCGGTCCTGCCCGGACAGACGGGCATCCGCGGATTCTGTTCAGACCAGGTTCCTGTCATGACGTATGACCAGAACGGCGGCACCAGCTGTACGACCATCCTGCAATAGAGCGCAGGCTCTGGTTGCAGGCGACTATTCACATCCCCTAAATACGATAGGCTGAGAAGCGTCCGCCTTTGACAGTTCGTAGGGCGCAGACGTCCGCGACTCGCAGGTAGGCTTGGCGCCATTCTGCGTGTACGCCGTAGCGCTCACGGTGTAATTCGCCGGCAGGGCCTTGGGCAGGTACTGCAGAGATTTGCCGTCAAAGTTCGCCATCAACATCCCCGATGCCGGCAGATCGAGGCTGAAAGTGCCGCAGGCACTGCCCCCCTGGCAATTCTTTGTGTCGAAGGTGGGAGTGCCGTCAGCCCAAGGAATCGAGAACGAGTACTTGTCCACCTTCTGATTTACTGCCAGCGTCACGGTGATCGGGGTGTTTGACTGCACCGGAACGGTCACCTTCTTCGCAGGGCTGCCGGTCGACTTAAGGGGAATCGTCCCCAGGTTCGCTCCCGGCACGACACCTTTCCCAACCACGATGACCGGTGTATAGGTCTTCCGATCAGCGCCCTGACCGTTAACGATCACCGCGTAGTTTCCGGGCCGCACCTGGGTGAATGAAAAAGTTCCGTCACTGTTTACGGATGTCGCGTTCACGATGTTGCCATCCCCTGGCTGCGCTTCCAGTGCGACTACCACGTTGCCGGGAATGGGCTTCTTTGTCCCTGCATCCAGCACGCGTCCGTTGATCGAGGCGGAGTTGTCCGCTGTAGTGTTGTCGGCTGCCTGCATCAGTAGGGGAGAGCAGGCGAACGCGACGAGTACCACGGTCGAGATGATTGCGAATTTGCAAGAGAAGTGCCGCATCGGGGGGTCCTCGGGATGGAGTCTCACCTGTTTCCGATGCAGCAGCTTCGCAAGATGTTGGGCAGAAGAAGCACAGAATCGTGAGTCTCTGCCCGTTCCTTTTACTGGCCCTTCGGGGGCGTAACAATGTGGTACTCGTTGCCCCAGCCATCGCGCACAATTCCGCAGCGACCGTAGGGCAACTCGGACGGGGGAGCCAACGGAATGGCTTCGCCTTTCACAGCGCGTTCATACCAGACGTCGGCATCGTCCACATAGAGCAACAGCATGGTCGGCATGTTCTGCCAGGGGCCGTGCGCTTCGCCCAGCTCGATGACCGAATCTGCGATACGTACCTTGGCGTGGACGATCCGGTTGCCTTCCTCGGGAACGACGTCGACTTCATACGGGTCGGCGTCAAACGCCTTCTGCAGAAAGCGGATCAGTTCGTCGGCGCCCGTCGGATGCAGATACGGCGTTACCGTGCCTAGCCCGGGACGCTGGTGCGTTGTGCCCTTGTGGGTGGCCAGGTACCACTCATTGCCGAAGGCGTCCTTCAGGGCGGAGTCGCGATCGCCGTAGTCCTGGTCGGTGGGAGGCATCACCGAAGTGGCACCAGCAGCGAGAGCGCGCTCGAATGCTGCGTCAACATCGGGCACGTACATGTGCAGCGACGTCGGATGGCCGGGTCCCTTGTAAGAACCGCCGCCGCCGATCATGAGCATGGTGTCGCCCAGGCGAACCTCGATGTGGTATCCGCCAGCGCCTCCCATGGTGCGGAAAGTCTCTTCCGCGCCGAAGGCGGTCTTCATGAAATCGAGCATTTCCAGAACCTTTTCCGTGGTGATGTACGGGGTGACGGTGCGGAAACCTTCGCGAACGTGGCTGGTAGCGGTCGTCATAACTTCTCCTTCTTCCTGCAAACCTGCTTTTAAATCGTTAAGGAACCGTTCGCGCGGCAGGTAGCGCAAATCGCCGGCGACTTCGAGCATTGCCCCCAGTTCGGGATCAGGCGCGAGCGCCACCTGCTCGCCTTGCAGCATCGCGTTGACCGCGAGTTCGAGTTGATCCATCAGAGAGCGGTTGTTCATTTCCGGCCCTCCATTTGTTCGCGCAAGTTCTGTATTGCGCGGTAGTGCAATTGCTTTACCGCCGGTTCGCTGCGTTGCAGTTCGTCCGCAATCTCGCGCAGTGACTTCTGTTCGGTGTAGCGCATGGCGATAACGCGCTGCTGATCTTCGGGCAATGTGCTTACGAGTTGGAAGAGCATCGCCCGACGTTCCGCATCGGCATCGACGAAGGGCTCACCTTCCACCGGAATGCCCGACTCTCGCGCCAGTTCACGTCCACGTTGCGCGAGCGCATTGGCAGCAATGCGAAACAGCCACGCGGAGAACGGAATTCCACGATACTCAAACTGCTTCAGGTTCTTGAGCGCGAGATGGAAAACTTCGGAGGTGACGTCCTCGGCTTCAGCGCGATTTCTGACCCTGACAGCCACGAACGCGTACACACGCCGGGCATGCCGCTCGAAAAGCTCTCCAAAGCGCGCAGGATCACGTTGCGCAGCTTCGATGAGCGACTGCTCGTCCAGCACGTCATACGGCGCCGAATTGGGCTCGGTCTTTGCCATCCACCCTGCGCTGTCATAAAGGGTAATGAAGGAGCGGGGAAAAAGGTAACGCGCTACAAAGAAAATTTGCCAGTGAGATTGAGGCACTCACGTCACGCATGGCTGAACTCGCATCGTACTTCCCATGGACTTAGCGCGGATCGAGCAACTCAGGGACGAACTTCTGCACAACCGGAAATACGCTGCCATCGCTGGTGTGCTGGTTCTGGCGTTCTTTCTGACGACCTTAGCGGGAGGGTATCTATTGGTCCGCAAAGCGATGGACGACAACCGTCCCGCAGTCGCCAGCGTGACCAACGTTCCGACCAGACTTGCTTCGTTGCTGGCGGATGATCGCAGTGATGTGGTGAACCATATCGTCTTCTTCAATGACGTCCATCTGGAGCCCGGCCCCACGGAAAACGTGTTTTACGCAGTGGGTGCCGCAGGGGATCGCATCCTTGTCTTTTCACAAGGAAAGAAGTCTACTTCCGGCGGGGACGAAGTCGATATCGTCGATATCAAGGGTACGGTCAGGACGGTCCCTACAACGACCACGCTCAGTAAGAAGTGGAAGCTCGACAAGCAAGAGGTGAAGGCCGTTCGCGAGCAGGGCATCTATATCGAAGCCGACGAGATCGTCGCGCGCCGCAGCAAATCCGTTCCGCGCAGCGTCGCCAAAAAATAAGGGTACAAAAATTAAGGGCAGCCCAAAGGCTGCCCTGTAAATTACTGGAAGCGGCTACTGAATCAACGTCGGTTCCGCTTCTTCCTCTTCGCTCGGGATCACCACGGCCGCTGCCACGCGATCTCCGGCTTCGAGGTTGAGCAACCGCACGCCTTGCGTCGAGCGACCAGCGGCCCGGATCTGCTCAGTGTCAGTGCGCAGGATCTTGCCAAACTGACTGATCACCATCACTTCGGACGATTCCGTCACCAGCATGATCGAGACCACCTTGCCGTTGCGCTCGGTTGTCTTCACGTTGATAACGCCTTTGCCGCCGCGCGATTGCAGACGATACTCGTCCACATCCGTGCGCTTGCCGTAGGCGTTTTCCGTGACCGAAAGGATGCGGCAGATCTGGTTCTCCGCTTCCTTGCCGTTCTTCTTTGACTTCGGGCTCTCCTTCGGCGTTACCGCCATACCGACGATGTAGTCCTTCTTGTCGAGATCCATGCCGCGCACGCCGTAGGCCGGGCGTCCCATGGTGCGAACGTCTTCTTCGTCGAAGCGAATCGCCATGCCATCGTGCGAAGCCAGGAAAATGATCTGGTTCCCGTCGGTGATTTGGGCGGCAACGAGTTCGTCATCCTTGTCGATGCCGATGGCGATGATGCCGCGCGACATCACGTTGGAGAAGTCCTTGAGCGCCGTCTTCTTCACTGTGCCGTTGCGCGTAACGAAGAACACGTACTCGTTTTCCTTCTCGAGATCGCGAACCGGCAGGAACGCCTTCACCGACTCGCCTGGCTGCAACGCCACCAGGTTGCCAACGTGCTTGCCTTTGCCGGCGGCACCGACGTCGGGAATCTCGTATACCTTGAGCCAGTAAACGCGGCCCGTGTTGGTGAAGACCAACAGGTAGTCGTGCGTGCTCGGCACGTAAAGGTGCTCGACGAAATCTTCTTCGCGAGTGCTCATGCCCTTGCGGCCCGTACCACCGCGTCGCTGCGAGCGATACGTGGTGATGGCCGTGCGCTTCAGGTAGCCGTTGTGGCTGATAGTGACCGCCACCTGCTCGTCGACGATGAGGTCTTCGAGCTGAATCTCAGTGGTTTCGTCGACGATCTGGGTGCGGCGCTCGTCACCGTACTGCTTCTTGATCTCTTCCAGTTCCTTGACGATGACTTTACGCAGCTTCGCTTCGGAACCAAGGATCGATTCGTACTCCGCAATCTCGTCCTTAATCGACGTCAATTCCTTGATGATTTCGTCGATCGACAGACGAGTTAAGCGGTGCAGCTGTAATTCGAGGATTGCGTCTGCCTGCTTCGTCGTGAACGGTTTTTCCGGATCGAGCTTGGGAGCCTTGCCGGTGGTGTTGATGTCGATCTTCTTGCCGGCGAAGTAGTTGACCAAGTTCTCGCGGGCGCTGGCGCGATCAGCGCTGCCACGAATGATGACAATCACGTTATCGAGATGATCGAGCGCGAGACGGTAACCCTCCAAAATGTGCTCGCGGTCTTTCGCCTTCTGCAACAGGAACGCCGTACGCCGGCGCACTACATCAATGCGGTGATTAATGAAGTGCTGGATCGCCTCAACCAGGCCCATCTCTTTGGGCTGATTGTTGACGACCGCCAGGAAGATCATGCTGAAGCTCTCTTGCAGCGAAGTGTGCTTGTAGAGCTGGTTCAGGACGATCTGCGCTTCCGCTCCGCGCTTCAGCTCGATCACGATGCGCATGCCTTCACGATCGGATTCGTCGCGCACGTCGCTGATGTCGTCGATCACCTTGTCATTCACGAGTTCGGCGATGCGCTTGATCAGCGTGGACTTGTTGACCTGGTAAGGAATCTCGGTAACAACAATCGCCTGCCGTCCGCCCGAGATGTTCTCGATCGCTGCCTTGGCGCGCATCTGGAAGCGTCCGCGGCCGTTCTTGTAGGCATCAACGATGCCTGCCTTGCCGTGGATAAAGCCGCCAGTCGGGAAGTCGGGTCCCTGCACGTCCTTGAGCAGGTCTAGCAATCCGGCCTTCGGGTTGTTCACCAGCGTTATCGTTGCATTCACGATCTCGGTGAGGTTATGCGGCGGGATGTTCGTCGCCATGCCTACGGCAATCCCGTTCGAACCGTTAACGAGCAGGTTCGGAACGCGCGTGGGAAGCACAACCGGCTCGACCGTGGAATTGTCGAAGTTTTCGCCGAAGTCGACGGTTTCTTTGTCGATGTCCGCCATCAACTCTTCGGCAATCGCCATCAGTCGGCACTCGGTGTACCGGTACGCCGCCGGCGGATCGCCATCAACCGAGCCGAAGTTGCCCTGTCCATCGATCAGCGGATAACGCAAACTCCATGACTGCGCCAGACGCACCAACGCGTCGTAGACGGCGCTGTCGCCGTGCGGGTGATATTTCTTCAAACATTCGCCGACGACACCGGCGCACTTCATGTACTTCTTGTTGTGCAGCACGCCCATGTCATGCATCGCGTACAGGATGCGGCGGTGCACCGGCTTTAATCCATCGCGAATGTCGGGGAGCGCGCGTCCGATGATGACCGACATTGAATAGTCGAGATACGAACGCCGCATCTCCTCTTCAATGTTGATCGGCTGAATGTTGGCTGCGCCGGGGCCCATCATGTTGCCGCCGCCGTCGCCACCACCAAGGGGGATTTGTGAATTCGGATTCTGTTCGTCAGCCATAAAGAAAGTTGTCAGTGCTCAGTTGTCAGTATTCAGTCGCGACGCGTCTTGCGGACGACGAATACACCAGATCACGTTCCTGTTTTTCGGCTGAAAACGAGCACAGATGGAGCGTGTGCCGTAGTCGCTTTGGAGCCGCTCGAAATGCTTGTAACCGCTTGCATTTACAGGAAGTTACGCGCTGGAAGAGCCACTAGCAATTATAGCACGTGAGCGACCCAAAGATGGGCGGCATGACGGCCTGTAAGTGCTTCAATCCAAAGCTCATAAAATCCATCGTGCCGCGAGATAACTCGGTCCACCAGAGTCTCTCAACCGCCTTAGCCCATCTATATGTGCAGAGGTGATTTTATGAAGCTGTCATGGTGGAAAGCACTCGGAGGCTTCTTCCTGGCAGCAGTCCTGTCGTTGCCCGTCATGGGCGACACCACAGCTCTACCAGGAACCCTGAATTTTATTGAGGGACAAGCCTCCATCGAAACACAGCCGCTTACCTCGAAGTCAGTAGGCTCGGCTGATCTACAAGCGGGGCAAACGCTAACAACGCAGAATGGCAGGGCTGAGGTCCTGCTCACGCCCGGCGTTTTTCTGAGGCTTGATCGCAACAGCGCGGTAAAGATGATTTCGCCCAGCCTGACCAACACGCAAGTTGAGTTGCAACATGGCCGAGCTCAAATCGAAGTAGCCGAGCTGCATAAGCAAAACAACATTCAAGTGAATCAAAGCGATGCTACCGTGCAATTGGTGAAGACCGGCTTGTACGGTTTCTCTGACGATCCCGACCAGGTGCGCGTCTTCAAGGGCGAGGCACACGTACTTGAAGGCGATCAGAATATCAAGGTCAAAGGTGGACGCGAGCTGACTCTGAATAACCAGCAGGTTAAAGCGGAAAAGTTCGACAAGGACTCTGCCGCAGATGATTTCTACAACTGGAGCAAGCTTCGTTCGGAATATCTGTCGGAAGCCAGTGCCAACGCCGCACAGATTTATGTCGGTAACGGCTGGGTAGGTCCGGGCTGGTATTGGGATCCGTGGTATTCGGGATATACGTTTGTGCCCGGCGTAGGGATCGCCTATAGCCCGTTTGGCTGGGGATTCTATTCGCCACGCGTGGTATATCCGTACCGATTTTACGGAGGACACATCGCTCGACCGTATTACTTTCATGGACCGCGATTTCGTCCGGCTCCGGCGTTTCATGGACCGGTGGGCGGATTCCGCGGCGGCGGCTTTCATGGAAGCAGAGTTGGCGGCTTCCATCGCTGAACGAAACGAGGGCGCTCGGTGGATGAGCGCCCTTTGTTTATTTATAGAATGATTTCTACGCCGGTTCCACTCTCAGGTTCATATCGACCGCGATCGGCGAGTGCGTGAGCGCGCCGACGGAGATGAAGTCGACGCCCGTGTCGGCGTAAGCACGGACGTTTTCCAGGCGAATACCGCCGGAGCATTCGAGAGGAATTTTCTTTGGGCGTCCGGCGCAGCGCTCCACGGCTTGGCGCACCATCTCCGGCGTCATGTTATCGAGCAGGATGGCTTCGGCCCCGAACTCGAGCGCCTCATCAAGTTCCTTCAAACTCTTCACTTCGATTTCGATGATCTGGTTGCCTTGCCGGTTCTTGTGCGCTCGCTCGAGTGCCGGACGAATGCCCCCCGCCAGCGCGATGTGGTTGTTCTTGATCAGCACGCCATCGGAGAGATCGAGGCGATGGTTCTGCCCGCCGCCGCAACGAACGGCGTATTTATCGAGCACTCGCAATCCGAGGACGGTTTTGCGGGTATCGAGGATTTTGGCGCGCGTGCCCTGGATGGCATCCACGAACTTGCGCGTCAGCGTTGCCGTGCCGCTCAAGCGCTGGAGCAGGTTGAGCATCACGCGTTCGCAGGAAAGAATCACGCGCGCGTTATGACGAACACTGGCGACCACGGCGCCCTTCGCCAGTTTGACGCCATCGAAGACTTCCGGGTGACTGATCACCTGCGGATGCCCTTCAACCGTACGATCGAGCGACGCAAAGACTTCGAAGATGCGGGTGATGGCTCCGGTTCCCGCAAGTACGCAGTCCTGTTTGGTACGGATCAGGGCCAAGCCAAGCTGCTTTGGCTCGATGCAGGCCTTGGTGGTCGCGTCGTTGGTGGCTTTGTCCTCCAGCAGCGCGTTTTCGAGAATGCTCGTAATGCGTCGACTATGCCAATCCATAAGAAAGTAGTTAGTTGTTAGTAGTTGGTAGTTAGTAAAACCAACTGGCCTTACATCTTATCGAGTTGATCCAGTGCTTGTTGATTTTTCGCGATCAACGTCTTCAACTCCTCGCGACGCGTCTTCAAGCCCTCGACAACTTTCGCGGGAGCCTTCGCCAGGAAACCTTCATTGCCCAATTGACGCTCAGCGTTGCCGAATTCCTTGTCGAGTTTCTCGCGCTCTTTGGTAAGGCGCTCTCGTTCAGCGGCAACATCGATCTTACGCTCGAAGATCACTTTCACGTCGAAGCGCGCGGTGGAGCGGGCGCCTGCATCCTTCGACAGCGATTGTTCCACGAACTTCATGCCTTCGACACTGGCCTGCTTCTCGATCGCCTGCGCGTTCTGTTCGAAGATTTTGCGGATTGCTGCGTCAGCGTGAATCTCGATCGGCGCCTTCACCTTCGGCTCGATCTTCAGTTCCGCACGAATGTTGCGAACGGCGACGATCAGGTCCTGCAGGATGGCCATCTCGGTTTCCGCCTGCGTGTCAACTTGCGCGGGGTTCACGCGCGGGAAACGCGCCAAAGCAATCGACTTCAGCGGCGGCTTGCCGTCGTAGACCGCGTGCCAGATTTCTTCGGTGATGAAGGGCATAAACGGCGACAGAAGTCGCAACGAGGCCTCAAACACCGCAACCAGATTCCCCGTCGCGCACTTCGCATGAGCCTTCGCGGCGGCATCTTCGTACTGCAGACGCGGCTTGCTTTCCAGCACATTGGGATCCTAAGCTTAGAATTCCACGTGGACAAGTTGTCGCGGCCGCTTCTATAGTGTCACCTAAATACTAGTGACTCCAGCGTAACTGGACTGGCCACAGTTAGGCCGCAAATGTAATCACACTGGCTCACCTT
>JADMIO011227358.1_pt1 | contig 13899 bp, 10 predicted proteins | sample 8958161 | NCBI WGS metagenome assembly JADMIO01 (sample SAMN16585339, study PRJNA669376) | soil metagenome | isolation source: Crop rotation soil | place: USA: Cullars Rotation, Alabama | collected 2011 | reverse complement strand
GGTGCTCGCCGATCTCTGGGCCGAAGCGGGAGTGGAGATTCCCACGCCGTTCCGCCGCCTCACTCATCGCGACGCGATGGAGCGCTTTGGAAGCGACAAGCCCGACCTTCGAATTTCGCTGGAGATAGAAGACATCACCGCCCAGGTGCGAGGTGGGGCACCCTGGGTTGAGCAGGGCATCGACGCGGGTGGCCGCGTTCGAGCCCTGCGCGTGCCCGATGCCGCCGCAATGACTCGCCGGGAGATCGACGCGCTGGCAGAAGCCGTGAAGGGAGCCGGAGCAGGGGGATTGATCTGGGCGCGCCGCACCGATTCGGGGTGGGATGGTCAGGGCGTGAAGGCGCTGCCGGCGCTCGCGACCGGTGCGATCGAAGCCAGCCCCGGTACGCTCCTGCTCGCCGTCGTGGGACCCGATGCGGTCACGTCGGCTGCGCTCAACACGGTGCGGTCCGCACTCTCGGGTTCGGTCGTGCCTCGTGACACCGATCATGCGTTCGCGTGGATCGTGGACTTTCCGCTCTTCGAACGCGACGCGGCGACCAATGAATGGGTGTTTACCCACCACCCGTTCACGTCTCCTCATCCTGATGATATTCCGTTTCTCGCTACCGAGCCGTGGCGCTGCCGCGCGCTCCACTACGATGCGGTCTACAACGGAAACGAACTCGGCAGCGGTTCGATCCGGATCACCGATCCGGCGTTGCAGGCGACGGTCTTCCGTTTTCTTGGCATCAACCCCGAGGAACAGCGTCAGCGATTCGGGTTCCTGCTCGACGCACTCGCGTCCGGTGCGCCGCCGCACGGCGGATTCGCACTCGGGTTTGACCGGATCGCAATGCTCCTGGCGCGGGCGCCGTCGTTGCGCGACGTGATCGCGTTTCCGAAGACCGCCGCCGCGCGCGCCCTCTTCGAGGGTGCGCCGACGCCGGTCACGCCCGCCGAGCTCGCGGCGCTCCACCTCCGCCGCAACGACGCATGATCGACGAAGAGTCGCGAGTCACCCTCGGCGCCGAGGGCGCCGATCCATTGCTTCTCGCCGGCGTCAACGACGCCAACTTCTCCGAAGTCCAGCGCGCACTCGGCGTGCGCGTCTCGCAACGCGGCGATGCGGTGACACTGGTCGGTCCCGCGATGCAGGTCGAGCGGGCGACTCCGGTGCTGCAGGGGCTCATCGACCTCGCCCGGAGCGGCGAATCGGTTGCGCCTGAAGATGTCTTTCGCGTTGCGACCGACGGACAGGTCGGCGACCTGGGCACGCCGGGTGACACCGGGAAGATCGTTCTTCCCGGCATGCGCCGGGCGATCGTCCCGAAGACCCGCGGCCAGCGCGAGTATCTCGCGTTGATCAGCGACAACGACATCGTGATCGGAATCGGGCCGGCAGGTACCGGCAAGACCTATCTCGGCGTGGCAAAAGCGGTCGAGGCACTGGTCCGCAAGCGGGTCAAGCGGATCGTGCTCGCGCGCCCCGCGGTCGAGGCTGGCGAGTCACTGGGATTCCTTCCCGGCGACCTGCAGCAGAAGGTCGATCCGTACCTGCGGCCGCTGTACGACGCGCTCGAGGACATGATGGCGCCGGAGAAGGTGCAGCGCGCGCTCGATGCGCGCGTCATCGAGATCGCGCCGCTGGCGTACATGCGCGGCCGCACGCTCGCGGACGCGTTCATCATCCTCGATGAAGCGCAGAACGCCACGGGTGCGCAGATGAAGATGTTCCTTACGCGCATCGGCGTGAACAGCAAGGTGGTCGTCACCGGGGATCGGACGCAGATCGATCTCGTCAAGCGCGAAGACTCGGGGTTGCTCCAGATCGAGCGCATCCTGCCCGGGATCGAGGGGATCGGCTTTCACTATCTCAACGAGACCGATGTCGTGCGGCACCGGCTGGTCAAGGACATCATCAGGGCGTACGCGGACGATCAGGCGAGCTGATGCCTCCTAGCGGTGACGCCGAAGTCGTGGTGACCAACAGCGCGATCGGTCTCCCGGAACGGCGTGTCGCCGGGGCGATTCGCGCGGTGCTCCGGGGGGAACGTCGCAGTGCGCGTGTGTCGGTGACGTTTCTTGCGAAACGGTCGATGCGCCGTCTCAACGCGCTGCACCTTCGCCACGATCATCCCACCGACGTGATTGCGTTTCTGCTCGAGGGGCCGGGGCGGTCGCTTGCCGGTGACATCTATATCTGTCGTCACGTGGCGGCGCGGCACGCGCGCGAGCACGGCGTTGCCACGCGCGAAGAGCTGCTCCGCCTCGTGGTGCATGGAACGTTGCACGTCCTGGGATGGGATCACCCGGCGGGGCCCGGACGCATCCGTTCGCCGATGTGGCGCCGGCAGGAACGTTACCTGAAGGCGCTGGCGTGAACGAGCTGATCCGCGGACTGCCGGCCTTTGCGGGACTGGTGATGCTCGCCGCGGCCATCGTGGCGCTTGCCCTCGAGAGTGGCGCCGAACTTGGCGCGCGCGCGCTTGCCCGCGAACCCGATCCGGGGCACCTGCCAGAAGCGCGTTCGCTGCACATCATGCATCTCGCGCTCCTCACCGTGGCGGCGGCGCTGGCGGCGACCGCAGTGGGGTGGTGGTCGTATCCGACGGTGGCCGGACTGGTACGTGTCTTTCTCGTGACGCTGCTGGTTTGGGCCGTCGGTGACCTGGCGCCGCGACTGCTCGCGTCGCTCGCCCCCGAGCTGGTGCCCTATGCCCGTCTCGTCGCACTGCGAGTCCTCCCGCTCTTTCAGCCGCTGCTGTTGCTCGCGGCACGTGTCGATCGCGGCAATGATGCGCCGGACGTTCCGTCGCCGGCGCGCAACGGCGCGGTCAACCCCGCCGAAATGACGCAGGGAGTTTTCTCGCTGCAGGCGATGTCGGTTTCGGAAGTGATGACCCCGCGCATCGACATCGTCTCGGTGGATGTCGCGGCCTCCGAAGAAGACGTCATCGCGACGCTGCGGCGCAGTGAGCATGCCCGGCTCGTGGTGTTCGACGGGCATCCTGACGCGGTCGCAGGGATCGTGCACGCGAGAGATTTCCTGCCGCGGCTTCATCACGAGCACGCAGATGGCCAGTGGCAATCGCTGATCCGGCCGGCCGCGTTCGTCCCCGAGGCGAAGCGGCTCGACAAGCAGCTGCGCGACTTCCAGCGTGGTCACGGCCACGTCGCGATCGTGGTTGATGAATTTGGTGGAACCGCCGGCCTCGTCACGCTGGAAGACGTGCTCGAGCAGATCGTCGGCGAGATCCAGGACGAGTACGATGTCGACGAAGTCGCACCGTTGCAGCGACTCGATGACGGTCGCTACGCCGTGCAGGGCGGCGTCGCGCTCGCGGACCTCGAGGCCGAGCTGGGGCACGACTTCGGCCGCGAGCAGATTGCGACCGTGGGCGGGCTGGTGGTCGCGGAGTTCGGCCGGGTGCCGCGCGCCGGTGAGGAATGCGTGATCGACGGATGGCGATTCGCCGTGGAGAGCGTCGCGCGGCGGCGCGTGGGTCGCGTGCTGATCACCGCGCCGGTTGAAGAACCGGAGGAGGCGGCGGAATGAAGTGGCTCCTCCTTGCCGCGGGACTGGCACTCGCCTTCATCGGATCCGCGGGAGCTGCCGCGCTCGTGACGACCGCGCGCATCGCACTTGCGGAGGCGATCTCGCGGCGGTTGCGCGGTACGCGTGAATCGCTCGGCTGGGTCACCGACACGGAGCGCGAAGTCGTTGCGGCAACGGCGGCCGCATCATTCGGGGCCGCGCTGGTGGGTGTTGCGCTGCCGGGATTACTCACGCGCGCCACTCCGCTCGAGTTCGCACTCGTGCTCGTGCTCGTCGGGGTGCCGCTCACATTGCTCGGCGGATATCTGCTGCCCCGATGGTTGACGGTGCCCCGTGCGGGACGGGTCGTCGAACAGCTCGCGCCGGTGGTGCGCGGATGGACCGCGATGCTCGGGATCGTGCTGCCGTCGCGGAATCCCGACACCGATGAACACCTGCGCGCCCTCGTGCGCGAGGGGACGGTGAGCGGATTCGGCTCCGAGGAGCTGGTGCTCGTGGGTGGCGTGATGAATTTCGCGCGGCGGCCGGTACGCGAAGTGATGACGCCACGGACCAGCGTTGTCGCGGTGTCGCGCGACACCACCGTGCGCGACATCGAGGCGCTTCTTGCCGAAAGCGGGTACACGCGGTTGCCCGTGTACGGGTCGTCGCTTGATGAGATTCTCGGCATGGTACACGCGTTCGACCTCTTTAAGTACCGGGATGGCGAACCGCTGCCACTCCGGCCGGTGTCCGTCGCCCCGGCGACGCAGGCCGCGGCGGATGTGCTGCTCGACATGCAGCGCGAACGGCGGCACCTGGCGGTCGTGGTCGATGAATTCGGCGGCACCGCCGGCATCGTCACCCTCGAAGACCTGCTTGTCGCGCTGGTCGGAGAGATTGCGGACGAAGACGACACCGCCGTGGTCTCGCGTCCACCCGAAGGCGATGTGCTCGACGTCGACGGGTCGGTTGCGTGCGACGTGGTTGCCGCGCATTTCAGCGTCGAACTTCCCGGGGCCACCGCGGTCTCGTTCGCGGGCCTCGTTGCCGAACTGGCCGGACGCATTCCGATTGCGGGAGAACGATTCACGTTGCGCGGACTCGAGGTCGACATCGTGCAGGCGTCGCCCACGCGCGTTGAGCGCATGCTGGTCCGGCGCGCGGGACCGGTGATTCCGCTCGACGCCGCGAAATGAACGCCGGCGCCGGCACGGAGACGCGCGAACTCGTCGCGCTGATTCGTGAAGGCCACGTCGCCGCGTTCGTCGATCGCGCGTGGGGACTGCCGCCGGTCGATCTCGCCGATGTGCTCGGCGCGCTCACTGAATCCGAGCGCCTGCTGCTTGCGACATCGCTGCCGCCCCGGTTGATCGCGCCGGCGCTCGCCGAAATGCCCCGTGACGCGCGCGCCGAAACGCTGCTTCTTGGGTTGGACGCGGAACACGCCGCACGGCTTCTGGCCGAACTCGCGGACGACGACGCCACCGACTGGTTGAGCCGACTCGATGAATCCCAGCGGGGACGCATCCTGTCGCATCTGGAAGATGCGCCCGCGGTCGGGCGCCTCCTGGCGCACGCGCCGACATCGGCCGGCGGACTGATGACCTCGGCGCTGGTCACCGCCGACGAGGTGGATTCCGTGGGGCTCGCCGTCGAGAGCGTTCGCCGCCAGGCCGCGTCGCTCGGCGACGTCACGGAAGTGTTCGTTGTCGATTCGTCGCGGCGACTGAGCGGCGTGCTCTCCATCAAGCAGCTTCTCCTCGCGCCACCCGCCACCCCGGTGCGCGACGTCATGACCCGCAATCCGGTGCACGTCGAACCGCACGAGGATCAGCGTGCCGTTGCGCGCGTGATCGCGCGATACGACCTCACCAGCGTACCGGTGGTCGATCGCAGCGGCCGACTCATCGGGCGGGTGACGGCCGACGATGTTCGCGGCGTGCGCGATCACGAGGCGGCGCGCGACCTTCTCCGTTTCGGCGGCGTATCGCATCGCGAGCCCACCACGCTGAGCTGGAACGCCGCGATCCGGAGTCGGCTGCCTTCACTGTATACCAATCTGCTTGGCGCGTTTGCAGCGGCGGCGGTGGTCTACTTCTTCCGGGGATCGGTGGTGCGGGTTGTCTCGCTTGCGGTGTGGATGCCTGTCGTCGCCGGAGTCGGCGGCAATGCGGGGACGCAGGCACTTGCGGCGAGCGTCCGCCGGCTGGTGTTGACTGACGTGCGCTCGCGCCGACTCCGCGGGCTGGTGGCGCGCGAGGCAGCGGTGGGAGCAGGGAATGGCTTTGCGATCGGCGTTGTTGTCGCGGCGGTCTCGGTGCTGCTGGGCGAGTCGTGGAGGTTTGGTCTGGTGGTGCTGATCGCGATGGTCGGAAATCTGGTGCTCGCCGGCGTGGTGGGGGCGATCATGCCCGTACTGTTGAGGCGAGCGGGTCGCGACCCGGCACTGGCGTCGCCGGTCTTTGTCACCGCGCTGATGGATGCATGCGGATTTGCGTTGCTGCTCGGGATGGGAAGTGTGCTGCTCCTCTGAGGACCGACAGCCCGCTGACGCGGCAATGCAAGCGACGCAGGCCGCTTTGCCCTAACTCCTTCATCCGTGCTAGTTTCCGGCATGTACGATGCCGCGTTGACAGCCGCGTTGCTCGCCGGTCAGGTCGCGGCGCTGGCGCGCGCGGTATCCATCGTGGAAAACGGGCGGGACGGCTTCGAGGAACTCCTCGCGACCCTTCATTCCCGCCTGGGCCGAGCCCGCCGGATCGGCGTCACCGGTCCGCCCGGCGCCGGCAAGTCCACACTCACAGAACGGCTGGTCGCCGCCTGCCGCGCCCAGAACCTCCGCGTCGCCGTGGTCGCCGTCGATCCCACGTCGCCGTTCACGGGCGGGGCGCTCCTCGGCGACCGGATCCGCATGGAATCGGTGGCCCTCGATCCCGGTGTCTACATCCGCTCGATGGCCACGCGCGGCTCGCTCGGCGGACTTGCCACCTCAACGCGCGAAGTGTGCGATGTGCTCGACGCTGCCGGTTTCGATCGCATCATCGTCGAAACGGTGGGTGTCGGGCAATCCGAACTGGACGTCACGCGTCTCGCCGACACGACCACGCTCGTCCTCGTACCTGAATCCGGCGACGGCATCCAGACGTTGAAGACCGGAGTGATCGAAGCCGCCGATCTTTTCGTCGTCAACAAGGCCGATCGCCCCGGTGCGGAGAAGCTGCGCCGGGAACTCGAGATGTCGCTCGACCTGAGGATGGGGAAAGTTGCGCGCGGTGCCGGACATCACGGTGCACTTGCACCCGCCGCTCGTGTCCCGGAGAGTGCTCCGAAGCCCGGCACCCGCCGTCCCGAAGTGCTGCTCACGACGGCGGCGAAGGGAGAGGGCATCAGTGAAGCAGTGGCCGCCCTCGACCGTCACTGGGAATGGCTCGAGTCGAGCGGCACGTTGCAGGAGCGCCGCCGCGAACGGCTCGCGCGTCACACCCGCGACGTCGTGGAACGCGCGATGCTCCGGTGGCTGTGGCGCGAATCGCACGCGGTCGAGATGATCTCCGCACGACTCGACGAGATCGCGGTCGGCAAGGCGACACCGTATGATGTCGCGGCGCAGGTCGTGAACGCTTTGCAGGAGGATGCGCGCGTATGACGATCAGCACCCCGCACGACGAACTGCTCGATCGCCTCGCCGCGCGCGAAGACGAGATCGCGAAGCTCCGCGAGGAGCTCGCCGGATGGAAGGCGCGCATCGCGGCCACTCCGCTGCGAACCGATTCGGATTTCACCACGATCTCCGGCCGAACGCTCGAACCGCTCTACACCCCGCTCGACGTCGGCGCGCCGGAGCCCCCTCCGGGGGATTATCCGTTCACGCGCGGGATTCATCCCTCGATGTACCGCGGCCGCCTCTGGACAATGCGGCAGTTCGCCGGGTTTGGAACCGCGGTCGACACCAACCGGCGCTACAAGTACCTCCTCGAGCGCGGACAGACCGGTCTCTCCGTCGCGTTCGATTTCCCCACCCTGATGGGTTACGACTCGGATCATCCGCGATCCGAGGGCGAAGTCGGCAAGTGCGGCGTGGCGATTTCTTCGCTCGCCGACATGGAGACATTGTTCGACGGCATTCCGCTCGACAAGGTTTCCGTGTCGATGACGATCAACGGACCGGCCGCGATCATCTTCTGTTTCTTCGTGGCGGCCGCCGAACGGCAGGGCGTGCCGATCGAAAAGCTCGAAGGCACCATCCAGAACGACATCCTCAAGGAATTCGTCGCACAGCACGCCTGGATCTATCCGGTCGAGCCGTCGCTCAAGATCATCGTCGACCTCTTCGAATGGACGGCCGCGCACACACCGCGCTGGAACTCGATCTCCATTTCCGGGTACCACATCCGCGAGGCCGGTGCGACCGCGGGACAGGAACTCGCATTCACGCTGGCCAACGGATTCACCTACGTCGAACGCGGTATCGCGCGGGGTCTTGACGTCGACCGCTTCGCACCGCGACTCTCGTTCTTCTGGGATGTACACAACGATTTCTTCGAGGAGATCGCCAAGCTGCGTGCGGCACGCCGCATCTGGGCCCGTCATCTTCGCGAGCGATACGGCGCGAAGGACGAACGTTCGCTAAAGATGCGTTTCCACTGCCAGACGGCCGGCGTGTCGCTGACCGCGCAGCAGCCGATGAACAACGTGGCGCGCGTCGCATACCAGGCGCTCGCCGCGGTGCTGGGCGGGACGCAGTCGCTCCACACCAACGCCCTCGACGAAACACTGGCCCTTCCCACCGAGGACTCGGTGCGCGTCGCACTGCGCACCCAGCAGATCCTCGCGTATGAAACCGGGGTGGCCAACGTCGCCGATCCACTCGGCGGCTCATACCTCGTCGAATCGCTGACCGACCAGCTCGAGGCGGAAGCCGAAGCGATCTTCGAACAGGTCGATGCGATGGGGGGCACTGTCGCGGCGATTGTTGCCGGTTGGTTCCAGCGCGAAATCGCGCGGTCGGCGGCGAGGTTCCAGGCCGAGGTGGAAGCCGGCCGTCGGACCGTCGTGGGACTCAACGCCTTCATGGAGGAAAACGAACCCCCGGTGGAAATCCTCAAGGTCGATGCGTCCGCGGAAATCGAACAGCGGCGCCGCATGGCCGACATGCGCAGCCGGCGCGACGACGCGATGGTCGCGGAGCGCCTCGCCGCGCTCCAGGCGGCGGCGCGCGAGGATCGCAACATCATCCCCGCGATGCTCGATTGTGCGCGGGCCTACTGCACACTCTATGAAATCCGGCACGTGCTCGAGGAAGTCTGGGGCGCGTATCGTGAACCGGTGTTCTTCTGAGGCACGGGAAGGAGTCGACGATGGCGTCGTCGCGACAGGAAAGTGACGCCCGGGACATTCTCCGGATGAAGCCGGGTCAGCACCCGGTGGTCAGCTGCTATCTCAAGCTCGAGCCGCGTGATCGCGTGCGGCGCAAGTTTCTCACCAAGGCGCGCAACCGCGTCAAGGAACTCGAGTACGCGCTTCCATCGCTCGGGTGGGATCGTCATGGGCAGGAATCGATTCGCGCCGATTTCGGCCGGATCGTCGACTACCTCGGCGACGACGGTCACCTGCCGGATGCGGAAGGGATCGCGATCTTCGCGAGCGAACCGATGCGGCTCTTCGAGGTCCATCCGCTGCCGCGCGTGCACCGCTCGCGTCTCGCGGTCGATCGTACGCCGCTGGTACGCGAGCTCGTGGCGAGCGAAGCGGAGTTCGGCCGGATCTTCACCGTCACCCTCGACCGCAACAGCGCACTGATCTGGGAAGTGACCGCGTACGAAGCGCGTGTGGTGCACAAGGTCATGGCCGGCGTGACGCGCGGAATGCGCTATCACGGCAACAGCGCACGCGCCGACGCGACCGGCGAACACACCTTCCACAACCGGATCCGCGACGAGCGCCGCCGTCACCTCGAGACCGTCGCGCGGGCGCTCTTCGATCTCGATCGCGCGTCGCCCGGCCACCAGATCGTGATCGCCGCGCCGGGCGCCGAAGCAACCGCTCTCGAGCCGTTCCTGCACAACTATCTCGCCGATCGGCTGATCGGTTTCGCCCGCCTCGCCCCCAAGGACGCCACGCCTCGTGCAGTGCATCGCCTCACGATGCAGGTGCGCGCCGAGCACGCGCGCACAGCGGAGCAGGGACACGTCGACGAGCTCGCGGAAGCGCTGGGCACCGGCTGGGCGGTGAATGGCGTCCGCGAAACACTCAAGGCGCTCGCGAATGGACAGGTGCGGCTCCTCCTCGTGAGAGGCGACGCCGCGATGCCGGGGTTCCGGTCGATGAAGACCGGAAGGATGTCGACCCTTGCGCGCGACCTGCGCGAGGACGGTGAGGTCATCCCCACGATCGACGTCATCGACGACGCGATCGAGGAAGCGCTCCGGCAGAGAGTCGCGCTCGACGTGCTCTACGACGAGGATCACGCCAGCGCGGTGGACGGACTCGCCGGATTGCTCCGGTTCAAGTGATGGCCACGATGACACGCCCGATTCGCGTCCTGGTGGCCAAACCGGGACTCGACGGACATGATCGCGGCGCCAAGGTCGTCGCCGCTGCGTTGCGCGACGCGGGGATGGAAGTGATCTACACCGGCCTGCACCAGACACCCGAAATGATCGCGTCGGCGGCCGTGCAGGAAGATGTCGACGTTGTGGGACTCTCGATTCTTTCGGGCGCACACATGACACTCTTCCCGCGGGTGCGCGAGCTCCTGGTCAAGCAGGGTCGCGGCGACATCCTCCTGACCGGCGGCGGCATCATTCCGCAGGAGGACATGGAATCGCTGCAGTCGGCGGGAGTCGGGCGCCTCTTCGGACCCGGCACTCCCACGACGGACCTCATCGCGTACGTCCAGGACTGGGCGCGCCAGAACTTGCGCGACTGAGCATGACAGGTACGCGGGTCTCGCGCCTCCGCGCGCTGACCGATGAGTATCGCCAGCTCGCGGCGCGGCTCCGCGAAGGCGGCGGGGCGCGACGGGTCGAGAAGATGCACGCGAAGGGACAGCTCTCTCCTCGCGAACGGGTCTCGGCGCTTCTCGATCCGCGCGCACCCTGGTTCGAGATCGGACTCCTCGTCGCGCATGACCGTTACGACGGCGACGCGCCAGCGGCTGGGGTAATCACCGGGGTCGGCGTGGTGAGCGGCCGCGATGTCGTCGTCGTTGCGAACGACGCAACCGTCAAGGCGGGATCGTGGTGGCCGGAAACAATCACCAAGATCCTGCGCGCGCAGGAAGTCGCCATGCGCGAGCGCATCCCGATCATCTATCTCGTCGACTCGGCCGGCGTCAACCTGCCGTATCAGGGCGGAGTCTTTCCCGGGCAGTACGGCGCGGCGCGGATCTTCTACTACAACTCGATCATGCGCCACTACCTGCACGTGCCGCAGGTCTCCGCCGTGATGGGAAGCTGTGTGGCGGGCGGCGCGTACCTTCCCGCGCTCTCCGACGTGATCTTCATGGTCGAGGGGACGTCGTTCATGGGGCTCGGCGGTCCGAATCTCGTGAAGGGAGCCACCGGTCAGGTCGTCGACGCGGAATCGCTGGGCGGTGCGCGCGCTCACACCGCGGTGAGCGGGGTCGCGCATTACCGCGCCGCGAACGACGGCGAGTGCATCGCGCGGATCCGCGACTACATCGGCCGCCTTCCGGCCCCGTCTCTCGCATCAGCCGATGCCGCACCGCCCGCTCGCGATCCCGCGGCGCTGTACGATCTCCTTCCGCATGATCATCGTCTTTCGTATGACATGCGGCAGCTGCTTGACTGCGTTCTCGACGGCGGCGAGTTCGTGGAATTCCAACCCGACCTGGCGGGTGAGCTTCTCTGTGGTCACGGACGAATTGCCGGCATGCCGGTGGCTGTGCTGGCAAACCAGCGTGGACTCATCAAGGGACGCCCGGGAGAGAAACCTCGCTTCGGCGGGATCGTCTACGCCGAGACGGCGGAGAAGGCGGCGTATTTCATCGAGAACGCGAATCGTGAACGGGTACCGCTGTTGTTCGTGCAGGACGTGAGCGGGTTCATGGTCGGCCCGGAGGCAGAGCACGAGGGAATCATTCGCGCCGGCGCGCGCTTCGTCGAAGCGATGGCAACCGCGGCTGTGCCGAAGATCGTCCTCACCGTCAATCACGCTTCCGGGGCGGGATATTACGCGATGGCGGGGCAGGGATTCGATCCCGACTTCATCGTCTCGTGGCCGACCGGCCGCATGGCAGTGATGGAAGGCGAAGCGGCGATCGTCGCGGCGCACGGTACGGCGATCGAAAAGGCCCAGAAGGAACGTCGCGAGATCGATCCCGAAACGCAGCAGTCGATCGACGCAATGCGCGCCGACTACGAACATCAGCTCGACGCGCGGTACGCCGCGGCCCGGGGATTCGTCGATGCGATCGTGCTTCCGGAAGAAACGCGCGACCTGCTGGGCTTCCTTCTGCGTGTCACGTCGCACTACACCGGGCCGCATCTCGGGCCGTTCATCCTCGAAGGGGTCCGGACGTGAAGATGCGCTGGTATGGTGCGGTGGCAATTCTTGCGTCGCTGTCCGTCGCGGGACTCTCCGCGCAGCGCCCGTCGCCCGTTGCGCGTCACGACTCGGCAGCGGCGGCGTTTCATCGCGGACTGATGTCGCTGCGCTCGGCGGGAGTTGACCGTTTCGCCGCGGCGCATCCCGCTGCCGACGGCAGCGGCGTGCTCATCGCGATTCTCGACAGCGGGATCGACCCGGGGGTCGCGGGTCTTTCGACCACAACGCACGCATCACCAAAGATCATTGACCTTCGCGATTTCTCCGGCGAGGGACGCGTCCCGTTGTCACGCATCGAGCGGCGCGGCGACACGTTGACCGTCGGGGGGCGCAAACTCCTTGGAGCGTCGCGCGTGGCCGCGCTCGGCGGGAATGCTCCCATTTACGGCGGAGTACTGGTGGAAACGCGGCTCGGGGAAGCGCCCGCGGCCGACATCAACGGCAACGGCGCAGTCGGCGACACGCTTCCCGTGGTCGTCACCCGCACCGTCGATGGATGGGTCCTGTTCGCGGATACGTACAGTGCGGGGACGTTCGCCGGCGAGAATCCGGTGCGCGATTTCCTGCGGACGCGAGAGTATTTCGGCTGGCACGCGCCCGGCGCTACCGCGCCGGTCGACATCGCGGTAAACCTCGCCGACTCGGCCGGCGCACCGGTGCTCGATCTCTATTTCGACACCAGCAGTCACGGGACACATGTCGCCGGAATTGCCGCGGGGCACGACCTCTATGACGTGCCGGGGTTCGACGGTGTCGCGCCGGGTGCGAGCCTCATCGGGCTCAAGATTGCGAATGACGCACAGGCCGGTGTCAGCGTCACCGGCTCGATGTTGCGCGCGCTGGATTACGCCATCCGGTTCGCGAGTGAACGAGGAATGCCGCTCGTGGTGAACCTCTCGTTCGGCGTCGGCAATGAGATCGAGGGGACGCCACGCATCGACATGATCGTCGATTCGATTCTCGCAGCGCACCCCGATGTCGTGATGACCGTCGCCGCCGGCAACGACGGCCCTGGACTCAGCACGGTGGGATTTCCCGGAAGCGCTTCGAGGGTGATCTCGGTTGGCGCGACGCTCCCGCTCGCCTTCTACGGCGCAGAGCCCGGTGACACGACCGCCGAGCCGATCGCGTCGTTCTCGAGCCGCGGGGGGGAAGTCGCGGCACCCGACGTCGTCACGCCGGGTGCGGCGTACTCGTCCGTACCGCCGTACGCCGTGGGGAACGAACTGGAAACCGGCACCAGCATGGCGGCGCCGTACGCCGCGGGACTCGCGGCGCGCCTCGTGTCCGCGCTCAACGCTGCCAAACGCAGCGTTCCCGCGTACATGATTCGGCAGGCGCTTCGCGTCGGCGGCCGATCGCTTCCGTCCGGCACGACGATCGATCAGGGATCGGGATTGCCAGACCTCAACAACGCGTGGGCGTGGCTAAGCGCGCAGCACGAGGTTCCCGAGCTCGCCGTCGATATCGGCGGTGTTCGCGGCCGGGGCGGAATTCTTGTTGCGCCAGGAGGAATGTCTGCGGTCCAGGTCGCCGTGCGTCGCCTCGACACTCAGGGAGCAGTCACCCTTCGCGTTCGCGCCGATTCGAGCTGGGTTGAGGTTCCCCCGACGATCACTCTCGCGGATGGACGCGCCGAATTTGCGGTCCGCGTCAACACTTCGGGGCGGCCGTTCGCCGCAGCGACGATTCGCATCGAGGGTCCCGACGAAACCGCCGGCCCACTCGCGCTCATTCCGGTTGGGGTGCGCGGTATCACGCCGCCCGCCGGCACCCGCGTGCCACTGAGTGTCACGGCGGCGCGCGGCGTA
>JADMIO010849068.1_pt1 | contig 13899 bp, 13 predicted proteins | sample 8958161 | NCBI WGS metagenome assembly JADMIO01 (sample SAMN16585339, study PRJNA669376) | soil metagenome | isolation source: Crop rotation soil | place: USA: Cullars Rotation, Alabama | collected 2011 | reverse complement strand
CTTTCCCAGCGCATACCTGGCGATTGCGGCGGCCGAAGCTCTCGGCCCCCGCGCCATCGCCGTCACCGCCGACAGCCCGAGTTATCCCGATACGCACCGACAGCTCGCGTTGTCGATCGCGAAGGATTTCGAGCTGGCTCACGAGGTGATTCACACCGCCGAGCTCGAACGTCCCGAATATCGCGCCAACCCCTCGAATCGTTGCTACTACTGCAAGGACGAACTCTATGGGCGGCTCGCGGAGTTCGCGGCTGAGCGCGGTATCGCCGTAATCGTTGACGGCAACAATGCCGACGACCGCGGCGACTATCGCCCAGGCCGGCAAGCCGCGCGCGAGCACGGCGTCAAGAGCCCGCTGGACGAAGCCGACCTGACCAAAGACGAGATACGCGAGCTGGCTCGCGAAGCGGGGCTCCACAGCTGGAATGAGCCCGCGTCGGCGTGCCTGTCATCGCGCATTCCGTACGGGCACGAAGTCACCAATGACGTGCTGCGGCAAATCGAGCAGGCGGAAGACGTGATGCGCGAACTTGGGTTTCGCGTGTTCCGCGTTCGGCATCACGACCAGGTCGCTCGTCTGGAGATCGCGCGCGCGGAGATGGCGCGCGCGCTCGAGCCCGAGATCAACGCGCGGCTGACCGCATCGCTCAAGGCACTCGGCTATCAATACGTGAGCCTCGACCTGCAGGGCTACCGGCTCGGCAGCCTGAATGAGGCGCTGCGCCTGCGTCCAATATCGTGACGCCCCGCCGAGTCCTGGCCGCGCTGGCGCTGATTTTCGCGCTGTCGCATGTGCCGTTCCTGGCGACGTCGCTGGAAGACATCGACTCGGTCAATTTCGCGCTGGGCGTCCGTGATTTCGACGTCGCCGCCCATCGTCCGCATCCGCCGGGCTATCCCGTCTACATCTTTCTCGGAAAGATTCTCACCGCTGCCGTCGGCGCTGGAATCGACGCGCCTCAGTCGGCGATTGAGGCCAGGGCCTTGTCGCTGTTGTCGCTGTTCGCGGCAGTTGCGGCGTCTTCGCGTTGTATGCCGTGTTTCGCTCCTTGCGGCGCGACCCGGATGCGGATGGACATTCACTCGACCTGATGGCGTTCTCGGCGACGGCGATCACCGTGTCGTGTCCGCTGTTCTGGTACCTGGCAGTGCGCCCGATGAGCGACCTTCCCGGCCTCACGCTGGCGCTGTCGGCGCAAGGGTGCCTGCTGCTTGCGTTCGCGCGCCAGGCCCCGGGAGCCGACGGCGACAGGCGCCTGTCGGCGGCCGCAACGTCCGCATCAGGCCGGATGATCGTGCTTGGGGCGTTTCTCGCGGCCCTGAGCATTGGCCTGCGATCGCAGACCGTGTGGTTCACGATGCCCTTGCTGTTGCTGGTGCTATTCGATCGAGTCGGCCGAGGTGTCGCCGGCGCAATGCTCGGGAGCACTGTGACGTTCGTCGCGGGCGGGTTGCTGTGGGGCATCCCGCTGTTGATCGCGAGCGGCGGCCTCAACGCCTATCTCGCGGCCTTGGGTACACAAGCGGGCGAGGATTTCGCGAGCGGCGAGATGCTGTACGGCAATCCAAGTGCGCGCTTCGCGGCATTTGGATTGTTACGGACGTTGGTGTATCCGTGGGATTCGACGCCACTGGCAGCGGTTGTGCTGTTTCTCGCCGCTGCCGGCGTGGTGCAACTGGCTTGGCGCGATCGTCGGGCGCTGGCCGCCATCGTCGCGATGGCGGGTCCCTACTTCGCCTTCCACCTTTTGTTTCAGGACACGTCCTTTGTGCGTTATGCGCTCCCGCTCGTGCCTGCGATTGCCTTCCTGGCGGTGCGCGGCGTGTCGCTCGTGTCGACTCAGGCGGTACCTGCCGTCGCAGCGCTCGTCTCGATAGCCGGCGCCCTCATCGCAAGTCCGGTGCTCGCGGCCTACAGCGCCGAGCCCAGCCCGGCCGTCAGGGCCGTCGCGGCCATGCAAACCCAGGTGCGCACCGAAAAGCCGGGAGCGCTGGCCATGCACCAGACGTTCGTGCGTCCGCTTGAAGCGGAGGACTTCACCGTCGCGCAAGAACTGCCTTCGCCTCCTCGACGCGAGTGGCTCGAGCTCGTCAAGTTCTGGAAGACCGGTTCGACTGAGCCAGTGTGGTTTCTCGCCGATCCAATGCGGAGCGACCTGGCGCTGATCGATCCGGCGAGCCGTCAGGATGTGACAGCGTTCAGCTGGCCGCTGGTGGCACGGCCAGCCTTCGGCGGAATGCGCCCGGCCGCTGTGCGGTGGTATCGCATGCCCGCGCCCGGTTGGTTCGCCGAGGAGGGCTGGGCACTTACGCCAGAAACGTCAGGGATGGCAGGCCTGATGGGCCGTGGACCGCATCTTGGTCCGATCACCGCAATGGTGCGGCGCCGCTCCTCGGCAGCACGGCTGTTGATCGGCGGCCGCAACCTGGCCGGCGCCAACGATCCAGCCGCGCGATTCACGTTGTCGATCGATGGCGCGGTTGCCGAGCAATGGGAAGCCGCGCCCGGTTTCTTTCTCAAGCTGTTCGATATTCCCGCAGGTCGCCTCTCGGGCGATGGCCCGCTCGCGACGCTGACCGTGCAGTCGACCGCCGTCTCAGGCGCCGCGACGATCCCGACGGCGATCGAGCAATTCGATCTGCAGGGCGATCAGGACACGATGTGGGGCTACGGCGAGGGCTGGCAGGAGGCCGAGTACAGCCCGCAGCTCGGAGTGTGGCGCTGGACGAGCGGCCGCGCATCGCTGCGCATCGCCGGGCCGCGCCCGGTGCGCATCACGCTGACCATCGAATCGCCGCTCCGCTACTTCCCGGAGCCGCCGCTGGTGCGGGCGCGCGCCGGCGAACGCGAACTGGCCGTGTCGTCAATTGCGTCCGCGCGCGAGTGGACGTTTGATGTGCCCGCCGACGCCCTCGCGGCCTCCGGAGGCGTCGTCACGATCGAAACCGACAAGACGTTCACGCCCGCCGAGCGCGGCAGTGCTCCCGATCAGCGTCGTCTCGGGCTGCGCGTCTTCTCAATCCGCGTGTCTAATTCGTTGACAGCACCGGAAACGAGCCGCTAATCTGCGTCCACTGATCGACCGATAAGACCCGTGAGCCCTGGGAGCAAAACAACGATGAACGTGTATCAGCGAACGGCCGTAGTTGCCTCATTCAGTCTGTTGGTGGGTCTTGGTGTCGCGGCATGTGGAAAAAAGGCACCGGCCGTTGCGCCGCCGCCGCCGCCCGCACCTACGGCTCCGACCGCTCCGCCCGCACCGCCGGCGCCACCGGCGCCGCCACCATCCGCTCCCGCGCCGAAGGCATTGACCGAGGACGAGATTTTTGCGCAGAAGTCCCTCGCGCAATTGAATAACGAGCGACCGCTGGGCGATGTGTATTTCGAGCTCGACGAATCGACGTTGAAGGATGCAGGCAAGGCCGCGTTGACGACCAACGCTGCGTGGCTCAAGCGCTGGACCAGCACGCGGATCAGCGTCGAAGGGCATTGCGACGAGCGCGGCACCGCGGAATACAACCTGGGTCTCGGCGAACGTCGTGCCAACGCCGTGAAGCAGTACTTGGTGGAGCTCGGCGTGCCCGGCGATCGCATCGTGATCGTCAGCAAGGGCAAGGAAGCGCCGTTCTGCACGGAGTCGAATGAGAACTGCTGGAAAGAGAACCGCCGCGGTCACTTCGTCGTGACCGCGAAGTAGTTCGGACCGGTTACGGCAACGATGCCGTAATCGTCTGAGCCGCTTCTCTGGGATTGGGCGCCGCCGTGATGGGGCGCCCGATGACCATGTATGAAGCGCCAGCCGCCATCGCCTCGGCCGGTGTCATCGTCCTCGCCTGATCGTCTTTCCCCTGTTGCTCCGCCGGCCTGATGCCCGGCGTCACAATCTGAAAATCCGGTCCGCAGGCGGCTCGAATCGCGGTAATCTCGAGCGGCGACGCGACGACGCCGTCAAGGCCCGCGGCCTGTGAAAGCCGGGCCAGGTGCACCACCTGATCCATCATCGATCGCGACACGCCGACTTCTCGAAGTGCCTCGTCGTTCATGCTCGTGAGCACCGTGACGGCGATCACCAGCGGACGCGGTTGGGAAAGCGCGTCAGCAGTCTTGCGAGCGGCATCAGCCGCTGCCCGCATCATCGCGGTGCCGCCAGAGGCGTGCACGTTGACCATCCACGCGCCGGTCGCGACCGCGGACTGCACCGCACCCGCCACGGTATTTGGGATGTCGTGAAATTTCAGATCGAGGAACACGCGATCGCCACGACTGGTCAGTTCGCGGACCATCGACGGGCCCGCTGCCGTGAACAGCTGTTTGCCGATCTTGAAGCCGCCGACCGAGCCACGCAGCGCATCCGCGAGTTCGAGCGCCCTGGCGGCGGATTCCACATCGAGAGCGACGAGGATCGGGTTCATGCGTGAGCGGCCTTCGGCGGCGTCGGATCGAAGGCGCCGATCAGGTCGCTGAGCTTTGCGATCTTGTGGCGCGTCATGTAGTCGGTCAGGCCGGCCAGTAGTTTCGGCCAGATGAACGGGTCGACGAAGTTCTGGGTGCCAATCTGCACCGCCGACGAGCCCGCCAGCATGAATTCGATCACGTCGCGCGCGTCGGTGATGCCGCCCATGCCAATCACCGGAATCTTCACCAGCTGGTAGCACTCCCAGACCATCCGCACGGCGATCGGACGAATCGCCGGACCGCTGAGGCCGCCGAGCACATTCGTGATCTTCGGCCGGCGCGTCTCGACGTCGATCGCCATGGCGAGGAACGTGTTGACGAGCGATACGGCATCCGCGCCGGCGTCTTCGGCGGCCCGGGCGAACGAAGCCACGTCGGTCACGTTGGGCGTGAGCTTCGGAATCACCGGCAGGTGGGTGGCTTTCTTCACCGCGTTCACGACATCGAACGTGCCGGTCAGGCTGCAGCCGAACTGGATGCCGCCTTCCTTGATGTTGGGGCACGAGATGTTGAGCTCGATCGCCGTCACGCCCTCGGCTTGCGACAGCACCTTGCAGACCTCGACATACTCGTCCAGCGTCGTGCCGCAGACGTTGACGAACGTTCGCGCGCCGGCTTGACGCAATTTCGGCAGCTTCTCCTTCACGAACCGGTGAACGCCGATGCCTTGCAGGCCGATCGCGTTGATCATCCCGGCCGGCGTCTCGACAATTCGCGGCGGCGGATGCCCCTGGCGCTCCTTCATGAAGAGGCCCTTCGACACGATGCCGCCGAGCGACGACAGGTCGACGACCTGTTCGTATTCGAGCCCGTAGCCAAAGCAGCCGCTTGCCGCGATCAGTGGGTTCGGCAGCGTGAGCGAACCGAGGGAGACGGAAAGATCCGGTGTCATCAGTCCCAAACCAACTCTGCGCCGTCGAACACCGGTCCGCTTATGCAGGATCGCACCAGGTTCGCGTGTTCATCGCCGTGTTTCACCGGCACCACGCAGCTATAGCAACCACCCAGGCCGCAGCCCATCACGCGCTCGACTGACACCTGCGAAGGCTGACCGTATCGAGCCGCGAGCTCGGCGACCGCCTTCAGCATCGGCTCAGGTCCGCATGCGTAGACCATGGCGCCGGCCGGCCCAACCTGTTTCAGCGCGTCTTCGAGTGGAGCGGTGACGCGGCCTTTCACTCCGCGCGCGCCGTCCTCAGTGGAGAGGACAAGGGTGATGCCGAGGTCCTGGAAAAAATTCAGGTAGAACAATTCCTCAGCGGTCCGCGCGCCGTAGAACAGCGTCGTCGGCGTCTTCGATGCGGCGAGCGATTCCGCCAGAGTCGCGAACGGGGCCAACCCGACACCACCGGCCACCATCCAGGCCTCGGTCGGCGCGGTGACGGACTTGAAGGGCAGCCCGAGAGGACCCAGGCACGAAACCACATCACCGGGCTCGAGCTCGTAGAGCCTGTTGGTGCTGCGGCCGGCCCGCTTGTTCAGGATGCTGACGCCGGTAACGTCGCCGGCTGAATCTCGAAGCACTTCAAAAACCGAGAATGGACGTCGCAGCAGCGGGTCGCTGACACCGGCGGGCTTCACCATCACGAACTGGCCGGGCTGCGTGCGTCTGCCGACTTCGGGCGCCGCCAAACTCAGGACGGAATAATCGCGCGACAATCGCGCGTTCGCGATCACTGTCGCGTCAATATCAACGGGCGGCATCTGGTTGAGTATAGCAACTCGATGCAGTCGGCAATCGAGAGTCGGCAGTTAAGAGTTTCAGTCGGCAGTTGGCAGTTCAGTCAGCAGTTGGCAGACCAAACTGTAGTCGGCAGACCAAGCTGTAGTCGGCAGACCAAACTGTAGTCGGCAGACCAAACTGTAGTCGGCAGACTGTCAACTGAACTCTTAACTGTAGATTGTAGACTGCAGACTGTTTCATGCGCTACCTGCGGATGTTGTCGAACTCGCTGATCGCGGCCGGCGTCGCGTCGGGGTATCTCACCGTACTCGTGCTGCAACTCAATCCCTCGATCGAGATCGGGCCGGCCACCCTGTTGCCGCTTGCGGTGTGCTTGGCGTGGCCTATGGCGCCAATCTGACGGTCGCCTTCTACTCGCTGATCGTCCTGCGCCAGATCCTCGCGGTTGAAGTGCTTTCTCCCGGGTGGTTGAGCGTGCGCCTGTTGTCCTGGCTGTGCACGATCGCCGCCGGTGGGGGCGCCACGCTGATGTGGCTGAACCTGCGAGGCTTCGGAGATGTGCTCGATGCAATGACGCGCGACCGCATGTTTACCGGCGCCGTGCTCGTGACGGCGTCAGCCATGATCTTCCTGGCATTGGCATTGGCGCATCTCGGCCGCCGTGGCGGCCGGATCAGCGCGGCGATCCTCTCAATCTCGATGGTGTCGTCGATTGCGGCGCCGATTGTCGCGCGAGGGCCAGGCCGGCTGCCGCCGCATCCGTTACGCCCCGAGACGCCGATCGTTCGCGAGCCGGTGTCTCCGGATGCGCACGTTCGCATGCTGATGTTCGATGGCGCGTCGCTCGACGTCATCTTCTCCGCGGTCGCGGCCGGGCGCTTGCCGAACATGGCGCGGATTCTCGACCAGGGCGCCGTGCTGCACCTGGCAACGCTGCGGCCCACCCAGGCCGAGCCGGTCTGGAGCGCCATCGCCACGGGGCGTTACCCGATGTACAACGGCGTCCGATCCGCCGTCGTCTATCGCGCGCTCGGCGGCACCGCGATCGAGCTGCTGCCTGACTACTGCTTCACGCAAGCGCTGGTGACGTTCGGGTTCCTGACGGAGGAGCCACTGACGGCCACGGATCTTCTCGCCCGGCCGATTTGGAACATCCTGAGCGATCGGGGTTCAACCGTCGGTGTCATCGGCTGGCCGATGACGCACCCGGCGCCGGTCGTGAACGGTTTTGCTGTCAGCGATGCGTTCCATCGGCTGCCCGAGGCGGAACTGAGCCAGGATGCGACGCCCGCGCTCTGGCCCGGCAGCCTGATGTCGAGCGCGCTCGAAGCGCTTGATGTCCCGGCGGCTCCGGATCCCGTTTCTCTCGTGACAGCGATGGGCGCGCCCCAACCCGTGAACGACTATGACGTGCGCAGCGATCGAGCGCCGATCCTCGCTGATCGCGTCCACCTGCAATTGCTGAACGCCCTGGATGCCGCGCCTCCGCAATTTCTCGCGACGCGCTTCCCGGGCATCGATGCGGTCGGGCATCGTTTCCTGCGCTATGCCGATCCGGCGGCTTTCGGCGATGTCTCCGAAGCTGAACGCCAGCGCTTCGGGGGCGTCCTGGATCAGTACTATGGATTCCTCGACACCCTGGTCGGCCGCGAGACCGCGCGGCTGGGCCCTCGCGACCTGTTGCTGGTCGTCTCGGCCTTTGGCATGGAGCCGTTGTCTCCCAGCAAGCGTGTGCTCGAGATGATTGCGGGCAACCCGCAGATCAGCGGCACACACGAGCGCGCGCCCGACGGGTTCGTTCTGGCGTTCGGTGCGCCGGTCGCGGCCGGCCGCCCGCCGCGCGGATCGGTCGTCGATCTGGCGCCGACGATTCTGTACTTCCTGGGCCTGCCCGTCGGTCGCGACATGGACGGATTCGCCCGCACCGACTTGTTCAAGCCGTCGTTCACCGGGGACAAACCGGTGACCTACATTCCGTCGTACGGACGCTAGGACAGCTCGCTCCCCGCAATCCGCGCGCGATTCCGGCCGTCGGCGATCTCACATCGTGATTGCACCGGCGCATCCATTCAGGCGATTATCGAGCGGCTCAACCTGTGATCGTCAATTGCGTTGCGTACGATCGTGGACAGAAGCTGTCCGACATTCCGCTCAGCGAGGTGCGCGCGCACCTGCATCGACGGGAGTGCTTCGTATGGGTCGCGCTGAAGGATCCCGAGCCGGCGGAACTGGCCACGCTACAGGAGGAGTTCAACCTCCACGAGCTCGCGATCGAAGACGCGCAGAAGGGGCATCAGCGTCCGAAGATTGACGAATACGGCTCGTCGCTGTTCATTGTCTTGCACCTGGTCGAACGGTCAGGCGACGAATTTGCCACTGGCGAGGTCTCAATCTTCGTCGGCCCGCAATACATCGTGTCGGTCCGCCGTGGGGCGCAGCTGGGCTTCTCCGACGTGCGCCGCCGCTGCGAGCAGGAGCCGGAGCTGCTCCAGCACGGCCCCGCCTACGTGCTCTACGCGCTGATGGACAACGTGGTGGATCGCTACTTTCCCGCGATCGACCAACTGACCGCGGAAATCGAGGAGATCGAGCAACGCATCTTCTCGGGCCAGACGACGCGGGCGCAGATCGAAGCGCTGTACTCGCTGAAGCAGAAGCTGATGATCCTGGACCACGCAACGCAGCCACTGCTCGAGGTGGCGGGCAAGCTGCACGGCGGCCGCGTACCGCCCATCTGCAGCGGGCTCCAGGACTACTTCCGTGACGTTTACGATCACTTACTGCGATTGAAGCAGTCGATCGACAACCTGCGCGACATGGTGGCGACCGCCATCTCCGTCAACCTGTCGCTGATCACCATCCAGGACAACGAGATCACCAAGCGACTGGCCGCGTACGCCGCCCTGGTTGCCGTGCCGACGATGGTCGCGGGTGTGTATGGGATGAACTTCACCAACATGCCGGAGCTGCGCTGGGCGTATGGATACCCGACGGCCCTCATCACGATGGTGTTGATCGATGTGTACCTCGTCTATCGATTCCGGAAGGCCAAGTGGATGTGATTTTCACGAGCGCGCGTGAGCTCGCGCGGCAGATTCGATCGCGACAGCTGTCGGCTCGCGAGTTGATGAGCGCGTCGCTCACCCAGATCGCCAGGCTCAATCCGTCCCTCAACGCGCTCGTTGCCAAACTCGATGACGCACGCTGCCTGGCCTTGGCGGACGAGGCGGATCGCGCACTCGACAGGGGCGAGCCGGTCGGGCCGCTCCATGGATTGCCAACCGCCTTCAAGGATCTCGAGCCGGCCGTGGGGTTCCCCCAGAGCAAGGGTTCGCCGATTCACAAGCAATTGATGCCAGACGCGGATTCTGTGCTGGTCGAGCGCGTTCGGCGCGCGGGCGCGATTCCGATCGGCAAGACCAACGTGCCGGAGTTCGGCATGGGTTCACAGACCTATAACACGGTCTATGGCACGACGGTGAACCCCTACGATCCGACGAAGACCGCGGGTGGTTCAAGCGGCGGCGCGGCGGTCGCCGTTGCGACGGGCATGTTGCCCATTGCCGACGGCGGCGATCTCGGCGGTTCGCTGCGGAATCCCGCGAACTTCAACAACATCGTGGCGCTGCGCCCAAGCGTCGGTCTTGTGCCGGTGGCGCCGATGCAGATTCCGTTCGTCGGGGTATCGACGAAGGGGGCGATGGCGCGATCGGTCGCCGACGTCGCGTTCGGATTGAGCGTCATGGCCGGTGCGGATGTTCGCGATCCGCAGTCGTTTGCCTCCGACCCGGCGGTGTTCGCCGGTCCGCTGGAGCGCGACTGGCGCGGCGTGCGCGTGGCCTGGTCGCTCGACCTTGGCGGCCTGCCCCTCGATCGTCGCGTCAGGAAGGTGCTCGAAGCGCAGCGGAAAACCTTCGAAAATCTCGGCTGCATCGTCGAGGACGCGTGCCCGGACTTCGGCGACGTCAACGAGGTGTTTCTCACGCTGCGAACCTGGCAGAGCTGGAACATTTACAAGGACCTGTTGGCCGGGCATCGATCGCTCATCAAGCCCGATGCGATCTGGGACATCGAATCCGGCGCGAAACTGACGGGTGAAGATGTCGGTCGCGCGCTGATTCAGCAAGGCCTGCTGGTCGAACGCATGCGTGTGTTCCAGGAGAAATACGAGTTCCTGATTTGCGCCGTCAACCAGGTGCTGCCATTCGACGCGAAGGAGCCCTGGCCCGTGTCGATCGAAGGCGTTGAGATGGAGAACTACGTGGCCTGGATGAAGACCGCGTACTGGATCTCGGCCACGTGCCGGCCCGCCTTGTCGGTCCCCGCGGGATTCAGCGATGAAGGCTTGCCGGTTGGCGTGCAGATCGTTGGCCGGTATCGCGACGATCTCAATGTGCTGAAGCTCGGTTACGCGTTCGAGCAGGCGACCCGCTTCGGCGATCGCCGGCCACCAGGCGTATGAGCAAGCGCCCTCGCGCACCGGAAGCCGGCGGTGAGGCCGAGCTTGAAAGGATCATCTCGAAGCAACCGCCCGAGATGGCAAGGCTGGCGCGCGAGGTGCTCTCGAAGCTGCGGCCGCGTTTTCCCGGTGCGGTCGAGATGGTCTACGACAAGAAGCGGGGGATGGTGATCGGCTTTTGTCCCGATGACCGGGCGTCGAACGTAATCAATTCGATCGCCGTGTATTCGAAGTGGATCAACCTGTATTTCTTCGAAGGCGACTCCCTGCCGGATCCTGAGGGCATCTTGCAGGGCACGGGCAGCATGGTCCGCAACATCCGGATCAACTCGGCAGACGACCTGGACCGTCCGGCGGTCAAAGCCCTGATGGCCGAAGCCCTGAAGCGCGCACACCCCAAGCTCGATCGGCGCGCCGAAAGGAAAATTCTGATCAGGCAACGCGCCACGTAATTTTCAATTTCCGGTTTCCAATTTCCAATTCAGTTCCTAGTTCCCAGTTCTTGGCTCCTAGTTCCTAGTTCCTAGTTCCTAGTTCCTGATATACTCCCCTCAGTCTCTTTAAACGCGGACCAGAGAGTTCGCAAAGAGGTAAAAAATGCCAGTCGTCATGGATGCGGAGCGCATTTCACGCGCGCTCACGCGAATCGCGCACGAAATCCTCGAACACAACCGCGGTCTCTCTGATTTGGCGCTCGTTGGCGTACGCAGCCGAGGAGTACCAATTGCCCAACGTATCGCCGCCGATCTCCGGAAGATATCTGGAGAAGACATCGCCGTCGGCGCGCTCGACATCACGCTCTATCGTGATGACCTGATGGGCGCCTCCGTCGGCATCGCGCCGCTGGTGCGAAAGACGGAGATTCCATTTTCAATCGATGGCCGGACGATCGTGCTCGTCGATGACGTCCTCTACACCGGCCGCACGACCCGCGCGGCGCTCGATGCGCTGACGGATTTCGGCCGGCCCAAGTCGATTCAACTCGTGGTCCTCGTCGACCGCGGTCACCGCGAGCTGCCCATCAAGGCGGATTACGTCGGCAAGAACGTGCCGACGTCGCGCCAGGAAAGCGTGCAGGTCAAGCTGACCGAGCTCGATGGCGTGGACGAAGTGCTGTTGCAAGGGAAGGAGTGAGCATGATGGATGCCGCCGCTCAGACCGCAGCGTCGCCTGCCGAGGCGGTTTCGCCGCCGCTCACCGCCCTGCGTCACAAGCACCTGCTTGGCATCGCCGACCTCAGCGCCGAGGAGATCGTGCTCGTGCTCGACACCGCCGAAGCGATGAAAGAGGTCGGCAAGCGCACGATCAAGAAAGTGCCGACGCTGCGCGGCCGCACGGTCGTCAACCTGTTCTTCGAGCCGAGCACGCGCACGCGCACGTCATTCGAGATCGCCGAGAAGCGCCTCAGCGCCGACACGCTCAACGTCGCCATCGCCTCCTCCAGCGTGGTCAAGGGCGAAACGCTGGTCGATACCGCGATGAATCTCGAGGCCATGGCGCCGAGCATGATCGTGTTGCGTCACGCCTCGTCCGGCGCCTGTCATTTGCTGGCGCGCATCTGCAAGGCGGGAATCGTCAACGCCGGCGACGGCATGCACGAGCATCCGACCCAGGCGCTCCTGGATGCATTCACAATCCGCGAGCGCAAGGGCCGTCTCAAAGGCTTGAAGGTCGCGATCGTCGGCGATCTGCTCCACAGCCGGGTGCTGCGCTCGAACGTGCTGCTGCTCACCAAGCTCGGCGCCGAAGTATGGGTGTGCGCGCCGGCGACGTTGATTCCCGCCGGCATGAGCCAGATGGGCGTTCGCGTCACCACCAAGGTGGACGAGGCCGTGGAAGGTGCCGACGTGATCATGATGCTGCGCATCCAGCTGGAACGGATGCAGGGCGGCTACTTTCCGTCGCTGCGCGAATACTTCAGGACGTTCGGGATGACCGAGGAACGCGTGAAGCGCGCGAAGAGCGACGCCATCATCATGCATCCGGGGCCGATCAACCGCGGCGTCGAGATTGCCTCGGAGGTCGCGGACGGATCGGCGTCGGTGATCCTCGACCAGGTTGCGAACGGCGTCGCGGTGAGAATGGCCGTGCTCTATCTCCTTGCGGGTGGCACGGAACACGAAACGGTCGCATAAGGACAGCAGAAGCGCAGATGACTCAGAAACGGTTATTGAAGGGCGGCCGGGTCGTGGACCCCGCCAACGGCAGGGACGGGATCTTCGACGTGTTGATCGACGGTGATCGCATCGCCGACGTCGGCGTCGATCTGAAGGCGGATGGCGCCGAGGTCATCAATCTGCCTGCGGGGCTGGTCGTGTGCCCCGGCTTCATCGACATGCACGTGCACCTGCGCGAGCCCGGGCAGGAACACAAGGAGACGGTCGCCACCGGTGTGGCCTCGGCGGTAGCCGGCGGCTTTACGGCCGTCGCCTGCATGCCGAATACCAGGCCCGTGAACGACAACGCCGGAGTGACGCGACTGATCCTGCAGAAAGCCGCCGAGGCCGGGCTTGCGCGCGTCTATCCGATTGGCGCGGTATCTCGCGGACAGAAGGGCGAGGAGCTCGCCGACATCGCCGAGCTGAAGGAAGCCGGATGCGTGGCGGTCACCGACGATGGCCTGCCGGTGGCGACGGCGATCCTCGCCCGGCGCGCGCTCGAGTACACCAGCATGTTCAACATGCCGATGATCGAGCATTGCGAAGACCAGACGCTGAAAGGCGACGGCGTGGCGCATGAAGGTCCGGTTGCGGCGTCGCTGGGTTTGCGCGGCATTCCAGGCGTCGCTGAGGCCATCACCGCCGGCCGCGACATCCTGCTCGCCGAGATGACCGGCGGTCACGTGCACATCGCGCACATGAGCGCGTGGACGACGATCGAGGCGGTGCGCCAGGGAAAGAGCCGCGGAGTGAAGGTGACCTGCGAAGTGTGTCCGCATCACTTCACGCTCACAGATGACTTGCTGGCGGCGCCCGTGGCATTCGATACCAACACCAAGATGAACCCGCCGCTGCGCGAAGCCCGGGACCGCGACGCCATGATTGCCGGCATCGTCGACGGCACCGTGGATGTCATTTCCACCGATCACGCGCCGCATCACTACGACGAAAAGAACGTCGAGTTCGATCGCGCGCCGTTCGGGATTGTCGGCCTCGAAACGGCGATTCCCATCACCCTCGACAAACTGGTGCACACGGGATTGATCCCGCTGTCGCGGATGGTCGAGTTGATGTCGGTGAATCCGGCGAAGATCCTGAACGTGCCCGGCGGGTCCCTCTCAGCGGGAGCACCCGGGGAAAG
>JADMIO011509814.1_pt1 | contig 13900 bp, 10 predicted proteins | sample 8958161 | NCBI WGS metagenome assembly JADMIO01 (sample SAMN16585339, study PRJNA669376) | soil metagenome | isolation source: Crop rotation soil | place: USA: Cullars Rotation, Alabama | collected 2011 | reverse complement strand
CGCGACAACTTGTCCACGTGGAATTCTAAGCTTAGGATCCCAATGTGCTGGAAATGCTTCAGATACGCTTCGAGGATCTTGTTCGTGGTGCGCGGGTAGACGTAGTCGGTGCCTTCGAGCACCCACCGCTTCACGCCGACTTCCTTCATCAGGTAGTCCACCGCGGGAATCGCCTGCTGATTCGGCGCGGCCCCGGTGTAGATGACGTTCTTCGAAGACTCCTCACCCTCGTACTGCACGGGGTAGAAGAGCAGGCCGTTGTCCTTCTCGAACACCGGCAGCACCGACTTGCGCGACACCGAGGTCCAGCAGCCGAACACGACGGCGACCTTGTCCTTTTCCAGCAGCTCGCGCGCTTTCTCCGCAAACAGCGGCCAGTCGGAGGCGGGGTCCACCACCACCGCCTCGAGCTTGCGTCCGAGCAGACCGCCCTTCTTGTTCTGCTCGTCGATCATCATCAGGATGGTGTCTTTGAGCGTGGTCTCGCTGATGGCCATCGTGCCCGACAGCGAGTGGAGAATGCCGATCTTGATGGTGCCGGTCTGCGCCTGTATGGTGCTCGACGCCGTCATGACGGCCGCCAGCAGACACGCCGCCAAACACAGATACTTCTGCCTCATGGGGATACTCCTGAAATCGAACCGGGAAGGTGGGTGACGGGCGGCGCACGCCGCCCCGCGCTCACATCTGCAGCTGGACGCCGACGCCGAACTGTTTGAAGTCGGTGCGGACCGCGTCGAAGCGCGTGTCCTTGTAGAACATCATGATCCGCGCGTTGAACTGCTTGATCAGATAATTGACGTCGATCTCGCCGGTCTTCTGGTTGTAGTCGGGATCGAGCGGCGTGATGCCCTCGCGGAAACGCGCGCCGGCCCACTTGCCGAGAATTTCGAAGCGGCCGGGCCCGGCCATCCGTGGAAACATGAACGCGCCGAGCACGTAGCCGCCGTCGTCGGTGCCGTAACGGCCGCTGTAGCCGCCAAGGCGGTCGTATTTCGCCCACTCGGCTTCCACCGTGTAGGCGCCGCCGCCTTTGACCTTGCGTTCGAGCAGGAAGTCGGCGTTGTACGCCGACTTGTCGTCGCCCTGCTTCTGCCCCGCGACGCCAAGCGCAAGCAGGTTCTTGTCGCCGTAGTAGGTGCCATTCAGGTAGTAGCCGTCCTCGGCGTCCCAGAAGTCGACCTGCGCGCGGCCCGCCACGAGCACGGTGTCGTCGCCGGTCAGCGTCGGTCCGTCGAAGGCGCCGCCCGACAACTTCACCTTGCCGAACTGCCCCCAATACATCGCGCCGTTGGCGCGCCCCTGGAAGATGAACGGATAGCCGTCCTGGACGCCGTCGGAATACACGGCCCAGTGATGCGAGTAGTAGGGACCATACAGGTTGGCGCGGTCGCTGGGCGGCAGGAAGCGTCCGACCCAGATATTGAACTTCGGCGAGATCCCGAACTGCCCTGCGGCATCGAGCACTTCGACGGTGTTCGTCGAACTGTTGTACTCGGTGTTGAACATGATCTTCACGCCCGGCGCGGCAGTGCCGTTCACGTACAGACGCACGCTGTTCAACAGGAAGTTATCGCTGTCGTCGGCGCCGTCCGGCGAGGAATGGACGTAGCTGCTCTGCATGCCGGCGCCAATCGTGACGCTCGGAGCCTGAGCCGACGCGGGATTCGAGAACGAGAGAACAGTGGAAGCGGCCAGCAGTGTCGAGGCCGCGAAACGTGCGTGAAGACAGTCCTTCGAAGACACGTGTCGTAGAGGCACGATCATTCCTTTCTCCTGAGTCGCGACGTGGAGGTCCCCGCCACCGTCGTTCGACCCGGAACGAATGGGGCATGCCCTGCGCGCGGATTGCCCGATGAGACAGCAAACTCGACGCCACGATGTGACGACGCGCGCATCGCGCGGAGAACGCGATAATCCGCGGGAAAAGCGCGATCGCTGCCGCGGCATCACCCGTTCGCGTGACGGCACCACCTCCAACATCGCTGTAGCAGCGCGGCGAACGCGACACATTTGTGCGCGATTGCGCGTTGGAGTGCGCGTGGTTGTCCACGCGAGGCATGTCGGGAGATGCGCGTCAGGACGCGGTCTCGATCACGCGCTGGCGTCGACCGCTGCCCGAGTGAACAAATATGAACACGCGTGCCGAATTCCACACGGAATTGTGAGCACGTCTCGCGCGCACATCGTTTCAAGGTGCGGCGCGCTGCGCCGATCTAGGTAGCGGACTCGGTTCGCACGGCGGCTACCAGCGCGTGCGATCGCCGCTGGTATGTCGATAACGACCAAAATCATCGCGCCCATCTGGCTGCTTGGACTCGCTCTCGCGGGGCTGGCCATCTTCATCGAGCTGGCGACGCTGGGGCCGAAGTTCAGCGACCTGTCGCTTCGCAACACCACGACCGTGGCGCGCGCGGTGGATGCGGCGGTGGCCAGCGCCGACACCGACGACGAGCTGGACCGCGCGTTGACGGTCCTCGCCGAGGAGCCGTCGGTCCAGACGATCGTCGTCGCCGGCGGCGATCCGATGCGGGTCCTGGCCAGCACCAACGCGGCTTACCGGCACCAGCCACTGGCCGCGCTGCCGACGTCGTTGCGCGATCGCCTGCTCGTCGCGGCGAGCACGCGGAAACAGGATTGCTGGACCGAAGCCGCGCCCGACGTCTTTGGCCTGGCAGGGCCGCTGCGGATTCCCGGCGGCGCCGGCCCGCGCAACGGCGTAGCGGCGGTCGTGATCGACCATCGGGCCGTCACCGCTGCCGTCCACGACCTGATCTGGGTGGGCATCCGCCGCAAGCTGATCCTGATCTTTGCTGTCACCATCGTGGCGCTCTTCACCGTGCGCGTCTTCGTCTTCCGGCCGATCGCGCGCATCCGGGCCACGATCGAGCGGCTGCGGGCCGGCGACCATGCCGCACGCGTGCCCGCCGGCGCCCGCGACGAGATGGGCGAGCTGGCCGCGGTCCTCAACAACGCGCTGGACGCCCGCGCCAGCAGCGATCAACGCGTGGTCGAAGCGCTCGAACGGGTAGAACGTGCCGCCCGGGGCGGCGATGCCGGTCTGTGGGACTGGCGCATCGGCAGCGACGAGGTCTACTACTCCGCGCACTTCAAGACGCTGCTCGGCGAAGACGACGCCAGCATGGCGGACACGGGCGATGCACTGCGCTCGCGGCTCCACCCCGAAGATCTGGCGCTGCGCCAAGTGGCGCTGCAGTCGCACCTCGCAGGTCAGGGCCCGTTCGACGTCACCGTACGTGTCCGGCACCGCGGCGGCGAGTACCGTTGGTTCCGCGAGACCGGTCAGCTGGTGCGCGATGGCAGCGGTACCGCGCAACGGGTCTCCGGGGCGTTCGCCGACGTGACGGCACGCATGCGGCTCGAAAGCGAATTGCGCGCGGCCAAGGATGCCGCCGAACACGCCATGCAGGTGAAGTCGGCGTTCCTGGCTACCATGAGCCACGAGATCCGGACCCCTATGAACGGCGTGCTCGGCATGGCGGAGCTGCTGCTCTCGTCATCGCTCACGCCGGAACAGCGCGAGAACGCCGAGACGATCCGTCGCTCGGGCGACGCCCTGCTGCGCATCATCGACGACGTGCTGGACGTCTCGAAGATCGAGGCCGGCAAGCTGACCCTCGAATCGGCGCGCTTCGATCTCGATGCCGCGATCGACGACGTGGTGGAGCTGCTGGCAGAAAAGGCGCGCGCGCGGAACGTGCGCGTGGTCGCGGTTCTGGAGGCGGACGTCCCCCAGTTCGTCACCGGCGACGTAACCCGCGTGCGGCAGATCCTCGTCAACCTGGTGGGGAACGCCGTGAAGTTCACCGAGAACGGCGACATCACCGTGCGCGTGCAGCTGGTGTCGCGCGACCCCGGCTCGCTGCTGCTGCGGTTCGACGTCAAGGACACCGGCATCGGCGTGGCGCCCGACATCATGCCGCTGCTCTTCGAGCCGTTCGTGCAGGCGGATTCCTCCACCACACGCCGGTTCGGCGGCACGGGGCTGGGACTCACCATCTCGAAGCGGCTCGCCGAGCAGATGGGCGGCACCATCGACGTCGACAGCCACATCGGACACGGCAGCAACTTCTGGTTCACCGTGCGGCTGGCCGTGGCCGAGCCGTCGTCCGAGCCGCTGCCGCTGCGCGGCATGCGGACGCTGGTGCTCGCCGATCACGTACCGACCCGCGAGGCGCTCGCGGCTCGACTCGTCCGCATGGGTGCCACGGCGCAGGCGATGAGCGCCGAGGTGATGCCGCACGCGGACCGCGGTCGGTTCGACGCCGTGATCGTCGAGGACGGCACGCGCGCCGCCAACGCGATCAGCGGGTTGTCCGCCGACGGTGGCCGCGCCACCCCGATCCTCTTCCGCCATGCCGCCACTGCGCCCGAGGCGCCGGACGGATGGCGCGACAGCCTTGGGTCGTCGTTCGAGATCATCACCGGCATCAAGAGCGCGCACATCGCGCGGGCGGTCGCTCCGGCGCTCAGCCTGATGCCCGATGCGGGTCTCGACCCCGCCCGGACGCAGACACCGTCCAACGGCTCGCGGTATACGAGCGCCCGCATCCTGGTGGTCGAGGACAACCGGACCAACCAGAAGGTGGCGCAGAAGATGCTCGAGGGGCTCGGCTACACGGCCGACCTGCAGGGGAACGGGCAGTTGGGCGTCGACGCGCACGCCGCCGCGCCGTACGACCTGATCCTGATGGACTGCCAGATGCCGGTGATGGACGGCTACGAGGCGTCGCGCGCGATCCGCGCGCTCAAGGGCGAGGCGCGGCACGTGCCGATCATCGCGCTCACCGCCAACGCGCTCGAGGGCGACCGCGAGCGCTGTCTGGCCGCCGGAATGAACGACTACCTGACCAAGCCGCTCAAGCGCGAGCGGCTCCGCACCGCGCTCGAGCAGTGGCTGCCCGTGGCTCAGCGCGAGGCGACGACGCTCTTATAGACCGCCTCGACGAACATGTCGGTGGTCCACGCGCCGGTGGCCGCGCCGTACCTCGAGTCGTAATCCAGCGTCGGCCGCGCCGCTTTCACCTGCTCCAGCGTCATCTTCTTCTCGACCATCGCCTGCACGCGATCGCGGACGATGGTGACCATGTCGCGGTATTCCAGGACGTCGAACTCGTCGCAGATGCGGCCGTGGCCAGGGACGATGAACGTGCCGCCTTCTTCGTGGTGCGCCGGCACCGCCAGATCGAGCACGCGATTGAGCCCGTCGATCACGCCCTGCACCGAGCCGCCCTTCTGCAGATCGATGACCGGATAGCTGTCGGTGCGGAAGATGTCGCCCGTCGCCACGACGTCCGACTTGCGGAAGAACACCAGGCTGTCGCCGTCGGTGTGGGCTTTCGGGATGTGGTACATCAGCACCGGTTCGCCGTTGAAGTAGAGCTCCTTCTCCAAGCCGACGAACGTCTCGGTGGGCTGCGCCGTCGACGGCAGCGCGCTGGCGCGCGCCAGCACGTTGTCGTGCGCGATGATCTGCACGGCGTTCTGCGACGCGCCCGGCGTGTTGATGATCGTCCAGTTCGCCAGCGATCCGAGCGCCTTGGCCGCTTCCTCGTTGCCGCCGATGTGATCGGCGTCCGCGCTGGTGTTGAGCAGGTACTTGATCGGCTTGCCGGAGGTGTTCAGCTTCTTCACCTCGGCCAGGATTCGCGCCACCTGCTTGGCGGATTTCGAGTCGACGAGCAGCGCGCCCGACGGCCCGACCTGCACGACGGCGTTGCCGCCGGCACCGGCCAGCATGTAGACGCTGCCCTGCACCGGCAGCAGCTGAACCTCCCCCGTGTCGGGATTCTTCGCCTGGCTGACACGCGGCGCGTCCGCCACCGTTTCAGCCGCGGGCGCCGTTTTCAGACGCGCTTCGTACTCCGGATACACCGTCAGGGGTCCCCCGCGGACGCCGCCCATCGGCGCCTTCGTACGATCGGCCATTTCCTTGAGGAACGGATTCGTCCCGGGGAGGTGATGCGGCACCTCGCCCTTGGCGCGGCCCGAGATCTCCTCGACGTATTCACACGGCCACAGCCAGTTGCCGCCATCCTGCTCGTTGATCTGGAAGTCGGTCGTGCGAATCATCGGCTCGGACAGATACACGGGGTCCGTGATGATCACGCTGTGCGTCATGTTGCGACCGTGACGTGTGAACCGCTCGACGGTGGTCGTCTGATCGCTCTCGGGCACGCCGTTGCGCCGCAACCATCCCTGCTTCAGGTGCGTCGTCGTCACCGACAGCGTCTGGCCGTCCCACGAGCCGGTGGAGAACCCCATGAACGTGTGCGGCGCGTACTCGGACGGATGCGGCCGGCCGTCCATCCAGATGGTGCGCGTCTGCTCGTAGGTGCTGATGTACTGCTTGACCGCGATCACCTGCTGCGTCTCGGGATCCTTCTCCACCCAGATTCTGAGGTTCAGCGGGCCGTGGTAGATGTAGGGCGACACGTGCACGCGGCACTGGTGCTCCTGCAGCGTCAGGCGCGACGCGTCCCAGCTGTCGGCAAACAGGCGCGCTGCGCTGTTGATCGCCAGACCCGAGTAGTCGCCGAGGTCAGGTCCCGGACCGCGGTCCTGCTCGTCTTCGAAACGCAGCGAGTTCCAGTTACCGGCGAGCGGCGACTGTGCCCACGCCGACGAACCCGCCAGGAGAACGAACCCAACGCCCAGTGCGACCGCGCCACGGATCATGGCGGCGATTCTGCCACGAATCTCCTCGTGGGGACCGGCTTCAGACGGCCCGTACCGCCGCGACGCGGTCTAAAACGGCTCTAATCCTCGGCCGGCTTCTCGATGCCGTCGATCACGACGACGTCCACCGGCCCCTTGGTGGCTTCGAGCTTGAGGCCGAGCTGTTCCTGGATCGCGGTGAAGAACGACGGCGCATTGGGATCGGGAGGCGGTGCGTCGGGACCGCGGTTTTCCGGAGCAAACGTCAGATCGAAGTCCCACGAACCGGTGAGCCCCGTGCGGTCGACCACCATGCGCCCGGCCGGGCCCGAGAACGCGGCCGGAAACGACATGGACGGCAGTCCGCCGAATCGAACGCGCCCCGGGCTTCCGGAAATCCCGCAGAACGGCTGACCGGGCGACCCGGGCGGCGGGGCGCCGGGACGTTGCGCGGCCGCGGCGGCCGCGGCGCAGTCCTGCGTGCTCGGTTTCAAACCGGGGCCGGGATCGCCACCGGGCCTCGCGAGCACGAGCGCGTAGATGTCCATCTCACGCGTCTCGCGATGTACCTTGAGCTTGAAGCGCTCCTCGAGCAGGTGCCGCAGCGCCAGTTGCATCGAGTTGGGGGTGTTGGCGCCGGGGAGCGCCGCCGGCGCGGAGCTCGGATCGCCTTCGAGCTTGGCGATCAGATCGTAGCGATCCGTCGTGAGCCAGCCCGGACCACCCACCAGTTGATAGCCTGCGAGCTGATAGGCGAAGGTGATGATCGGCCGGACCGGCATGTTGGTGGCCTGCACGCGGCCGCCGGGCAGCCCGCGTAGATTGCCGTTGCCGTCGCCCGACTTGTTGGCTTTGACGCTCGCGACTTCGAACGTCGCGTCCTTCTCTTGCGCGCCCAGGACGCTCGCGACGGCACCGGACAGCAGCAACGCGACCAGCAGCTTTCGCATGTCGCCATCCTACCGCTGACGTCATGACGCGCATGAGGCATCAGTGGTCGAGCCGGCGGCGCCCAATCTACAACCTCCGCTGCAAATCTTTCAGCAAATCGCCGGTAATTCGCTGATTCCTCGACGCGGGCGGCGCGGCACGCCTCTTGATCATCTCCTGGCATCAGGTCGCGGCTCGAGGCCGCGATTGGATTGTTCACGTGGAGGTGACGTGATGACTGCAGGAAAGACGACGGCTCTTGGTCTGGCGCTCGCGGGCGCCTTCGCGCTCGGCGTCTGGACAGGACCCGAGATTACGCAGCGCGCGGATCGCACCGCCAGCGTGTCGGAGGAGACCGGCATCGTGCCCGGTGCTGACCGTCTTCCGGAGGAAACCGTGGCGCCGGCTCGCGCGGCACGCCGCGCCGAAGCGCCGGCCCGCACCGTGACCGTGGACGTGTCCATGCCGGAACTGCAGGCGCGGCTCAAGCCGGTGCTGAACCGCGGCGCCAACATGACGCTGGCGGCCGAAGGTTTCCAGAGCGCCGAGCAGTTTGCCACGGTGGCGCATGCCGCGCGGAATACGGCCGTCCCGTTCGTGCTCCTCAAGCACCGTGTGCTGAATGAAGGCAAGTCGGTGGCGGATGCCATCCGCGAGTCGAAGCCGGCGGTGGACGCCGCGGTGGAGGCACAGCTCGCGCGGGCGCAGGCTCGCTCGGACATCAAGGCGGTCGTTTCGTAACGCGCGCCTCGGGCCGAGTTCAGGAAACGGCGGGGGTGCACGGTCTGGGAGCCGTGCACCTCCGCCGTTTGTATTTCGGGTGGGCCGGCTGAAGCCGGCCCTACTTCTGGAGAACGAAGCGCTGGGCGCGGCGGTTGGTGACGATTTCGGCGCCGTACAGATTGCCCTTCGAGTCGGCGGCCATGTGGTGAATGATGTCGAACTCGCCGACCTTCGGACCACGCACGCCCACACGCCCGATCTCCACCATCTTCTCGCGGTCGTAGATGACGATCTGCATCGGCCCCGAATCCACCACGTAGAGATACTGCTGCTTCTTGTCGGGCGAGAACGCGAAGCCCGCCGGCACCGGCGTCACGTTGTTCTGCGCGGCCAGCCGCACCTGCTTGAGGAACTTGCCTTCGGTCGTGAACAGCTGGATGCGGTTGTTGATGCGATCGGCCAGATAGACGATGCCGTCGCTCGACACCTTGACCGAGTGTGGCAGCCCGAACTCGGGCGGCCCATCCGGCGTGGTCTGCGGCTGCGGTGTCGCGGCGTTCGCCGCGAAGGTCGCGGGCGGCGGATTGCCGAAGGCGCCCCACATCCGCTTGAACTTGCCGGTCTCGGAGTCGAACACGATCACGCGCTTGTTGCCGTAGCCGTCGGCCGCGTAGACCTCCTTGGCCTTCGTATCGACGAAGACGTCGGTGGCCTGGTGCACGTTCTCGGTGTCGGTGTTGCCGGTGCTCTTGCCGCGATGACCGATCTGCATCACGAACTTGCCGCTGGTAGTGAACTTCAGAATCATGTCGTCGCTGTTGCCCGGCGACGTCGGCTTGGGCCATCCCGCGCGGCCACCGATCCAGACGAAATCGTTCGCGTCCACGAAGATGCCGTGCTCGCGCCCGACCCACTCGTAACCCTCGCCCGGGCCGCCCCAGCTCGCCAGCAGCTTTCCCGCGGCGTCGAATTCGAGCACCGGCGGCGCCGCGTTCGCGCGCTGCGCTTCCGGAATCGACTGCGGCACGTGCAGCACCCAGATGTGATCCTTGCGGTCGACGGAGATCGACGTCACCTCGCCGAGCACCCAGTTGTTCGGCAGGTGCGGCCAGCCGGGATCGACCTGGAACATCGGCACCTTGAGCGTGCTGCCGGATTGGGCATGTCCCGCCGCCACGACGGCGCAGGCGAGTGTGAGCGCGAGTGCGGAGCGGCGCATGTGCATCGTCAGTTCACCTTGTCGAGGCCTTCGCTCAGTTCGATGCGCGTGCCCCACGGGTCGGTCACGAATGCGATGGCAATCCCGAGCGCCTCGATCTTGCGGTAGGTGACGGTGGGCTTGATGCCTTTCCCCTCGAGCCCCTTGAGGAACGCCTCCAACCCCTTCACTTCGAACCCGATGTGGTCGATCACGCGCCCTTCGGTGCCGACGACCGACGTCGCCGGCGTGAAGTTGAGGAGCACGCCGGGCAGCGTCGCGCTGATGAACGCGGCGGGGTTGGCGGACGCCTGTTCCTTGGCCCCGAACGTCGACATGTACCAGGCCTGCATCTCCTTGTTCATGCCGGCAAAGTGCACGTGGTGCGACATCACCGGCATCGCCTGCGCCTTCACCTCGAGCAGCTCCACCTTCATGTCGTCGGGCGCCATCACGTAGGCGATGCCGCTCACCGGCCCGCCGGTGACGATGCCGATGTCGTTCTCCACCTTCACGTTCGGCGGGGCCTCGGACGAGGTAACCACGCGGAAGCCGCCGGCCTTCACGCGATCCACCGTCTGCCGCAGGTTCTGCACGGAGAACGCGATGTGATCGACGGTCGTGCCCTTGCTGCCGCCCGACGGCGTGGGCTTGTTGGCTTCGCGCATGAACAGCAGCGCGTTCGGGAACTTGATGATCTCGGTGTTGTTCGTTCCGAACTTCACCAGCACGCCGCCGAGCGCGTCGATCCAGAACTTGCGGGCGGTGTCCGTGTTGGTGGTATTGAGATGGTGGTGCCCGTAGACGATCGGACCGTCCTTGGCGGCAAGCAGCTGCGCCGACGCCGGCAACGCCGGCGCGGCGCCCAGCGCGAGGACGAACAGCAGCGAGAATCTGAGGTTCATGGCGGGTGATTATAGCGGTCAGTGCGATACAGTTTTTCGACGATGCGACCGCTCATCACTCTGACCGTCTGCCTCATGCTGTCCGTGTCGCTGGCGGCACAGTGGCCCGCGTACCTTCGATCTGACGTGCCGCGGAACGCCGACGGCACACCCAACCTCAGCGCACCCGCGCCCCGGCAGGCCAACGGGAAGCCGGATTTCTCCGGGCTCTGGGAAAGCCGCATTCCACCGAGCGGCCGTCTCGGCGGGCCGATGATCCCGAACATCGGCGACGGGCCGCCCGTGGCCACCTTCGTCAACGCCGGCCGCAACATGCAGGGCGGTCTGCCGTATACACCCTGGGCGGCCGAGCTGCGCAGGCAGCGGATGTCGACGTTCTCGCAGGACAACCCCGACGCCAACTGCCTGCCGGTCGGGTTGATGCAGCAGCACACGCACTCGCAGCCGCGATCGATCGTCCAGACGAAGGACGACATGCTGATCGCCTACGAGGCGAACGGCGGGCTGCGGCATATCTTTCTCGACGGACGGTCGCTTCCTGCCAACGATCCGCAGCCGTGGTGGCAGGGCTACTCGGTGGGCCGCTGGGACGGCGACACGCTGGTGGTGGAGTCGACCGGCTTTCGCGACGACGGCTGGCTGGACGTCGACGGCAGCTACTTCGGCAGCACGACCAGGATCAGCGAGCGCTTCCGCCGCGTGAACTACGGCCGTCTCGAGCTGGACATCACGGTGGAAGACGCCAAGGCCTATACGCGCCCGTGGACGGTGCGCGTGAACTACCGGCTGCTGCCCGACCAGCAACTGATCGAGTTCGTGTGTAACGAGAACGAGATCTCGTCGAAGCATTACATCAAACCGTAAGGCAGGCCTGAAGGCCTGCAGCTACGTGTAGAGGCCAAAGGCTGAAGGCCAGAGGCAACAAGGAGTTCCATGCCCCTTCATCCGCAGTGCAAAGCCTTCCTCGACCAGATTGCCGCCGGCGGCGGACGACCGCTCCATCAGATGTCGGCGGCCGAAGCACGCGCGCGCGCGATGCCGCCGGACCTGGCCGGTCCCGAGCAGCCGGTGCACGCGGTGGAGAATCGCAGGATTCCCGGTGACGGCGGTCTGATCCCGGTGCGGATCTATCGTCCGTCGGCGGCGTCGCCGCTGCCCGCGCTCGTCTTCTTTCATGGCGGCGGCTTCGTCATCGGGACCCTCGACTCGTCCGATCGGGTGTGCCGTGCGCTGGCCAACGGCAGCGGCTGCGTCGTGATTTCGGTCGACTACCGTCTGGCGCCGGAGCACCCGTTTCCCGCCGCCGCCGACGACGCCTTCGCCGCGACGGCGTGGGTGTCGTCGCATGCGGCGGACCTTGGCATCGATCCGACGCTGATTGCGGTGGGCGGGGAGAGTGCGGGCGGCAACCTGGCCGCGGTAGTGGCGCTGCGCGCCCGCGACGCGGGCGGTCCGGCCATCGCGTTTCAGCTGCTCGTCTATCCGCAGGTGGATTTCACGGATACCACCAGCGCATCGATGCGTGAGTACGCCGACGGGCACTTCCTCGACACGCCGACGATGGCCTACTTCGCCGATCAGTATCTGCCGGCGGGCACCGACCGCCGCCAGCCCTGGGTATCGCCCAACAACGCCACGCTGGCGGGCTTGCCGCCGGCGTTCGTGCTGACGGCCGAGTGCGATCCGTTGCGCGATCAGGGCGAGGCGTTCACGCAGCGGTTGAAGGATGCGGGCGTCCAGGCGACGGTCACGCGCTACGAGGGGATGATCCACCCCTTCTTCGGCCTGGGCGGCATCATCGACGGCGCCAGGGCGGCGGTGGCCGACGCCGCCGCGGCGCTCAAGGCAGCGCTGACGCGGTAACGGCGGGAATCGAGACGAAGAAGCGCGCGCCTTCGCCGGCGCGCGACTCCACCCACACCCGGCCGCCGTACGCCTCGACGAGACGGCGGCACACCGGCAGCCCCATGCCGATGCCGTCGTAGTCCTCACGCCGGTTGACGCGTTGGAAGAGCTCGAAGATCTGCGCATGGTCCCGCGGGTCGATGCCGATACCCGCGTCACCAATCGACAGCACCCACCGGCCGTTGTCGGCCCGCGCGTCGATCTCGATTCGCGGCGCGCTGCCTGGATGCCGGAACTTGATCGCGTTGTCGAGCAGGCGGCGCAGCACCTCGGCCAGATCGCCTTCGCGCATCCTGACCAGCGGCATCCGGCGGCGCTCGATGTCGGCGCCCGACTCGGTGATGGCGCCGCGAAGATCGGTGAGCGCGCGATCGAGAGCGGCATTCCCGTCGGCCATGGCCTCGCCGGCGACGGCGGCGTGACCGGCCTCCACGAAGGTCCGAAGTTCCTGTACCAGCCGCAGCATGCGCCGGGCGCCATCGGCAGCCGCACGTGCCAGCGGGGCGGACTCACGGTCGAGCGAATGCTGCCGCTCGAGCAGCTGTGTGTGCAGCGCAATCTCGCGCAGCGGCTCCTGCAGATCGTGCGACGCCGCCCAGGCGAACTTGCGCAGGTCGTCGTTGCTGCGGCGCAGATGCTCCAGCAGCATCGAGGCCTCGAGTGCTGTCGCGGCCGTGGCCGCCAGGAGACTCAGCCCCTTGATTTCTCCCGGCGACATCGGCCGCTGCGGTGTCGACACCCGGCACAGCATGCTGCCGACGAGGCGGCCGTCCACGATCATCGCGATGGGCTGCTGCCAGACCGAGGGGCCCGCCACGGCGAGCCCCGGCGTCGTACCGGTCACTACGGTCTCTCTCGAGATGAACTCTGGCAACGACGGCGTGTCGCGGCCGCGCGAGGCGACGAGCCTCAGCTCATGGGCGGCCCCATTGGCCACGTAGACGCCGACATCATGGGCGCGGCTCTGCTCCAGGGCAGCGTCGGCGACGCGCGCGAGCACCGTGTCGGAATCGAGCGATCGCGCGATGGCGTTGCTCACCTCGTACAGGCTGACGGTCTCGCGAAGCCGAATGTTGTCGAGCCGCAGGCGCCGCACGTCCGCGGCCCGGGCGAGCACCGGGCGGATGGCCGTGAGGTTGAACGGCTTGAGGATGTAGTCGAGCGCCCCGATCTTCATCGCGTCGACGGCGCTCGTCACCGTGCCCTGGCCGGTCATCATGATGCACACGAGGTCCGGATCCAGCTCGAGCGCGGCCGCGAGGAGCTCCAGACCGTCCATCCCCGGCATCATCAGATCCGTGAGGAGGACGTCGAACGACTCCTGGCGCAGTGCGGCCAGCGCTTCCTGGGGTACTGAAAACCCGGTGACGTCGTAGCCTTCTGGAGTGAGCGTGCGGCAGAGGGCTTCCATCTGCCGCGCTTCGTCGTCGACGACGAGCAGCCGGGGACGCATGCTGAGAAATCTTACGGTAGACTTGCCCACCTTCTCCGTTCGGCCGACGCGTGCCTTTCCAGCACAGTGGGATCCGAAGCTTGGAATTCACGTGACTTGAAGTCGCGG
>JADMIO010806580.1_pt1 | contig 13900 bp, 11 predicted proteins | sample 8958161 | NCBI WGS metagenome assembly JADMIO01 (sample SAMN16585339, study PRJNA669376) | soil metagenome | isolation source: Crop rotation soil | place: USA: Cullars Rotation, Alabama | collected 2011 | reverse complement strand
TGACCTGATGGTATGGACCCGGCCCGGTGATTAGCGGTTATAGTCACCGGTGAGGAGGAACAACCATTGCAACTGAAGGTGATCGGTTTGGACACAGCAAAGCATGTGTTCCAAGTGCATGGAGCGGACAAGAGCGGGCACGCTGTTCTGAAGAAGCGGCTGAGACGCAACCAGGTCTCTGACTTTTTCAGTACGATTCCGACATGCGTGGTCGGACTCGAAGCGACTACAGGTGCGCATTACTGGGCTCGTGTGCTCGGCTCTTTCGGGCACGATGTCCGCTTGATCGCGCCGCAGTTTATAAAACCCTTTCTCAGAGGGCAAAAAAATGATCCTGCCGATGCCGCGGCGATCTGCGAAGCGGTGAGCCGTCCGGAGATGCATTTCGTAGCTCGGAAATCGATTGAACAGCAGGATATGCAGGCGCTGCATCGGATTCGGAGCCGGTTAATCGGCTGTCGTACTCAGCTCGGCAACCAAGTTCGCGGGATTCTTGCTGAGTACGGAATCATTTTGCCCCTGCATCTTAGCCAGGTTCGCCAGCACTTGCCCGATCTATTCTCGGAAGAACATCCTCTGCTGACTTCGTTTTCCCGCGAACTGCTGGCGGAACTCTACCACGAGCTCTGTGCGCTGGATCAGCGCATTGAAGCTTTTGAAAGCAGGATTGAAGCGAGCTATCGAGCCAACGCATTGTGTCTGAGAATCGGAGCGATCGAAGGCGTCGGACCTGTAACTGCGACTGCTGTGGTCGCTGCAATCGCGAATGGTCGCGTTTTTCGTAACGGCCGCCAGTTCGCGGCTTGGCTGGGGCTGGTCCCGCGCCAGCATTCGAGTGGCGATAAGCAGCGCCTGTTCGGAATTACCAAGCGGGGTGATCGCTATCTGCGGACGTTGTTGATCCATGGTGCGCGTTCGGTGGTGTACCGGGCGGCAGGAAAAGGAGATTCGCGGAACCGATGGATCGCAGAGAAACAGAAAAAGCTCGGCACCACAAAGGCATGTGTTGCGGTAGCGAACAAGAATGCTCGGATCATCTGGGCACTACTGGCTAAGGATGAAGAGTACCGAGCCGCAGCCTAGATATTCCAAACGAGATTGCAGGATGAACGCAGTGATGGCGTAACTGGTAAGACCGGCTCTTCTCAAACCTGAATCGAGGGTGCGGGGTCGAACGTCGCCGTGTGATGAGACCGATGACCTGTTCTAGGGGGAGGAGCGCAAATTCCATCAGGGCCCGAGGGTGACGACCCTTAACTTCGAGGCCGGATATATGCTCGCAGTCTTTTCAGAAGCGCTGTCGGCGAGAGTCTTGCAAACCGGGCCGGGTCCATATATGCACCCTTAATTCGCCCAGGCGATCATACAACATTTGCTTCCACTAGCTCATTGGTTTTCTCCTTCGCCTCGTTATTAGATTCCGGCAAGCAGACCGCAGCGGCAGTCAAGGCCGCCGCAGGCGCCCGCAGGGTTGCCTTGACGGGCGCGAGGATCTGCTGCATTTCCACATTGCGAGGCGAAGGAGCGAACGACTCCCGAAATGCCTCTGGTGTTCGATAGCCAAGCCCGCTGTGCGGCCGCATGGAATTATAGTCTCTCCGCCAACTCTCGATGAGCAGCCGAGCGTGCCACAGATTCCGAAACCAACTCACGTTCAAACATTCATCTCGCAGCTTTCCGTTGAAGCTTTCCACGTAGGCGTTCTGCACCGGCTTGCCTGGCTGGATATAAGCCAACTGGAGTTTCCATTCCGCACCCCAGCTCAAGAAATGCCTTGATGTGAGTTCGCTTCCGTTGTCCATGACTAATCGTTGGGGCCGGCCTCGCTCTGCGATCACTTCATCCAGCACACGCGTCACACGTTGGCTGGCGAAGCTGGTCTCCACCTCGAGCTTCAGACACTCGCGCGTGAATGTGTCCACGACGGCAAGGATGCGGATCGATCGGCCGCTGGCGATTCGATCGTGTACGAAGTCGAGCGACCACTCTTGATTCGGCGCTGTAGGCAACGCCCGCGGCTGACACGCGCGAACCAACTGCTTTCGCCGCTTCCGCTTCACGCTGAGTCCGGCTGCTCGATAGATGCGGAACAGACGCTTGTGATTTACAACGGTTCCGCCCCAGCGGATCAGCACCAACAATCGGCGATAGCCATAGCGTGGCTTGTCTTGAGCAAGCTCGATCAGTCGAGTCCGCAGTGCCTCGTCGCGTTGCTTGTCGCGCTGAAATCGAAACGTCGATCTCGGAATCAATGCCAGCTCGCAGGCCCGGCGTACGCTCGCCGGGAAGTTCGCGACTAGATAACGCGCATCTTCCCGGCCCACTTCGCGTTGCGCCCTCAAACCCGCGAGCTGTACCCGTTTTTTGAAATGATCGACTTCAGCATGTCTTTGTCGAGACTCAAATCCGCGACCAACTTCTTCAGCCGATGATTTTCTTCTCGTAGTGACCGCAGCTCTTCGGCTTCGTTCACCTCCATGCCACCGTATTTTGCTTTCCAAGCGTAAATGGTGTGCTGCGACACGCCAACCTCGCGCGCCATATCCGCCGCGGTGCGCCCGGCCTCAAGCTGCTTCAAAACCCCGATGATCTGCTCGGTGTTCAGCTTCCTCTTCGACATCCTTGTTCCCCTTTCGTTCGTCCGAAATCATACTTCGTTCCGGGCGAATATCGGGGCTCAGGTCAACCGTTCGGAATCATCCCGGAATCGCGTTCATCTTGCCCCGGAATCCCCAAGATCTGAACCAATCGAGTGACAATTGCCTCGTTCCAATGTTGCTGGGCATGTTGAAATGAGGTGCTCCGATTGCCGTTCACCTTCCGGGAATCCCCCAAAGGAGATAAGTTTTGGACCTTACGAGAGTGTTAGGAGCAGTTATCGAGGTCCAAGAGCAGCGATGACGACTGGCCTCCACCGCTCACGGTGACCAGACGAGTGCCGCTGCAGCTGTGGCCGGCTTTGACGACTTGCCTGTTGTTAGGGTCCGGACCGAAGGTCGCCTGAACCGAAATTGGAGGCGCGCATCCTGCGATGGTGAATATAAAGGTCACGGTCTCCCCCGTACCATCATTGATTGCTAAGGCGGTAATCTCCTTGGGGTTCGCCGTGCATCCAACCAATTGCAGGCTTATGATCATATGATCTCCTTGGTCGTCAGTTTGATTTACTCGCCGCGAATATCGATTTCAGGGCGGGCAGCGCTGTCACGTCGATGGACGGACCGATGAAAAACTCGTGGCGCAGCGCACCATTAGCGCCGTTGGTCCCGGTGCCGCCCGGGAGGGTCGTGCGATACAAGAGTCCGCCGGTGGTCAAGCGGAAATACTTGTTCAACCGCACGCCTACGCCGTAAATGAACGCATTCTCGGCGGAAATCTTGCTGTTGCTTCCGCCGCTGATATCTTTGAGCGCCATGCCGAAGGACAGCGACACTCGCTCGCGCACCTTTTCCCATCCACCAGGCTTTAAAGGAGGCCCGTCCGTCTTCAACTGGACTGGGCCTAGGTAGATATTGACCATCGCGAACGACCGCAACTCGTTCAATCGGTAGGAATACAATGCGCCGACGTCGAAGCCTGCGTATTTTTTCAAGTCGGAGACCAGCGCCGCCTGCTGATCGGCCGCGAACGCCAGACTCGAGGTACTGGTGAACAAGGTCGCGTTGAGCAATTCCAGCGCTCCCGAGAATTGTTCATAGTCCTTAATAAAATCTGCTACGAGCTTTTTGTCCGCATCCTGAACTTCGAGTTTGGGACCTACCTTCTTGTAGTCGGCGTCGGTCACCGCCTTGAGCTTCGTGTACGTTTGGTCGAGGGAAAGAGCGACGAAATCTTTCGGCGCCATGCCTGCCAGCAAGGGATAGTCGGCGTTAGGGTTCTGAGCCTGAGCGTAGCGTTGGCTCAGATTGAAAAGGGCTTTCCCGTTCGTGACGATGAGGGGGGCTAAGGCCGTCTTCAGCCCTTCCGGATCCTTTGGAGTGAGCCCATTTTGAGAGAGAATCGAAAGCAGAACATCCAGGGTCGCCTGCGAGAGCACTCTCATATCTCCGGCAAGATCCGTTGCCGACTTACTCTCATCTGTCTTGAAATGCGCTATGGCCGTTCGGAAAGCCGGGTCCACCAGTAGCTTGTTGATCACGGTCTGGCGCAGCGAAGTGGGCAGCAGCCCGAAGAACTGGAAATTGAACGTCACCGCGGTATCGGCCGTGAGGCTCCCAATGCTGGCCTGCCATTTTGTTCCTGAAACGGACGAAGTCGCTATAGCGGTCAGGGTGCTATTGCCGGTCACGTAATTTCCACCGACGCTTTGCACTTGAAGCACGTCGATCAACGGTGCGCCGTTGATCTGGACATCTGAAAGCTGGCCGGTGATCGTGAACGGCTCGCCGTAGGGAAGGGCAACTTTGGGCGGCTTGGCGGCGAGATCGGCGTAAGCGACCGTACCACTCGACCCTGCGGCACCCGATCCGCCGGTCGCTCCTTTGCCTTGTCCATTCGCGGCGGGACTGGCTGCGCACAACAGCACGCTAAGAGCGACCGCCCCTGTTATGCGGCACAAGTTATTTGTCATATTAGTGAGGTACGCAAGCATAACACGGAATATATCTGCTAACAAAGCAGAAATTATTCTATTTAGCTTCAAAGAGCTTCGTACATGTTCACGACTTGGAAGCCGGTCGTTCCCGTCATGCGGTTCGGGTCGATGTTTATGCCCAGGAACAATGAACCGGTGGGGTTCGTGGGAACCGTGAACACGCACATGCGCCCCACTGAGAAGACGATCCGGGCAGATGTGCCGGGGGGCGGAGGCGGCGGCGTGTCGGCTCCCAGATCGGCTGTGCTGCCTCCGATGCGCGCAATCAGCGCGCCTGGAGAAGCCGCAGTCACCGGAAGACTTCCAGCAGCCGGTTGCTCGCGCGCGGTTCCCGCCATATCGCCATCCGCAGCGCAGGCGGCGTGAAATCCGGCCGGCGTCCAATTGCCGCTGATCGCGACCTGATTCCCCGCCCGCTCGACCGTTCGTGCCGCGTCAACCACGACCTCGATCTTCATGATCTTTCCGGGGGTCAAGTATTCCAGGGCCATGGTCCACAGAAGGTTCTCCGTCTTGGGCACCTGTAGCTCCGTTACGATTTTTCGCCACACTGGCTGGGGCATCTTAGTGCCCTCCTTTTGATGGTTGCTGCGAGAACACTTGCAGTTGCACGTTCGCCGGCGAGTGGCCCCGCCAGAATTGATTGCGACCCGGCATATCGGCCGGAACGCCGTAAACGGCCCACCAGACGATGACCACGTAGACAATCACTAACAGCGCGTAGCGGTGATCGGAGGTCTCCGCCAGATATTTCTTCATTTTGCGCGCCATCTTCTTCATGACTTGGGCGGGCTAAGGCGCAGGTCGCGGATCTCATAGAGCGCTGTCAGCGCGTCGAGGGTGTCCCACAACTCGCGTTCCTGGACAACGCCGTCAGGCGGTGGGAAATGAAGAGCCGTGAGCAGGTCCAGGCGGAACAGGTCGATGGAACTGCGCAGCAGGTCAGCAAATGTCTGGTAATGCGCGACGCCTACGCGGTACCACACATAGCTGAGCGCGGGTCCTCCGATCGCGGCCACGAGGAACACACTCTTTCTCCCGCCGGAAAGCCACAGCCATCCGGTCCACACGGCGCCCCAGGCCAACGTGAGCACAGTGCTTGAAACCAGGAAATCGAGCTTGGTTTTCGCCGCCTGCAGAAGCGGCCCGAAATCTTTATCGCGTTGGACGGGGAACTGCAGGCGGGACCAGAACAGCTCTAGGTTAAAGTTGTAGCGGCGCGCCGCGTACTGCCGGATGCTCTTGGCGATATTTCCCATTCGCGTTGGCGCAAGCGGAGTCGCGCCGAAGCCGAACGCGCGAGTGGTTTTCAGACGACGATATTCGAGCAGAGCATATTCGCCCGCGTACTCGGTCAATGTCCACAGAAGATCGAAGATCTGTGTTAGCGCGTGGTTCTTGGCGTCGTCTTGTGGTCCGGCCACCGCGGAGTTGTTCGCGCGAAGGTCGAGTGCGAATGCCACCACTGCGGCGTTCAGGTCGTCACGAAGAACTTTGGCGCCTTTTCGCCGTCTGCGGGAAAGTTTCATCACCCTCTTCGCGCTGGCAGCCTCCAGCGTGTATTTGTTCGCTGCCACTTGATTGCCAGCGACGCGAGCATCTCCTAAAGTTTTCTGCCATGCCTCCACCTGGCTCTGTCCGCCGGTGCCGATCCGGAACGATCCGCGCAGCTTGCGATTCTCGGCCTCCTGCTCGTCCAGCCATTCCAGGCGCCGCATTTGCGTGGGAATGAAAAACTGTTCAATCCACTGTGCCCAGTTCCCACCTTCAAGGAAAGCCTGAAGCGCGGGCAGCAGCGCTGAAAAGGCATACGCGAACAGAGCCACGCCGATGAGACCTCCCGTCATTGCGATCGTGGCGTTCGTTGCGTTGATGTTCTTCTCCACATACCGTGCAAAAGCGGGGTTAAGCGCGTACAGCGTCGCTACTTGTGCAAACCAGAACGTCAGGCACGGAAAAAAAATCCCCGCGACGAAGCTCGTGGAGATCAGATTTTGAAGACTCGTCAGGATGGTGCCGAGCATGGCAACCCTAGCGAACCGGGAACCCGCACTTCGGGCACGTCGATGGATAAGGGCAGCAGGTTTGTTCGTGGGGATCGGTGGGATTGCTGCACAACTTTCCGACCGCCGTTTTGCTCACGAGATCAATCAATTGAGCGACCGTGGTTCGAAGATTGAGGTCCGATGCGAGCTGATTGACGTCCACGTAGTGCTCAAAGCGGCCGACGCCCGTGCTCGGATTCGAGGCTAGCGTGATCAATAGCTGGTGTAGCGATTCCTGTGGCGCATTTACCGCGCTCTTTTGCGCCGCGATGTCGGCAAAAGATGTATTCGGCGAAAGGTTCAATTTCGAGCGCGTAACGCCGAGCGCGTCTTCCAGACTTCCTTCGACGACTTCCTTCGCCTGCGCTTCAGTGAGCATATGAATTCCTCCGCGGGGGAAGATCCTGACAGCTCCTCATAGTATAGAGGTCTTTATCGGCGTGTCAACGAAAATATGCAGCAATTTAGAAGAAACTACGTTCGCTCACGTCCCGGCGATTTGCGCTTGGCGCGTTTGTCAAATCTATTACAAGAAAAGAACCATCGGTGTCCGATTGCGCACTGTAAGCTGCCCAGCGAATTTGCTTCATGTTCTACCAGAACAAACGGTTGATCTACCCAATAAGCGAGCGCGGCCACCACTGCGCAGGCGGAACACAAAGGGCGATGAGACACTGCGAGATGGCAGCATTCACAATGGACCGGTTAACAACAATGCGGCGGAGTCTGTGGTTCACACCAACATGGGAGGGACACCAGCCATTCGCGGCCCGAGAAGGAGGTGACGGATCTCGCGGGCAAACGGCGACCTGTCTTTGGCTGATGCGGGCCTGCACGCTGCTGGGAGCCTACCGTTCGACGTACGTGTGCGAGCCGCGGCCAGATCACAATGCAACGCTGCTGAAGCCTTCCGTCCGCCAGTTAGCGATTACTGGCCGGTGTGGAATTTCACCGGCGCCGAACACACAGAAGCAGACCCGTCAATAGGATCCCCACGATACCCATTACCCATTCCAGTTCTCTCCGCTGCCTCCTTTTCAGAACACGATCCTCATAATGCTGAATCGCCGCCTCGAACTCGCGACGAGCCCCGGATAAACCGCTCCTGTTGACGGTAAACGCGTCCTAACAGATAGGCGATTTCACCAAGCGTACCGAGCACGGAAACTCCTTAACGGCGAGTTTGCTTTCGACATGTCGCCGGCAATCGAGCAGTAGGTGTTCTGCACTGATCAACTTGTAATCCCGATACATGGAACGCTATTGCGACCGAGGCTTTGTCGATCCTTCCTGTTCTCGTCAGAAACTCCGCGATTCGAAGGAGAACTGCACCTTGCGACCAACAACGTACAAGTTAACACCTTAACGAACGTAGCTTAGTATTACGGAGGCGAGCTAAGAGTTTGTGAGCGAAACCCGGCCACCGACGATGATCGTTCAGGCTACAAAAGCAATGAGTCCTAACCCTCTAGCGATACCGTAGGCCCTGAACGTCTCCACAACCCCTTAAACCGCACGCCCAGATCTACCACCCGGCCGCCCAAGAACGCCAGCATTCCAATCTCGGGGTCTGGGTAGAGCCCGCTCCAGACGCATACCACCATGCAGCATGCAGCCAAGATGACAATGGCTAAAACAATAGTAATCGGTTCGATCCAGATTCCGAATAGGCCGGGCCTCCAACCAATAAGAAATATTACTTCGATCACGACGTATAGGCAGATACCGACAGCCGTATTAAGGCTGTCGTTGATTGGCTGGAACACTCGGTTGTCGAGCAGAGATTCGATGAAATTTGCCTGTAGCGCAAAGCCCGGAAAGTTCCCTACAACCGAGCTGTGTTGGTCCTGTTCTGGCCAATCGTCTCCTATGATAACAATATCTTTCTTGATGCCCATCGCAGTGGCCGGAAGTTCCTGTAGTTGACACGAGCGCCAACCCAAGATCGAGTCCGTCTTGTCCGACGCGCATATGAAGTCACTGGCTGGTACCATGCTCCGTCGGAACTGTTCGGGTTTTAGAAAGCTGACGAACGGATTTGGGGACTCTGGTGTGAGCTGATCGAGCCGTGCTCTCTGATCCTTTGTTCCGGCAGCCTTGGCAACTGCGAGGGAAAGACTGTCAAGCTGAGGCCTTGTGGTCCATCCAAGCGGAACTTTTCTAGAATCCTGATCGATGTTCAATAATGCTTCCCGGACACACTCGCATCCTTTTTGCCTACGGAAATCTACTGCGGGTTCTAGATCGTATGCACTCACATCCTCGCTAGAAGTTCGTTGTTCCAATTTCACAGACCGGCCAACAAACACCTTCGTACTCCTGCTTTCACATAGCGTTTTTACGCCTTCGATGACCGCAGCTTCTCCAGAATCCTCTGGTGGACAAGTATTCGGGTCAAACCGCATGTCCAAGACGACTATTCGGGGATTTATTGCGGCGAGACTGGTAAGCACCCTTCCAATATAAAGATTCTCCAAACACACATTCCTAGGGTTCACAAACTGGGCCACGCTCGTGTTTCCGATCCTTATGAGCGTCGTGGCCTTCAACTCCGGTGTTGGAGTAAAGAAGGTTACTAAATAATGATACACGCTGTTGAGGCTGGTAACATTCCTGGTAAGTAGGTTGTTTTCATGGTTTTTGATCCAGTGGTCACAAAACAATCCGAGCGAGATGGCAACCACGATTCGAATCGCAACTGAGCCGATTCGACGCACGTGCGATCGATCCCTCACTGATCTCTTAGGCATTGAAGGTGCGTCGGTCCAGCAGGAGGGCCCGGTTTGGGTTTCGGGATCTTGACAGGCGGGCTAGTTCTGCCTGCGACTGAAAGGGTCAATTGGACACTATCGTCAGAGTGGCAAGGAACGATTATATTTACTTGAAAGAGGTCCGGGTACCCCGGCACAAGGCCGGCAAAGCTGACCGTTGCATCCACTCCCCCGACCATTGCAGTAACGGAGTTCGACGTGCGAACTACTGTTCCATCTAACGGTGCTGGGGTACCAGTAGCTAGCGGAGGATCGACCGCGCCGAGCGCATTGGCATACACCACAATCGTGTCTCCCTCGACCGGTGGATTTGACTCTGTGAGCAGCTGATACTTCGTATCAACAACTATTCCGTTCCCAGTACCGGATCCATCCTGGGTGTAAACCGCCGGGTCAGCCGCTGCCACGGTCACGTTTCTCGGAACAGAAAGGCGATTTGCGCTACCCTTGACCACCAACTGCTGAGTGCTATTGATCGCCACTTCAAAAGGAACTTGTGCGTTCACTTGACCAGGGCTGACGTAGCGCAACGGCAACGGCTTTCCGCCGATAAGTACCTGTGCCCCATCGATCGTTGTCGGGAAGGGTACCGTTGAAGGTTGCACGGCACCGGCGGCCAACTGAAGTCCATAAATCGCAATCAAGCCACCGGGTGAGACAGTCGTCGTCGATCCATTAGCCGCGTTGGCTGCAGAAAATGTCACCGGTGTCGATGCCGTCTGCGCAGACACTGACACATTAGCAGCGCCGCTTAGAACTTCCGTTCCAGTGGCAACGGATGCGTTGATTCGAACGACGAGCGAGGATTGCGAAGAATCAAGCGGTGTCCATGTGCCACTCCAGTTTCCATCTCCGACGTGCACAAGGGTTACAGGCGTATCACCATTTGAGAAACTTGCGGTTACCGACCCAGCCGAGCTCGTGACTGCGTTCCCGCAACTGTCCAAAACACGCGCTGCGAGATGCACAGCTTGGCCCACGCTTACATGCGCTGCAGTATCCGTCAAAGTCGTGGGGTGCACAAGCAACGGTGAGCAGAACTTCTGTTCCGCTAAATCGTGCGCGTTGATCCCGCCGGCAGTGTTCGGCGCCACTACGGTCAATATGCTAATATTCCGCGCCGTCCCGTCAGCAAATTGCAGTGTGATGGTTCCGTGTTGAATTGTTCCCGGCTGAAGCTGACCGAAGTCGGGGTACACGTGAAGAGTAGTGGGTTGATTAGGTAGCACCTGTGCGTTGGTCGGAAGAAAATGGAAACTAGTGCCAATACTGCTCGAAAGATAATTGTCAGATTGTGCCTTGGGATTGCCTATATTCACGTCCTGTGAACTAGGCGTCGCTCCTGCCGACCCCGTGAAGATCAAACCCGTAGGTTGGATATCCGGCCCCAGACTGCTTCCAGTTGGAAGGACGGTGAGCAAGACCGTGAGTGTTTGCGGCGAATTCACGGATGGTGCCGTGACCTGAATCTGGCCATAGTAGTCGCCAGGAGCCAGCCCTGCCGGATCCACAGCTACATTGACGATCGAAACATCGAGAAAAGGTTGTTTTACGGTACCGCTCGAAGGCGAGATCGTGAGCCAAGGGCCACCCGTCAGCGTCGTCGCGATGGCCGACCAACTCATCGGACCTTGACCTGTGTTTAGAATCCCAAAGCTCTGCGAGAGGGGAGTCCCTCCCTGCGCAAGAGCTCGGTAGCTCAGCCCATTCTGCGATAGGAGAATCACCCTATTGGGAGCCTCTACAGATAACGTTACCGGAACAGTGATTGAGGATCCTGCCCCCACGACGACAATGCTCCCGGAGTAAGTTCCGGGGGCCAGCGAGCCAGGATTGGCAGTCACATTCAGAAGCACCGGAGACGAGGGCGTAGCCGTACCGCTCGAAGGAGAAACTGATAGCCAAGATCCGCCATTGCTAGTGGACGACGACACGCTGATTGGTAACGGGCCGCTGCCGGAATTTGCGGCACGCAGTTGTAGCGCATGACCTAGTGAACCCTGCACGGCACTAAAACTGAGAGTGAAGTTCGACGGCGTGTCGAGGCTCAAGCGTGCCGGGCTACCCGTTTGTACCGTGAAAGTAACGTTGATGGCGAGCGTTGCTGGAGCAGCAGCCGGCGAGCTTACGGTAACCTTGCCCTGGTACGTGCCCGCCACAAGTTTTGTCGAGTCGACCGCGATCTGGAGCGACGTTGGCATACTGCCGCTTAATGGACTGACACTAAGCCAGGGAGAGCTCGTACTGGCACTAAACTCCAAACCCGCCACGGTAGAGCTGAGGCTGACCGATTGGGGAGACGGCAACTCCCCGCCCGCACTTCCTACAAATTGCAATTCAGTGGACGTCGCCTGGTAACCAACCGAAGCTGAGTTTGCCAACACTTTTCGAATGCGCTCGTTACCTCGATCTACAATATATAGATTATGGCTGGAATCCACCGCGAGGCCACTCATCAGGCTGAATGTAAGTTGATCGCTGTACGCGCCAAAAGTAGCGCTAGTAGCTGGTCCACCATCGCCAGAAAATCCAGATCTGCCCGTTCCAGCAAAAGTCGTGATGATGCCTCCCGATACTCTACGAATCAGGCTATTTCTGATGTCGAAGATGTAAATGCTGCCAGAATTATCGACAGCAACGCCAGCTGGTACTACCGCCGCGTTCGAGGCGAGCCCTCCGTTGCCAGATGAACCAAAGTCGCCGTTCCCAGCAACAGTTGTGATATTTCCGTTCATCACTTTACGGACCCGGTTATTGGACACGTCAGATATGTAGAGTGCCCCGTCGGAATCCACAGCTATGCCGTTGGGGTGATTCAACGCTGCGCTCGTGGCCGGACCATTATCTCCCGAGTATCCCGCCGTGCCGTTACCTGCGACTGTCGAGATTATGCCGTTGGATACCTTCCGAATGCGGTTCTCATCGGAGTCGCTGATGAAAATGTTCCCCGTGGAATCCACCGCCACGCTTACAGGGGATGTAAGTTGGGCGTTGGTCGCCAATCCGCCGTCTCCCGAAGAACCCGGGGTACCAGTGCCGGCGATCGTTGTAATAATCCCGTTCGAAATTTTTCGAACGCGTGAATTATAAGTATCGGCAACATAAACGTTGCCCGATGAATCTACCGCGACGCCATGGGGACCGTACAGGGCAGCGGATGTTGCCAGGGACCCGTCGCCAGCGAATCCAGCGACCGAACCAGCTACAGTTGAAATGATCCCACTCGAGACCTTGCGAATCCTATTGTTACCGGTATCAGCAATGTAAAGGTTGCCTGCTGAATCGACAGCTACACTGGCAGGCGACTGAACGGATGCACTTACGGCTGGGCCGCCATCACCTGAGAACTTGAACTGACCGTTTCCGCCAATAGTAGTGATGATGCCCTTCGAAACCATCCGAATTCTCTGATTTTGAGCATCACCTATGTAAATGTTACCGGTGGGATCGACCGCGACACCTTCGGGGAAGGCCAAGGATGCGCTTGTTGCTGGTCCTCCATCGCCAGAGAATCCCGTCGCGCCATTGCCAACTACGGTGGTTATGATTCCCCCCGAAACTTTTCGAACGCGATCATTGGATGAATCGGAGAAGTAAACAGCACCATTGGAGTCAATCGCTATTCCTATGGGTTCTCGGAGAGTGGCTAAGGTCGCCGGCCCCCCATCACCCGAGAATCCCGGGCTGGTATTACCGGCGATGGTTGTGATTGTGTCGCCCGAGAGCTTGCGAATTCTGCGGGCGAAAAACTCGGCGAAGTACACGTTACCCGCGCGATCAATCGCGATGCCTTTGGGAAACGAAAGCGATAAGCTCGTGGCCGGACTCCCGTCTGGTGAAGGCCCATTGATGCCATTGCCCGCAATCGTTGTGATAATTCCATTTGATACCTTGCGAATTCTGTTGTTGTAGGTGTCGGAGATGAAAAGCGTACCTGCGGAATCAACGGCCACACCCCCTGGACGAAACATTCCCGCGTTTGTAGCCTTCCCGCCGTCACCGAAAAAGCCGATCGCGCCGTTTCCTGCAACAGTGGTGATGATTCCGTTGGAAACCTTGCGAATCCGGTTGTTGTAAGAGTCCGCGATGTACAGATTGTCGGAAGAATCGATAGCGACGCAGGTGGGGCTGTAAAGCGAAGCGTTGGTTGCGGAGCCACCGTCACCCGAAAACCCCTGAGATCCGTTGCCAGCCACGACCGACAGCGCTCCATTCGGAGCAATGCGCACAACTAGGTTGTTGTCGTAATCCGCAACATAAACATTCAGCTGCGAATCGATAGCCAAGCCAGCGCCACTGCCCAATGGAGCAGTAACGGCGGGCCTGGGCGTACTCGGAAACGTGAACGTCGTTCCGGCAACTGTCGTTATTATTTGGGCAATTCCAGGAACCACAAACGCAAGCCAAGCCAACAGCGGCGCCGAGACTTTGGGTTTGTGCACTGAGTTCTCCAGATAATCAGATACAATCTACCACTTCTAAAGGGAAAG
>JADMIO010803741.1_pt1 | contig 13901 bp, 20 predicted proteins | sample 8958161 | NCBI WGS metagenome assembly JADMIO01 (sample SAMN16585339, study PRJNA669376) | soil metagenome | isolation source: Crop rotation soil | place: USA: Cullars Rotation, Alabama | collected 2011 | reverse complement strand
CTCAGCGCACTCCTCCCGACCACACGTCGCAGGCCGGTTCAGACCGGACGCTTACTGAGATCCGCTCCGGCGGCTGTCGCTGCGCACGCCCGTCGCCCGCCACCATCCCGCTGCTGCTCGAACTGCTGGAGGACCCTGATCCTGTTGTCGCGAGGGAAGTGGTCTGTTCCCTCGGCCGGATGGGGAAGATCGAGGTCCGACCAATCCTGCTGCGGCTGCTCCAGCAGGCGCCCTCTGCTGAAGCCATCGATGCGATCAGCGCGATTGCCGACGAGGAATGCCTCGTATCCTCGGTCGCATCGCCCGGACGAGGCCGGATCTCGCGGATGCGGCGCTTCTAGCCCTGGATAGCGTCGGATCGCCAGGTGCGCTGAAAATCGCGACGGCTTCTGGCCGGCCGCTGGGGAGCAGCGCGACGTCCTCCGACTGACCACTACAAGCGCGATCGGCTCAGCGAGAATCAGAATGCTGCGCTCCGAGTACAGCGCCAACCTTAGCGCTCGCTTTAGACCAGCAAGGATGCCGAGGCCGCGTTCGACGCCTTCATCGCGGCCTACATGCCGAAATACGAGAAGGCCGCCGAATGCCTGGCCAAGGATCGCCAGGCCCTGCTCGCATTCTACGAATTCCCCGCCGAACACTGGAAACACCTGCGGACCTCGAACCCGATCGAGAGCACCTTCGCCACCGTGCGGCACCGCACCATCCGCTCAAAGGGGTGCCTGTCAAATAAGACGGCGTTGGCGATGTGGTGTTCAAGCTTGTCGACGCTGCCCAGAAAAGATGGCGCAGGCTCGATGGCCACAACCAGTTGCCCAAGCTCATTCAGGGTGTCAGGTTTGCCGACGGGATCGAAATCGCCGCCAACCCGGCGGCACCTCAGTCCCAGACCGCCGCCGCCTGAGCCCTCAGGCCATCACCAAGATTCGGCCATAGCTCCCGGACTGACCGGCCGCTTCAATGAGGGATTTTTGCTCCGGCGCTTATACTCCGTCGTAATCGCGGCCGTGCTCGGGATCCTCGCCGCGGATTCAGACCCTGAAGGCGAGCCGGGCGAAGATCCGACCGGAACCGCCCCCCGGAGCCCTTGCCCCCGTTGAAGGTGTATGTAGCGCCCCGAGCGAGCGCGAGGAGACGCCGTCGGTGAAACCTGAGCTGGGACCGTCGGCGCCATCCCGGCTCCTGGGAGGGATCGCAACGTGGTTTTAGGTGGTTAGCCTGCTGTCACAGAAGGGTTGCACGCGTTGCCCTCCATCATAACAGCATGCGAATCTGGCAAAGTACTTCTCGTTATCGGGCATAGCATCAGTCGTGGGAAGGATACCGGGATGAGGCATTTGTTGATCCACGTCATGCTGGCCGTCACGGTGGCCACCGTCATCAATACCGTCCAGGCGCAGATTCCTTCGGTGGCTGTTGCCCCGCCGCAATCGCCGCCGGCGGCTTATTCCGGCAGCACCTATCAATCATATCCTTTCCCCGCGCCCACCCCGGAGGACGCTTACCGGGCCGGCTTAATAAACCTTGTAGGACCGCTCCCGCAGGCGTTGCGGGGGCCGAGCGTAGATGGCACTCGAGGAGGAAACGGCGACGGCGGTAGAGGTAACTAGGAGGTGGGGACCCGTGCCAGCCGGTTTTCGAGTTTGTAAAGGCGGAACGCAAGAGGCGATCTTCTGGCCTGGTCTGCGGAGGGACCGGAAGACGCTATGGGGCGGGCGGCGAGGAATGGCAACTTCGTCGCTGCATCTAATCGATGGAGTGCCAGCGATGCCCCAGCCGAACGACTTGAGCAGGTCCCTCGTCGCCGTGGACCAGAATAGCACGATCATAGCTGTCGTCGAGCTAAGCCAGTCGAGCTGGCTGGTTGCCGGCACACTTCCCGGCATTGAGCATCAGCCCCACAAGAAGCTGGAGCCGAGCCCAGAACGGCTGCTTGGCCTGCTGCATCGCTGGAAGGATGAGGCGGCCAGGGCCGGCCGCCCGATTGCGCGGATTGCGCTGGCCTTCGAGGCCGGCCGCGACGGCTTCTGGCTGGCGCGCTGGCTTGCGGCGCGCGGTGTCGAGGCTCACGTCATCCACGCCTCGAGTGTCGCAGTATCGCGGGAGCATCGCCGAGCGAAAACCGACCGGCTCGACACCGAGTTGCTGAAGCGCGCCTTCTTGGGGTGGCTGCGTGGAGAACGGGGCCATTGCAGCATGGCGCGCGTGCCCACGCTTGCCGAAGAGGACGCCAAGCGGCCGAGCCGCGAGCGCGACTGCCTGGTGGGGGAACGCACGCGTATCGTCAACCGCATAAAGTCAACGCTGGCCCGGCTGGGCATTCGCACCTTCAAACCGACCCTGCGCAACGCGGCCGAGCGTCTTGCAACCGTGCACACCCCGGAGGGCATGCCACTGCCGCCAAACACTTTGGCCGAGCTGCAGCGCGACATGGCGCGGCTGGCCTTTGTTGTCGGCCGGATCAGAGAGATCGAGGAAGCTCGTCAGAAACGATTAGAGCAGCAGCCTGAGACCGGGCCCCACGCCATGGTTCGGCTGCTGGCCCGCATCGTCGGTGTTGGTGTCGAGACGGCTGATATGCTGGTCCATGAGCTGCTGGCGGCCGTCACGCTGCCTCCCGGCCGGACAACACGGCGCAATTCCGCAACAGCTTGCGCAGCATCAGGAATAAAGTGCAGAACTAAAGATGAGTAGGCGCGATCAAACGACCCGGTGGCGTAAGGCAATGTCCGGGCATCTCCGAGATCTATCGTGATCCGTGGATCGGTGTTCCGCGCGCGGGCAGCCGCGACGTAAGATTCCGTCATATCAATGCCCGTCACTTGGAGCACATTTGCTAGGGCGGGCAGCTCGAACATCAGGCTGCCCGTACCGCACCCTACATCCAGCACTCGGTCGCCGTCATGTGGACCGCCGAAACTTATCAATTGCGGCGCCAAAAGGCGGCTCCAGCGGCCCATAAATCGTTCATAGGCATTGGCGTCCTGAAAATTGGAAGAGGAGAGGGCGAGGTTGTGCGGCTCGGACGTGAATATCATTTCGTGAAAACTCCCAGATCGGCGGGCAACCTCCGACTTTGCCGTAATTTGATCAGGACCCTGAGCACCCCGCAACCAGGACGAATTGCGCACCCACCGAAATCACCTTGCTCCAAATTGTAAGATTTCTCACCGTAGCGGGGCACTAGATTTCAACGCGTTAGGTGGTGCAGAAATCCGGTGCGAGTGTCCGAAAAGGGTCGCGGGCGGAAGGCCGACGGTGTCCAAAGATAGGTCCGTTTTCGGTGACCTAGCCCTTCGCCGCGGGATCCGCGAAGGTCGGCAATCCACACCGGCAGCAGTCATTCTACGTGTGCCGGAGGCAATCCGCTATGGGGCCAATCGAGAAGGACCGGCACAGCCGCCATACTACTGGTCACCCTCTAAGACCGGAAATGGGTACTGTGGAGACGCACATCCGATCAGTGCGGCGGATGAGCCGCATCCAATCTGGATATAGCGTCCGCCATCCCCATGCTATGACACTCGCGACGTAGTTGCCGGTTCGAAGGCTAGGCTAGGGGCCAACGCGCCTAGGAAAGGAATAGCAGCATGAAGTGGTGCCGAGAGTTCTATTTCGGGGCGATCCTATGCTGGGCCATGTCGATAGGCGATCGGGGGTCCGCTGGCGCACAAACCAAACCCGACGGTGAGATGCGGTTTGCACTGTACGTGACCATCGCCCCGGCCTGGCTCGATCCGGGTGAGACGGGTCCCGGAAACCTTACGCCTTTCTGGATGCTGTACGCGCTGCACGACGCTGTCGTGAAGCCAATGCCGGGCAACCACATGGCCCCTAGCCTCGCCGAGACCTGGACCGAGAGCCCGGATAAGCTCGTCTACGAATTCAAACTGCGCAAGGGCATCAAGTTCCACAACGGCGACCCGTTCACCGCGGAAGACGTAAAGTTCAGCTTTGAGCGCGCGAAGGGAGTGCAGCTCAAGCAGAAGGTCAAGGAAGTCGTTGTCGTTGATCCTCACACGGTGCGTTTTGTTCTACACGAGCCCTGGCCGGACTTTATGACGGTATATGGCACGCTATGGAGCGCCGCGGGCTGGATCACTCCCAAACACTACTTTGAGACGGTTGGCGCGGACAGGTTCAAGAAGCATCCGATTGGACTTGGCCCCTACAAGTTCGTCAGCATGAAGCCGGGCATCGAATTGGTCATGGAGGCCAACGAGGAGTATTGGCGCAAGGTGCCGTCGGTTAAGCGCCTCGTTTACATCAGCGTGCCGGAAGCAACCACCCGATTGGCGATGTTGAAACGGGGCGAGGTGGATGTCGCATACCTTCTGGATGGGCAACTCGGCGAGTCGATCAAGGACGACCCGCAGATCAAGCTCGCGTTCTCCGGCGGCATCGGCACCCATCATTTCGATTTTTTCGACATGTGGGACCCGAAATCGCCGTGGGCCGACCAGCGCGTGCGCAAGGCGGCGAGCCTAGCGATCGACCGCAAGGGGCTGAGTGAGGCCGAGACGCTCGGCGCCTCCAAGCCAACCGGCAACGTGGTGCTGCGCAGCTTCGAATTCGCGTTGCCGATCGAACCCGACCCATACGATCCAGAGCAGGCAAAGAAGCTCCTCGCCGAGGCAGGCTATCCCAGGGGGTTCGACGGCGGTGATCTCACTCCAATACCGCCGTATTCGGCTGCCGGTGAGATAGCCGTCAATTATCTCGGCGCCATCGGTATCAGGATGAAACTCCGAACGATGGAGCGCGCTGCGTTCTTTTCCGCGTTCCAAGGAAAGAAGCTCAAGGGGGTGTGCTTTTGCACAATCGCGATCTACGGCAACGCGTCAACTCGCCTGGCCGAGAACGTGCCGAGCAGCGGCGCCTTCGCCTATGGCGGCTGGCCCGATATCGATGAGCTGTATCAGAAGCAGCTAACGGAAACGGACCGCGCGAAGCGTGAAGGAATGCTGCACGAAATACAGAAATTGCTGCATGTACGCACGCGGTTTGCGCCGATCTACGATTACTTCTGGCCGAGCGGCATCGGGCCTCGTGTCGAGGAAGCCTCACTGATGAAGATCGATCCGTTTCCGTGGGCCGCGCCGCTCGAGGATGTTCGACTGAAGCGGCAGTAGGGCGGCGCCGCCACACTCCATCAGAGCATCGACCGCGGTCGATCGGCGGTGGGACGCCGGAGCTCCCGGCCTCCGTGATCATCGAGGCCGATTGCCGCTTGAAGCTAGTCGTTATGCGATCGCTGAGAGCGCCACGAGCATCGCCGCGCCGACGAAGACGATAACGGTTGCTACGATCCCGAACGCCCGAAGGGGATGGCTATCACCTTCTTCGAGAAACCATTGGAACCATAGGATGGCGCGGAAAATCGGATACAGGAGCCTAACGCAGAGGGCGGCAATGCCATACAGCGGGAGCCAAAGATGGACCAAAAAGGCTGGAGCGAAGTAGAGGATAAGGACAGGTTGTTCAATGGCTAAATGATAGCTACTATCAAGCCCATTCAACAACTGAGACATTGAGGGTCCAAAGATAATCATATTGGTAAGAGAGACATTTAGGCCGTTCACTATCACCATTGATGTCACAATTATTGAAGGGCCAACAACGATGGCTAGCAACAAAGCCGCCAGTGGGTGGGATTTCATGGCTAACAAGGACCCACGGATCACAAAGAGCGAAATGTAATCAGACAATATGATGGAACCGATATACGCTAGCCACGAGCGGATGGATGTGATTTGGAAGATAAATCCATGGCCGACAATAAGAATTCGATATAACTCATAGGCCAGAGCGACCAATGATGAGAGTATCGCGGAACGAAGAAACGCCCGAAACCGGAAAAGCGGAGAAGAGTATAACAGGTCAAAGGCACCTATTAACGCCAGCCGAGCATCTATTCGCCGATAAGGTTCGCCTCGCAACCATGCTGAAGTAGCTCGGTTCGCCTGCGTGGACGCCTGTTGGTCGAGGTAGAAAAAAACGCCGTAGACGAACGCCGCGACGCTAAATGGGATTGTGAGGTGTAGTGCCTTTGCTGCTGCTTCGAGAGGCATGTCCGCGGGACCTTAATCTCGCGTAATTAGCGGCACCCCAGCTCTGCGCGCAAGCACCACACGGCTGAAACAGGCGGTGCATGAGATCAATTCCGTCGCCAGGTCGGACCGCGTGCTGGCCGCAGAAGGCTGCGTCCGCATCCGGCTCTCGGACGAGACTTCACGCATTCACCCACCACGGGCCGCGACCAAGCTGTGTTAGGCGCACGAGCCGGAAGTGTCCGTAAAGGTGCGGAGCCACTCCTTCCCGACGCAGCTCTTCGAGCTCTTCACCGACGACGAAGGCAACCTCCATTCGTAGCCGGCGACCGACGCGGCCGGAAATCCCGTCATCTCACGCGAAGCCGTCGAGCGCCGCGACCCCCTGATCGAAAATCTGGCGTCGCTGCCACCGGTGAATGGCGCGCTCGATCAGATCCTGCACCGCTTCGGCGCCGATCTTGATCTGTTCCTGCACTATGACGTCGCGAAGTTCGCAGCGGACTCTCTGCTGGGGGGGGGAGGTGGATTCGAACCCACGGTCCCGCCCTGAGATTCCGCTTTAGGAACAACTTCCTCCTCGCTTCCGAATTCATCTGCGGCTCAGCGACTTCCCGCCTAGGCGCTCCGGCGCCGATTTTGCGAGCCTCGAAACCGTCGATGTCGAGGACAGTTCTTGCCGAGGCACGTTTTGTGAGTTGGCGTGCGGCTCGCGGGCGAGATGGCCTCCGCACCACCCGGTTGCTTGACAAATCGAGATGACGGTCCGCGCTTGCGCTTTGGCGGACGCGATTGCCTCGGCGCGGCCGAGTTGGCTGAACACCAGGGGCGCGGGTCAGCTGATGGCTGACACTTTGGGGCCCCGACGGTGAGCGGGTCCCGGTTCGATGGACGCTGCCGCCTCCAAAGACATCGACACAAATCCAGCATACGGAAGAAGGGTGAGAGGGTGCGCGCGCCTTAGCTCCACGACCCGAGTTCGCCTCGCGCGGAAAGCCGCGGCCAGCACCCCCGCCCGTTCCCCGCAGTAGGGGTCGAGCGGCGAGAAGATCACGGCCCGGAAGGGACCGGTTGACGAAAGTCGTCTTGCCGATCGTAACACCGCTCGATCGCGCCACGGGCGACCCTCGGCATCCTCCGCGAGCTCCGCCAACGCTGTCATGATGCCTGCCGTTACATCGGCTGTCGTCGGAGTCTTGTCCGGGTGCACGGATCTGCCCGTCTTCCAGGAGCACCGTGTCTGTGTTGGTGCCCCGGCCACATCGATGCCGATCCGGCGCATCCCGGCTAGGCGCTCTCGGCAAATACCGAGTGATAGTCGAGATCGTAGCGAGGCGCTCGACCCCTTCGGCGGCATGAACCGCCGGGGCGGGGAACGACACGATCCAGCCGTGGACGCGACGGGGCGCGCCGCTCGCGATGTTCGCCCGATTCTGATCTGGCATTCTCGACACCGTCTCAAGTGAAGCCTTTGATCCGGGACGATCGGCTATGACCCTACCTATCCATTCGTTCTGAAACGCCCGCCCTGCCCCGCTTCCTGGGTCCGCTAAGTTGACAATGCCAATTGCGGAGATCAGCGGACGGTCCCACTTCTCAAAACCGGCGCGGAGCGGGTATCAACTCGTGTTGCTTTCCCTTCGAGGATCGACGATCGGCCCCTCGACGCGGTGGGCCTTCAGGACGAACCTGGTCGATGGGGCGCCCTTGCGCCAGTGTCGGCAGCGGGCCACCTTGGGTCGATGGGAGGAGCGAATCGGCAAAATCGGGCCTCGTCGACGTTAGGAAAGCCGCCACCTCAGGCTACATCAGGATTATCGGCCGGCGCGCAACCTTTCGCTCGCGTCACTTTTCCAAGCGACCTCTCGGGTTCGCTCAAATACCTCGACGATGCCCAACTTCGGAGGTTGCTCGAGGCCGTTACCGTCGAGATCAATCGGCGCAATCAAGGCGATGCGAAGAACAAGGGCGCTACCGCTCGGGTAGCCGGGACTTCAGCGAAAGGCGAACCTGTTCCGATAAAACGGCCAGAGCGATCGACGAGATCCCGGAAGGAAAAGCAAATCTCATCCGAGCGTCATTTCGGGCGGGGATCAAGCCTGTGGCCATTGCGCGCACGTTTAGGAATCTCGATCGTTGGTGAGCCGAGTTCTGAATTCGACAGAAAGCCAAAGCGATAGACTGATCTGTTCTGTTGTTTCGAACCAACGGCATTTCGATTACGCGCCACCCGGAATGTCCGCTCAATCCAACGATGTTCTCGCGGTCGTTCTACGGCGGCGGGGACACATGGTTCGAATCTGGTTTCCTCCAGCGAAGAGTCCGTTGCAAACCCGGTTCAGGCAAGCCTCAGGCCGGAGCTCGACGCCGATCTTCGACGTCCTCGCCGGCCGTTTTGCCCCCGATCTCGCCGCCATTCCCGACATCACTGTCGCGTTGGCGCCGCTGCATTTGTACGACGAGCTTGGCACCGTGCGGTCGGGAGATGCCGCATGAAGGCGGCCGACCCGAGCGATACCGCGCGCGTCGAGCTGCTGCTTGCCGCGCTGCGGTTGCCCGCTATCAACAGGTCTGGGCCTCGCTGGCTGCCCAGGCCGACAAGGAGGGCTGGCCGGCGGCCCGCTTCCTGGCTGCGCTCGCCGAGCATAGCTGGCCGAAGGCACTGGAGCGAACGGCCCGGCGACACTGCGTCCATGTCCCTGGATTTGACAGCGACGGATGCTTATCGACAAGGGGATCCGGTACGTCGGGCGATGGCCGATGGTGGCCGAATTTATGGTCAAGCATAGCGATCTGAAGACCGCTTCCGGCTTGGGCTGCACACCTCTTCTCGAAGCATGGTCAGAGCTCGAGGAGTAACGGAAATCGGCTAGTAGCGCAGCGGCATTGTCAACTTAAGAGGCCGTGGTATGCTCCTCCTGTCGGTGGCGCGCCAGCTCGGGTCGGGGAACTCCTTTGCTCGCCTACTGTGCTGCACCGCTCAGCCGAGCGGGGCCGGGAAACTGCGCCCTCGGCCCGCTAAGTTGATAATGCGCCCTCAACTCCTTAGAGTCGAATTGCGCATCGCGCCCGTGGATTCGACTAAAACAGCTGGGCCGATCCCGGGCTGAGCCCCTTGGAGGGAGTTACGGAGCGTTTAGTGCGTTTAGCATCAACAGAAAGCCCCAGGGGATTCGCGAAATGCAGAGGGTTGAGCGCTCCGTAGACACCCGAACCATCATTGTAGTGATTGCCGCCTTCAACGAGGCCAGCACAATCGGCGACGTTGTTCGCAATCTTCGGGAAAATTACCCAAATGTCGTTGTCGTCGACGACGGTTCCACTGATGGCACCGGGGGCTGCGCGCTCGCAAGCGGCGCGGTGGTCCTGCGCCATCCGGTGAATCTGGGTCAGGGAGCCGCGCTTCAGACCGGAATCACCTATGCCCTCGCTCAAGGTGGCGAATTCGTCGTGACCTTTGATGCCGATGGACAGCACACATCCGCGGACCTTGCCATTATGATGCGCGCGCTGATTCGAAATGATGCGGAGGTCGCTCTCGGCAGCCGCTTCCTGGGGAAAGCGGTTGGCATATCGAAGGCGCGCCGAACGCTTCTTCGATCAGCGGTGCTACTCACGCGGCTCATCACGGGCCTCAAGGTGACGGACGCGCATAACGGGTTGCGCATCTTTACGCGGACAGCGGCTCGTAAGATCAAGATTTCGCAAAACCGGATGGCTCATGCCTCAGAGTTGCTAGACCAGATCGCACACCACAAAATGCGGTATGTGGAGGTTGCGGTGACCATCTCGTATACCCGCCATTCGGTGGCAAAAGGCCAGACCCTGCTGGGGGCTGCCGACATCATTGGCGATCTCGTCTTGGGGAAGCTAGCCCGTGGGAATTAGAATATTATTGACGTTCGGCCTCGTGGTATTCCTCGTTTACGGGATCACGCAGCGGGGCAAATCCCGTTTTGTCTACCAGGCTACTCTCGCGATCGGAGCCGCCGGCCTGTTTTTTGTTTGGATGCCTGAGCAGGCAAATGATCTCGCCTATCTCCTCGGGGTCGGCCGCGGTGCTGACCTTATTCTCTATTGTTGGATTTTGACCAGTTTGATCATGGCGCTGAATCTTCACGTCCTGATACGCGAAAACCAGCAAATGATGACCGAACTGGCTCGGCAGCTCGCCCTCGCTCACCCGCTAAAGCCGTTGGACCAGATCAACGACCGCGTAATCCCGGGCACAGCGATCGAATACAAAGCCGATGACAGCGGGAGGATTGCGGAATCGGGAGCGGAAGCTTGAGCCCCGGCCGAATTCCGGGCGGCATCACACCCTTGCTGCTGTTCCTCCTCTTGCTGAATGCCGCCGCTTTGGCCGCGGGCCAGCTGCTGTTCAAGTCGACGGCGATCCGCGTCATGGGCTTGCCCTTCGTGGCGATGGTGTCGAAGCTTGCCTTGGTGCCCTCGTTCTACGCAGCGTGCCTACTCTATGCGGCGGCGACGGTCGTCTGGGTCTGGATTCTCGCCAGGCTTCCGCTGAGCACCGCTTACCCGTTCGTCGGACTTTCTTTCGTTATGGTTTCACTCGCCGGGTGGTTCTTTCTGGGCGAGCCGGCTTCGATTAGGGGCTGGATCGGCGTGCTCATGGTGGCCGCCGGAGTCGCGCTTGTCGCCAGTTCAGTCAGCGCAGAGCTTTAAAGGGGCGCCCTCCTTTTGCAACATGCCTTCGGGCCCGTTTTCCGGCCTCGGAATCGACGGAGAGCCGCTTGGTACTGGTGCTGGAACAGGCTTTCCTCGGTTTCCCGGCACCTTGATTCGCGGCCGGTTTTGGTTTTTGCGGTGCTGTCGATCGCGTTCGGGTCGGGCATCAGTATTGTCGTTCCACCGCTCCGCGGACCGGACGAGATAGCCCACTTCCTGCGAATTTCTTCCTACAGCCGGGGAGAGCTGCTCCCCACCGCGGAGGTGGACGGGCGCAAGGGGATCTTTGTCGAGCCGGAGCTGTACAACCAGCTATTCTTCTTCAAAAACGCGGGAGAACGGTTCGCCCGACACCGAGACGAAGGCCTTCGCTACGGCGTGATCATGCGAGGTGCGCCGCGGCCTGGGGCCACGGACAAAGACGGGGGGCGAGGCCCACATTTCATGGCCTACGCCGGAACCGAGGGCTACACCCCGGTCGTCTACGCTCCGTACATCGTTGCGGTGGCGCTGGGAGAGCTGTTCGGTCTCGATTTTGCGAACCTGTTGCTGCTGATGCGCCTTTTCGGGCTGGTGACATTCACGGCTATCGCGGCCTATGCCGTGAACGTCACACCTGGGGTTAAATGGGGGTTCGTTTTCGTGGCGCTGCTTCCAGTATCGATCTACAACCGTTCGGTGCTCAGCGCTGACGGGGCTGCGCTGGCCTGCGCTCTTGTGGTCACGGCAACGTGCTTCAGCGCTGTCCGGCAGTACGGGCGGGTATGGGAGCGCTCGGTTTGGATGACCCTTTGTGCATTGAGCAAGCAGCCCCAGATTGTCTTCGTCCTGTTGGACCTGATGGCGTGCCCGCCCGCCGGCCTGCTGCGACGCTGGAGCAAGCGCGCCCTCGTCGTGGTGCCTGGCTTGATCCTGTCCCCGTTATGGGTCTTGGCAGTCTCCGCAGACATAGCAGCCTGGCGTCTGCTTGAAGCGGAGACGGTCCCCCGCGAGCAATTCGATCCCCTATGGAAGCTCGGATATATGTGGGACCATCCGCTTCATTTTCCGCTGGCGGCGTGGAACACTATCAGCGTCTGGGGAGACCGCCTCTGGGTGGAGCTCATAGGCGTTGTGGGCTGGCAGGACATTTTGCTTCCGCCTTGGATTTATCTCGTGCTCACCGTCGCCATGCTGATCGTGCCGCTGGAACGGCTGGCCCTGAGTTCCACGGAGCGCGCACGAGTGGCCCTCATAGCGGGCGTCACCGCGTTAGCCTATATCTCCATTGTCTATTTGATTTTTTACCTGACCTATACACCGGTCGACATGGACCATGTTCGCGGGGTCCAAGGCCGCTACTTCGCCATTGCCCTGCCGGGAGCCACTATTTTCATCGCCGCGGTTTGCAATATTGGGTTGCCCCGTGGGGTGCTCGCCGCGACTGCAATAACCGGATCCTTGCTTTCCGGTATTGCGACTTTCGAGGCACTTTTGGCGGCCCATTGGTTGATGCGATGATTGAAAGAAGACAAGCCGGCGCGTTGCTGCCGTTACTTCACCCGAGCTTCGCGTTCCTAGTCCAATAGTTAGCGTTCCCGGTGGTGGTGGAATTTCGGGTGTGCCCGCAGTCGTCGAGCTGCGGTGTGGTTTGAGGTGGTCCTCGGTCCGTTCGGCTAAGGTGGACTTGCAAGACTTTGATCTGCATCAGGCGAGAGGACGCGATGACCGAAGATAGATTAGAGATGGCCGAGCTATTGAGGTGTTGAAACAGGGAGGCGGTGTTGCAATTGCTGATGGAAGCGACGTCGACGGGCTATCGGCGCCGCGCGATGTTAGCGTAGCGGCGGGTGCACGACGTGGCGCATGGTTACCGCGACCGCACCCTCGACACTCGGCTCGACGCCTTGCAATTGCGCATCCCAAAATTGCGACGCGGCAGCTGTTTCCCGGCATTTCTGAACGCCCGAAATAGCTCCGAGAAGGCGTTCATGGCGGTGATCCAGGGCCCGGATCGGCGGTGTGTCGACCCGCCGGGTGTTCAGCGCCGGCTGGTAAGCCGCGCGGTTGGCTTCAAATGTTCAGACGTCATCGCGAATCCGATAGCCGCGTCCCCAAACTGTCTCGATATAGTGATACCCGCCGGTTGCTTTGACCAGCTTCTTCCGCAGCTTGCAAATAAACACGTCGATGATCTTTGCTTCGGGTTCGTCGCCTTCACCATAGAGATGGCTCAGAAACATTTCCTTTGTCAGTATCGTGCCTTTGCGACGGGTGAGCAGCTCTAGGATGGCGGACTCCTTTCCTGTCAAATGCACAGGCCGACCATCGACTGAGACAGCATGAGTATCAAGATTCACGATCAGCTTGCCCGTTCGAACGATCGATTCCGTAAGAGACTGGCATATGGTATCCTCTATCTTCATTGGCACGCGTCCGAGTTTGCACGCCTGTTGACATCGCGGCGAAGCGATGATCGCCAGCTTTAGCGTTTCAACCGCGGGCAATCTTCTCTATTCCGATGTTAGGGAAGATTTCCCTAAAATGCCCCAAGCGACAGGCAGCTGAAGGGCTTTGTCACGGCAACCGGCTTGGAAACAAAAGGTTTTAAGGTGTGATCGGGTCTCACGTTGCGGCGACGGCATCTGACCAACTAGCGCAGCGGCGAGCGCACAGTGAGCATGCGGTGAACACCGCAGGTTGTTTACTCCTCGGGTTTGAACTTGGGCGGAGCGCGGCCGGCGGCTCGTTGGTCAGCGATGATCTGGGCAGGTTTTCAATCCCGTCTCCGATACCGTAGACCCAGAAGCAGCCGTTTTCCGGGAACATGTCGGTCGACAGGTCGTGCAACCAGTCTTCGTCCTCACCGAGCAGGTTGGCGACGTAGCCGATCGTGAAGACGTGGGCAACGGCGGCCAAGATCAGGCCGCCTGACTTCGCGGTGTCGAGCGCGGCCGCCAGTTCCACGGCAGCAGCTCATCAATCCTCTGGGCCGGATGCTCGGCTATCCGGGCCAGGACGTCGGCCAGCCAGGCTTGCGGGTCGATGTCGTCAGGCGGCGTTGTCACGGCAACCAGCGTCGGAATGAAAAAGGGGTAAGGACTGATCGGGTCTCATGCTGCGGCGACGTAAGCGTCCGGTCTGAACCGGCCTGCGACGTGTGGTCGGGAGGAGTGCGCTGAG
>JADMIO010941467.1_pt1 | contig 13903 bp, 15 predicted proteins | sample 8958161 | NCBI WGS metagenome assembly JADMIO01 (sample SAMN16585339, study PRJNA669376) | soil metagenome | isolation source: Crop rotation soil | place: USA: Cullars Rotation, Alabama | collected 2011 | reverse complement strand
AGGAGCATCGCCCCGCCGTGGGAGTCGGGGTCCAGGTCGAGGACCAGGGGCTCGAGCGCGGGCCAGACCTGGTCGAACACGCCCGATTCGGTCAGCACGCCGAGGAGCTTGCGCTGGATGAACCGAAGCACGCCCTCGGCCGTCTTGAGGGTGACGTTGCCGGTGAAGCCGTCGGTGACGACGACGTCGACGTCCTCCGACATCAGGTCGCGGCCCTCGACGTTGCCGATGAAGCTGATGCCCGGGGTGTCCCGCAGCAGGGCGTTGGTCTCCTTGACCAGCGTCGTGCCCTTCGAGTCCTCCTCGCCGATCGACAGGAGGCCGACGCGCGGCGCCGCCAGGCCGTAGCGGGCGGTGGCGAAGGCCGACCCCATCTGGGCGAACTGCACGAGCCACTCGGCTTGGACCTCGGCGTTGGCGCCGGCGTCGAGGAGGACGGTGGGCGTCGAGCCCGGGACGGGGATCGGCGTGGCGATGGCAGGGCGGTTGACGCCCTTGATGCGGCCCATGCGCAGCAGCGCACTGGCCATCGTCGCCCCCGTGTTGCCGGCGGACACCATGGCGCTGGCCTTGCCGTCGCGCACCGCTTCGGCGGCGCGGACCAGCGAGGAGTCCTTCTTGCGGCGCACGGACGCGCCGGGGTCGTCCTTCATCTCGATGACCTCGGTGCACTCGATCAGGTCGAGGCCGAGGGTGTCGCCGACGCGGTCGGGCGGACCGACCAGCACGATCGGGACGTGCAGCGTGTCGGCTGCTTCACGGGCACCGGCGACGATCTCGCCCGGGGCCTTGTCGCCGCCGACGGCATCGACGGCAACGGGCAGCATGGTCATATCTTCGCTCTTGCCTTCGGCGGGCCGCATGGCCACGCTCGCTGGCGCTCGCTCAGTCGACCTCGATGGCCTGGCGGTTGTGGTACCAGCCGCAGGTCGGGCACACCACGTGCGGCAGCTTGGCCGCCGAGCAGCGCGGGCAGATGCTGCGCGCCGGAGCGGCGAGCTTCCAGTTCGCAGCCCGGCGGCTGCGGCCCTTCATCTTGCTGGTGCGCTTCTTGGGGACGGCCATGTGCCGGGACTCCTACGTCTGCGGGACCGAGCGAGGATAGTCGGTCAGTCGTCGAACCGCAGATCGTCGAGGGCGGCCCACCGGGGGTCGCGGACCTCGGTGGCGCAGTCGCACGTCGTCTCGTTGCGGTTCACCCCGCACGTGGCGCACAGACCCGCGCAGTCGTCGTCGCACAGCGGGGCGAGCGGCAGCTCGAGCAGGACCGTGTCGCGCGCCAGCTCCGTGAGATCGACGGCGGCATCCTCGAGCTGGCGCGTCTCACCCTCGACCGGGTCGCGCTCGTAGACCTCCTGCACCTCACCCACGACCTCGCCGCCGGTCGGTTGCAGGCAGCGCCGACAGAGGCCCTCCCACGGCGCGCGCACGGTGCCCACCGCGACGATGGCGTCGTTCACCGCTTGCAGCTCGAGGTCGACGTGCACGGGCGCGCCCTCAGGCACCCGGCTGGCCGAGATCTCCAGCCCGTCGAGGATGGCATCGCGCTCGACCCGCTTCTTCTGTCCCGGATGCGGGAGGAGGTCGGCGACCGACACCGCCAGGTCGGCGGTGCGCCGCATGATCACTGCTCCTCGGTGCTCGCGTCGTAGAACTCGCCGGCGCCGCCCTCGTACTGCGGCTCGGCCTGGGGCTCGTCGCCGAGCGGCGCCTGGTGCAGTCGAGCGCGGCCCGCCTGCACGGTCTTCGTCGTGCGATCGAGGATGATCTCGAACTGCGCCAGCTTGTGGTCGCAGTAGTCCTCGGCCTCGTGTCGCAGACGACGCGACTCGGCCTCGGCTTCTTCGACCAGCCGACGCGCCGTGTGCTGCGCGGCGCGCACCACCTCGGCGCGCTGCACCATGCGCTCGGCGCGCCCGCGAGCAGCGTCGAGGATGTCGTCGCCCTCGCGCTGCACCTTGGCGAGGAACTCCTCGCGCTCGCGCAGCAGCCAGCGCGCCGCGCGCAGCTCCTCGGGAAGGCGCGTCAGCGCCGCCTCGATGATCTCGAGCACCTCGTCGCGGTTGATCATCACCGACGACGACAGCGGCATCGGTCGCGCGTTGCCGACGACGTCGAGCAGCTGGTGGAGGATGGCCTCGAGGTCGCCGCCGGCGCCGGGCTCGTGCTCGTGCGCGTCGCTCACTTGCGGTACTTGTCCTTGAGTCGCTTGACGACGCCGTCGGGCACCATGGACGACACGTCGCCGCCGAAGCGAGCGATCTCGCGCACGTACTTCGACGCGATGAACGAGTTCGCCGATGCCGACGGGATGAAGAGCGTGTGCACGCCCGACACGTTGAGGTTGACCTGGGCCTGCGTCATCTCCGAGTCGAAGTCGGTCGTGCCGCGCAGGCCCTTGACGATGAAGTTGGCCTCGATGTCCTTGGCGACGTCGACCACGAGCTTGGCGAAGTGCATGACCTCGACGTTGTCGAGGTGAGCGAGGGACTCGCGGATGATGTCCTCGCGCTCCTCGAGCGAGAACAACGAGTCCTTGCCGGGGTTGCGGATGGCGGCGACGACCACCTCGTCGAACAAGTAGGCGGCGGTCTCGACGAGCTCGCGGTGCCCGTTGTGGAACGGGTCGAACGAGCCGGGATAGAGGACCTTCGTCACGCGCGCGCCTTTCATCGTCGGCTCGGCCGCCGGGCGATCTGCACCATCGTATTGCCGTAGCGCTTCGACCTCAGCACGTCCCACGCGTCACCGAGATCGATCTCGCGGTCCGATTCGAGCACAACGACCTGGGCGTCGAGGTGATCGAGCAGCCACGCCCACTCCTCGTCGGTGGTGGCGTAGGGCGGGTCGAGCAGGGCGAGCTCGAACGGTCCGTCGTCGTAGCGGTGGGCGTCGGTCCTGATGACCGTTCCTTCGAGGCCGGTGGACGCGAGGTTGGCCCGGACGGCGTCGATGGCCTGCTGGCTGGTGTCGACGAACGTCGCCGACGCAGCACCGCGCGACAGCGCCTCGATGCCGAGGGCACCCGAGCCGGCGAACAGGTCGAGGACGCGCGCGCCGACGACGGCGTCGAGGCTGCCCAGGGCGTTGAACACCGCCTCGCGCACCCGGTCCGACGTCGGGCGGGTGTCGGTGCCCGGCGGCGCCACCAGCGGACGGCCCTTCGCCGTCCCCGCCACCACTCGCATCACGTTGCTCCGCTCGCATGCTCGCTGCGCCGCGTCCGACGCAGGAGCCCACGCTCGCGGTGCTGCTCCGCCTGGCGGCTCCGCAGCGCGAAGCCCGCCCGCCCGGTGCGCATCTGGATCACCGTAACTTCTGATCCCGTGGTCACCACCTTGCTCGACGGCGACGTCCGGATCGTGCAGCTCGATCGCCCCGAGCGGCGCAACGCGGTGAACAGCGAGACGGCCGAGCTGCTGCTCGACGCGTTCTTGGCCTTCGAGGCGGCGCCCGACGAGAAGGTGGCCATCCTCACCGGCGACGCGACCGCGTTCTGTGCCGGCGCCGACCTGAAGGATCTTCCCCGCCTGCGCCCGACGGGACCGCTCGGACCGACGCGGCTGCAGCTGTCGAAGCCGGTGATCGCCGCGATCGAAGGGTGGTGCGTCGCCGGAGGGCTCGAGCTGGCGGTGTGGTGCGACCTGCGCGTCGCAGGGCGGTCGGCGCAGCTGGGGTGTCTGGAACGTCGATGGGGCGTGCCGTTGATCGACGGCGGCACGCAGCGACTCCCGCGCATCGTCGGCCTCGGTCGTGCGCTCGACCTCATCCTCACCGGCCGCGCCATCGACGCCGACGAGGCGTTCGCCATGGGCCTCGTCAACCGCGTGGTCGACGACGGCGACGCGCTGCGCACGGCGACCGAGCTGGCGCATCAGATCGCGTCATCACCGTGGACGTGCGTGGTGTCGGATCGCGCCTGCGTCTACGAGGGGCTCGGGCGCACGCTCGTCGACGGCCTCGCGCTCGAGGACGTGCACGGGCGCGACGTGATCTTCGCTCCGGACTTCGCCGCCGGCGTCGAGCGCTTCACGAAGCCGGCGACGTGATCGAGCCGGAAGCGGTCATCGACTGCATCGACTGCGGTGGCCGGTGCCACCTCATCAGCAAGCCGGATGACTTCGGCTGGCAGCCCGGCGACCTCGTCGTCTACCGCTGCGAGGACTGCAACGACCGCTGGGACCTGCTGCTGCCCGAGGAGGCCGACGAGTGACCGAGTCCTGCATCTTCTGCGCCATCGTCCGGCGCGACGCGCCGGCCCGCGTCGTCTTCGAGGACGATCGGACGCTCGCCTTCATGGATCTGTTCCCGCTCACGCGCGGGCATGCCCTCGTCGTCCCGAAGGTCCACTACGACAACCTGCTCGAGGCGACGCCCGACGACGTCGCCGCGGTGGCGCGGACGGCGAAGCGCGTCGCGCACGCGGCGATGGAGGCGTACGCGCCCGACGGGCTGAACCTCCTCCAGACGAACGGCGCCGTCGCCATGCAGACGGTCTTCCATCTCCACGTGCACGTCCTGCCCCGCTACGTCGACGACGGGTTCAAGGTCAGCTTCAGCCGCACCATGGGCACTGACGAAGCGCTCGATGACGCGGCGGCGGCGCTCCGCGGGGCTCTCTGACACCTCGACGCCCTCGGCGCCGCACGTGCAGCGCCAGTGCACCTCGATGCCGTCGTCGGCGTTGACGAGCAGCGTGATCGCCGACTCGTCGAGCAGGACACGACCGCCGTGGTCTTCGCAGTGGACGGTGAACATGACGTCATCCTCCTGCTGGCAGGATTCCCCTACCAGTGACTTCTTTGCCCATGTACGCTTGATTCCTGCCAGTGTGCGTGGCAGAGTCGTGCCATGCCGCGCGCGTCGAAGCCGCCCCGCCGCCACGTCGTCGCCGTGCTCGCCATGGATGGCGTGCACCCGTTCGAGCTGAGTGTCCCGTGCGAGGTGTTCGGCATCGATCGACCCGAGGTCGTCTTCCCCTGGAGGTACGAGCTCATCGTGACGTCGATCCACGATCGCGGGCTGGTCCCGACGCACAACGGCTTCACGATCGACACGCCGTACCGGCTCGCCGACCTGGCGCGCGCCGACACCGTGATCGTGCCGGCATGGCCCAACGTCGAGACACCGCCGACGACGGAGGTCGTCGCCGCGCTGCGCGCCGCGCACGAGCGCGGCGCGCGCATCATGTCGTTCTGCTCGGGCGCGTTCGTGCTCGGCTACGCCGGTCTGCTCGACGGCAAGCGCGCCGCGACGCACTGGATGTACGCCGACGCCATGGCGGCGCGCTTCCCCAACGTGCAGGTCGATCGCAACGTGCTGTACGTCGACGAGGGCGATGTGCTCACGTCAGCGGGCACGGCCGCGGCCATCGACCTGTGCCTGCACGTGATCCGCTGCGACCTCGGTGCCGAGGCGGTCAACATCGTGGCGCGGCGCATGGTCGTGCCGCCGCACCGGGACGGTGGTCAGGCGCAGTACGTGCAAGCGCCGGTGCCCGCCTGCTCGAAGGAGGACCCGATCGCCGGCGCGCTCGACTGGGCCGTCGAGCACCTCGACGAGCAGCTCACCGTCGAGACGCTGGCGCGCCACGTGGCGATGAGCCCGCGCACGTTCGCCCGCCGGTTCCGCGATGTCACCGGCACCACCCCGCACCAGTGGCTCCTGCGGCAGCGCGTGCTCCACGCGCAGCGGCTGCTCGAGTCGACCGACGACTCGATCGAGGTCGTCGCCGGCCGCTGCGGGTTCTCGTCGGCGTCGGTCCTGCGCGAGCACTTCACCCGCATCGCCGGCACCTCACCCCTCACCTACCGCCGCACCTTCCGCGCTGCGTAGGCGTTCACGGTTCTGTGTCGCGCAGGTGACCGTCACGGTCGACAGCGCGACACAGAACGGGCTCTACGACTTGAACAGGAACTCCGTCGCCGTCTCCTCGGCGTCGTCGCCCTCGGGGAGCAGGGCGTCGATCTCGGCGAGCAGCGCCGGGTAGCGCTCGAGGCCACCGTCGACGAGCTCGAACGCGACCGCGCGCGCCTGCTCGACGACGGCGCGATCGCGACGCAGCGACGCGAGGCGCAGGTCGGACCGACCCTTCTGCCGCACGTCCATGAGGGTGCCCTCGCCGCGGATGTCGAGGTCCTCCTCGGCGAGCGCGAAGCCGTCTGTGCTGCCCTCGATCGCCAGCAGGCGCCGCTCTCCGTCCGACGTCGCGCCGGCACCGAGCAGGTAGCAGTACGACACCGCGGCGCCGCGACCGACGCGACCGCGCAGCTGGTGCAGCTGGGCGATGCCGAAGCGGTCGGCGTCGATGATCACCATGACGGTCGCGTTCGGCACGTCGACGCCGACCTCGATCACGGTCGTCGCCACCAGGACGTCGAGCTCGCCGGTGCGGAAGGCGTGCATCGTCGACTCCTTGTCGGCGGCCTTCACGCGCCCGTGCAGCAGCCCGAGACGGAGACCGTGCAGCTCGCCCGCCGACAGCTCGTCGAACGTCTCCTGCGCCGACGCCACCTCGACCTTCTCGGACTCGTCGATGAGCGGGCACACGACGTACGCCTGGTGGCCGGCGGCGACCTCGTCGCGCACCCGCTGCCAGGCCTCCGTCTCCGCCAGCGGGCCACGCGCCCACACGGTCTTGATCGGCGTGCGCCCCGGCGGGAGCTCGTCGAGCACACTCACGTCGAGGTCGCCGTAGACGGTCATGGCCGCCGTGCGCGGGATCGGCGTCGCAGTCATGACGAGCACGTCGGGCACCGCTTCGCCCTTCGACCGCAGTGCGGCGCGCTGCTCGACGCCGAAGCGGTGCTGCTCGTCGATGACGACGACACCGAGCGACTTGAACGCGACCTTGTCCTGGATCAGCGCGTGCGTGCCGATGGCGATGTCGATGTCGCCCGACGCCAGCCCGTCGAGGATGCGCTGCCGCTCCTTCGGCGTCGTGCGGTTGGTGAGCAGCGCGACCGACAGCGAACGATCGTCGAACAGCGAGCCCTCCCCCGCCGGGACGGTGAAGCCCTCGAGCAGGGCGCGGATGCCCATGCCGTGCTGCTCGGCGAGCACCTCGGTCGGCGCCATCAGCGCGCCCTGATGCCCACCCTGCACCGCCGTGAGCATCGACGCCACGGCCACCAGGGTCTTCCCGCTGCCGACGTCACCCTGCAGCAGCCGGTGCATGGGCACGGGCTTGGCGAGGTCGGCTTCGATCTCCCTGATCGCGCGCGCCTGCGCCTTCGTCAGCGGGAACGGCAGCCCGTCGATGAACGCACGCACGAGCTCGCCACCGACCTCGTGCCTGATGCCGAGCGACGTGCGCTCGTACTCGCGCTTGCGACGCACGAGCACGAGCTGGATGCGCAGCAGCTCGTCGAACACGAGCCGCGCCCGCGCCACGTCGCGCTCCTCGATCGAGTCGGGACGATGGATCCCGTGCATCGCCGCGTCGCGGTCGACGAGATCGAGCGCGTCGAGCACGTGACCAGGGACGGCGTCCTCGATCGGTGCAGCGCGCCGCAGCGACTCGGCGATCCACTCGCCGAAGTCGAACGTGTTGATGCGCGCCTTCTCCGACTGCGGATAGATCGGGATGACGCGGCCGGTGCGATCGCCACCGATGCGATCCACCACCGGGTTCGTCATCTGCTTTCGCCCCTGGAACAGGTCGACCTTGCCGAAGACGACGATCTCGGTGCCGGCCGGCAGCTGCTTCTCGCGCCACGGCTGGTTGAAGAAGGTGCACTTCAGGTAGCCGGTGTCGTCGCTGAGGTCGAGCGTCACCATCGATCGCTTCTGACGCGTCCGACGCGACTCGACCCGGCGCACGGTGCCGAGCACCGTCGCCTCCTCGCCGATCACGATCTCGCGGATCGTCGCCTGCTTCGTCCGGTCGACGTAGCGGCGCGGGTAGTGCAGGAGCAGGTCGAGCACGTTCTCGATGCCCATCTCGCGCAGCCCCTCCGCCTTCACCGGTCCCACGCCGGCGAGGCGCGTCACCGGGACGTCGCGCAGCTCGATGAGCGGCTTGCCCATGCCGCCACCGTACGGTGGGCGTGTGACGGTCCGGCTGATCGCCAGCGACATCGACGGCACGATCCTCCGCAGCGACAACACGATCTCGCCCCGGACCGTCGCCGCCCTGACCGCTGCCGAGGAGTCCGGGATCCTCGTCATCCTCTGCAGCGGCCGCCCGCCTCGCTGGATGGCGCCGATCGCCGACGCCACCGGCCACCACGGGCTCGCCATCTGCGCCAACGGCGCCCTGCTCTACGACCTGCACACCGAGCAGGTCGTCGAGTCGTTCCTGTGGGACCACGAGATCGCCCTCACCGTCGCCGCCGGCCTGCGCGAGGCGATCCCCGACATCGCCTTCGCCGTCGAGCGCCCCGACGGGTTCGCGTTCGAGGAGGCGTACGTCCCGGTGTTCGACCTCCCGAAGGACGTCGAGGTCGGTGAGCTCGACACGCTCCTGTCGGCGCCGATCGTGAAGCTCCTCGCCCGTCACCCGGAGATGTCGGCCGCTGATCTGCTCGCCGCCGCCCACGCCGCGGTCGACGACCTGGCCGAGCGAGCCACCACGACCTACTCGATGGAAGGCGGCCTCCTCGAGATCGCCGCGCCCGGCGTGTCGAAGGCGTTCGCGCTGGAGAAGGTCGCCGCCGAGCGCGGGATCACCGCGGCCGAGGCCGTCGCGTTCGGCGACATGCCGAACGACATCCCGATGCTCTCGTGGGCCGGCCTCGGCGTCGCCGTCGCCAACGCGCACGAGGAGACGAAGGCGGTCGCCGACGAGGTGACGGCCAGCAACGACGACGACGGCGTGGCCATCGTCATCGAGCGCGTGCTCAGCGAGCTGTCACTCGATCCCGAGTAGGTACGGGTAGAGCGGCTGGCCGCCGTGATGCGTCTCGACCTGCACGGCGGGTCGCGACTCGGCCAGCCACTCGGTGATGCGCCGCGTCTCGGCCGCGCCGGAGCCTTCGCCCTCGATGAGCGTGACGATCTCGTGGTCGTCGGTGACGAGCGCGTCGAGCAACCCGATGGCCGCACCGGCCAGCGTCTGGTCGATCGAGCGGATGCCGTCGCGCGCGATGCCGATCCAATCGCCCTCGTTGATCGGACCGAGGTCGCACGTCGTCGTGCGCACGGCGCGCGTCACCTCCCCGGCGAGGACGGAGCTGGCGGCGTCGGTCATCGACGACGCGTTCTCGTCGGCGTCGGCGTCGGGGTCGTACTCGAGGAGCGCGGCGAACCCCTCGGCGATCCCGCGCGTCGGCACGACGCGCACGCACTTCGACGACAGCTCGTCGACCTGCTCGGCCACCGGGATGATGTTCTTGTTGTTCGGGAGGATGACGACGTTGTCGGCGTTGACCTCGTCGCACGCCGCGAGCAGCTGCGCCGTCGACGGGTTCATCGACTGACCGCCGGCGACGATGGCTTGCACCCCGAGGGAGTGGAAGATGCGCTTGATGCCGTCGCCCGTCGCCACGGCGACGACGGCGGTCGTGACGTGCGGCAGCTCCACCGGCGCGGCCGGCTCGGCCTCGCGGACCCAGCGCTCCTCCTCGACCTGCTCCATCAGGTCGGTGACGCGGATCTTCGAGGGGCGGCCGACGTCGAGCGCCGCTTCGATCGACGCACCGATGTCGTCGGTGTGGATGTGGCAGTTCCAGATGCCGTCGCCGCCGACGACGACGATCGAGTCGCCGATGCCGGCCCAAACGTCCTTGAACGCTGGCACCGAGTCGTCGGGGGCCTCGAGGAAGTACATGACCTCGTAGCGCAGATCGCTGACCGAGTCGTGCGCCTCGTCGACCGAGTGGAAGGTGACGACGTTCGGTGCGGCGACCTCGACCGGCTCCGGGACGGGTCTGCCGTCGACGACGTGGAGCGCAGCGTCGAGCAGCAGCAGGAAGCCGGTGCCGCCGGCGTCGACCACCCCCGCCTCCTTCAGCACGGGGAGCTGCTCGGGCGTCTTGGCGAGCGCGTCGGCGCCACCCGCCTTCGCCGCCTCGAGGACCTCGACGAGCGAGCCGGCGGCGGCCGCGGCCGCCGACTCCGACGCCACCCGCACGACGGTGAGGATCGTCCCCTCGACCGGTCGCATCACGGCGCCGTACGCACCCTCGGCGGCAGCGACGAGCGCGTCGGCGACGACGCGGCCGTCCGCGTCGTGGCCGCCGTTCGAGATCGTCGTGGCGATGCCACGCAGGATCTGGCTCAGGATGACGCCGGAGTTGCCGCGCGCACCCATGAGCGAGCCGTGGCTGATCGCCTTGCACGTGCCGGCGAGATCGTCCGGCGCGGACTCGAGCTCGGTGACGACCGACTCCATCGTCAGCGCCATGTTCGTGCCGGTGTCACCGTCGGGCACCGGGTACACGTTGAGCCGGTTGATGCCCTCCTGGTGGGCGCGGAGCGCGTCCCGGAACGCAACGACCACCGCCCGCAGCGCTGCCGCGCCGAGGTGCTCGAGGGCCGGCATGGGAGGAACCTAGCGACTCCTGGTAGCCTCTCTCGGTCCCCTACGAGGTTCGTGAGCAGGAGCGCGTCATGGCATCGGTGTGCGAGGTGTGCGGCAAGCATCCCTCCTTCGGCAAGAGCGTCAGCCACTCGCACCGGCGCACGAACCGTCGGTGGAACCCGAACATCCAGCGCGTCCGCGCCCTGGTGAACGGCTCGCCGCGACGCATCAACGTCTGCACGGGCTGCATGAAGGCCGGCAAGATCACCAAGCCGCCGGTCCGCATCCGCGCCGAGGGCTAGCCCTCCCGCCGTTCTCGGCAGGGAAAGCACCACATACGGGAGCCAAACCTGCCGAGAACCCTTCGGGGTTCCGCAACTCGTCGTTTCTGAAGGGCGAGAAGTAGGGTCGTTGGCCCAACCGTTCGCCAACGACGGAGACCTGATGCAGGGTGTGGTGAAGTCGTACGACCCCGGGACGGGGCAGGGGGTCCTCCTCTGCGACACCGATCTCGCGGAGTACGACCTGGCTGCGAACGCACTGGAGGGGTCGGTCTTCCGGATGTTGCGGCAGGGCCAGCGGGTCGTGTTCGACCTCGACGAGGGCCGCCGGGCAACCCGGCTGTCGCTCGGCTCAGAGATCGACATGGGCACGCCGGCCAACCCGTCCGACAGCGCGGAGCGTGGTCGCGCGCACGACGCCGGGTAAGACCTCCGGAGCACCCGCCCGACTCGGCGGGTCATCACACCCCATGGAGAACGCTTTGACCGCTGCAACGACGCAGTCGGACCGCACCAGCAACCGCAAGCTCCTCGCCTGGGTCGACGAGATGGTCGCCCTCTGCGAGCCGGACGACGTCTACTGGTGCGACGGCTCCGCCGACGAGGCCCAGGAGATGAACCAGCGCCTGCTCGACGGGGGCACGTTCCTCCGTCTGAACGAGGACGTCCGGCCGAACAGCTTCCTGGCCCGCAGCGACCCCGCCGACGTGGCGCGCGTCGAGGACCGCACGTTCGTGTGCACGACCGACCCCGGCGATGCCGGCCCGACGAACAACTGGCGCGAGCCGGCAGAGATGAAGCAGACGCTCACCGAGCTGTTCAAGGGCTCGATGCGCGGCCGCACGATGTACGTCGTGCCGTTCTCGATGGGCCCGCTCGGCTCCCCCATCGCCCACATCGGCGTGCAGCTCACCGACTCGCCGTACGTCGTCGTGAACATGCGGATCATGGCGCGCATGGGCCAGCCGGTCCTCAACGTGCTCGGCGACGGCGAGTTCGTGCCGTGCATGCACTCGGTCGGCGCGCCCCTCGAGCCCGGCCAGGACGACGTGCCGTGGCCGTGCGACGCCGACAACAAGTACATCGTGCACTTCCCGGAGACGCGCGAGATCTGGTCGTACGGCTCGGGCTACGGCGGCAACGCGCTCCTCGGCAAGAAGTGCTTCGCGCTGCGCATCGCGTCGACGATGGCGCGCGACGACGGCTGGCTCGCCGAGCACATGCTGATCCTCGGGCTCACGCCGCCCGACGGTGGCGAGAAGGTCTACGTCGCGGCGGCGTTCCCGTCGGCGTGCGGCAAGACGAACATGGCGATGATGATCCCGACGCTTCCGGGCTGGAAGGTCGAGACCGTCGGCGACGACATCGCGTGGATGAAGTTCGGCGAGGACGGTCGCCTCTACGCCATCAACCCCGAGGCCGGGTTCTTCGGCGTCGCACCAGGCACGTCGGAGAAGACGAACCCGAACGCGCTGCACACGCTCGAGGAGAACTGCATCTTCACGAACTGCGCGCTGACGGAGAACGGCGACATCTGGTGGGAGGACCTCACCAAGGAGAAGCCGGCTCGCCTCATCGACTGGAAGGGCAACGTCTGGACGCCCGAGTCCGAGACGCCGGCCGCCCACCCCAACGCGCGGTTCACGGCGCCCGCTGCCCAGTGCCCATCGATCGCTCCCGAGTGGGAGGACCCGAAGGGCGTGCCGATCTCGGCCATCCTCTTCGGTGGTCGCCGCGCCAAGACGGTGCCGTTGGTGACCGAGGCGTACGACTGGCGCCACGGCGTCTTCCTCGGCTCGATCATGTCGTCGGAGAAGACGGCAGCGGCGACCGACGTGAAGGGCGACGTCCGCTTCGATCCCTTCGCCATGCTCCCGTTCTGCGGCTACCACATGGGCGACTACTTCTCGCACTGGCTGTCGATCGGCGAGAAGACCGACGCATCGAAGCTGCCGAAGCTGTTCTGGGTGAACTGGTTCCGCAAGGGCGCCGACGGCAAGTTCCTGTGGCCCGGCTACGGCGACAACTCACGCGTGCTCAAGTGGGTCGTCGAGCGCGTGCAGGGCGGCGGCGAGGCCGTCGACACGGCCATCGGTCGCGTGCCGACGCCGGGCGCGATCGACACCTCGGGCCTCGACCTCGCCCCCGGCACCGTCGAGGAGCTCGTCTCGGTCGACGAGCAGGACTGGCGCGACGAGCTGCCGCTCATCGAGACGCACTACGAGAAGTTCGGCGACCGCCTGCCCCAGGCGCTCAAGGACGAGCTCGCCAACCTCGAGAAGCGCCTCGCCAACTGATCTCGATCGGCGTCATCGGGCGTGCCTGATCGTGCCGACGTCGAGCGGTTCCTGACAGAGCTCCACGGCGCGCCGGTGCGCGACGTCGCGGCGCTCACCGGCGGGTTCTGGTCGCGCGCGTTCGGCTACCGATCTGGTGACGACGAGCTCGTCGCTCGCTTCGGCGACAACCGCGAGTGGTTCGAGGCCGATCGCGACGCGATGGCGTACTCGTCGGCCGACCTTCCGGTGCCCGACGTGCTGGAGATCGGGACCGCCTTCGACGGCGTGTACGCGATCTCTCGCCGCGCCCACGGTCGCTTCCTCGAGGACATGGGCCCCGAGGTCGCACCTGCGTTGCACCGTCTCCTCGACGCCCTGCGCCACGTACCGCCGACGACGGACCCGTCATGGTCGTGGCGCCAGAACCTGCTCGACCGGTTCACGTTCGACCAGCCACCTGGCTGGCGCGCCGCGCTGGCGAAGGACCGTGTCGCGAACGCGCTGTTCGACCGCTGCGAGGTCGCAGTGCGCGACCTGATCGACGTCGTGCCCGACCGGCAGGATCTGCTCCACGGCGACCTGCTGCACAAGAACGTCCTCGTGAGCGACGACGCATCGACGATCAACGCCGTGTTCTCCTGGAAGTGCTCCGTCCGCGGCGACCACCTGTACGACGTCGCGTGGTGCACCTTCTGGGGCGACACGTTCCATCCCGGCATCGCCGCCGCGGTCGACCGAACGCTCACCGACGACGAGGCGATGCGCGTCCGCTGCTACGAGCTGCACATCGGCGCCCAGCACCTCGGGTGGTACGCGTGGACGGACGCACCCGAGGACTCGCGCATCATCAGCGCCCACCTCGAGAAGCTGCTCGCGAGCTA
>JADMIO010928691.1_pt1 | contig 13903 bp, 14 predicted proteins | sample 8958161 | NCBI WGS metagenome assembly JADMIO01 (sample SAMN16585339, study PRJNA669376) | soil metagenome | isolation source: Crop rotation soil | place: USA: Cullars Rotation, Alabama | collected 2011 | reverse complement strand
GCGACAATTCCTAGATCATTTGGTTCAACGGACTCGGTGTGAAACCCCGAACTTGATGTGTGAGCAAGAGCCCGACTCACACGCAGCCATTTTGGAATCTGGCGGATCGCGTTTACCCGAAGACCCCACAGCAAGCCAAACGGATTTGTTAAAAACAATTTTGGTTTCATTTCACGAATCACGCGTTCAATTCGATGAATCGACATCCAGGGTTCGACAAGAACGACGGAGGCGCCTAGGCCGAGGACGGCGATCACAGACGCGTACAGTCGAGGACCGAGACCTTCCAGTAACAAAACCGAGTCGCCCGGTCCTACACCGTTCTCTCGGCACGCCGCCTGAATCCGTGTTGCCTGCTTTAATAGCTCTTCAAACGATGTCGATTCGCCAGTGGGTTGCCACAACGCGGTTTTCTTGGGATGCTCTTTCATACGGGTCAGAAATAGTTCGACGCTGTTCACAGAACGATTCTACCGAAAGGATTTCGTATGATTTCTTTCTTAGTGGCTATCAATTTGATTTCCTCCCTCGTCTTCGCGGCTGATTCAGCCGAACACATGCTTCAAAAGGCCGATGCCATTCGAAATCCCTCTGAAAATTATCAAATGATGATAACCGTAAAAACACCAGAGTCGACACAGGAATTACAAGTTTACCTAAAAGGCACCGACAAGACTCTGATCGTGACAAAGGCTCCTGCCAAAGACAGAGGGCGTAATATGCTCATGCTCGATCGCGACTTTTATGCGTACGTGCCCAACTTGAAGCGATCGATGCGACTTTCTCTCGCTCAGAAATTGTCGGGTCAGGTGGCAAATGGCGATATTGCACGCACGAGGTGGTATGGGGATTATGCCGCGGTCATCGAAAAAGAAACGCCGGAGGATGTTCAGCTTCTTCTCGATGGGAACAAGCCCGGTTTGACGTATCAAAAGATCCGCCTGTGGCTTGAAAAAAAGACGTTTCGGCCGCTGCACGCGGAGTACCTGTCGGTCAACGGCAAGACAATTCTGAAAAGAAGCTATTTTGAGGATTACAAGAAAATGGCCGGTGCCGATCGACCTACAGTGATTCGAATCGAGGACATTGAGCAACACACCAGCCGTTTAGAGATTTCGAAAATGGAAAAAGAGACTCAACCCGACTCGTTTTTCACCGAACGAAATATGGAGACTTTGCACTAAGTGATCTTTCAACCTCGGTGTTTCAAGCTCGCTCTATTCTTTGCGGCCGCATTCGTGGTTTCGCCTCGGGCTTTTGCCTTTGAGACCAATTTTGATTTGAACTCGCGGCTCGATTTACTCAATGGAACGAAAGAAATTCAGTCCGAGCAAGGACTGCTCAAGGTTTCTGGTGGCGGTCGTGGAAAACAGTTTTCGTTTTACGCGGAAGGCTTTTTTTCAGGCGACCTTGCGGAGGCCGCGAAAAACCGCCGAACTCAGAGTACTGCGGCTCTCCAAGAAGCTTACTTTGAAACTCGGTGGCGTTTCTTATTTGCGCGAGTCGGGCGGCAACCTGTGAGATGGAGTGAGTCGTGGTTGTCTCCGTCATTGGATATTTGGACTGCACGACGCTATAATCGAGCGTTTTTTGATCCATTGGCTGAGCAATTGATTCATTCAACAGGCGTTTTGATTTCGGCTGCATCCGACAAATCGTCTCTCGATTTTTTTCAAGCTCTCTGGCCGGCTGTCGATCAATATCCAAAACCGTTACCGGAGTCGACGACCGAATATAGTCCTCAGTTCGGTCTGCGGGGTAAGACCCAATTATTTGGTGGACTCGATGTATCTGCACTTTATGCGTTAAGAAACGACGATCAGGTTTACGGTTTTAATTCCAGCTACGCGTTTGAATCGGTCGTCCCTAAAATAGAATTGGGTACGACGGTCGATCGAGAGTTGAATCGGGCGATCAATTCGTTTGCTTCCTTGGAATTAGATTTTTTCATTGGCACTTGGTCGATTCTTCCTCAAATTGAATCTGTTTCTTTAGCCCCGGCTTTTGGACCTGAGACGCGTTCAACATATTTTTATATGCCGATCCGTTACTCCGAAGATGCCCACAGTTTCGAAGTCCAGATTCTAAAAAAATTAAGTGCGACTGAGTTTTTCGGAGGAGCTTTGTATACCTATTCCTTTGCGAACGGGGTTCAGCTCAGTGGCGTGCTCCAGGATTACGAAGGCGAGACGGGGACTCTCTTTGGTTTGTACAAAGACTATACCGGGGGCTTTGTCGGTGGAGTACGTCTGGCTTATTTGTTCTCGATCTAGTTGAAAGGCAATATGGCTTACTTTGAAAAACTCAATTACAGTCTTTCAAACGAAGACACCCGTATCGAATTTGAATTACTCAAGCAAAACGTCGATTCTGTTTTTGCAATCGCCGGGAGTGGCGCTCGTGTTCTTCCGCTCGTAGCAAGAAACCCGAAGAGCCTGACGATTGTCGATCTTTCACCCGAGCAGTTGTACATGACAGAACTTCGAATCGCCGCCGCCCGAGCGCTGACCTACGAGGAGTTCCTATTTTTTCTTGGTTATCGTGGAGGCCTGTTTGAGGGGCATCCCGAGGGCGATGACCGCTCCGAACTGTTTCAGAGTTTAGAATTGTCCGATGCGTGTCGAAGCTTTTGGAAAACGCACCAGGGTCTTTGGGAACCTCGGGGATTCATTTTGCTTGGAAAGTGGGAGAACCATTTTCAAAAATTGGGAGAGATTTTTCGTAAAGTTCTAAGAATCGACATGGAATTGATTTTTGAAGCCCAGAGTTTGCCAGAGCAAATGGAACTTTATGAAAAGCACTTTCGGCCGGTTTTGTTTCGAACGTTTTTAAGAGGCGCGGCGAGTGAATTTGTCTTCAATCGGTTTTTATACAAGGGTCATTTTTCAGGAACAGCCGACCGAAGAACCGAAGCGTTGGCTCCTTGGAAGTTTATTGACGAAAACTTTCGACGCTTATTCACCACGACTCTCGTCAGAAAGAATTATTTTTTGCAGATGCTTTTCTTAGGTCGAATTCGTTATGAGGAAGGTTTGCCGCTCGAAGCCCAGTCCTATGTGGTTGAAGCGGTTCGAACCTCACAAACGGAGTTGGATTTTCAATGTGGAAATCTCATTGCGGCTTTACCAAAGAAAGCCTTTGATTTCATTTCATTGTCGGATGCGATTTCTTACGTTGTCGATGAACAGTCGGAGTGGATTCTTCAGAAGCTGCACCCAGATACAAAGGTCGAAAGTACCGCTGTAATCCGCACCTTCTTACGCGCTCCCAAGAAAATCATGTCAGCGGGTTGGATAAGGGATGACGAAAAATGCCGTTGGGCAAATTCATTGGATGGAACTGGGGTTTATCAATTTCATATTTATTCGAAACTAGCAGCCGAGTAGGGACTTAGTTGGTCGGGTTCGCCGTGAGCGGCTTTACCATGAACGCAGAATTGGTCTGGATCGTTTGTAGCAGCGGCCGACCGACTCGTGCTTTCGAAATAAAATGCGAGCTATTCGCTGTCGTAGATCCTGTTGCAATCGAGTTCGGTAATTTAATACCAATCGCTCCAGCACCTGTACTAGGTGGCGCAGACGAATTGAACTCCTCCCACATCACCCCGCAACCGCTGAGTAACATGAGACTAAGACCTAGACTTAATACTAAAAAAGCTCTGTTCTTCACATAATACCTATCGGCTATTTCTTGGCCAAATAAACGTCAAAGCCCTTCGATTCTCAATTTAGTACTGCAATTGCAGCGAGTTGACTCATTCTGAATGAAGGTTTGTTTACCTCTGAGAATGCACGAGATTCTCAAAATGAGACGCGGAATGGAGAGCTAGCCCTTCGCATTTTGGGCAAAAAAAAGGAGCGATTTCTCGCTCCATTTTTCAATCAGGATTTTGGGTGCGCTTATTCGAACAAAGATTTTAAGTTTTGAATTCCGTGCTCTTGGTTCGTCACGCTCGTTTTCAACTTCTCAAGATCTTGTTTCGTGTCTTTCGCATCCGATGCAGGGAGGCGCTGGGTGTTAGCGGCGACCTGTACCGATTCGTCATTCGCACGCGCCATATCTGGAGCGACGAGCTTTTCGCGACCGAAGAACGTGCCATCATAAGTTTCGCATTTTGCGCGATCCGCACTTTTTGCAAACTTTTTGCTTGTTAAAGCAGCTTGCAAATCTTCGAGGAAGAATTTTTGGCACATGTAAGCGGTGTAGAGGTTATTTGCCACTACGTTTTTCGCTTCAGGAGATTTTACAAACGCTGAGAAAGTCTCATTGAACTTTGTTTTTTGCTCAGGCGTGATTGCAGTCGGACTGAGTGCGATCGCGTCGACAGCTTTAATCATCTCCAGCTTTTGTTTATTGAACTCTTGTTGCGCTTGTTGTTGTTTCGCTTGCTCAACTTGCTGAGCTTGCGTGAACAGCGCATTTTGATACTGAGTCACAAAGAAGTGACACCAGTAAAAAGCTGAGAAGGTGAACGCAAATACAGTTGGCGCCATTATTTTGAATTTGAAGTTAGTATGGATTCTTGTCCAAAAATACCAACCCGCTGTCACGACCGCCCAGAGGACGACCAAGTGAGCGACGATTGAAGGCCAAACGACTTTTAATTGCACCCAGAAAAACATAGAGTTAATCCTCCTGATAGAGATGTCTCGATTTATATTCTATAGAACTCATATCGGCGTGTCTTGCGAGGACCTTTTGAGATTTTCAATTTCGCGACAAAAGTCTAGACGGTCTAACTCTTCTATCGTCGGGCTGCTAGGGCCAACTCTCGGGTGAGTTCGATTTCTCTGGGAGTGATGATGCCCATGTGACCGCGGATGGCGGCTAATTTTATTCCGTGTTCGATAGAGAGTTTGTAAATTTGTTTTACTTTTTGATAGTCGATGTCGCGACCCAGTGTGAAGGGCTCGTACATTCCTTCAAGTGCAAGAACGGCGGTTTCACCGAGACACGCGTAGACGGCGTTATCGGGGAGACCGATGTCGCACGTGAGTTTGACAGGGCCCGGTAAAATCACTTCGCCGGATTCAATAATTAATATGTCGGGGCGTTTCAAGGCATCTTCCGTGGAGAAATCCAAAGGACGACTGCAGTCGCAGACGATGCATCCTGGTTTAAGGCGATCGACGTCGACGACTTTCTGATCGAGAGAGCTCGTTGCGGTGACTAAGATATCTGTCTGACTAGCCCAATCGTTGGCCTGCGTCGTCGCAATGACTTGGCAGTTTGGCGACATGAGCTTGAGCTCCGCCTTGAGCTCTTCGAGGCGGTTCATTCGGGGTGCGACGATAATGAGTTTTTCGACCACCATGCTGAGAAGTTTGGCTGAGACTTTACCAATGGATCCAGTGGCGCCTATGACAGTCGCGATGCCTTTCATTTGCCCTGAGTTGGGATCGATCGTGAGGAGTCGCATTTGCTTGGCAATGTCATATACAGCCCAAAGAGTCGCTGACGCACTTAAGGAATTCCCTGTGGTGACGGGGATGGGACTGTTGCGATTAATCGTGGCTCCAGAGTCACCGACGACTTTGGTGTACGCACCGAGTCCCATGATTTTTGCGCCAAGACCGGCAGCATGATGGCAGAGGCGTTCAATTTTGTCGTACGTCACTTCGGGGTCTTCGCTCTTCATCATACGCGGAGTGGATGTGAGGCCGTAGATAATGCCGTTGATTTCGCGGTTATTCTTTTTGCTAATAATATTTTGGATGGTTCCGTATGTAAAACCTTGGCCCCGCGCTGCGAGCTTTTCAAACTGATCCTTGACCGCTGTAGGCAAATTTTCCATCCAGCGGATGCCGGGCACGCGAAATAAATCTTCTTGCGAGAGAGCGTGCACAACAAACGCGAAATCAGGAGCAGGTCGATTTTGGACGAGCTTCTTGGCGCGTGCCACTTGACTGGTGACTCGTGACTGAATGGCCGGGCGACTGCCAATGATAAATCGTTTTGTTTCTTTTTTTATTGGAAAACTTTCGCTGAGAAGAACGCTCCACGCTTCGAGCGACAAAGGAGCGGTTTTCTTATGTGTGAGTCTAAGAACGGCATCAAGAACTGAGTAATTGATGTAAGGACTCAATTGAAGTTTCTCAGGAAACAGCGAAATGATCGATCGCGGAGAGTGACGCATAAAGTGAGGTGTCAGCGAAGGTTGCTCAAAAGTGACGATCACATCTTTACCGCGAATAAATTCTAAAGCGTCTCCGTACAGAGAGAGAATCGACATTTCACCAAATACGTATCGAATGTCTTGCAGTCCGTTGAGAGATTTTGCAAGTGTGCGCCGCTTAATCGGGTTCAGAGCCTCAGGCGTCTGATCTGCAATATCTCTCATATTTGCAAAATGGAGCGCGAGCTGTGCGAACGAAGCCACAAAGGGTGAAGGCTTAACGACTTTCGGAATACCAAGAGCCGCATAAAAATCACCATACCGAAGATGCTCACGATAATTCTCAAGCAGTGAATAGGCGACCTCAAGATTATAGAGCGCCACCGGAAAGAAAATGCCTTCTTCAGGATTTATTTTTTTAGACTGAATGTGATCGGCCATGGCGTTAACGGTGGCGAGTTCTCGGAGTCGGCCGCCGTCGCACAAGGGAACAGATGTCGCCTGCCCCATAATCTCTAAATACTGGCGATGAACATAACTTTTGCCACGAATTCGCATAACCGGTGGGAGTCCTGATATCGCCAACGCATCGACTTGATTTCTCATCTGGCGAATGAGTTCTTTCATATACATCGACGAGAAGTTCGAGCCGAATCGTTGAACTTCAAAATGAATCCCATTGAATTCAAATTCATACGCACTATCGAGATTGGATTTGCCGATGCTGATATCAGCTATTCGATAGGTAATCATCAAACCCTTTCCAAAAGACCGACTCATACTCAGAGAAGCTCGGGCACCACCGATCTCCAAGTAGCGCTCGCGTTGCGGACGTATCGAGATGTGGAAAATTCAGAAAATATTCTAACTCCTCTTTAGGAAATTGAAATAGTTTTTCTCCCATCATTTTTAGAATCCAGGTAGGAGCTCTCTCAATCAAACGAATTTGTGAAGGATCAATATCCAAATGTCGAAAGGCACTTCGGTACAAATCCAGTGGAGCTAAGCCAATGGCCGGCGCAAGATGAAGAGCGCTCAAGCCGGGTATGTGCTCATTCACCGCTTTCGCTGCGAGTTTTGCAATCGCGTCGGCTGCGCGATCCACCGGGACCAGAGGCAACTGCGAGTGACTACGACCGGGTAAAGGAATCGGGCCTTTCCAAAACTGAATCTTATCGATCACTTTTTTTAGAAAGACCGCCGCATGATAGGGTCCATCGATTCTGAGAATTTTACCCTTTTGAGTATCTCCCACAAGAATCCCCAGGCGTAAAATGAGCCGCGTTTTAAATTGAAAGCTACTCCAATTGCGAATCGTTGTTTCAGCGATGGCTTTCGAATGAGCATACGCATCTGGAAAGCCCGTTTTCGTATCGAGTTGATCGGGTGCAATCACGGCTCCTTTTTGAAACGCCGTCACTGCGACGGTGCTGATGTGAATAAAGTGGGGGATTATCGCGTTTTGACAAAGCGCGAGTGCTGTGTGGGTGCCGGTCACGTTATGTTGGTACGCTTGAAGAATAGTCGCACGAAGATCGTAGAGCCCGCCCATGTGAATACACGCATCAAATTGGCCGCGAATTTTTGAAACGTCGATCTGTGCATCCCAAATCGATAAGTCTCCCTTTAGAAAACGCACATTCGGCGGAAACCAATCGGGCGGGTGGCGACTGAGAACGGTCACGTTCCCAAATGGCAGAAGTCGCTCGACCACGTGTCGTCCTAAAAAACCGGTTCCACCCGTCACCAAAAAGCGCGCGCTCATAGGAGTCCATTCATAGCACGAGCTCGTCATCGTGAGAAATAAATCGAAGACCTGGATGCAGACACCGAATTTGAAGTTCTCTTGAGTTACGTTGCAAAATTTCCCCGTCGCCAAAAAAAGTGACCGGACGAGAGGACTCCGTCGAGACGATTTTGATTTCAGATGTTTCAAACGATGGACAGATCTTGGCGTCGGGCAGTTTGCCAGAACGAATCGTCCAAATCGCATGGAGTTCGTCGACAAGACTCTGAGGTTGAATAATTAAAACGTTAAATGTGCCGTCGTTATTGGAGGTAAACGGAGCAGGTCGAAATTTGCCACCGACTCCGGGTTGGTTATTGATCATGATAAATCGTGCCGATGTTGTTATAGGGTCTTGGCCATTGGCAGAGATTTGCACCTCCCAGTTGGCGCGATTCCATTTTGTTAAATCGTCAAACAATAAAAATTCATAAATCTTGGAGCCTGCGCGTTTCATTACTTTTTCAGTTGCCCACAAGGCGAGGGCCCAGGCTCCATGAGCGCGTTCGATTTTCTGACTCAAACGCGTGCGCAACACATTCGCTCGTCGAGCTGTGATTGCGGGAAGACCGATACCGCCATTTGTGATCATGTAGGTGCACTTGCCTTGACTCTCGATTTCCAAGACATCGATCGAACGAGGAGAACCTTCAATAAGAGCTCGAGCGGCGGTATCAATTTTTTTTGAGAGGCCCATCTCCGTCGCCAGATCATTGGCTGTGCCGAGAGGAATAAGGCAAACAATAGGAGTTTTACCCTGTTCTCGGAGGGCCATAAGAGGCTGAAGGGCCGTGTTCAGAGTGCCGTCTCCCCCGCAAATGATCACGGCTTCACACCGAGCACCTGAACTCAGGAGGACGCCCTGGAAATCTGCGACAGTGGCTGGCCGATGAAAATGGAGGTCGCAGCGAAACAAGGCTCTACGAACTTTTTTTTCGATGACGTCGGCATTGACGAAACCGGCTCGAGAATTAATAAAGACGTCGACTCGCATTAGATAACGTTAACAGGTTCTTTCTAGGGGAACAACGAGGCTTCGGGTCGCGTGTCGCGATATGGGGACCGGCGACGACACGTCGGGACTAAGACCTTGGTGGAGGTCAGTCCGTCTCTGTGCACATATGGATTGTTCAGTGTACAAAGTGTTCACTGAACAATCCAGGGGCCGAGGGGGCCACTGATTATTGGTTGTCGGTGTGAATAGAAATGATCGACCGTAGGGCTTGGCGAATTTCCTCGAGGGTGAATTCTGTGACGGTGTCTTTCATGCAAACGAGGGTTGTTTGGCCCTTGTCGTCGAGTAGAAAAATCGCGGTCCTAGACGCCGGCATCGTGATTTCGTCGCTAATGGATTTTACTGAGAGTGAGCTGTTTAGGGCGAGGTCTTTGACGTCTTCCGTCGTGCCCGTGCAAGAAACTTTAGACGTGAGGTCGACATTATGGTCGGAGAAAAACTGCGACGTTTCCAGAAAGCCGTCGACAGCGAGAACTTCGCCCGCACCTTCGTGGACTAATTTTTTCGTTTTAGTTTCGTCAACTATTTCAACCACAAGGGTTTTCAGATCCAGCTCTAAAAGTTTAAGTGCAGACAGTTTGTCTTTCGGTTCTTGAGTCGGTGCCGGTAAAATGAGGCGCGGTTTCTCCGATTTCGACGGGAGTTGTGGCAAGGTGCCGATGCCCTTGCCACAACCGGTTGCTCCAACTAAGAGTGCGAGAAACAGCCAGTTTTTCAAAGATTACTTCTCGACTTGAATTGTGACGATGGCTTTTAACGACGGATTGCTATTCTTCGCGCAACCAACGATTGAGAGTGCGGTCAAAGAAACAATAAGCCACTTAATCATAAAAAAACCTCGGTCGAGTACGGGTTATCCATACTCTAATCCAATATCGAGGCCAGTCTCAGAGTCGTTTTGGTTGGGAGAATGGGCACGGAGTGGGAAATAAATTCAGGAATGACCTTGTTTTGGTCATGTCAGCGTACTGTGAGAGGTTACTACCACCGTGGTAGTAACGGATTTCTTAGACGACCGTCCTTTGTTTCAAGTCCTTGACGAGGAATGATTTTGTGTCTCATTATTTCAAAATGAAATACGCAAAACACTTTTTATGGAGCCTTGTTTTCTTTGTCGGGCCAGTCCGAGCCTACGCGGATGATTGTTCTCTTGTCGTGGAACCGGGAAAATACATTGGATCTGCTAAACAGAAAAAGATCTCTTTCAAGAAGAGATTCTGCTTTGTGGTCGGAGAGACGATTTTTAAGAGCGACACGCCCTTGAGCCAAGTTCAAGAAAAGCTTTTTTGCAGCAAGGACGCGAAGACTAAAAATAAAGTCACTACGATTTCTTGCGCAGGGATCGAACTCACATTAATGGGAAATCCGGGTAGCTATCATATCACCGGATTAAGAATTACTCCGCTCGAGCCAAAGAGTCTTTAAGCACCGATCGCCGAGGAGTTCTGTTAGCGTCTCCATCACCATTCACGTGAATGGAGGTAGAGATCGGACTCGTATTTCTATACGGCCCGGGCCGTATGAATTCTCGTGATTTCGAGTTCAAGTTCCGCAAAGTTGTTCGAGCACAGAAAGAATGGCGTCGGCGTCGGCTGGTTTTCTGAGGGCAGCTAAGGCGCCTGTTCTTAGTTTTTTTTCATCGATGTGGCCGTCGGCGGTCATGATCGCGACCGGGATATCGGCGATGCGAGGGATGTTTTCTTGATGTTCTCGAAACTGAAATCCATCCATGACCGGCATCATCAGATCTAAAATGATCGCTGTCGGGAGATCCGTTGCCGCGTTTAGAAAATCGAGTGCGACTTGACCGTTTTCGGCCAGATCGACCAAGTAACCTTCGAACTCCAGGAGGTCTTTAAGATTGCGTCGAATGTCTCTGTCGTCTTCGACAATCAAAATCCTGGGGGCCGTCATTATCGGCCTCCCGAATCAAAATTGACCGGGAGCTCGACGATAAACGAAGATCCTTTGTCGATCTCACTTTTCAGGCGAATCGTTCCGCCGTGAGCATCGACAATTTGCTTGATGATGTAAAGACCGAGTCCCAAACCCGAAACGTTGATGTCGTTGGACGCTCTTTCAAACGGTTGAAAAACTCGTGCCCCATCTTTTTTTGCGATTCCAGATCCATGATCGGTCACGGTTATTCTTGCTCGATTGGGTTCGCCATCGACAGTGACTTCCACGAGCTTTCCAGGAGCGTATTTTGCGGCGTTCGAAAGTAAGTTCGTAATGACTTGCTCGAGGCGATGACTGTCCCAGCGACCCCGAACGTGTTGATTAGCGCTAAAAGTGACTGTGTTACCAGCACTGTCGAGAATCGGTTGCATGCGTTTGATCGCCGATTGGACGAGTTCGCCCAGATCGACATCATCAGAAAAAGAGAGTTGAAAGCTGCCAGCGGTGAGCTTTGATATATCCAGCATGTTGTCGACGAGAAAACTGAGTCGGCCAATTTGTTTTTCATCATCCGCACAGAGTTCCGCGATACGATCCGTTGTAAAATCTGAAAAATCACCTTTGGCAACTTTGCGCAGGCGAATTTGTGTCTGAAGCTTGAGAGACGACAAAGGGGTCTTCAGTTCGTGAGACGCGATAGAAAAGAAACGATCTCGCGCGGTGACGGCCTCCTCCGCTCGAGCTTTTGCTGCGGAGAGCTCTCTCGTGCGATCTTCGACTCGTTTTTCGAGATCGGAGTACGCAGCTCGAAGCTCATCTTCGGCGATCTTTCGTTCTGTCAGGTCGCGAGTGACTTTTGCGAATCCTCGAAGCTCACCGACTTTGTCAAAAATCGGAGTGATGACAACGCTGGCCCAAAAACGAGATCCGTCTTTTCGAATTCGCCATCCTTCTTCTTCGAACCGGCCGCCGTTTACGGCTTCTCGAAGCTCTCGCGCTGGCTTTTCACTTTTGATGTCTTCAGGAGGATAAAATGTGGAGAAGTGGCGGCCGATAATTTCTTCGGCTTTGTAGCCTTTGTTTCGTTCGGCGCCTTTGTTCCAAGTCGCGATATTGCCTTTTGGATCCAGCATGAAGATCGCATAGTCGGGAACGCTTTCGACCATGAGACGAAAACGTTCTTCGCTTTCTCTTAAAATCGTTTCGGCTCTCTTACGACCTGTCAGGTCTCGAGTAACTTTACCAAAACCGAGCAACGCGCCATTTTCATCTCGGAGCGCCGTGATGACGATATTTGCCCAAAATTGGGAACCATCTTTTCGAATTCGCCAACCTTCTTCCTCATACTTTCCTTTTTCGGCCGCAATGAGCAATTCCGACTCGGGATGGTGATTGTCGATATCTTTCTGAGAATAAAATCGCGTGAAGCTCGTTCCGATGACTTCTTCGGGTCGGTATCCCTTCAAGCGCTCAGCGCCCAAATTCCAAGTTAAAATGATCCCTTTCGGATCTAACGCAAAAATCGCGTAGTCTTCGACCGCAGCGACTAAGAGCTTATAAATTTCACTGGAGTGCTTCAGATCGGTTTGGACGGGCTTACGTCTCACTTTTTCCGAATTAAAATCGCTATTTTCCGAGATTTCCATGCGCGTGATATTTTGCACTTTTGACAATGGCTGGCAATGAGAATATCAGAGTGAGCAATAGCTACACTCGGGGGTATTTTTGGGACTATCAACTAAGACCGCAGGAACCATTTTGGTCGTCGATGATAGCCCGGATGCGCGTACGTTGTATATGAGAGCACTGGCGATGGAGAACTACTCCGTTCACGAAGCATCCAATGGTCACGAAGCTTTCGAAAAAATGGAAAATACACTCTGTCCCGACCTCATTTTGTTGGATCTTTCGATGCCACAGATGGATGGCGCAGAGTTTATAGAGCGGCTTCGAGAACATCCAACGTGTTCGAAAACGAAGGTCGTCATTGTTTCGGGCTGGGACAATCTCTCGGCTCGAGCAAAAGATTTAGGAGCCGCAGGTTCGATCCGCAAGCCGGTGGATCTGCTAGATCTGTACAAGGAAGTCGGGCGCCATTTCGGAGCGTAACTGTTTGACGATTTCTTTCGGTGGCTCCATCCAGAGCTGAGCTTCTATGCTTAAGGGCTCATTTTGGGGAAGCTGAGAAATCAAAGCCTCCAGTTCATCTCTACGAAACACTTTTGCACACAACTCACTTTGATACTTTTCTCCGGAACGAAAACGATAGCTTTTGTTGAAAGCCAGCAAACTATCGCCATATGTAAAACTCACCACATCGGCCGGTAGGTCTTGGAGATAAATCAGGTAGGCGCGATTACGCTCCTGCTTTCCGCCTTGGCTGATAAATTCTTCGTGAATTTGTCTTTCGACTTCAAGACGACGAGTGACGTATTCTGAGTCTGCGAACCGATTCAAGCCCCAAGCATTGGTCTCATTGAGCTCGCGAATGACCTCCAACCGTTTACCTTCCGGCAAACTCGTAATAGAGCGAAACGGAACGCCCCGACTATAATGCGAGATAAACTCTGGAACTCTTGTCACAGACTGAATTTAAGTCTGACGGAAGCGGCAGTCATGAGAATTTTATACGGCCCGGGCCGTATGAATCTTCAAAGTGGTGCACACCATCCGAATCGGGTTGGAAACTGAGGGACCTCATTCTGAGGGGGGGGTCGGAAAAATACGTACTTCTAAATCTTGATCGGTATTCTGAATACTGTACTGGATCCTGAATACCGTTAACTGTATCCGGTATGCTGAATTTTCTAACGGGTGGGTGTTCGAATACTTTGGTATTTGGTGCTCAGGAGAGGACTTGAACCTCCACACCTTACGGTACGGGCTTCTAAGACCCGCGTGTCTACCATTTCACCACCTGAGCGAAGACCCATAGGTAACATACGGGTTTGCCGAATTCAACTACCCTGACTTGCGATACACGAACAGGGAAGGCGACCAACACTCCTCAAACTCATATCCCGGCAAGGTGATTGAACTCATCTCTCGCGATCGGCAGGAAAACGCTAGGAAATGAAACACGATGCGG
>JADMIO011621167.1_pt1 | contig 13904 bp, 13 predicted proteins | sample 8958161 | NCBI WGS metagenome assembly JADMIO01 (sample SAMN16585339, study PRJNA669376) | soil metagenome | isolation source: Crop rotation soil | place: USA: Cullars Rotation, Alabama | collected 2011 | reverse complement strand
GCCGCGACTTCAAGTCACGTGAATTCCAAGCTTCGGATCCCACTGTGCTGGAAAGAGGGGTTCATTTCGGCCGCCGCGGCCCGAAAGCTCTACGGCGTCGTGGTCCGAGGCAACATGTCGCTTGATGAAAGCGCCACAAGCAGGCTGCGAAAGCGGCTAGGATCGGGGGGCAAGGCCAAGCCAAAGAAAAAAGCAAAAGCGGCCAGAGGGAGGAAACGATGAGTTGGAAAAACTCTCTGCCGTCATTCCGGGACGGCGCGCAGCGCCGGGTCCGGAATCCAGAGCAGCATACAGTGGGTGGCTCTGGATTCCGGGCTCACGTGCTACGCGCGTGCCCCGGAATGACGGTTGCGGTGACCGCGCTTTTGCTGCTCACCCTCCCCGCCTCCGCCGAAACCAAGATCCGGGTCGGCAAGGCCCAGCCCAATCAGTTCGCCTTTGTGCCGGCCGACATCGGCGCCGAAGCCGGCATCTACAAGAAGCACGGCATCGACCTCGAGATCAGCTCGTTCGGCGGCGACGCCAAGATGATGCAGGCGCTGGCCGCCGATGGCATCGACATTGCCTTGGGCGGGGGTCCGGCATTTGCCACCATCGTCAAGGGCTCGCCGATGAAAGCGGTGGCCGCGATGGCCAACGCGCCCAACACCATCATGATGGTGGTGCTCAAGGACGGGCCGATCAAGTCGGCCGACGATCTCAAGGACAAGAAGGTCAGCGTCTCGACCGCGGGCTCGCTGACCTACTGGCTGACGATGCAGCTCTCGCGCGCCAAGGGCTGGGGCAACGACGGTATCAAGATCACGCCGCTTGGCGCTGCGGCGGCACAGGTCGCCGCGCTGAAGACCCATCAGGTCGATGGCGTCACCACCGACAGCGTCACGGTCTACAACCTCGTCGAGCAAGGCTCCGGCCGCATCCTCGTGAAATTCGGCGACAGCGTGAAGGACTTCCACGTCCACGTGATCTACGCCAGCGACAAGTTGATCGCGGGCAATCCCGACGGACTGAAGGCCTTCCTGGCGGGCTGGATGGAAACCATCCGCTTCATGCGCGACAACAAGGACAAGGCCATCGCCATCGCCGCGCAGGCGACCGGCGTGTCGAAGGCGGTCGCGACCGAGGGCTACCACGACACCATGCCGATCTTCAACACCACGGGGCGTTTCGAGACCAAGGCGCTCGACGTGCTGGCTGGCTCGTTCGTCGACACCAAGCTGTTGCCGGCCAAGCCCGACATGACGAAGCTGTTGACCGAAGCGTATCTGCCCAAATGACCTCCGGCGACGCCGCGATCCAGGTCAGGGACGTCTCGCACCAGTTCGGCGAGCCGGGCGAGCCGCAATTCGTCCAGGCGCTGCAACACACCTCGCTCGACATCCAGCGCGGCGAATTGCTGTGCCTGATCGGGCCGAGCGGCTGCGGCAAGAGTACACTGCTGAACATGATCGGCGGGTTGCTGATGCCGACCACGGGAACGGTCGAGGTCCATGGCAAGCCGGTGCGGGCGCCGCTGCCGCATGACATCGCCTTCGTGTTCCAGGAGAACGCGCTGTTTCCCTGGTGCACGATCATCGAGAACGTCAGGCTCGGCATGGTGTTCCAGGGCGTGCCGAAATCCGAGCAGGAGCCGCGCGCGAGGAAGGCGCTGGAGGCGGTCGGCCTCAAGGATTTCATGGGCCATTATCCGGCGCAGCTTTCCGGCGGCATGCGCCAGCGCGCCGCGCTCGCCCGCGCGCTCAGCCTGGAAACCGGCACGCTTCTGATGGACGAGCCATTCGGTGCGCTCGACGAGCAGACCCGGATGATCCTCGGCGAGGATCTCTCCGCATTGCTGTCGACCACCGGCAAGACCATCGTGTTCGTCACCCATTCGCTCGGCGAAGCGGTGTTCCTGGCCGACCGGGTGGCGGTGTTCTCGGCGCGGCCAGGCCGGATCAAGGAAATCATCACGGTGGATGAGCCGCATCCGCGCAACCCCGCCTTCGTCACCACGGAAAAATTCAGCAAGCTGCGCAACACGCTCTATGAGCTGCTGCACGAGGAAATCCGCAAGGCGGTCGAACAGTCGGCGACCGTGGGCCCGCGTCCATGAGCGCGAAGCAGGACCGGCGAGACAAGATCGTCAGCCGCGCGGTTCAGATCGGCTTCGTCACCGGGCTGATCGGGCTGTGGTATGTGGGGACCGCCTACTGGGGCGTCAGCCGCATCCTGCTGCCCAATCCCGTGAACGTCTGGCACGAACTGAAGGACGTGCTCGGCTCCGGCGAGTATCTGCCCGACCTCAAAGTGACCTTGATGGAGGTCGCGACCGCCTTCGCGATCTCGTGCACCGCGGGCGTCACGCTGGGCTACCTGATCAGCCGCTCGCAGTATCTGATCAAGGTGTTCGAGCCGCTGCTGGCGGGCTTCTATTCGGTGCCAATCATCCTGTTCCTGCCGCTCTACGTGCTGTTTTTCGGTCTCGGCCCCGGCTCCAAGATCGCGCTCGGCACCACCATCGCGTTCTTTCCGATCGTGCTCAACACCATCGCCGGGTTCGGCTATGTCGACCGCATCTTCATCACCGCGGCGCGCTCGATGGGCGCCTCCGACGTGCAGATGTTCCGCTACGTGCTGCTGCCGGCCGCCCTGCCGGTGATCCTGACGGGATTGCGCATCGGCTTCACGGTGACGCTGTTGTCGATCCTCGGCAGCGAGACCATCGCCTCGCTGGAAGGGCTCGGCCATCGCATCGTGCATCTGGCGGAAGCAATGGAGACGGCGCGGATGTTTGCCTACATCGCCTTCGTCGTGGCGATCGCGGCGCTGCTCAACTCCACCGTCAGTTCGCTCGAACGGCGGGCCAGACGCCGATGAACAGGGCGCGCCTCAAGACCGTGTTTCTGCGCCATCCGGGCCTGGCGCGGCTCGTGGCGGTGGCCGTCCTCATCCTGATCTGGGAGGTTTCGGCGCGCTGGTTCATCGACCCGACGTTCCTGAGCCCGCCGTCGAAGGTGGTGACGGGTCTGGGCGATCTGTTCGAGACCCCAGGCATTCCCAAGGCGCTGCAGATCACGTTCTGGGAACTCGCGGTCGCGTTCGCGATCTCCGTCGTGGTCGGGCTTGCGGTCGGGCTCGCGGTCGGGCTGTCGCGGCTGTCCAACCGCAGCCTGATGCCGATCATCCTTTTGCTCTACGGCACGCCGCAGATCACCATCCTGCCGCTGTTCATCCTGTATTTCGGCATTGGGCCGCCGTCCAAGATCGCGTTCGGCGTCAGTCACGGCGTGTTCCCGATCATCGTCACCATCGTCGCCGGGGTGCAGAACATCAAGCCGATCCTGATGACCGCGGCGCATTCCATGGGCGCAAGCCGCTGGCAGATTTTCCGCTGGGTGATCTTCCCGCACATGATACCGACGTTCTTTGCCGGGATGCGGCTCGGCATGACCGGCGTGCTGCTCGGCGTGCTGCTCGCCGAGCTTTACGTCTCGACCGCCGGCATCGGCTATTTCACGCAGTTATTCACCCAGGCGTTCGAGCCGACCAAACTCCTGGGCCTCGTCTCGGTGCTGGCGGCGATGGCGATCGTGCTGAACGAGATCGTGCGCCGCGCCGAGGTGCATTTCGGCCGCTGGCGGACCGATTAGCAGTTCGTTGTTTTGAGCATGATCTTGTCCGAAAACCGGTACCCACCCCGGATCAAGTCCGGGACAGGCTTTTTCGGGATCATGCCTACCTACTGCGCCTTGATGTTGGATTCGCGGATCATCACGCCGTAGTCGTCGAAGCGCTTCTTCACATAGGCTGCGAACTCATCGCCGCACATGCCGACGGGATAGAGGCCCTGAAGCGCGAGTTTGGCCTTAACCGTCGGGTCCTGCAGGGCCGCTGTCAGCCAGCCGCCAATCTGGGTCAGCATCTCCTTGGGGGTGTGCACGGGCGCAACGATACCGAACCAATTGTCGACCTCCAGATTCTTGAACCCCGATTCGTCGAAGGTCGGCACGTCCGGCAACGGCTCGATCCGTTTCATGGTGGCGACGGCGAGCGCGCGAAGCTTGTCGGCCTTGACGTTCTCGGCGACGACCGCATAGCCGGCAAACGCCGACGTCACGTGCTGTCCCATCACCGCCGTCGCCGCCGGCGCGCTGCCTTGATACGGCACGAATGTCATGTTGACGCCCGCGGCCTTGGTGATCGTGTTGAAGCCCATCTGGAACGTCGTGCCGGGACCGACCGCCGCCATCGACAGCTCGCCGGGCTTGGCGCGCGCCGCATCGAGCAGATCCTTGAACGTCTTATAAGGCGACGCGCTGTTGACCACGAACACCGCCGGCGACTGCACCAGATAGCAGATCGGGTCGAACGCGGTCACCGGATGATAGTTCGCCTTCCGCGTCTGGGCGTCGATCAAATACGTGTTGGCGGTCATCAGCAGCGTGTTGCCGTCGGGCGCGGCGCGCGAGACGGCTTCGGTGCCGATCATGCCGCTGGCGCCGGGGCGATTCTCGACCACGATCGTGACCCCCTGCGCGCGGCCGATCTGCTCGGCCATCAGACGGGCCACGGCGTCGGTGCTGGCGCCCGGAGGCACGGGAACGATCAGCTTGATGGTCCGGCCCGATTGCGGCCACGCCGATTGGCCGGAAAGCGCCAGCACTGAAGCCGCGCAACAGACAACGAACAGATTTCGGATGAAGCGCATGCGATGTTCCCAACGGCTGATTGGATGGCCGTAGCGTGCGACATCATCGCAATCAACGCAAGCCGCGCCGTTGGGCAATCGGCGGCGCTATTTCTTTTCCAGAAGGAGCGTGCCCTCTTTGCGGATCGCCGGCGCCAAGCGCTCCGACAGCTTGGCCAGGAGCCACGGCAGGGCCACCTCCAGACGCAAGTGATCCTCCTGCACCTCGATGGTGCCGCTGGCGGACTGGCCGAGCGCGCGGACGCGGAACGCGACACTGTCGCCGTTCCAGACCTCCTCGTCGACCGACATCAGATGGCCGAAATCCGTCCGCGCACGGCCAAGCCCGGTCTTGAGGCGGCGGACAGCCTCGGCTTTGCCCAGGCGATGCGGAATGGATACGACCAGCGGCGCCGTCATCTTCGCGCCTGGCTGTCGAGATGGTTTCGCAACAGCGCCATGTTGCGGCGGTTGGCGCGCCACATCACGTCGAAGGCGTCGCCCAGGAGCGGCACCGCGCCGACCACGCCGTCGAGCGCGACATTGACCAGCATCCGCGCGATCAGGTGGCGCGGCGCGCCGAGCTCGCGCGCCTCGTGCACGATGTAGAGCGACATCGCCGTGGTGATCGCATCGCCGATGCCGGGAACGAGCCCGATCAACGCATCGAGACCGAAGCGAATATTGGTTCCGGGAATGAAAAATGCGGTGTCGAGCAGGCTCGCCATCGCGTCGAGACGCGCGATGCGATCCGCCCGCGACCGCGGTTGCGAGAAGTCAAACCCGATGTTGCGAAATTGCGCGCTTTTCATGCGCGCTGAATTGGGAGCGCCGTGTGGAAATGCAAGGTTTTATGTCTTTTGACAACTCAACCGGCGCCACGACGTGCACCGAGGTTCCGGGCAGAACTGACGCCATCGAACAGCGCTACGTCGGCGATCCGGGCCCGCCGCCGCCCATCGGACCAGCGCCCAGGCGTGGATGACCGCGCGCCAGGGCTGATCTGAGCCGAATCCCAGGCAGGGCCTGGATTCGCCAGGGTCCGCCGGGCCGCCCATTTACTCTAGATCGTTGGATTTATGGATATAAACGCCACTTTCGACTACACTTTATGGTTGAAGCGAGGGCGTATGAGTTCCCAGCGTTCCGGAGCACCTGCGACGCATCCTGAGGTGGCGGCGGCGCTCTCCGATTCCCGCCGCGCGTTCTGGAGCGTGGCGGTGTTCTCCGGCGTGGTGAACCTGCTGATGCTCGCAGGCCCCCTTTACATGCTTCAGATTTACGATCGCGTGCTGGCGAGCCGCAGCGTCCCGACGCTGATCGCACTCTCGGCATTCCTGGTTGGGGCTTATGCGTTCCAGGTCATCCTCGACATCATTCGATCCCGCATCGTGGTGCGGGCGGCGGCACTGCTCGACCGCCGCCTTGGCGGCGCGGTTCACGCCGCGGTGGTGCGGGTTGCGGTCACCAGCCGGCGGCCCGGCGAAGCGAGCCAGCCGGTGCGCGACCTCGACCAGATCCGCGCATTCCTGACCGGCAGCGGGCCGGTCGCCATCGTCGATCTGCCATGGATGCCATTCTTTCTGGCGATCTGTTTCCTGATCCACCCCTGGCTTGGTTTTGCTTCGCTCGCCGGAGCCGTCATCCTGTTCGCGCTGACGGTCATGACCGAGCGTGCGAGCCGGCCGCCCGCACAGGCTTTGGCGCAGGAATCCGGCGCGCGCAGCGCGATGATCGAGTCCGATCGCCGCAACAGCGAGAGCGTCGTCGCCATGGGAATGGCCGGTGTCCTGGCACAACGCTGGAGTGAGGCCAACAATCGCTACCTCGCCGCGTCCGGCCGTGCCAGCGACGTGGTCGGATATTTCGGCAGCATCTCGAAGATCGTCCGGCTTCTGCTGCAGTCCGTCATCCTGGGACTCGGCGCCTATCTGGTCATCAAGATGGAATTGACCGCGGGCAGCATGATCGCGGCTTCGATCATGATGGGCCGCGCGCTGGCCCCGATCGAGACTGCCATCGCCAACTGGAGGGCGTTTGTTTCCGCGCGTCAAAGCATCCGGCGGCTGTCCCAGGTGCTGGCTCAAAGTCCGGCGGCAACCAAGGCCACCACCCTGCCGAAGCCATGCAACAGCCTGCAAGTCGAGCGTTTGATGGTTGCGGCGCCCGGCATGACGACGCCGATCCTGCGCGACTTGCGGTTTCAACTGGCCTCCGGCGAGGCTCTCGGCATCATCGGGCCGAGCGGCGCAGGCAAGACCTCGCTTGTTCGCACGCTGGTTGGAATCTGGAGCCCGGCCGGCGGTGAAGTCCGGATCGACGGCGCCACGCTCGATCAATGGGATGCGGACGCTCTTGGGCCGCACATTGGATTCGTTTCCCAGGCGATCGATCTGTTCGAAGGAACCATTCTCGAGAATATTTCGCGCATGGCGGTCGAGCCGGACAGCGAAGCCGTGCTGCAGGCCGCGCAAGCCGCGGGGGCGCATGAGATGATCCTGCGCCTGCCGCTGGGTTACGACACGCGGATCGGCGAGTCCGGCGCGGCGCTCTCGGCCGGGCAGCGCCAGCGCATCGCGCTGGCCCGCGCCCTCTATGGCGCTCCGTTCCTGATCGTACTCGATGAACCGCACGCCAATCTGGACACCGATGGCGAAACCGCGCTGATGCATGCCATCAACGACGCCAAAGCACGCCGCGCTATCGTCATCATCATCGCGCACCGGCCGTCGGCGCTGGCCGCCTGCGACAAGGTCCTGTTCGTGGCCAATGGCACACAGCAGGCCTGCGGTCCTCGCGACGAGGTGCTGCAGAAGGTCATGCAGCGCCCACCGATGCCGGCGCCAGGGGTTGGCTCGGCCAATCTCAAGGTGGTGTCCGACGCCAACAGTGGTGGCGAACGATGACGTCCACCGACGATCCGCGCCGCGCCATCCGGCGCCTGAATCTGGCCGGCTTCTGCGCGATCGTGATCCTGATCGGAGTGGTAGGCGGCTGGGCCGCCACCAGCCAGCTTTCCGGCGCGGTCATCGCGCCCGGCAACATTGTCGTCGAATCCAGCGTCAAGAAAGTCCAGCATCCCACAGGCGGAGTCGTCGGCGAAATCCTGGTTCGCGACGGCGAGACGGTCGAAGCAGGCCAGATCGTGATGCGTCTCGACGACACTGTGACAAAGGCCACGCTTGGCATCGTGCGTTCGCAGCTTGACGAAATCACGGCACGCGAGGCGCGGCTCTTGGCGGAGCGGGACGGCGAAAAGGAAATCGTATTTCCGGACCTTTTTGCCAACCGCAAGTCGGACCCATCGGTCGCCACCGCCATTGCCGGCGAACAGAAGCTGTTCGAGTCGCGCAGCGGCACGCGTAACGGCCAGAGGTCCCAATTGCGCGAGCGCATCGCGCAGACGAAGCAGGAAATCGAAGGGCTTTCAGCCCAACTCTCCGGCAAGGAGAAAGAGATCAAATTTATCGGCGAGGAACTTGTCGGGGTCACCTATCTCTACAACAAGAATTTGATTCCGATCATCCGCTATATGCAGCTTCAGCGGGACCAGGCGAGACTGCTCGGCGAGCAAGGCCAATTGACCGCCGAGGTGGCGCGCGCCCGAGTCAAAATCAGCGAGACCGAGCTGCAAATTCTCCAGATCGACCAGGATTTTCGCACCGAAGTTCTCAAGGACCTGCGGGATGCGCAAGGCAAGATCGCAGAGCTCAAGGAACGGGTCACCGCCGCCGAGGACCAGCTCAAACGGGTCGACATTCGCTCGCCGCAAAACGGCATCGTGCATCAACTGGCGGTCCATACCGTCGGCGGCGTCGTGGCAAATGGCGAAACCATCATGCTCGTCGTGCCCCGCTCCGACGATCTTGTGGTCGAGGCCAAAGTCGCGCCGCAGGACATCGATCAAATTTCACTGGGCGCGGCGACAATCGTGCGGATCATGGCCGGAAATCAACGCACCACACCCGACGTCGGCGGGGCTCTCACTCGCATCTCGGCCGACCTGACGCGCGAACAGCAGACCAATCAGGCCTACTACGTGGTTCGCGTCACCCTGGATCCTGCGCAAGTGGCCCGGCTCGGCGACTTGAAGCTCGTCCCGGGCATGCCGGCGGAGGCATTCATCCAGACTCAGGACCGTACGCCGCTGGAATACCTGATGAAGCCGCTACGCGACCAGATCGCCCGCACCTTCAGAGAGCGGTAGCTGAATATCCAGGACGAGTTCTATTGCTGGGGACCGGAATAGAGCGTCTTCGCACCTGGATCGATCGACATCAGACCGACATCAATGCCCACCTTGTAGATCGACAGCATATCCTTCTCGACCTCCGACGGCCACTGGACCTTCAAGCCCAGCCTCTCGTTCGCGCGAATTAATTGAGCCACACCCTTCTGGGCGTCGGGCGTCGCCTTCTCGACGACGATGGTGCTGGCCTCGTCCGGATTGGCGAGCGTCCATTCCGCCGCATCCTTGTAGGTATTGAACAGCTTCGGGATCAGGTGCTGGTTCTTCTCGATCCACGACGCGTGTGCGGCGACTCCGAGATAGGGAATGGCCGAACCGCCCGTGAAATTCTTCCAGGTTTCCGGAATCTTGAGATCGAGCGTGCGGATTTCGGGCTTCCTCGACTTCAGCAGATCGTAGCCCGGATCCCACATATGCACGGCCGCTGCCCGGTCGGCGAGGATGTAGCTTGCCAGGCCTGGGGGGGCCGTGTTCACCACCGAGACCTTGTCCATGTCGACGCCCTGCTGTTTGGCGAACCATGTCATGATCCGAAAGGCCGAGGTGCTCTTGGCGGCGACCATCTCCTTGCCTTCCAAATCCTTCAACGTCTTGACCTCGGGACGCGACGTCACCACGTAGGACCAGTAGTTGAAGATATTGAACAGATAAACGACCTTGACGCCCTTCTCGACGGCGAGCCCGACGTTCAGCAAGGCCGCACTGCCGCCCAACTGAAACTCGCCTGAGTTGAACTGCACCAGGTAGGCATCCGGCGGCCGCTCGCTGAAGACGATATCGATGCCGTGCTTTTCGTCGAATTTCTTGGCCTTGATGACCGGCGGCAGGAAGGCGCCGAGCGAAGGCGGGCCGAAGATGACCATCGGCACCTTCTCTAGCTTCTGAGCGGACGCAGCGCCGGAGGCAAGCACACCGGCGGCAGCAATCGCGATGAGGCTCAGGAACTTCATGGCGCCCTCCCCTTGGATTTTGGTGTTGCGCATATCATGGCAGATGTTCGCGCCTATTCCTACACATCGAGAACCGCGGCGGCTAAGCTGTGAGCCGGAGAATGCCATGACCTCAGGAGCAAGCCACGCCCGGATCGGACAGCCGGTCCGCCGCAAGGAGGATCTCCGGCTGCTCACCGGAGGCGGCATTTTCAGCGACGACATGAACCTGCCGGACCAGGCCTACGCCGTGATCCACCGGTCGCCGCACGCGCATGCCCGGATCAGGTCGATCGGCACCCGGACCGCCGCAGCCGCGCCCGGCGTGCTGGCCGTGCTCACCGGCCGCGATCTGATCGACGACGGGCTGAAGCCCATTCCACACGTGCCGCTGGTCGCCCATCCCGCCGAGATCGTGCCGATCAACACCGACGGCTCTGCGATCTTCACGGCCCCGCATTATCCATTGGCGATCGACAAGGCGCGGTTTGCCGGCGAGGCCGTCGCCATCGTCATTGCCACGACGATCAATGCCGCCAAGGACGCGTCTGAACTGATCGAAATCGACTATGACGTTCTACCCGCAGTCACCGACACGGCGGCCGCAGCGGCGCCGGACGCACCGAAATTGTGGGATCAGGCCAGGTCCAATGTCTGCCTCGATGCGCTGATGGGCGACGAGAAGGCAACAGACGCTGCGTTTGCACGCGCCGACCATGTCGTGAAATTCAAGAGCTGGATTCCCCGCATCACCGGCGTGCCGATGGAGCCGCGCGCCGCAGTCGGCGAATACGACGCGCGGACCCGGCGCACCACGCTTTATGCCGGCAGCGGCGGCGCGGTGCGGCTGAAAAACGATCTCGCCACCGTCCTCGCGGTTCCGCTGGAGAGCGTGCGCGTCGTCATGCGCGACGTCGGCGGCAACTTCGGCACGCGCGGCATGATCTATCCGGAGTTCGCCCTGGTCGCCTGGGCGGCCCGCCGCGTCGGCCGCCCGGTCAAGTGGCTGTGCGGCACGAGGCCTTTCTCAGCGACTACCAGGGCCGCGACCTCGCCGTCGAGGCCGAGCTCGCGCTCGACAAGAAGGGAAATTTCCTGGCGATGCGCGGCTCCAACATCAGCAACGCCGGCGCGCACACGACGAATTTCTCGCCGCTGCAAAAAGGCACCGAGATCATGTCCAGCATCTACCGGATGCCGGCGGCATGCTTCCGGGCGCGAGCGGTGCTGAGCAACACCTCCCCCACCCGGCCCTACCGAAGCGCCGGCCGGCCCGAGGTGATGTTTGTCATGGAACGGCTGATCGATCTCGCCTGCCGAGACTTCGGCTTCGACCGCGTGAAAATCCGCCGCCGCAACCTGATCGCCGAGGACGAGCTGCCCTACACCAACCCGTTCGGCATGACCTACGACAGCGGCGCGTACCGGAAGGCGATGGACTGGGTGCTCGAGGAGAGCGACTGGAAAAGTTTCGCCGCGCGGCGCAGGGAGGCGCGCCGCCGCGGCAAGTACCGCGGCATCTCGGTCGCCAACTACCTCGACACCGCAACCGGCATTCCCCGCGAGCGCACCGACATCACCGTCCGTCCCGATGGCCTGATCGACGTCGTCATTGGCACGGTGTCGAACGGACAAGGACACGAGACGAGTTTCACTCAGCTCGTGAGCGACTGGTTCGCAGTGCCGATCGACAACGTTCGTCTGATCCAGGGCGACACTGACATCGTCAAGGTCGGCGGCGGCACGCATTCCGGACGGGGCATGCGGCTGGCAAGCACTATCATGAAGATCGCATCCGACGAGATCGTCGAGAAAGGGCGGAAGATCGCCGGCCACCTGCTTGAAGCGGAGCCCGCCGATATCGAATTCGAGGCCGGGCGGTTCAAGATACGCGGCACCGATCGCGCTCTCGGACTGTTCGATGTCGCCAGGGCCGCGATCGAACGCAACGACCTGCCCGACGATCTGCGTGGCCCGCTCGCCGCGACCTGCGACAAAACCGTCGACGAAGTGGGCTACGCCTACGGCGCCCATGTCTGCGAGGTCGAGGTCGATCCGTTGTCCGGCGTCGTTGAGATCGCGCGCTACATTTCGGTCGATGACGTCGGGCACGCCATCAATCCACTGATCGTTCACGGCCAGGCCCACGGCGGCATCGTCCAGGGCATCGGCCAGGCGCTGCTGGAGCACTGTGTCTATGACGCGGGCTCCGGTCAGCTTCTATCCGGTTCGTTCATGGACTATGCCATGCCGCGCGCCCATTACTTTCCTTTCTTCAATACCCAGATCAGCGAGGTGCCGACGCCGCAGCATCCGCTGGGCGTGCGCCCCGCCGGCGAGGGCGGCACCACCGGCGCGCTTGCAGCCGTCATGAATGCGATCGCCGACGCGTTGGCCGAGCTCGACGTCCGCCACGTCGAGATGCCGGCGACGCCGGAGCGGGTGTGGCGCGCCATCCACGGGATGCCGGAACCATCGCCGATGTATGCCGGCAATGCCTGACGATCAGAAGCCGTAAAGCTTCGCCGGATTGTCCACCAGAATACGCTTGAGCTGAGTCTCGTCGCCGGCCCAGGCGCCGAGCAGATCGAGCAGGAACTTGTCATCCGGATAGGGCCGGCCCTCCAGATGCGGATGCGGCCAGTCGGTGCCCCAGACGCAGCGACCCGGAGCCGCCGCGATCATCGCCGCGACCGGCTGCCGGATGTCGTCGTAGGGCGGTCCCTTTTTGGAGACACGATAACCGCAAAGCTTCACCCAGCAGTGATCCAGCTTGAGCAGGCTCAGCAAGGTTTTCAGTTCCGCATGCTCTATGCCGCCATCGACGGCGAACTGGCCCATGTGGTCAAACACCGCCGGCACCGGCAACTCTCGGATGATGTCGTTGAGTGCGACAAGCTGCGGCCCGCTGATCCAGAACTGCATGTGCCAGCCGAGCGGCGCGATGCGTTTGGCGAGATTCTGGATCTGATCGAGTGGCATGCCCGCGGGCGTCAAGGCGTTGACGCGGATGCCGCGCGCACCCCGATCGTTCATGTCGCTGAGCTGCGAGTCGCTGAAGCTATCGTCAACGACAACAACGGCACGGGCGCGTGCCTTGCCGGCCGCGGCCGCCATGTCGAGCGTGCAGGAGTTGTCCTTGCCATAGACGCTGGGCTGCACGATGACCATGCGTTCGAGCCCGAGGCTCGCCGCCAGCGCATCGTAGGAGGCGAGCGACGCTTCCGGCGGCGTGTAAGCCCGGTTGGCCGTATACGGATAGCGAGCAGCCGGGCCGAAGATATGAAGATGGCAGTCTGTCGCGCCCGAAATACGCCGTATCATCAACGATAAGCCTTAGACTGGTGAGCGCTCGGCAGAGCGCCCACCCTCGAGTCTCGTTAAACAGCGGAAACCGCCCGGGCTCGCGTCAAACGACATGGAAGTCGGACGGCAGCAGCGTCGATCCGCTCTGAAGCGCGGCAAACGCCACGGCGTTCGCGCCGTTGCCGCCGTCCGCATCCCAATAAACGGTACCTTGGCTCGCCCCGGCGTTGTCGAAGATGAAGTAACCGCCCGGCCCGCTGTTCGCTGCCGCATTGCTCGACGCCGACACCAAGGTGACCGGTTGGCCTGCAATGAGCCCGCCGCCGAAGCCTGATGCAAAAATCCGCAGGAAGTCGGTGCCGGAGGTGAAGTCGGTGATGGTGTCGACACCCTCAGTCGGGAAGTGGAACACAAAGGCGTCGTTGCCTGCGCCTCCGGTCAGGGTATCGACGCCGGCGCCGCCATCGAGCGTGTCGGCGCCGTTGCCGCCGCTCAGGATGTTCTTGGCGGAATTGCCGATGATGACGTTGTCCTCGCCATTGCCGGTGCCGTTGATGTTGCTGGCTCCGGTCAGCGTCAGGTTCTCGATCGTGCCGATGGCGTGAACGCCGTCGGCTAGGCTGAACGACAGCGACGATTGCACCGTGTCGATGCCGTCGCCGGCGGCCTCGTTGACGACGTCGCCGGCGTTGTCGACCACGTAAGTGTCATTGCCGGTGCCGCCGTACATCGTGTCGGCCCCAGATCGGAA
>JADMIO011602945.1_pt1 | contig 13904 bp, 9 predicted proteins | sample 8958161 | NCBI WGS metagenome assembly JADMIO01 (sample SAMN16585339, study PRJNA669376) | soil metagenome | isolation source: Crop rotation soil | place: USA: Cullars Rotation, Alabama | collected 2011 | reverse complement strand
CCGCCATTGGCGGGAGGCGTTGCGGATCAACCCCGCGCACCGGCAGGCGCTGATCCGGCTGGGCGCCGCCCTCACCAGCGCCAGCCAGTACCGTGACGCTGGGACCTGCGCCGACAGACTTGCCGCGCTCTACCCGGCGGAGCCGCACGGGTCGGTTTTGAAAGCCGAAATCGCGCAGGCTAGCGAGGGCCACGCCGCCGCGGCATCACTGTGGCGCGAGGCGCAACAGCAATTCGGCAAGAACCTTCATTTCCTGCGCGCCTACGGACGCGCGCTTCTTGCGGCCGGCGCGTATCGCGAGTGCGAAGCCCTTGCTGCGGAGTTGCGCAGGTTCGGCCTCTACGAAGCGCTTCGCCTGGAAGGTCAGGTTCTCGCAAAACGCGCGCCTTACCAGGATCACACCGAGTTTTGGACAGCGGCCGCCGCTCAACTCCCCGACAATATCGATCTCATGCGCAAGGTGCTGCACGCAGCCTTGTGGGCGCGCCGGCAGGCAGATGCCAAGGCAGCTTTCGAGCGCTTGTTGGCGCACAAGGCGCTTCGTATCAGCGATTCAGACTATGTCGTTGGATTGTGTCTGGCTGAACTCGAACAGGGCGGACGGGCCGCCGCGCGCAGTTTGATCCGGGCCTTCCTCCGCGGCATGCGCGGGAACCCGGAATATCGGGCGGCCGCTCTGCGGCTGGATCGCCTGATCCTCGCCTGCTTTCCGCATGCCGTGGGCGCTGGGGTGAAGATCTCCCGGAGCAAGGATCGTTTCTTCAGACTCATTGAAAATGCCCGGTTGAGCAGCGGGGCTGCCGAACCTCTGCAAAGCGTGGCGGCTCTGGAAGATGGGCTTGCGCAGACCGGCGCATCCTGTCTTTTCGACACGGATATCGACCCGGACAGCTGCCGCCGATTCATCCAGCTGGTTCGAGAGCATCTGGCCGAAGGACGGCCGTTCGTTTTCGTACGCCTTGGAGATGGCGAAGCGAACGCGTTTCAGGTCACGGGTTCGTTTGCATCTCTTTATGAAGCCGACGCCGCCGAACGCGAGAAGGTCTGGTGGGGGCGGCCGCTGGATCCCACTCTGCGAACCGCGCTTGCCGCCGACGCGCGAAGGGCAATCTCCGCCGCGGACGCGCTCGGCTTCCCCACCCGGGAGTGGCTGCTGCGGGATGTCCGCCTTGATGCCGGGCCGCCGCTATCGGCGGGAAAATCGGGCCGTGGTCTGCTCACCGTCCTTGAGATGCTGCGCAACCAAATTGAAAACGGCAATGTTTCCGGCAAGATCCTGACCTCGGCGCATCTCCCACAAGATCTGCAACGGTGGAATCTCTATGAAGAATTCTTCAACGGACTCGGCGAAGTGGTCCTTGTCTCTTGTCATGCGGGGCTGCCGGACCTGATGTTGCGACGCTTTGGACTGCGAACTGTAAGACACGTCATGGTGCCACCCGGAGACACCATGCGCGAAATGGAGCTGCGCGTTCTCGATGATAGCGAGCTGCCGCCGCAAAGCACGGCCCGCGCGCTCGAGGAACTCGGCGATTGGCCGGCGAACCGCCTCGTGCTGGTCGGCGCGGGTTATGCCGGCAAGATCATCATCCGGGAGGCCGCAAATCGCGGCGGTGTGGCATTGGACCTGGGCAGCATCTTTGACCACTGGATGGGCGCACACACCCGAAGCTATCAGGATCTGGCGTAAGCCCTCTCTAAGGCCGGCCTGCCAATTTTCTGACGTTAGAGGCGAAAGCCGAGCGCAGCGTCGCCACAATCTTTATGGCTGAGTCTCCCGTGCCGAAGTCTGCGATTTCGCATCGCGAATGGTAGATCGGCTTGGTCCAGAGCCGGTTCCAGCCGCAGGCGATCGTTTCCACCCATTCCGTTTCATCCCGCAGCGTGACGCAGGGGACCCGGTGGAAATACGCTTCCTTCTGCAGCCCGCCGGAGTCCGTCAGCACCAAACTCGCATGATGGACCAGCTTGCACATGGCCAGATAGCCAAGCGGCTCAACCAGGGCGGCGCCTGTCGTCTGCAGATCGAGTCCGGCCGCTGTGGCGGCGCGCGCCGTGCGGGGATGGACCGGGAAAATGACGGGCTGGCGGCGGGCCTCCTCCGCAATGAACGCGAGTACGGCGGCCAATCGTTCGGGATCGTCGGTGTTGGCGGCGCGGTGAACCGTGGCAACGGCATAGGTTTTCGGCGTGAGGGAAAGGCGCTGGAGAATGCCGGAGCGTTTCTCCGCCACGGCAGTCGCCAACATCGTGGCGTCGTACATCAGGTCACCGACGAGATGAACGTTCCGGAGGATTCCTTCGCGCGCGAGATTGTCCACTGCAGTCGGGGTGGCGCAGAACAGCAGGTAACTCAGGTGATCGACGACGAATCGGTTGGTTTCCTCGGGCATGCGCCGATTGAAGGCGCGCATGCCGGCTTCGATGTGAACGAGCGGAATGCCATGCTTTGCAGCCGCCAATGCGCCGGACAGCGTTGAATCGGTATCGCCGTATACAATGACCGCATCGGGTCTTTCGGCGAGGAGCACCGTTTCCAGCTTGGCCAGCATCTGCGCTGTCGTTGGGCCACGCTCTGTCCCTTCCAGCGCGAAATGATAATTGGGCTGCCTTATCCCCAATTCCTGGAAGAAGATAGCCGACATGTTTTCGTCGAAATGCTGCCCGGTATGGACCAACACTTCTTCCATCTCGGGCGCTTCCGCCAAGGCCCGGGAAAGCGCAAACGCCTTGATGAATTGTGGCCGCGCGCCGACGATGGTAACCAGTTTCCTGCGTGAGATCATGGCGGCCGTTGGCTCGTGTGCCTGCGAAGCACGTCGATAGCGCACGCGATGTGATAAAGCGAACTCGCCGGCGAGGGCTCTTCAACGAGGGTGCCATCCGCGCGCATCTTGTCGTACCAGAGTCCGGGAATGGAAGTGTGCAGATAGTGCGACAGGCCTTCGGCGGCCGCGAGCGCTGAGGCTTCCAGCGCCTTTCTTGGACCTTCTTCCGTCGCTTGCTGGCTGAGGACAAGCGTCGCCTTCAGCCGCTCCGCCTGCGGCCAGAGGCGCGCCTGCCGCGAATGGGGCGACATGTCGGTGAGCAGCACGTCGATGGCCACGCCGCGCACCGGATCGATCCCATGGCGCTCGCCGATTTGGAACAGCCCTTCGGCAGCTAAGCGCGCTGCCGAATCAGCGCGCATGACCGACCAGCAGGAGAGCAGCCACGCCCACTCGAACTGGTGTCCCGGCTCAATCATGCTGCCCGGAAGGCCCGCCATCGGCGCGCCGGATTCATCAAAGAACTCGCGCAGCATGCCGCTCTCCGGATCGACGAACTTCTCGAGACAGAGCGCAACAAGCGACGCAGCGAGCGCTTGCCACTCGGAACCGCCACCGGCTTCGCACCAGGCGAGCGCTGCCTCCAGCAAATGCATGTGGGGATTGGACTGAAAGGTCGAACCACGCGATTCGAGTTCGAGAAACCCGCCGCCCGGCCGTGCATAGGTTTGTTCGAGCATGCTCCGTAAGTGGCAGGCCTGTTCGGCGCAGCGCTGCGGTTCGACACCCGCTTGCGCAGCGCTCGCCAAGGCCAAAAGAACGAAGGCCTGGTCATACAGAAAAGCGCGCTCGTCCAGCGGCGCGCCAGAATCATCGCACAGTGTGCGATAGAGCCCGTCGGGGCGGCGATAGCTCCGGCTTAGCGTCTCCAACCCATGCTGGACGGCCGTGCGCCACGGACCGTTCCACCCCGCGAGCCCGGCATTCGCATACACATAAGTCTGCCGGGCCTGCACCCGCAACCGGCGCGGCGCGCAGACAGCACGGGCTTCGCGATCCAGGAGCTCGAAAAACCCGCCTCGCCGGTGATCGGCGCCTGCCGTCCACCACAGCGGCAACGCCGAATGGTCGAGCCAGCGGCCAAGCCGGCAGGAAGCCGTCTCCAAATCCGCGTAATCGCGACGGAGCGCTGCCGCGCCAGTGCGGCGCAGCGCTTCCGGGCGGGCGCGGGCGCGAAGCGCATCCACTGCCTGCTTCACCGACGGTGTCGACTCCAGATCGCAGACCACAATCCCATCCGGCTCGGCGATCACAGCGACATCCGTAAGCCCCACCACGGCAACCGGCATTTGTCTGCTTCGGACAAAGCATCGCTTGGAATCCACGGCGATAGCGCTTCCGGTTAGCACATTGCCATGCGCGTCCTTCGGATGCGCGGTATAGATCGCTTTCCATGCGCCCAAATCCGACCAGGGGAAGGTAGCGCGAACAACAGTGGCCTTGGCCGTGCGCTCCATCACGGCGTAATCGAGCGATTTCTTCGGGGACTGTCCCCAGGCGAAGGGATCGAGCCGGACAACATCTCCGTCGTACCGCGCGGCAGCCACGGCACGCTCGACCGTATCGGCAATGGCGGGCTCGAAGCTGCGCATCTCCGCCAGCATCGTGGAGGGGCGGAACGCAAACATTCCGCTGTTCCATAGAAATCCCCGCTCCAGATACTCCGCCGCTTTTTCGCGTGATGGTTTCTCCACGAAACGGCGAACGGCTGCCACACCATCGCACCCGGCGAGAGGCTCGCCGGGATGGATGTAGCCGTAGGATGTCTCAGCGGCATCGGGCGCGATGCCAAAGGTCACGATAAATCCTTCTTCCGCGGCGCGGGCCGCGCGCTCCGCGGCCGCCCGAAACCGTGACATGTCCGGAATGTGATGGTCCGCAGGCTGCACGATTGCCGGTCCATCTTCTCCCTGGTTCAGAAGATAGGCCGCGGCAGCCACAACGGCGGGCGCCGAGTCGCGTCCCTCGGGCTCAAGGATGATCACCGCGTCGACCCCGACAGCCTTCAGCTGTTCCCGCACCAGCTCTTCATGTGCCTCGCCGGTTACCACCACCGGCCGCCCCACGCCTTCTACCCCGTGGAGACGGAGCACGGCCTGCTGGAAACAGGACAGCTCCCCCAGCAGCGGGGCGAATTGCTTGGGCAAGTCACGCCGGGAAACCGGCCACAGGCGTGCTCCTTCTCCGCCACACAAGACAATTGGAGAAATCATGCTGGACGCAGACAGCCGGATGCCCGCTTTCCCTTAGCATCATCCGCACAAAGAAAAAAACCATACAGCCGGGTTATCCCCGCCATCGCGGTTAAGGCCAAAACCCCGGTACTGGAGCTTCGGGCGTTCAGGCGCGCAGAATCGGCAAGCGGGCCGCGGGACCATTCGGGAAGATCCTTGCGATGGCTTCCCGGGACAGCCGGAAGTGATCCGCGAGCACCGAACCCGCGACCGTGCGGAAGTCCGTCGTCACGGCCAAATCCCGATCCTCGTGCAGATGCGGTTCAGCCAGGCCCGGCCATTGGCCATAGACCTTGCCTCCGGCCACGGGGCCGCCCATCACCAGCATCATATTGCCGTGCCCATGATCGGTCCCCGCATTGCCATTTTCGCGCGCGGTCCGACCGAATTCCGACATCAGTACAATGACGGTGTTGGCATATGCATCCTCGCCGAGATTTTTCGGGAAGAGCGCCAGACCCTGCCCAAGCTGGCGCAGATGATTGGCCAGAACGCCTTGCGTGCTGCCACCCTCGCGCACATGTGTGTCCCAGCCGCTAAGAGCGAAGAAGCCAACCTGAATCGTTGGATCTTTGCGAACGACTTTGCAGAAATGTTCGACATCCAACGGGAAGCCGGCGGGCGAGGGCGCGCCACCGCCAGCCTCGCTCATGTCCTGCTCGAGGTCAGACATGAGCCGGGCGTGCGCGCTCTGGCCCTGACGATACGCGATGCTGAGAGTGTCCTCTCCGGAATACATGCTGTCGAAAGCAGAATGAACAAGCGGTTTCGTCATAACCGCGGAGTTTCGCAAGCCTGCCCCACCGCCAGCGCTCGGCATGCTCGCCACCGGCATCGGTCCGTGGAGAATCCGCGGCATGGTGGCACCGAAGTTGACAGCTTCGGTCGCAGTACGCGTGCCGGGCAGCGCGGCGAGCGTCCGGTTCAGCCAGCCGTCGGTCGTGAGATTCACGCCCGGTGTACCGCTCTCCATGTAGGCCTGCGCCTGAAAATGCGAACGCGTGTCATCCGGCGATCCGCAGGCATGCACGAAGGCAAGGCTTCGCTCCTTCCAGAACGGCAGCAGCGGCGCGAGCTGCGGGTGAAGCCCGAATTGCGCATCCAGCTCGAGCGCGCCGTCCTTTTGGCCGGGCGGCGGAATGGCGATGGTGGGCCGGATCGCGTAATAGGATTTGTCGGTGTACGGAACGACGACGTTCAGACCATCCACCGCCCCGCGCAGAAAGATCACCACCAGCCGTTGGGAGGCACCATTGGGATTGCGCGCGGCCCACGCTGACGTGCCGATGGGCAGGAAGGACAATCCACCAAGGAGGCTAGCCGATCTCAGGAAATCCCGTCTTCTCATCGCGATACCTCCACAGCGCTAGGCGCGCATGAACTCAGGGCTTCCCAGGATCAGGCCGGCGCGCTCATTCCTGGGCGCTTTTGCCAGTGCCGCACGCGTTTTGCCGGTGAGATCGATTGCCGCGGTTGCGAGCAGACGATCGCTGTCCAGCGGAATTGTGCCGTCGTCCGGCTGCAGCTGGACATTCTTGTTCATACTCCCGTACCCGATATCAGCGAGGTGGGCGCGCATGTAAGCGCCGGTGCCGAATTTCACAGCAAAGGAAAGGCGCCGCACCATCGCATCTGGATCGAGCCATGCCGCCTCCGTGCAGGCGTAACCGTCCGGCGTCACGCAACCGTAAAGCGGCTGTCCCAATGCCTTCAATTCTTCGGCGAGTGGTGCCGCGTTTCTCGGATCAAGGCCCGATACGCGCGCAACCGAAACCACATATTGATACGGCGTCTTGAACTTGCGGCCGAAATTTGCCGGATCGCGAAATGCCCTGCTTTCCAGCATGGCGCGGGTCACGGCCCGCAAGTCTCCGTCGGTTCGTTCGAAGACACTCGCCATCTCGGAAACGAGATCGGACGGCGGCTTGTCCATCACGAAATACTGCGCGAGTTGGAAGCTGATATGCCGCGCCGTCGACGGATGACGCGCCAGCATCAGGAGAGCGGCTTCACCGTCTTTCAGGTCACGATTGGCGAACTGCCGGCCGAGCAGCGTTTGGGGCGCGTGGTCATGCCAACGCGGGCGAAACGCAAACCCGCCACGCACGACGCGTGAATCGTCTGCCGCTTCGGCATCGCTCATCCCGGCCGCGCTTCCCTGGGCGTCCACGGTCCAGCCCGTCAGAATATGGGCGAGCGACGTCACATCGCTCTGGGTGTAGCCTCCATCGACGCCAAGCGTGTGAAGCTCCATCACTTCCCGAGCGTAGTTTTCGTTGATTCCATTTGCCTTGTGGCGCGCACTCACGCCCGGGGCGACATTCCTCCAATTGTCCAGGTAGACCAACATCGCCGGATGTTTGGCAGTGGCCAGCAGCATGTCGCTGAATTTGCCCAGCGTGTTCGGGCGGATCGCATCCTCTTCGTAGGCGCCCATCCATACGCGATCGAGCTGCTTATGCTGATAAATATTGAAATGATTGAACCAGAAATCGACCAGCGCTTCCTGCAGGCGATGCGGACTCGCAATTGCGCGAGCCAAGCGCGCCATTCTCACCTGTGGCCCCACCTCCGCCGTGAGCACCTTCATTGCCCTGATTTCATCCTTGGGTCGCTTTTGTCCGGATGGCATTCGGACCTGGGCGCGAAACCAGTAGTCACGATAGAGTTCGAAGGTGTTCTTTCCGAACACCGGCAGACTGTGCAGTTGCGCTGTTAGCGAGGGTGGCAACTGGCCCGTTTTGGAATTCAACTGCGCGTCGAGGTAGCCGTCGAAGCCAAGCTGCCGGATACGATCGATTTCACCCGGCGCGGGTCCGAAACCCAGTCGATTGGCAAGATGGAGAGCGGTTGCACTATCCAGCATCCCGGAACACCCAAACCGCCCGGGAGCAGCCCAGGCCACGCACGCGCCTCCGAGCCGCAGCTTACAGCAAAGATGGCCGCCCGCAACGGCAGCCGGCATGAAAGCCTTGTAAGCCGCGAGTGCTTCGGATCCCGGAATCACAGCCCTACGGACGATCAAACTCAAGTCCGGATTGCCTGTCGCGTTCGTTAGAAAATTGGGCTCGAAATCTGAAAACTAGACGGCGGGGACCAGTGTTTGAGGGCATTTCCGCCAAAATAGGTTGATGTGTCGTGTTTGCCGAAAGCTGGAAAAGAAGCCATCCGTTCCCCAGCGGAATCGCAAAAAGGCGAAAGAAATCAGCCGGAAAAACGAGCATGAAAATAAATCCGTTCCACACCGGCAAACCGGCCTTACACTTCCGCGCATGGACAAGCTCGGTGCATCTACCACTTATCTTCAATGCGCGTTCAAAAACGCGTGCGAAATCAATGGTGCAAATAAATCCGTCTACCAGCGCGGATTCGGCCGTATACTTGCGCGCATGAGGAACTCGTTGCGTCCATTCGCAAGCACAAACCGGAGCAGGACTCGCGCGCCGCTGTTCTCGGCAGTGCGCGCAGGCGCGCGCGGATTCCTCGCTTCAAATGCTTCCGCCATCGGCGAACCGCAACATCTGGTGTGCTGGCGAGTGGAGAGGGAGGGGGGTGCCGCGATTTTTCCGGAACAAAACGAACAATTCTGTTGCGCTTCCCAATTCGTCACGGCCGGGCTCGTCCCCGCCACCCATGCTCAAGCTGTCAGGCCGAGATCATGGATGGCCGCCACAGGGCGGGCGAAGACGATGAGACGATTCGCAGGGGGGATTTCCGGAAGAGTCGGGGGCACCCCTCCGAATTTCCAGAGGTTCGAATGGGAACTCTAGCGGCTCTTGCGCAGCAGCGGGCGGCGGATGACCGGCACATCGGCAATGCTCGGCCGCTTAATCCGGGCCGGAGCCGCCGCCTTCAGCCGCCGATCGATGACGCGCCGCGCCACGACGAAGCCCAGGCATGCCGCGGTCAAGCCGACCAGAATGTAGAGGCTGGAAGTCGGTACCAGCGCTGCCGCTGCCGAGGTCACCAGTATGGCGACGGTGTACACATAGAAGGCCCGCCGGGTGCCGAACACATCCGCCAGAATGTGGTGGAAATGGTCCTTCCCGCCGCGGAAAGGCGAGCGGCGCCTCAACAATCGCGCGGCGATCACCCGGAGACAATCGAGCACCGGGAGACAAAACCAGACAAGCAGCGTTTCGGCCTGGAGCCGCCCATTGCGCAGCGATGCGATCGCAAGCAGCGCAACAACGAAGCCGAGCCCGAAAGTCCCGCAGTCACCCAGAAATACGCTGCCCCGCAGGTTGAAAACCAGGAGCGCCAATGCCGGCCCGGTCAGCGCCAGCGCGACCTCGCGCACCGCGCCGTCTGCGAAAACATCGAAGCCCAGACACCAAATGAGAAGTGCGGCCGGAACCAACCCATCGATCCCATCGGCCATGTTGACCGACGATGCGAATCCGACCGTGGCGAGCGTCGCGCCCGCCATGAAGAGCGGCGCAGAGATGGCGACCGGGCCGAAGGTCACCCATGGAATCGCTGGTGCGGCGAGTTGCGGATACAACGCGAATGCAATCAGGGTGAAGACAGCAAGCACAAGCATCCGCCCAATCGCCGAGAGGTGCGACTGGTCATCCATGATTCCCACGACGCCGACGCCTGTGCCGCACAGCAACAGCGCGAGATAGAGCGGCTGATGCGGTCCCAAGCTCAGCTGCGCGAGCAGCCAGGCGATCAGGGGCAACAGAATGGCGAAGCCGCCTGTTTGCGGCGTTGGGTTTGCGTGCGCCTTCCGGCCGCCACGGGGATAATCGAAGACCTGCAGCCAATTCGCGATCGGCCGCGCCAGCAGGCACAAGACAGCCGTCGCAGCCGTGGTCGACAGCAGGAGATAAATCGTCAAGCCCGGCATGGGGGCCGCGGACGGGAGTGTTTCGGGCACCGCCCGGAGAGGCGCCCACAAGCCGGCTCGCCTGTCGGACGCAGGCGGGAAGCGCCGGCGCGCACCTTATGCCTTGACGACGATGCTGCCGCGTGGAGACACGCGCTGCATCGCGTTGCGCGTATCCACAATCAGGTCGAGCGACTTCATCAGACCATCGTATTCGACATCGTCGTGGTCTGTAACAATGAGCGCCGCGTCGTAATCCTCCCCGAAGCTGTCGGGCTTCCACGCCACCGAGCAGCGGCCCGCCAAATGCGGAAACTCCCGTGTTTCCGGAATAACGGGAACCCACGGATCGTAATAGTCTACCGCCGCGCCCTTGCTTTCCAGCTGCTTGAAAATGGTGAGCGCGGGGCTTTCCCGAAGGTCATCCACATTGCGCTTGTAGGCGAGGCCCACCAACAAGATGCGGCTGCCATTGAGACTCATCTGCTTTCGGCCGGACAAGGCGGTGGCGAGCGCCGCCACGACCTGCAACGGCTCGGCTGTGTTGATCTCGCCCGCAAGCTCGATGAAGCGCGCCGGAACTTCGTGCTCCCTTGCCTTCCACGACAAGTAGAAGGGATCGATCGGCACGCAGTGACCGCCAAGCCCTGGCCCTGGGTAGAACGGCATGTAGCCGAACGGCTTGGTTGCGGCCGCCTCGATAACGTCCCAGATGTCAATTCCCATATGCGCGAAAATGTGCTTGAGCTCGTTCACCAGCGCAATGTTGACGCAGCGGAAGATGTTCTCGCTCAGCTTGACGGCCTCGGCGGTCGCCATGTTCGCGACCGGAACGACACGTTTAACGAGACGTCCGTAGAATGCTTCCGCCAGCAAACGACTGTGCGGATCATCAGCACCGACAACTTTGGGGATTTCGGAAGTCGGTATCTTCGATCCAGGATCCTCCCGCTCCGGCGAATACGCCAGGAAAACCTCATGACCGACCTTCAATCCGGTCGCCTCTATGGCCGGCTTCACCACCTCCATCGTGCATCCCGGGTACGTGGTCGATTCCAGACAGACGAGATGATCCATCCGCAGCGCGGCGCCGACCGCATCGGCGGTCCTACGGACATGGCTCAGATCCGGCTCGCGATATTTGTTCAGGGGAGTGGGCACGCAAATAATGACCACATCAACGTCGGCGATTTCGTTGTGATTGCTGCTGGCGCGAAAACGGCGATCCGCGAGCATGGCCGCGATCTTGATATCGGGGATGGTTCGAATGGTTGAGCGGCCGGCGTTCAGCGCCGCAACCCGATCCGGATCGATATCAAAGCCGACGACCCGAAAGCCCTTCTGGTGCGCCGTAATGGCGAGCGGCTGGCCGACATAACCCATGCCGACGACGCCAACCGTCGCGTTCCCCAATTGTAGTCGGGCAGCGAGGCTGGCGACGTGGGACGACGTGTCATCCAGGGGCGAGCTCGTTTTGACCGCCTCGCCCTGCGCTCCGAACTTCATCCCACCATCCCTACTGTGCGGGTGCACGCGCCCGACTGCGGCTGCCCCCAACCCGTCAAGCCCGCGGACCTTAGAAGGTTTTTCCGTCCCTTGCCAACAGCGGGAACCGCGTCACTTTTCACCATCCAAAACAAGGCCTTCGGCCTCCAGACGGTACCGTTCGCCGGTTCGAGGACACACCAGCCCCGAGCCCAGCCGTTCCCCGCTTCGGGCGACCCAGCCCACCCGACGGGCAGGATTTCCCACAACCAGGGCGTGATCTGGAACATTGCTGGTTACGACCGCGCCAGCCCCAATCATCGCGTACTGTCCGATGGTGTGACCGCAAACGACGGTGGCGTTCGCGCCAATGCTGGCTCCACGCCGCACCAGCGTCGGCAGGAATTCGTTTTTGCGGCTCACATGCGCCCGGGGCAGCAGCACATTGGTGAAAACCATACTCGGGCCACAGAAGACATCGTCCTCTATGGTGACGGCCTCATAAATTGACACGTTGTTCTGGACCTTGCAGCCGTTTCCCACCCGAACATTGGGGCCGATCATCACGTTCTGGCCGATGATGCACCCTGTCCCGATGCGGCTGCCCGCTAAGATATGTGAAAAGTGCCAGATCTTGGTCCCGGCCCCAATCTGCACGCCGTCGTCAACGATCGCCGTTGGATGCAGGAAGTGGGGACTCTCGGCCATGGCTTATTCAATACCTTAGGATTGAGCATCTGTCAGTTGGCAGCGGTCAAGCCAACACACAGCCCTCTCACCCGTCGGCTCCTCAGTTAGGCACAGGGGAGCCAGCATGCTCTATCCGCACCGCGATCCCGTCCTCAATATGCCGATACAGGTCGAGTAGCCGCTTGCGATAGATCGCGGACCAACTGTCCTCCTGGACGAAGCGCCGGCAGCCGTCGCGCGCGGCCGCGATCATGTCGTCGGTCAACGATGCGACCAGTCCGGCAATTGCTGCGGGCGTAAGCTCGCCTGGAAGTTCCCATCCGCAGCGATAGCTTTCGACGATCCGACGCATTTCCGGAAAGGGCTGCACGATCAACGGCACGCCGGCCGCGGGATATTCCCACAATTTGTTCGGTGTGGCGATCCAGTGATTCAGCATCTTATCTTCGTATGGAATGATTCCGACAGTCGCCCCTTGAGTCCACGATAACAGCTCAGCCGCTGGCGCGGCTGGAATGAAACGAACTTTCGCGGATCGCTCCGCCGCTTCGGCAAGCGATGCAATCCGTTTCAGCTCGTCAAATAATGGCCCCCAACCCATCATCACGAGTGACCAGCCATCGGGAAGTAGCGGTCCAGAACGCACCAGTATCGGCAAACCGCGGTGTTTCGTATAACCCCCTTGATAGAGGAGGATTTTTTCCGCCAGCGGGAGTTGTGCCGCCCGGTGCAGCCGTCCGTCATAAACACTGTTTGCTTTCTGCGCGGTGTCGGTTGCATTGCGAATGACGACAGCGGGAGGTGCGGTGGGATACGCATGCCGGTAATAGGACGCCGCACTGTCATTGACGGCGATAAAGCCGTCAATGCGAGACAGGTATTTGCGATGGACCCGCGCGAAATAATCCGTCGCCCCGAAGCGGCGGGCAGCGACCGCCTCGTAAATCTCGTGAGCATCGTAAACGAGCGGAATACCAAGCGCCTTCTTAACGAGCCATCCCGTCGGCAGGGCTATGCAATCGTGGCAATGCACAAGCTCGGGCTTCAAGCGAATGGCGGCCGCCGCGAGTTCCTCCGAACGGTAGCGATATTGCGAGAACTTGCCGGTTTTAGCGCCGAGCCAGCTTAGCGGCTCGACAGCAAACTCCAGCAACCAATCGGGCACCCACTTTGGAATACGGGAGCGTATGGCCCGGAAACGTTCTGCGGGCTCGCCCGGACTCGAAATGACGCGGCGGCGGACAAGCTCTCGTTCCCGGGCACGAACTTTGATGTGTTCGCTTAGGTACCGCCAGACCGCGTACATGCCCGCCGATATGGCGATCCCAATCAGCGCAAGTGCCACCGCCGTGCTGACGCCGGTTTGGGCGACTTCCGCCCGGAGGTGCGGAAGCCCGGCTCGCGTTGAAAGAGGCCAAATTCCGAGCCTCACAAGCCGGTACAGACCATAGGAAAAGGCTACGAAGGTGAGCAAGAACAGTGGCGCGCGTATTATTGCTGATTTCATCAGTCGGCGGCGCGCGTTTGGATACCAATCCACGCGAACGACGGTGACGCCATCATTCAGGATCTCCAGCGGATCTGACGCGCCGGATTCCGGAATGCCGATCACTGTTACGCTGTGACCGGCCGACTGCAAAACGTGCGCTTCCCGCATGACGCGGCCGTCGCGGGTTCCGCTGTTGTGGGCGATCATACAGACGTTCATGGGCTGAGCGACGTTCGCTGCGAGGGCAAGCTTCACCGAGCGCCCATGTTAGGCAAGCGAGGTGACGGACGTTTTGCAGCCCTAATTGAGCGAGAGGTTAACCGAGCTGGCGCCCGCGGCAGGTCGCG
>JADMIO011367275.1_pt1 | contig 13904 bp, 12 predicted proteins | sample 8958161 | NCBI WGS metagenome assembly JADMIO01 (sample SAMN16585339, study PRJNA669376) | soil metagenome | isolation source: Crop rotation soil | place: USA: Cullars Rotation, Alabama | collected 2011 | reverse complement strand
GGCCGCGACTTCAAGTCACGTGAATTCCAAGCTTCGGATCCCACTGTGCTGGAATGCCAGGCTTTGATCGCGGAGGAGGTGATCGGCGATTTCCGCGCGCCCGACGTGATCCGCTTCGGCCTTACCCCGCTCTATCTGGGCTTCGAGGAGATCTGGACAGGCGTCGACCGGCTGGCCGATATCATGGCAACGGGGCGCTGGAAGGATCCTCGCTTCGCCATACGGAGCAAAGTTACATGATTCCGCTGTTTGCGGCGCTCTTGGTTGCGGCGCAGGCACCCGCCGAGCCCTGCCTCGACCGCATCCTCGATTATGCCGGCTGGCGCGAGGCCCCGGACCAGAATTGGGATTATCGCTGGCCGGCGACGGGACAGGCCCGGCTGACCATGATCGGCGCGGAGCATCTGCGCGACCCCGCTCACCCCCAGTTCCCGCGGATCGCCGCCGCCTTCACCGCCGCCGCGCCGACCCTGGTCTTCTTCGAAGGGCCCGATCGCGGGGTGGCGGAGAGCGGCGAGGAGACGATCCGGTCGCGCGGCGAATCCGGCTATGTCCGCTTCCTCGCGGCGCAGGGGCAGATTCCCACCCGCTCGCTTGAGCCCTCGCCGGGCGAACAGTTCGCCATGCTGCTCGCCAGTCATCCCGCGGATCAGGTCGGCCTCTTCTTCGTGCTGCGGGAGACGGCGCGCCTCCGCGACCGCGAGGGAAAGGCCGGGGCGGCGCTCGACGAAGCGGTCGCGACCCTGCTGCAGCGGGCTGGCGCGATGATGGGCAGCGGGAGCGGCGCCTTCCCGATCGCGGACCTCGCCGCGCTCCGGCAGGCGGCCGGGCGTTACTGGCCCGGCCGCGACTGGCGCACCTTCCCGGCGGACTGGTTCTCTCCCCTGGCCGACGACGCCGTGACCGGCGGGCGCTTCCTGGGCGCGATCAACCGGGCGGACAGCGCCAACCGCAACCGCTACATGGTCGGCCGGATCGTCGCGGCGGTGCGCGCCGATGAGCGGGTGCTGGTGGTGGTCGGGCGCAACCACGTCCCGCTCCAGGCCCCCGCCTTCGCCTGCGCGTTCCAACCCGCGCGGTGATCCGTATCCGGGGCGTTTGCCCTTCGGCGCCCGCTTCACTATAGAGCCGCTTCCCTTCCTCCAGAAGCCGAGGCCCGCTCCCCTGATGTCCCGCCGCCGCATGATCTACGAGGGCAAGGCCAAGATCCTCTACGAGGGTCCGGAGCCCGGCACGCTCATCCAGTATTTCAAGGACGATGCGACTGCGTTCAACGCGCAGAAAAAGGGCACGATCAGCGGCAAGGGCGTGCTGAACAACCGTATCTCCGAGCATATCTTCACGCTGCTCGGCACAATCGGCATCCCCACCCACTTCATCCGCCGTCTGAACATGCGCGAGCAGCTGATCCGCCAGGTGGAGATCGTTCCGATCGAGGTCGTGGTCCGCAATGTCGCCGCCGGCACGCTGTCGACGCGGCTCGGCATCGAGGAGGGCACGCAACTGCCCCGCACGATCATCGAATATTTCTACAAGGACGATGCGCTGGGCGATCCGATGATCGCGGACGAGCATATCGCCGCCTTCGGTTGGGCGACGCAGGAAGAGATGAACGACATCGCCGACATGGCGATCCGCGTGAACGATTTCCTCTGCGGCCTCTTCGCCGGCATCGGCATCCGGCTGGTCGACTTCAAGCTGGAATTCGGGCGGATCTGGGAAAATGACTATGCCCGGATCATCCTCGCCGACGAGATCAGCCCGGACGGCTGCCGCCTGTGGGACATGACCAGCAACGAGAAGCTCGACAAGGACCGCTTCCGCCGCGACCTTGGCGGCGAGGCGGAGGCCTATCAGGAAGTCGCCCGACGCCTGGGCCTGCTGCCCGAGGGCGAGGCCAATCCGGTGCTGGACCTGGAAGAGCACCGGCAGAAACGCGGGAAGTAAGGCTCGGGCCCGCCGGTCGAGGTGACTCGTCATTCCAGCGAAGCTGGAATCCCTCTGCTCTCCCACACGACCGCAAAGAAAGATGAAGTGAGATTCCAGCTTTCTCTGGAATGACGACGGGTTTGTCGTTTAGCCTTTGATATATCGCCCCTTCCCGGGGTGCGTCGGAGCCCTGGCCCTTGCCCCACAATCATTCCCACGGCGGCCACGACCATCATGGGCACGGCCATGGTCACCACCACCACCCGTCCGATTTCGGCCGTGCCTTCCTGATCGGGATCATCCTCAATCTCGGCTTCGTCGCCGTGGAGGCGACCTATGGCTGGCTGGCCAATTCCATGGCCCTGCTCGCCGATGCGGGCCACAATCTGGCGGACGTGCTCGGGCTCGCCACCGCCTGGGTGGCGGCGGTGCTGGCGAAGCGGCCGGCGTCGCGGAGGTTCAGCTACGGCTTTCGGGGTGCCTCGATCCTTGCCGCGCTCGCCAATGCGGTGCTGCTGCTGATCGCGGTCTGCTTCATCGTCTACCATGCCGCCTGGCGGCTGATCGTGCCCGACCTCGTCCAGGGCGAAACGGTCATTTTCGTGGCGGCGATCGGCATCGCGGTGAACATCGCCACGGCGCTCATGTTCGTGCGCGGGCGCAAGAGCGACATCAACGTGCGCGGCGCCTATCTGCACATGGTCGCAGACGCGCTGGTTTCCGCGGGTGTGGTGGTGGCCGGGATCGGCATCCAGTTCACCGGCTGGCTGTGGATCGATCCGGTCGCCAGCCTGATCGTCGCCGGGATGATCTTCCTCGCCACCGCCGACCTGTTCCGCGAATCGCTGACCATGGCGATGGCCGGCGTGCCGCGCAGCATCGATCCGGACAAGGTGGAAGAGCATCTGCTCGACCTGGAGGGTGTGACCCGCGTCCACGATCTCCACATCTGGTCGATGAGCACGACCGAATATGCGCTGACCGCCCACCTCGTCATGCCGGGCGGCTTTCCGGGCGACGATTTCCTGGGCCGCTGCGCGCATGGCGTCGCGCATGATTTCGGCATCACCCATTCGACCTTCCAGATCGAGGTGGGCACCGGCGACTGCACCCTCGGCGACGGACACGTGCACTGATCCAGGCCGGACATGAAAAAGGCCCCGCCGTTGCCGGCGGGGCCTTAGGGCCATTCAGGCCTCTCCCTAGACGATAAACCTAGCGCGAGCCGCTGGTCGGGCCGCCGACCGCGGCGGGCCGCTGCAGCGCGGCGATGGTCGCGGCGGGCTGCTGCATGAAGGGGATCGGGTTCACGGCGCGGCCGTCGATGCGCACTTCGTAATGAAGGTGGCTGCCGGTCGAGCGGCCGGTCGAGCCCATCAGGCCGATCAGCTGGCCGCGATGGACGCGCTGGCCGGCCTCGACGAGGCGCCGGGACATGTGGCCGTAGCGGGTCTGGATGCCCTGGCCGTGGTTGAGCTCGACGAGATTGCCGTAGCCGCCATTATTCCATTCGGAGCGGCCGACGACGCCATCGGCGGTCGCGTAGATGGGGGTGCCGATCGGGCCGGCGAGATCGATGCCGGCATGCATCGCGGCGCTGCCGCGGAACGGATCGGAACGGACGCCATAGCCCGAGGTGAAGTTCGCCGAGGTGACGATCGGACGGGCCGACGGGATCGAGGCCGCGCCGGTCTCGAGCTGGTCGAGCGCGCGCCAGGTGGTGAAGAGAGCGCGGAAGCGCGGATCGGCATCGTCGCCGGCATCGGCGGGCTCGAGCGGGCCGCCTTGGCCGGTCCAGGCCTGGAAGCGGGCCGGATCGAAGCCGCGGGCGCGGAGCTCGGCGGCGCGCTGATTGTAGCGCTGGCGGGTCATCGCCTGCAGGCGATCGGCCATTGCCGTCTGCATCTGGTCGACATGGTCGAAGCCGTCGACGAGAGCCGCGGCCTGCGGATTGGCGGGCTCGGCGACGGCCGGCGGCAGCTGCTGCGACAGCTGGGTCGCATTGGCCCGGCCGGAGAGGATGTTGTTCAGGAAGGCGGTGCGCTGCTCCAGCTGCGCGGCGCGGGCGTTGACCGCGACGCGCATCGCATCGACGTCCGACTGCATCTGCGTGACCCGCTGCTGCATGCTGGCGACGTCGCCGCTCATCGCGCGAACCGCGGTGAGGGTCGCGACGACCGACCAGATCAGCAGGAAGGCGGCCGCGCCGGCAATGGCCATCTGCAGCTTCGCGCCAATGGTGAAGCGGCGAAGGCTCTTGCCGTCGTGGAGGAAAATGTCGCGCGCTTTAAAGATTGTGCGGAACTTAGCGGACAGGCCTTTGTTGGCCGTCGGTACGAAAGTCGTCATCAGTTTCCCCGCTCGGTCCCCCTGGACCGGGTCGGTCGCGCCGGGCGACCGTATGAATTTGAGGGCCTACGTGCCCGGCTCGAATCTGTTGTGGTTACTGCCCACCCGAAATCTGGGGCGAACCTGTTAGGCCGCCGCCTCCGGGGCAACCCCTGTGTAGAAATCGCGGGACAAACCGGCTTGGTCACGGGCTGAGTCGTTGAACGGCGGCTTAACGTTCCCGCGGAAATGCAGCCGCACCAATCGTTGCCACTCCGAAACCATGGCGATTCTGCGGGATTCGCAGACCCTTTTGAACCAGGTCGTGCCGATGGCGACATGCCGGATTTCGTCATTGTAGATGCGCGTCAGGATCGCCGCAGAGCGGGCGTCTCCGGCGCGCTCGAAAGCGCCCACTGTGGCCGGCGTGACGTCCAGCCCGCGCGCCTCAAGCACCATCGGAACGACGGCCAGCCGGGCGGCCACATCATGCGACGTTTCGCCCGCCGCCTCCCACAATCCGTCATGCGCGGGAAGCGCGCCATAATGGGCGCCGAGCGTCGCGAGCCGCCGGTCGAGCAAGGCGAAATGCATCGCCTCGTCCGCACCCACCGACAGCCAGTCGCCGATGAAGTCCGGCGGGAAATCCGCGCCGAACCGGCCCGCAATGTCGAAGGCGAGATCGATCGCGCCGAATTCGATATGGGCCAGCGCGTGGAGCAAGGCGATGCGGCTCCGTTCGGAGCCCGCCTTGCCGCGCTTCGGCATGCGGTTGGGCGGCAGCAATTCCGGCGCATCCGGGCGCGCCGGCCGGTCCGGCATCGGCACGTCGAATTCGTGGGTGAGAGCGCCCCGGCGCCAGGCACGCGCCACCTCCCGCGCCGCCTTCACCTTGGCGCGCGGCGCGGCGGAAAGGAGCACGCCGCGGCATGCTTCGGCAATGCTGGTCATGACTTCGTCTATTCTTCGACGGCCGGCGTCGCGGCGGGTGCGGGCGCGGGCGATTCGGCCACGACCGCAACGGGCTCGGAGGCGGGCGCCACAGCCGCTTCGGCCCGGTCCCGCTCTTCGCGATTGACCGGATAATGCATGTAGCGCTCGACGCTGAGCCCGCGATTGGGCAGCGCCCCCGGCGTCCAGGGGCGCAGCTCCGTCGCCGGCGTGGCGTCGCGCCAGACCGGAAGCGCAGGGTCCCGCCCGGCGGGCTCGTCATAAGCGAGCCGCATCGCCTGACGTGCGTGCGTCGTGTCGCAATCCGGTCCGCAATCGATCAGCGCCGAACGCGCGCCCATCGACCAGGTGTAGGACTGGCCATAGGGATCGTAAGCCGCCGGCTCGGGGGGCGGCGTGACCGCCTGCGGCCGCTCGAGCGGGCCCTGGAAATGGATCGGGTTGATTTCCGAAATCGCGGAATGGCCCATCTTCACGCCGATAATGACGGCGATGACGAGACTTAGGGAGAGCAGAGCGAGCGTGCTCGGACGCGTGCGGAGCACGGCCGGAAAGCGCCGGTCCCGCCGGCCCGTTCCAGCCTGCTCCACCGCGCGGGTCACGGCAGGTCCCGCGCCGCCGCAAGGACCTCTTCGGCATGGCCGGCCACCTTCACCTTGGGCCAGACCTTCGAGACGGTGCCGTCCCGGTCGATCAGGAAGGTCGCCCGCTCGATCCCCATATATTTGCGGCCGTAGAGACTCTTCTCCAGCCACGTGCCGAAAGCCTCGCAGGCGCTGCCGTCCATGTCGGAGGCAAGCCCGACCTTCAGCTCATATTTCTCGGTGAACTTGTGGTGCTTCTTGGGATCGTCCTTCGAAACGCCCAGCACCCAGGTCCCCGCCTGCTCGAATTCGGTCGCGAAGGCGGTGAAATCCTGCGCCTCGCGGGTGCAGCCGGGCGTGTCGTCCTTCGGATAGAAATAGATAACGAGCTTGTTGCCCTTGAAGGCGGAGAGGCTCAGCGGCGCGCCGTCCATGCCGGTCAGCGTCACTTCGGGAACCTTGTCGCCCACATTCAGCATCAACGCGACTCCGCTATACTTCGCCAAAGATGGCTTATGCTTTGCCGCGCCGCCTCGTGCGCTTCAAGCAGTTCCTCCCAGCTCTCCGTCCCGCAGGCACGCGCCACGAGGGCGTGGCTGGCGACGGCCGGCTCGCCGCCGTCCGGCGCGACGAGGCGCAGGGTGATCAGCAAACGCGCGAGCAGGGCATGGGCTCCGGCGATTTCCGGCGGGATCAGCCCGGCCTCGATCAGGCCCGCCACCGCCGTGCCGACGCGGGTGGCGAGGCCTTCATGGCGGGTGAGCTGGAGCACGTGCACCGCGAATTCGAGATCGACGAGGCCGCCGGGAGTGAGCTTGATGTCGAACGGCCCCTTCGGCTTCTTGTGGCGGGCGATCTCGAGCCGCATCCGGTCCGCATCGTCGGCGACCTTCGCCGGATCGCGCGGCAGGCGCAGCACGCCGTCGATGATCGCGGCGAGCGCGGCCTTGTCCTCTTCTGTGCCGAAGACCGGGCGGGCGCGGGTGAGCGCCATATGTTCGAAGGTCCAGGCCTTTTCGCGCTGATATTGGGCGAAGGTGTCGAGCGAGATGGCGAGCAGCCCGTCCCCTCCGGATGGGCGCAGCCGCGTATCCACCTCGTAAAGCCGGCCCGACGCGGTCGGCACGCTCAGGGCGGCGGTGATGCGCGGCGCGAGGCGGTTGAAATAGTCGCTGGTCCTGAGCGGCTTCGGCCCGTCCGATTCCCCGTCATGGGTGCCGGAAAAAAGGTAGATGAGATCGAGGTCGGAGGCATGGGTCAGCACACCGCCGCCAAGCCGGCCAAGCCCCAGGATTACCAGCCGGCTGCCGGGCACGCGCCCGTGCGCCTTTTCGAATTCGCCCACGGCGGCGTCGGCAAGCACGCGGATCGCAGCTTCCGCCACCCGGGCATAGCCTTCCCCGACCGCGATCGGGTCGCTCGCCGCCAGCACGACCTGCGCGCCCAGGGCAAAGCGCATTTCGTTCACGCTGCGCCGGACGCGGTCCAGCACCATCTGATAATCCTCGTCGGCCCGATCGGAGCGGGAGAAAATCTCCGTCAGTTCCTCGACCGGACGGGCGGGCTCCAGCGCGCTGGCGTCGATCAGGCCGTCGAGCAGATCCGGCCGCCGGCCAAGCTGCTCGGCCAGCGCGGGTGCGTGGCTCAGGATCGCGGCGAGATGCTGGGTGAGGCCGGGCCGCGCCTCAAGCAGGCGGTAGAGATTGACCCCGCTCGGCAGGCCGAGGATCAGATCCTCGAAGCGGTTCATCGCGCCGATCGGATCGGGCGCGGTGCCGAACGCCTCGATCAGCACGGGCAGCATCGCCTCGAACGCCTCAAGCGCCGCGGCAGTGCGCAGCGAGCGGACCTTGCCCGAGCGCCAGCCCTCGATCCGCTGCCGCGCCTGCGCCGGATCCGGGAAGCCCGCCGCAGCGAGCGCGGCGTCCAGCGCCACCGGATCCTCGGAGAGCTTCGCCCCCTCCCCCGCGACGAGCGTGTCGTAAATGGCGGCGGTGCGGACGACATGGGGGCGGAGCAGATCGAGCAAGGCGGCGCCGTCGGCGAGGCCGTGTAATCGGGCGACATTGTCGAGCGCGGCGGGATCGGCGGGCAGGCTGTGGGTCTGGCGATCGTCGACCATCTGCAGGCGATGCTCGATCGTGCGCAGCAGGCGGTAGGATTCGGCAAGCGCTGCCGCCTCGCCCTCGCCGATCCGGCCCGCCGCGGCGAGCGCCGTCAGCGCCTCGACGGTGCTCGGCGAGCGCAGTTCCGCCTGGCGGCCGCCATGGATGAGCTGGTGGATCTGGACGAAGAATTCGATCTCGCGAATGCCGCCCCGCCCGCGCTTCAGGTCGAAGCCGGGGCCGAAAGCCTGACCCTGCGCATAATGGTCCCGGATCCGGCGGCTGATCGCCGTGATCTCCCCCACCGCGCCGAAATCGAGCGTGCGGCGCCACACGAACGGATGGATGGCGTCGAGGAAATAGCGGCCGAGCGCCGGATCGCCCGCCGCCGCCCGGGCGCGGATGAAGGCCGCCCGCTCCCAGGGCAAGGCCGCGCTCTCATAATAGGAAATGGCGGCGTCGACCGGCAGCGCGATCGGGGTCACCTCGGGCGACGGGCGCAGGCGCAGGTCGACGCGGAAGGCATAGCCGGCCTCGGTCCGCTTCTGCAGGATCTCGACCACGCGCTGGCCGATCCGCAGCGCCGCCTGCCCCGGCTCCTCGCGGGCGCGGCGCGGCAGCGTCTCGGGATCGTAGAGGAAGATCAGGTCGAGGTCGGAGGAATAATTGAGCTCGCGCCCGCCGAGCTTGCCAAGCGCGAGGATCGAGAAGCCCCTGGCCGGCTCGTCGGGCGTCCGTTCGGCGATGGCGGCCGCGAGTGCGCGGTCGAGCTGGCGGTCGGCGAGGTCGGACAAGGGCTGCACCACCGCCTCCAGCGGCAGCGCACCGGCAAGGTCGCCAATGCCGAGCGCGAGCGCGACGGCACTGCGTTCGCGGCGCACCGCGGTCATCGCGTCCGCCGCCTCGCCGGCCTTGTGTGCCTCGACAAGCGCGGCATCCACATTGCCGCTTTCCAGCGCGGCGGCGACACCCGGCGCGGTGTCGAGCAGGAAGCTCAGGAAGGGCGAATGATCGCGCGCGCGGCCGATCGCGGCGTTAAAATCCTGTTTACCAATTGGTTCTTCCATACAACAGGTCGCCGCCGTTCCATTCCTTTGCCGCAAGAATTGCAACTTGCAGGGCCAATGCACGTTAGTCGTGCTGTGAAGCAAATGGACAGGCCAATGAAGCCCCAGGGCGAAATTCAACCGCGACGGTATGTGAAGGTGGCTCCGCCCACCGTACATGCCGGTGTGGGCGACGCCTTGCGCCAGGCCTTCCGCATGGATGGCGAGATCCGCTCGCTCAAGCCGTTCGAGGATTTACTGCGGCAGCTGGACTAGGTCCGCGCCGCTTCCTTGGTGAATCCGGGATCGCGTCCCTCGATTGCGCTCGGGAGGAACGGGGCTGCAATTAGCGTACGTCATCCTCGTCTTCGTCCGCCCCGTCCTCAAGCCCGGGATCGCGATCGCGGCTGAGGTGATCCACCTCATCCATGATCGTCTTCAACGCGCTCTGGTTGTCGGGCGTGCTGTGCGAGCGGCGCGAAGGGAGCTTGCCGTCGTTGAGCAGGCTTTCGAGCGCGACCCGGCCGCGGGCAACGCGGCTCTTGATCGTGCCGACCGCGCAGCCGCAAATCTCCGCCGCTTCCTCATAAGCAAAGCCGCCGGCGCCGACGAGGATCAGGGCCTCGCGTTGCGGCTGGGGCAGATGGAGGAGCGCGCGCTGCATGTCGCCAAGCTCGATATGCTTGTCCTGGCTGGCCGGCGCGGCGAGCAGCTTGGACGCGGTCAGTTCGTCCCACTCGCCCTTGAAGCGCGCGCGGCGCATCTGGCTGAGGAACAGGTTCCGGAGGATGATGAAGGTCCAGGCACGCATGTTGGTGCCGGCCTGGAAGCGCTTGCGCGCCGCCCAGGCCTTGAGCAACGTCTCCTGGACGAGATCGTCGGCAAGGTCGCGACTGCCCGACAGCGAGCGCCCGAAAGCGCGCAGATGCGGGATCACCAGTGCGAGCTGATCCTTGAACTCGTTGTCGGGCAGGGGCTGCCATTCCACCCCCGGTGCCGCGACTTCCTTATGTGCCGGCATTTCGCCCGCCATCAAGCTGCCCCTAGAACAAGCGCGGTTCTCATGGCCCCGGACGGAGCCGCCGCTTCAATAAGAAGATGGGTTCACCGCCAGAGAAGTACAATCGCAATGAACGCCGCGATCACGAGGATCAGCCCGAAGGCCAGGATATAGCGGGTCATATGCGGCGTACTGCCGGCGCGGGCGTCGTTCGTGCTGATATGCTCGCGATGGTCGCTCATGTGAGGTCCTGACTTGGGTTCCATTCGTTACGGGGCAAACGCGCCCCGCAACGAATGGGTTCCGTCCCTTATCCGGGTCGCAGTCGGCCCGTCGCTAAACTATGTCAGGCAGGTACGGTCGCCGTGTCGAAGAACAGGGCCTGCGCGATGGCGGCCTTCACCGTCGAGCGCTGGAACGGCTTGGTGATCAGGAAGGTCGGCTCCGGCCGCTCCCCGGTCAGCAGCCGCTCCGGGAAGGCGGTGATGAAGATCACCGGCACCGAGAATTCGGCGAGGATGTCCTTCACCGCGTCGATGCCGGAGCTGTCGTCGGCAAGCTGGATGTCGGCGAGGACGAGGCCGGGGCGCTTCGCCAGCGCCTGGCTCACCGCCTCGTCGCGGGTGACGGCGACGCCGGTGACGTTGTGGCCGAGGTCACGGACGATCGTCTCGATGTCCATGGCGATGATCGGCTCGTCCTCTATGATGAGTACGTCGGCGCGGGTCTGACGCTCGATTTCGGCCAGCGCCTCGGTGACCAGATTTTCCACCTCGGCGCCGGAGGCCTGGATCAGATAGCCGGCATCCTCGGGCGTGAAGCCCTCCATCGCGGTCAGCAAAAGCGCCTGACGGGAGAGCGGCGTGATCCGCGACAGGCGGGCGCGGGCGATATCCTCGGGCGCGCCGGTGTCGGCATGGCCGGGCTCCTCATCGACATTGGCGGACGACCAGATGGCGTGGAAGGTGCGGTACAGGCCAAGCCGCGGATCGACGTCGCGCGGGAAATCGCCCGGCGAGGCGACGATCGCCTCCAGCGTGGCACGGACGAAATTGTCCCCGTGGCTCTGGCTGCCGTTGAGGGCGCGGGCATAACGGCGGAGGAAGGGAAGATGCGGCGCGAGATCCTGGCCTAGCGACATGCGGAAGAGACTCCTTAAAAACGTCAACGGCTTTTGGGTCGCCGCCGGTACGAATGCAACCACGACGGACGACGCTGCCCCAAAATGAAGGCTCTGCCCCGTCCTCGCTTGGGGGTGGAACAAACCACGGAGTTTTTTGTTTCCATGCCCGTGCGGTCTCATTTATCGGGGGCCGCCGTCTTTTTATGCCTGCGCGTATGTGGGGCGGCTGCGCTGAGAATCTGTGACGGGCCGGCAAGCGTGCCGCGCCGTGGGAGGGTGTACGAACTTTGTCTGATTCCGATGCGAAGCCTCCCGCCAAGACCAGTGACAGGCGCGCCCGTAAACGTTCGTCCGGCGGCGGCGACGTCGGCAATGCACTGCGCGCGGCCTATGACGATGCGCTGAAGGAAGAGATTCCGACCGATCTTCTCGACCTGCTCGGAAAGCTCGACTGATCGCGCGCGATGGCACGCGCCGATCCTGACCAGACGCCCGCCGGCTCCCGCTGGGACAGGCTCTCCACCGGCCTCAAGATGTGGATCATCCTCAGCCTCGGCCTGCTGCCGCTGGGGGTGATCGCAGTGATGGCCTCCGTCGACAATGCCCGCGCCGGGCGGGACAGCGCCCAGCAGGAGGCGCAGGCGCTGCTTGCCCAGCATGTCCAGCGCTACACGCTCGCGCTGTCGCGCAACGCCTTCACGATCCGCTCCGGCCGCGACGCCATCCTGGAATTCCCCGATGCGGGCGGCATCTGCCGGCGGACGCTGGAGCGGCTTGGCCGCGCCCCCAACGTATCCGGCCGCGTCGCCATATATGGGCGCGATTCCGCCGGCCTTTGTCTCAGCCCCGGTTTCACCCCGCCGCCTGTTCCCGCCGCGCAGGGCCAGACGGCGCGCGCCACGCTTATGCCGGATGGCAACCTCATCGAAATCTTCCTCTACGACCCCCGCGGGGCGATCGAGGGGATCACCGAATATGACCGGGCGACGCTCGCCCGGACGGTCGACAATCCCCGCCTGCCCGGCGAGTTTGCGCTTGAGCTGGTGCAGGGCGACCGGGTGATGCGGCTGCGCGCCATGTCAGCCGAGCGCGAACGCGGGCCTCAGATCGTGCAGGACAATGTGTTCGCCAACGGCCAATATTCCCTGCGCCTCCGCATGCCGGCGGCGGCTTTGGGGCTGAGCGAGATCTTCCTCGTGCTGATGCCCATATTGATGTGGCTGTGGGCCTCGTTCGTCGGCTGGATCATCGTGCAGAGGCTGTTGCTGCGACCGCTGCGGCGAATCGAGAAGGTCATCTCCGCCTACAAGCCCGGCGATCCGGGTATCGACCTGCCGGCGACGAACAGCCCGGCGCAGGAGATCGGCGCGCTCGGCGAGGCCTTCGGCCGCGTCACCCAGACCGTCGCGAAGCACGAGCAGGACCTGGAGGCCGCCGTCGTCCGCCAGACCCGGCTGGTCCGCGAAGTGCATCACCGGGTGAAGAACAACCTCCAGGTCGTCGCCTCGCTCCTGAATCTGCATTCGCGCGGCTCGCGCAACGAGGACGTCGCCGCCGCCTATGCCTCGATCCAGCGCCGGGTCGATGCGCTCGCCGTCGTCCACCGCAACCATTATGCGGAGCTCGAGGAAAATCGCGGCGTCGCACTGAAATCCCTGATCACCGAGCTGACCGCCAATCTGCGCGCCACCGCCCCGCCGGGCGCATCCGGTCTGCAGATCCGGCTCGAAATCGGCGCGCTTTACGTTACCCAGGACGTGGCCGTCTCCGTGGCCTTCCTGATCACCGAGGTGACCGAATTCGGCATGCTCTGCGGCACCGGCATCGTCTCGGTCACCCTGGAGCGCGACGGGCCCGGCTTCGCCCGGCTCGCCGTCGAGGTCGATTCGCTCGGCGAAACCCCCAATTGCGACGCGACATTCCGTGAGCGCTTCGAGCGTATCGTCACCGGTCTCGCCCGCCAGCTCCGTTCCGAGCTTGAGCGCGATCCGGATCGCGGCCTCTATGCGGTGCGCATCGCCGTCGTCGAGCAGACCGGCACGGCCACGACTTGACGGCCCCCGGATAAGCGCCATTCTCGCCCCGCCTTCCCGGGGGAGTTTCGTCCATGCGCCTTGCCCTTCTCGCCGCCACCGCATTCGGTCTTGCCAGCGCCGCTTTGGCCCAACCCCAGACGCCCCCCGACCGCTGGCACGCCAAGGCGCGGGAACTCTACCAGCGGGCGATTTCCATCCCCACCGTCCAGGGCCGCGGCCAGGTGCCGGCGCTCGCCCAATATCTGCAGGAGCAGTTTCGCGCCGGCGGGCTCGAGGGCGTCACCATCCATCCCTACACCGTCGAACGGCCTGACGATCACACCGCCGCCCTGATCCTGCGCTGGCCCGCCGCCCGGCCGTCGAACCGCAAGGCGATCCTGATCATGGCCCATATGGACGTGGTCGAGGCCCGCCGGGAGGACTGGTCCCAGGATCCGTTCGAGCTGACCGAGAACGGCGGCCATTTCTACGGACGCGGGACGCTGGACGACAAACAGGGCGTGGTCGCGGTCACCACCGCCCTGCTCCGCCTGCGCGCCGAGGGCTTCCGCCCGAACCGCGACATCATCGTCCTGTTCACCGGCGACGAGGAAACGGGCGGGCGCGGTGCCGAGCTTGCCGCCGGCGAGTGGATCGACACTACAACGCTCGATTTCGCGCTCAACGCCGATGCCGGCGGCGGCGCCTTCCTGGAGAACGGCACCCTGCTCGGCTATGGCATCCAGACCGCCGAGAAGACCTATCAAAGCTATATTTTCACATCGACCAATCCCGGCGGCCACAGCTCCCGCCCAGATCGGAA
>JADMIO011216426.1_pt1 | contig 13907 bp, 14 predicted proteins | sample 8958161 | NCBI WGS metagenome assembly JADMIO01 (sample SAMN16585339, study PRJNA669376) | soil metagenome | isolation source: Crop rotation soil | place: USA: Cullars Rotation, Alabama | collected 2011 | reverse complement strand
GGCCGCGACTTCAAGTCACGTGAATTCCAAGCTTCGGATCCCACTGTGCTGGAAGCAGCCTTCGATCGTGCCGAGCTTCCGCTAGGAGCCCGGCATGAGATCGATCGTGTCGGCGCCGACGCGCTTGCCGCGCAGGATGCGGAAGTCGGCGCCCCACTGCTCGACGACGGCGGTGTCGTCGCCCGCCGCGTTGTAGAGCCACCAGCGGCAGCGCTCGACGGTGCCGCTGATCGATTTCCCCGCGGCCGGCTTCGGCGCGAGCGTGCCGACGTCGCCGTCGAGCTTGCACGTCGCGGTGCCGCGCTTGTCGAGCGCGTAGCGCGTGTCGCCGAGCACGAGCGCCTCGGGCGGATAGCCCGCGATCTCGCTGCCCGAGTCCTCGGTGCACACGCGCACGGTCGACGCGCCGCTGCGCTCGAGCCCCACGACCAGCCAGCGCACGTCGGCGCCGTCGACCACGCGCGCGCCGGTCCAGCGATGGCCGTCCTCGTCGTAGCCGATCACGCCCTCGGTGAGGAAGTCACGACCGTCGAGCGTCACGACGTCGCCGGTGCGTAATTCGCGTAGCGTGCGCTCGAGCTGCGGCTCGCCCGACGGCAGCTGCAGCGGCGCGCCGCCCGACAAGCGCTTGCGACCGTTCGCCGCGACGGCGACACCGGCGCCGGCGGCGCCTGCGATCGTAACGATCAGCGCGATGATGATCCAGACGAGCACTGCGCTGCACTATACGGCGGCTCGACCAATTGCGTCATTGCGTCGTGCCGCGCTGTAGCTTGACACCCCCGCACGGGCTCAGTACACCGGGGGCCGACAACGCCCTTGGAGGCATCATGGTTGCCGTGCAGATGCAAGACGACCTACGCCGCGTCCTCGACGACGAAGGCAAGGTGCTCCCGGGCGCCAAGGTCCCGCAGATCACCGACGAGACGCTCGCGAAGATCTTCGACACCATGATGCTCGTGCGCATCATGGACGACCGCATGATGCGGTTGCAGCGCCAAGGCCGCCTCGGCTTCTACATGAAGTCGATCGGCGAAGAGGCGAGCCACTTCTCGGTGGTGCCGCTCAAGCAGAGCGACTGGGTCTTCCCGAGCTACCGCGAGCAAGGCGCGTGGTTCTGGCGCGGGTACTCCGTCTCGGACTTCATCAATCAGCTCTTCGGCAACGAGAAGGATCCCGTCAAGGGACGCCAGATGCCGGTGCACCACTCGGCGAACTGGCTCAACCTCGTCTCGATCAGCTCGCCGGTCGGCACGCAGATCCCGCAAGCGGTCGGCGCGGCGCAGGCCGCGAAGATCATGGGCAAGGACGACGTGTCGATGGTGTTCTTCGGCGAGGGCACCTCGTCGACGGGCGAGTTCCACGTCGGGATGAACTTCGCCGGCGTGTGGAAGTCGCCGTGCGTCTTCATCTGCCGCAACAACGGCTGGGCGATCAGCGTGCCGCGCGAGAAGCAGACCGCGGCGAAGACGTTCGCGGCCAAGGCGGTCGGCTACGGCATGCCGGGCGTCCGCGTCGACGGTAACGACATCCTCGCGATCCTCCAGGTGTGCAACGAGGCGGTCGAGCGCGCGCGCGCGGGCGAGGGCCCGACCTTGATCGAGGCGCTCACGTATCGCGTGCAGGGCCACTCGTCGTCGGACGATCCGAGCGTGTACCGCGATCCGAAGGAGCCGGAGATCTGGGAGAAGAAGGATCCGCTGGCGCGCCTGCGCGGCTACATGAAGACGCGCAGCGCCTGGAGCGAGAAGCTCGAGGCCGAGATCAGCGAGAAGTACAACCAGCAGATCACCGACGCGCTCGCCGAGGTGGATCGCCTGGGCCCGCCGCCGGTCGAGACGATGTTCGACGACGTCTACGAAGAGATGCCGTGGAACATCGAGGAACAGAAGGCGTGGGTGATGTCGCAAGAGCGGACCAAGTCGCCGCACTACCACCACTAGGATCCGCCATGCCCGTCATGAACATCATCGAAGCGGTGCGCGACGCGCTCCGCATGCAGATGCGGCTCGACAACCGCGTCGTCGTCCTCGGCGAAGACGTCGGCAAGTTCGGCGGCGTCTTCCGCGCGACCTCGGGCCTGTCCGACGAGTTCGGCTCCGATCGCGTGATCGACACGCCGCTCGCCGAGGCCGGCATCATCGGCACCGCGATCGGCATGGCCTTGTACGGCCTGCGTCCCGTGCCGGAGATCCAGTTCGGCGACTTCATCTTCCCGGCCTTCGATCAGATCGTGAACGAGCTGGCGAAGTTCCGGTATCGCAGCGGCGGCCAGTATCCGTGCCCGGTCGTGATCCGCACGCCGGTCGGCGGCGGCATCCGCGGCGGTCACTATCACTCGCAGTCGCCCGAGTCGCTGTTCATCCACACGCCGGGCCTGAAGGTCGTCGCGCCGTCGAACCCGTACGACGCGAAGGGCTTGCTCCTGGCGTGCATGCGCCAGAACGATCCGGTGCTGTTCATGGAGCCCAAGCGCATCTATCGCGCGTCGCGCGGTGAGGTGCCCGAGGGCGACTACGCGATCGAGATCGGCAAGGCGAACGTGACGCGCGAAGGCACGCACGTGACCGTGCTCGCGTACAGCGGCATGGTGTCGATCGCCGAGGAGGCCGCGAAGAAGGCGGAGGCGTCGGGCATCTCGTGCGAGGTCGTCGATCTGCGCACGCTCATGCCGTTCGACATCGACACGATCTTGGCGTCGGTGAAGAAGACCGGCCGCTGCGTCGTGATCCACGAGGCGCCGCGCACGTGCGGCTTCGGCGCGGAGCTGATCGCGTCGATCCAGGAGCGCGCGATGGAGCACCTCGAGGCGCCGATCCTGCGCGTCACCGGGCTCGACACGCCGTTCCCGTACACGCTCGAGCACGAGTACATGCCCAACGCCGATCGCTTGCTCGGAACCATCCGGCAAGTCCTGGAGTGGTAGTCATGGCGTTCGAGTTCCACCTGCCGGACATCGGCGAAGGCGTCGTCGAGGGCGAGATCGTCGGCTGGAAGGTCAAGGTCGGCGACACGGTCAAGCTCGACCAGCCGATCGTCGAGATCATGACGGACAAGGCGACGGTCGAGATCCCGTCGCCGCGCGCCGGGAAGATCGCGAAGATCAATTACACCGACGGGCAGGTGTGCCCGGTCGGCGCGGTGCTGCTCGTGATCGACGAGGGCGGCAACGGGAAGACCGCGACGGCGCCTTCGGTCTCGCCCAGCGATGCGCCGCAGCTGCAGATCGCGGGAAATCTCCCGCAGCCCGCGGTGCCGGTCGCGCCGAAGCATGCCCCGGTCGCCGCGCGCAGCAGCAGCGGCGGCGGTGGCGGTGCGATCGAAGTGATCGACGCGACGCCGCGCACCGGCGGTCGCGTGCTCGCGACGCCGGCGACGCGCCGGCTCGCGCGCCAGCTCGGCGTCGATCTGCACGGCGTGTCCCCGACGGGGAAGCGCGGCCGCGTGACGAGCGAAGACGTGCGCGGCGCGGTCGGTCGTCCGGCCGCGGCTCCGCAGGTCGCGCGCGCGCAGCACGCGCCGATCTCGATCGCGCACGGTGGAGATGAAGAGCGGATCCCGCTGCGCGGCCTCCGCAAGAAGATCAGCGAGAACATGGCGCGCGCGAACGCGACGGTCGCCGCGTTCACCTACGTCGAAGAAGTCGACATGACCGAGCTGGTCGCGGTCCGCGAGCGCGCGAAGTCGCGCGCCGCCGAGCGCAACGTCAAGCTCACGTACCTGCCGTTCATCGTGAAGGCGGTCGTGTCGGGCCTGAAGAAGTGGCCGGCGCTCAACGCGTCGCTCGACGAGAGCACGCAGGAGATCGTCCGCAAGAAGTACTACCACATCGGGATCGCGGCCCAGGGCCCGCAGGGCCTCGCGGTCTCGGTCGTCCGAGACGCGGACAAGCGCTCGATCTTCGATCTCGCGCGCGAGATCGATCGGCTCGGCGAGGCGGTCCGCACCGGCACCGCGACCCGCGACGATCTCAGCGGCTCGACCTTCACGATCAGCTCGCTCGGCAAGCTCGGCGGCGTGATGGCGACGCCGATCGTCAACCTCCCCGAGGTCGCGATCGTCGGCGTCCACAAGATCGAGGAGCGGCCCGCGGTGCGCAACGGGCAGATCGTCGCGCGCTGGCTGATGAACCTCTCGATCTCGATCGATCACCGCCTCGCCGACGGCTGGGACGGCGCGATGTTCCTGCAGGACGTGAAGTCGCTGCTCGAGGATCCGACGACGATGTTCATGGAGATGGTGTAGCGGCGATGGCGGTGGCGCTGGCGAGAGCGACCGGGCACGCCTACTTCGATCTCGACGACGAGGCGAAGGCGCGCGGCCTGTTCCACTTGCTCAGCGAGGACGGCGCCGCCGCGCACGACGAGCACGATCTGGACGCGTTCGATCGCGCGCTGGTCACGCGCTTGTACGAAGCGATGGTGCGCATCCGCGTCACCGACGCGCGCATGACCGCGCTGCAACGGCAGGGGCGCATCAGCTTCTACGGCGAGGCGCTCGGGCAAGAGGCCGCGGTGGTCGGCGCGGCCGCCGCGTCGAAGCCGGACGACTGGATCGTGCCCGCGCTGCGCGAGGCCGGCGTCGGCCTCTTCCGCGGCATGACGCTCGACAGCTACATCGCGCAGATCTACGGCAACGCCGCCGACGTCACCAAGGGCCGGCAGATGCCGTGTCATCCGTGCGATCGCGAGCATCACTACGTCGTGATGTCGTCGTGCGTGTCGACGCAGGTCCCGCACGCGGTCGGCATCGCGATGGCGATGAAGATCCAGGGCGACGCCGATCGGTGCGCGTTCGGCTTCATGGGCGACGGCGGCACCAGCGAGCCGGACGTGCACTGCGCGCTCAACTTCGCGGGCGTGATGCGCGCGCCCGCGGTCTTGATCTGCCAGAACAACCAGTGGGCGATCTCGACGCCGGGCTCGAAGCAATGCGCCGCCGACACGATCGCGCTCAAGGCGCTCGGCTACGGCGTCGAGCCGATGCGCGTCGACGGCAACGACGTGCTCGCGGTCTACACCGCGGTCTCGCGCGCCGCCGAGAAGGCGCGCAGCGGCGGCGGCGCGACCTTCCTCGAGCTGCTCACCTATCGCGTCAGCGCGCACTCGACCTCGGACGATCCGACCCGCTACCGCGACGAGCAGGTGACCGAGGTCTGGCGCCACCAGCGCGATCCGCTCCGCCGCGTGCGCATCTTGCTCGAGCGCCGCGGCTGGATCACCGCCGACGAAGACACCGCGCTCGCCGCGCGCATCGAGGCCGACGTCCGCGAGTGCATCGCGCGCGCCGAAGCCACGCCGCCGCCCGCGCTCGCGACGATCATCGAAGACGTCTTCGAAGCGCCGACCTGGGCCCTCCGCGAGCAGCTCGCGGCGCTGAAGACCTGATCGCCGCGTCGCACGTCGGATCGCGCACGAGAGGGATACCGGGCGCGGATGCTTCTCTGCGCACCACAACCACCTGCACGTCGCGTGGAACGAGTGGTAGGTTGCGCGCATGGCAGGAGAACGGTTCGACGCGATCGTGATCGGCGCGGGCCCCGGCGGCTATCCGGCGGGCATCCGGCTCGGACAGCTCAAGGTGAAGACCTGCGTGGTCGAGCGCGAGTACATGGGCGGCGTCTGCTTGAACGTCGGCTGCATCCCGTCGAAGGCGGTGATCCACGCGGCGAAGACGTTCGAGAAGATCGGCCACGCCGACGAGCTCGGCATCGGCGTCGCCGCGAAGCCGACGATCGACATGAAGAAGCTGCAGGCGTGGAAGGGCGGCGTCGTCAGCAAGCTCACCGGCGGCGTGAAGACCTTGCTCAAGGGCAACGGCTCCGAGGTCGTGATGGGGCGCGCGAAGCTCGGGAAGCCCGGCCCGGATGGTCATCGCGTGATCGTCGAGGGCGCGAGCGGAACCCAGACGCTCACCGCGAAGAACGTGATCATCGCGACCGGCTCGCGGCCGATCGAGATCCCCGGCTTCAAGATCGATCAGAAGCGCATCATCGACTCGACCGGCGCGCTCGCGCTCGACGAGGTGCCCGCGCGCATGATCGTGATCGGCGGCGGCTACATCGGGCTCGAGCTCGGCATGGTCTACGCGAAGTTCGGCTCGAAGGTGACGGTCGTCGAGGCGCTGCCGTCGATCCTCGCGTCGATGGACAAGGAGTGCGTCGCGGTCGTCGCCCGCAAGCTGCGCAAGATGGGCGTCGAGGTGATGACCGACGCGAAGGCGAAGTCGTGGGAGGACAAGGGCGATCGTGCGGTGCTCACCGTCGAGCTCAAGGACGGCAAGACCGCGACGATCGACGCCGACAAGATCCTCTTGTCGATCGGGCGCCGCCCGAACAGCGAAGATCTCGGGCTCGCCGAGGCCGGCGTCGCCGTCGACAAGCGCGGCTACATCACCGTCGACGATCAGCTGCGCACCAACGTGCCCGGCATCTATGCGATCGGCGACGTCGTCGGCGGCATGATGCTCGCGCACAAGGCGACCAAGGAAGGCGAGGTCGTCGCCGAGATCATCGCGGGCCACAAGGCCGCGTTCGACGTGCGCACGATCCCCGCGGTCGTGTTCACCGATCCGGAGATCGCGTCGACCGGGCTCACCGACGAGGAAGCCAAGGCCAAGGGCCACGAGGTCAAGGTCGGCAAGTTCCCGTTCGCGGCGCTCGGGCGCGCGCTCAGCGTGAACGACACCGAGGGCTTCGCGAAGGTCGTCGCCGACGCGAAGACCGAGGAGATCTTGGGCGTGCACATCGTCGGCAACGGCGCGGCCGATCTGATCAGCGAGTGCGCGCTCGCGATCGAGATGGGCGCGGTCGTGCAGGATCTCAACCTCACGATCCACCCGCACCCGACGCTCAGCGAGGCGGTGCGCGAAGCCGCGGCGGCCTCGATCGGCGAGGCCGTGCACATCATCAACCGCTGAGCTAGGAGCTGGCCCCGTAAGACGGGGCCAGCGACCTCCGGCCTCCGGCTTCCGTCTTCCGGTTGAAGACGAAGCGCGTCATCTCCTGTCTTCGGTCAGATCAAAGCTGCGCTCGGTTTCGTGAGCAGCGGGCCGCCGGATAGCACGTCCACCACGGCCGCTCGTTCCGCAGGTCGACGCCGCCTGGCGCGCGCCAACATCACCGCCTGGCGTGATCGCGCATCAGGCTGCATGTGCCGGTCGTAGCCCATGCGCGCCGGGCGCGCTAGGCTGCGGCGATGGAGCCGCTCCGCGTCGACGATCTAGGCCAGACGGCTTATCGCGACGCGTACGCGAAGCAGATCGCGCTCGTCGAGGAGCGCAAGACCGGCGCGGGGATCGACACGCTCCTCCTGGTCGAGCATCCGCACGTGATCACGGTCGGGCGTTCGCGCGCCGCGCTCGCCAACGTGGTCGCGCCCGGCGGCGTCGAGGTCGTCGAGATCGAGCGCGGCGGCGACGTCACGTATCACGGCCCCGGCCAGATCGTCGCGTATCCGATCCTGCTGCTCCGCGAGGGCGAGCGCGACCTGCACAAGTTCCTGCGCAACCTCGAGGAGGCGGTGATCCGCACGCTCGCGCGCTTCGATCTCGACGCCGGCCGCGAGCCCGGCAAGACCGGCGTGTGGCTCGACGGTGGCGCGAGCCGGCGCGGGACCCGCACGGAACGTGTCGGGAGCGCCGGAAGCGAGCGCTTCGATCGCGTCGGCGCGCGCCGCAAGATCTGCTCGATCGGGATCGCGTGCCGCCGGTGGGTGACGTTCCACGGCCTCGCGCTCAACGTCTCGACCGATCTCTCGTACTTCTTCCGGATCAACCCGTGCGGCTTCGAGTCGTCGGTGATGACGTCGATGGCCGAGGAGCTGGGCGCGGCGCCCGAGCTCGCCGAGGTCGAGCGCGTGCTCGCCGTCGAGCTCGCGAAGACGCTCGACCGCGCGCTCACGTGAAGGCGTTCGCGCTCCTCACGATCGCGGCGTGCGGCGCCGCCGCTCGGCCCGCGCCGCTCGCGAACACGCCGCCGCGCACCGACGCCTATCTGGTGTGGAGCGTGTCCGCGTCGGGCGAGGCGAGCACGCGCTGGCTCGATCCCGACGGCCGCGTCGTCGGCGTCGCGCCCGGGATCGTGATCGCGATCGGCGATGAGCTCTGGCGGCTGTCGACGCGCGAGCTCGACGTCACGCTGCGCACGTGCGAGCAGCTCGATCACGCGCCGCACGCCGCGCCCGCGGGCGTGCGCAGCCACGGCGCGCTGCCGATCCTCACGCGCGTCGACGGCGGCGGCGACATCCCGCTCGCGCGACCGGTCGCCGACGAGGGCGTGAGCGAGCTCGACTGGGGCTCGACGATCCTGGCCGGCCTCGGCCCGTACCTGTTCGTCGAGGACGCGGCGTCGATGTTCGCGTGCGGCGCGCACGGCAGCCGCGCCGTCACCGCGCACGTGGTCGATCTCGATCGCCGCGCGCAGCGCGCGCCGTTCGCCGCCGATCCCGCGCTGCGCGATCCGGCGCTCGCCGAACGCGCGCGCGCGGCGCTGCCCGCGACCGACGACGGCTTCGACGACACGCTCCACGTCGCCGACGTCGTGCCCGCGTGGACGCACGGCGCGCTCGCCGCCCGCTACCTGATCTGGAGAGACGCCTGCTACGCCTGCACGAGCGGCGACTGGAGCGACTACACGACCAGCGCGTGGATCGACGGCGCGCCGCCGGCGGCGATCGCGTCGCTGCCCGCGGTGCCGCGCGCGATCGCGGCGCAGCTCGGCGGCGATCGCGTCGGCGTCTCGTGGGGACACGCGGGCGCCGGGTGGCGCCGCGTGTTCCGCCCGCGCTGACCCGCGGCTCAGTTGACGACGATCGTGCCGGGGTTCGCGGTGTCGACCGACCACTGGAAGTTGTCGATCACCACCGACGAGTCCAGGTTGGTGTCGCTCGTATCCCAGATCGCGATGCGCAACGTCATGACCTCGCCGCCCTTCACGTTACCGGCGGTGAGCAGCCAGCCGGTGCCGCCGCCGGCGAGGCTGTTCGAGTCGCACTCTCCGTCCTCGGGGTAGTCGAAGCCGGTCTGCGACAGATCCGTGACGGCCTTGCACGTGCTGATCGTGCCCTCGGGCCACGACACGCCGAGCCCCGCGCAGCCGGTCTGTCCGTTCACGCACTGCGTGAACAGGCCGGTGTCGCCGTACGCGAGGTTCACGCCGACCGGGTACTTCTTCATGTTCGCGTCCTGGTAGAACGCGAGGTTCTTGTCGGTCGGGTTCGCCGGTTGGCCGCTGTACGACGAGTCGAGCAGCACGACGAAGAAGTCGTTGTAGAAGCTGCACGTGTACTCCGGGTACTCGTAGCTGAAGAAGTTGATGTTCATCGAGAACGACTTCGCGTTGGTCGGCGTGCGGATCTGGAGCGTAAGCATCTCGGGATCCTCGGCGTCGGTGCCGTCAGGCTCGGGGCAGCCCGGCGCGTTCGGCAGCTTGCCGTTGTTCGGCGGCGCGGTGAGGAAGTCGTTCGGGAACGGCGACGTGCCGCCCGAGTGCGAGGTCGAGACCGCGCCGTCGCCCGCGTACTTCGGGTTGTTGTCGTTCTTGCCCGCGGCGACGCCGGTCGAGAGCAGCGCGAGCGCGCTGCCGCCCTTGGGCGTGACGTTCTGTCCGAACTTCGGACGAACCGCGTGACCCTGGGCGTCGGGCGTGCCCGAGCCGTTGGTGAGGCTCCACTTCGCGCTGATCAGGCCCCACTTCTTGTCGTTGGTCGTCGCGGTCTGGCAGATGTCGATCGCCTTGCCGAAGTCCATCGCGTTGGCGGTGTTCGACGCGATGCCGCTGTCGCAGTTCGCGGCGACGTTGTCCTTCATGCCGTCGCAGTCGTCGTCGAGGTTGTTGCCGGGCGCGTCGAACGCGCCGGGGTTGACGAGCTTCGGATCGCTGCAGCCGTCGGTGATCGAGTCGCAGCAATCGCCGCCGCAGGTCGTGAAGCCGTCGCCGTCGGAGTCGGTGTCCTCGTCGACCATGCCGTTGCAGTTGTTGTCGACGCTGTCGCCGCACGTCTCGCCGGTCGGCGTCACCTCGCCCATGCAGATGCCCCAGTAGCCTTCGTTGGTGCACGTCTGCTGGCCGCCGACGCACGGACCGACGCCCTCCGTCGACGGCGCGCCGTCGTAGCACGCGCGCGTCTCGCCCGGATTGCACGAGGCGGCGACGCAGACGCCGTCGCTGCACGTCTGCGTGGAGTCGCACTTGTTCATGCACGTCCCGCAGTTGTTGGGATCGACCTTGAGGTTGTTCGGATCGTTGCAGTCGCCGGTGCCTTGGTGAGAGGACGACGGACCGCACGCGCCAAACGAAAGAAGCAGGAGCGCGAGCGCGAGCAGGACGGACGTGCGCATGGGCGCACTGTCCCAAACGCCATTCCCCGGCGGGGCTAACGCTCCCTAACTTAACGTGCGCTACGCGGTTCGCACGGAGAAGTCCCTCACGGCCACGACCTGGTTCGCGTCGAGGTCGCAGAGGAACGAACGGCCGGTCCCGATGCGCCCGTCGAAGGCGAGCAGATACCAGACGTCGAGGGTCCAGCGAGGGTGCTGCGACTCGCAGGGCGGGGTCCACGACACCGCCTCGAGGTCGCCCAGGTAGCTCGGGCGCTGTGGCGTCGACGACACCAGCCGCTGGAACTCGGCAGATTGCTGAGCCAAGGAAACCGCGGTTGCGGCGTCGGCGGACGCGATCGTCCGGCGCCAGGCCGAGGTCAGGCGGCACCGGCCGATGGTGCCCGAGGGCGCGAGCTCGATCTCGTAGGCCTCGTCGGCGGCGAGCGACTCGAAGTCGGGGACGTCGAACTCGGGGTACTTGTCGCGCTCGGCGATCTGCTCGACCCGATCGTCGAACGCCTCGTGGCCGGCCTCGAGCGTGTCGTCGGAGTAGAAGCCGTAGATGCGCAGCGCGAGCGTCTGCGACGGGATGCGGTGATCCCAGTCGATCACGGCGATCGCGCCGACGTAGTCGTGGCGGAACCGGGGCAGCGTCGGCAGCATCGCGGCGATTCGCGCGGCCGCGCCTTCGTCGGAGAAGAGGCTCTGGTACGCCACCCGCGGGTGCAGGCGGACGTCCTCGGCAACGAAGGCTCGCAGGTCGGAGGTCACCCCGCGACGAAAATACCAGAGTGTCGTCGCGGAGTCAGGCGCTGACGGCAGCCTCGAGACGCGTGATCAGCTCGCCGACCTCGGCCCCACGCAACTTCAGCGCCGCGCGGCCGACCACCAGGCGGCTCGAGATCTCCCCGACCTCGTCGACGACGACCAGCCCGTTCTGCTTGAGGGTCTCGCCGGTCTGCGTGATGTCGACGATCCGGTCGCTGAGGCCGGTCAGCGGCCCCAGCTCGATCGCGCCCGACAGCGGGATGACCTCGGCGGTCAGCCCCTTGCGCGCCAGATAGGCGCGGGTGATCCGCGGGTACTTGGTCGCGATGCGGAGGTGCATCTGCGAGCGCTCGTCGACCGGCGTATCGGCGCGCTCGGCGACGATCATGCGGCAGCGCCCGATCCCGAGATCGAGCGGCTCGTAGAGATCGAGGCCTTCTTCGTCGAGGACGTCGGAGCCGGCGATGCCGAGATCGGCGGCGCCGTGCGCGACGTAGACCGGGACGTCGCTGGATCGCAAGACGAGCACGCGCAGCGCGCCGCAGTCGTGGACGAGCCGGCGCGAATCGCTCTTCACCGCGGAGATGTCGAAGCCGGCGCGCGCGAAGACGTCGACGGCCTCCTCGAGGATGCGGCCTTTCGGCAGCGCGAGGACGAGCGGCTTCGTCTTCGGCTCCTGCTTGGGTTTCGGCGCGGACTTCTTCGTCTTGGCCTTCACGTCTTCACTCGCTTGATCTTCGCGCCCGCGCCCCGGAGCTTCTTCTCGATCGACTCGTACCCGCGATCGAGATGATAGACGCGCAAGACCTCCGTCTTCCCGCCCGCGACCAGCCCCGCCAGGACCAAGCTCGCCGACGCGCGCAGATCGGTCGCCATCACGCTGGCACCGCCGAGCTTGCGCCCGCCCTTGATCACCGCGACGCGCCCGTCGACGTGGATGTCGGCGCCCATGCGGCCGAGCTCGGGCACGTGCATGAAGCGATTCTCGAAGATCGTCTCCTTGATCACGCTCTCGCCCTTCGCGATGCACGCGAGGACCATGAACTGCGCCTGCATGTCGGTCGGGAAGCCCGGATGCGGCTGCGTCGTGATGTCGACGGGGATCAGATCGCCGCCGCCTTTCACGCGCAACCCGTCTTTCTCCGCCGAGATGTGCACGCCCGCGCTGCGCAGCTTGGCGACGATCGCCTCCATGTGCTCGAGCCGCGCGCCTTCCAACAAGACGTCGCCGCGCGTGATCGCCGCGCCGACCGCGAACGTCCCGGCTTCGATCCGATCGGGGATGATGTGGTGCTCGATCCCCTGCAGCTCGTCGACGCCTTGGATCGTGATCACCGGCGTGCCCGCGCCTTGGATCCGCGCGCCCATCTTGTTGAGCACGAGCGCGAGCTCCTCGACCTCGGGCTCGCGCGCGGCGTTCTCGATCACGGTGCGGCCCTTCGCGAGCGCCGCCGCCATCATCAGGTTCTCGCAGCCCGTCACCGTCGGCATGTCGAGCACGATCGTCGCGCCGCGCAGCCGCTTGGCCTCGGCCTCGACGTAGCCGTGATCGAGCGTGATCTTCGCGCCCATCGCCTCGAGGCCCTTCAGGTGCTGATCGATCGGGCGCGCGCCGATCGCGCAGCCGCCGGGCATCGAGACGCGGCCGCGTCCGTAGCGCGCGACCAGCGGGCCGAGGACGAGCACGCTCGCGCGCATCGTCTTGACCAGCTCGTACGGCGCCTCGAGCTTCGCCTTCTTCTGCGTCGGCGGCGCGATCACGAGCGAGCGCTTGCCGTCGACCTCGCAGCCGAGCCGGCGGAGCAGCTTGCCCATCGTCGACACGTCCTCGAGCAGCGGCATGTTCTTGAACGTGCTCGGGCCGCTCGGCAGGAGCGCCGCCGCCATGATCGGCAGCGCCGCGTTCTTGGCGCCGCTCACCGGGATGCGCCCGACGAGCCGCTGGCCGCCTTCGACGACGATCTTGTCCATCGCGCACCTCGACGTATCACGAATGCTGCGATGAAGGAACGCGCGGGCGGCCCGCGATCATCCGCGGCGGCGAGGCCGCGTCACTGCGGACAGTTCGTCGGCGAGCACGAGGCGTAGCAGGAATAGATCGAGCAGCCGCGCGTGCCACACGGGATCGAGTAGTAGCCGCCGGCCGCTTCGTCGAGCGAGGTCTCGCGCAGCGAGCGGACGGTCTGGGCGTCGAGGGCGAGGGGCTTCTTGGTGGTCTTCTTCATGGCGCGCCGATAGTTCAAGCGCGATGCCACGCGCGAGGGAGCGATCGCGCGTGGTTAGCTGCGCGCGCCGGTGACGCGTCGACCGTAACGACCCTAGCGATCGAGCGAAACGTCGACGGCGCCGCCCTTGACGCTCAGGCGGACGGTGCCCGACGCGTCGGCGCCGAACGAGTCGAACGCGACGTCTTCGAGCTGGCGCGTGAGCGTCGAGGCGAGTCCGCGCGCGCCGGTCTCGCGGCGGATCGCGTCGGCGACGATCAGGTCGAGCACTTCTTCCTCGACGTCGAGGCGCCAGCCCTCGGCGCGGAACTCGCGCGTCATCCGCGCGATCACGTCCGTGCGCAAGATGTCCTTGAGCGTGCCGGCGTCGAGCGCCTTGAACGGGACGATGCGGGTGAAGCGCGCGACCAGCTCGGGCAGGAAGCCGTAGGCCTGGAAGTTGGCGATGTTCTCGACCTGCTCGTTCGTGAAGTCGACCGCGATCGCTTCCGGATCGGTCGGGTTGCCCAGCGCGGTGCGGCCGAAACCGATCGAGTCCTCTTTCCAGCACATTGGGATCCTAAGCTTAGAATTCCACGTGGACAAGTTGTCGCG
>JADMIO010913686.1_pt1 | contig 13907 bp, 11 predicted proteins | sample 8958161 | NCBI WGS metagenome assembly JADMIO01 (sample SAMN16585339, study PRJNA669376) | soil metagenome | isolation source: Crop rotation soil | place: USA: Cullars Rotation, Alabama | collected 2011 | reverse complement strand
ATTTTATCCCGACAAATGGCACGATCAATCCACCGAGACCATAAACAAAAACATTATTCCGCAACAACCGTGCAGCGGATTCACGACGATAAGCCACTCCGCGCAAAGCTAGTGGAATAAGAAAGATAATAATCAATGCATTAAAAATAACTGCGGATAAAATTGCACTTTGTGGTGTAGCAAGATGCATAATATTCAGAGCATTGAGTGCGGGATACGTTTCAGCAAACGCTGCAGGCAAAATTGCGAAATATTTTGCAACATCATTTGAAATACTAAATGTTGCGAGTGCACCTCGCGTCATTAATAACTGTTTTCCAATTTCAACAACTTCAATTAATTTTGTTGGATTCGAATCTAAATCAACTAAATTACCCGCTTCTTTCGCAGCTTGTGTCCCCGTATTCATAGCCACAGCAACATCAGCTTGCGCTAATGCCGGAGCATCATTCGTACCATCCCCCGTCATTGCCACTAAATGCCCTTCTGCTTGCAAACGTCGAATCAGTGCCAACTTGTCTTCTGGTTTTGCATTCGCAAGAAAATCATCCACACCCGCTTCTGCTGCAATCGCTGCCGCTGTCAGTGGATTATCTCCTGTCACCATAATGGTTCGAATTCCCATTTGACGTAATTCAGCAAAACGCTCGCGTATGCCACCTTTTATAATATCCTTAAGATGAATCAAACCTAAAACACACGCTCCTTCTGCAACCACCAAAGGTGTTCCGCCTTTTCTTGCGATAGTATCGACATCTTTTTTTACCGAGTCAGGAAAAATCCCACCTAATTGTTTCACGTACATTTCAATCGCTTCTGCTGCACCTTTACGAATTTGTCGGTTTGGTAAGTTAGCACCACTCATTCGTGTTTGCGCTGTAAAAGGAATAAATGTCGCTCCCAACTCTGCAATTTCACGACCCCGTAATCCATATTTTTCTTTGGCTAAAATCACAATACTACGACCTTCAGGTGTTTCGTCAGCCAGAGAGGCAAGTTGGGCTGCATCGGCTAATACTTCAATTTTCACCCCTGCAGCAGAAATAAATTCTGTCGCCTGTCGATTACCTAATGTAATTGTGCCTGTTTTATCGAGTATTAATGTATCCACATCACCCGCTGCTTCGACAGCGCGCCCCGATAATGCAATGACATTGGCTTGGATCATACGATCCATTCCTGCAATACCAATTGCAGAAAGCAAACCACCAATTGTGGTCGGTGCTAAACAAACAAATAAAGCAACCAGGACAGTGATTGGAACAACCTTCACTATACCCACCGCAGTCACACTGTAAATCGAAAAAGGCAACAATGTTCCGCAAACCAACAAAAAAACGAGAGTAAGTGCTGCCAGTAAAATTGTCAGCGCAATTTCATTAGGGGTTTTTTGACGTTTAGCTCCTTCCACCAACGCGATCATGCTATCTAAAAACGTTTCTCCGGGATTGGCTGTAATACGTATGATGAGCCAATCCGAAATGACTTGGGTACCACCTGTGACTGCACTGCGATCGCCACCACTTTCTCGAATAACTGGCGCACTTTCACCCGTGATGGCACTTTCATTAACAGATGCAACACCCTCAATGACTTCACCATCACTCGGAATAAAATCACCTGTTTCAACCAAAGCCCAATCACCCACGCGTAGTCGTGCTGCTTGCACAAGCGTGATTCTTGCCGTTCGATCTGGTTTTGCTAATTGTTTTGCCTGTATTTCTCGACGTGCTTTGCGTAACGCTTGAGCTTGCGCTTTTCCACGTCCCTCCGCCATGGCTTCAGCAAAATTTGCAAACAGTAAGGTAAACCATAGCCATACTGTTACAACCAAGATGAAAATAGCGGGCGCTTCTCCAGGTCCCATCAACGCTTGCACAAATAAACCCGTCGCCAGTAAAGATCCCACATAAACAGTGAACATCACTGGATTACGAATTTGATGGCGCGGTGATAACTTTAGAAACGCATCCACCGCAGCCTGTTTTAATATTTCGATATCCCATAACGAAATTTTAGTGGCCATATTGCCCCCACAGCATTATCTGTTCCACAATCGGTCCCAAAGCAAGTGCGGGGAAAAAAGTGAGCGCCCCGACAACAATTGTCACACCTATCAGGAGAAAAATAAAAAGCGGCGTACAAGTTGAGAGTGTTCCTGCACCTGTTGGAATAATTCTTTTTCTCGCCAGTGATCCTGCGATAGCAAGCGTGGGTATTGCTATCCAAAATCGAAGAATCAACATTTCAAATCCGCCTGCAATGTTATAAAAAGGCGTATTCGCAGTGAGCCCTGCAAATGCACTACCATTATTATTTCCCATTGAAGTAAATGCGTAGAGAATTTCAGAAAATCCATGTGCTCCAGGATTTTTAATAGAAGAAACTCCAACTTGGGTGACTGCACCAATTCCTGTTAATAATAAAACAATTAACGGCATAATCAGCACAGCAACAGAAGCCATTTTCATTTCATAAGGCTCAATTTTTTTACCTAAATATTCAGGCGTTCTTCCTACCATCAGTCCTGCCACAAAAACCGTAATGATAATGAGCATCAACATGCCATACAAACCAGAACCTACCCCACCAAACACCACTTCACCCAAATGCATCATCCATAACGGCATTAACCCACCTAACGGAGTAAAAGAATCATGCATAGCATTCACAGATCCATTTGAAGTTGCGGTCGTAACAATTGCCCAAAGTGATGAATTAACAATACCAAAACGGGTTTCTTTCCCTTCCATATTGCCACCGGGATAGCCACGCTGTTTAGCCGGATCGACACCAAGTTGGGTCAAAGCTGGATTTCCTTTTTGCTCCATGATATTCGTCATAAAAATCACTGGAATAAGCATTAATAACATCGTTATCAAAATAGACCAGCCTTGTCGTCTATCATTGATCATGACACCAAACGTATAACATAAAGCCGCGGGGATCAGTAAAATGGCTAACATTTCAAAAAAATTAGTGATGGCATTGGGATTTTCAAAAGGATGCGCAGAATTCGTATTAAAAAATCCTCCGCCATTCGTACCTAATTGTTTAATTGCAACTTGTGATGCTACCGGTCCCATCGGAATCACTTGCTGAGCAGACTGCAAGGTTGTTAATTCTTGATAGGGCTTTATATTTTGAATAACGCCTTGGGACGACAATATGATAGCAAGCACCAACGCGAGCGGGAGCAAAATATAAAGTATGCCACGCACCGTATCTACCCAGAAATTTCCAAGCTGCGTTGTTTCATGACGTAGAAGACCCCTTATTAACGCAACAACCAAAGAGATGCCTGTCGCTGCGGAAAGAAAATTCTGCACAGTTAAAGCCATCATTTGAGTCAAATAACTTAATGTCGTTTCACCACCATAGGATTGCCAATTGGTGTTTGTAATAAAACTTGCTGCGGTATTAAATGATAAAGCCGGTGACACAGCTGAAAAGGCTTGCGGATTCAGTGGTAAGAAAAATTGCATTCGTTGAATAAAATAAACAGCAAGCAACCCCAGTAAATTTAAAATAAGCATAGCGGATAAATACTGTTTCCAATCCATTTCTCCTTGCGACTGAACTCCGCTAACTTTATAAATAATTTTTTCTAATGGGTGAAAAAATCGAAATTTTCCTTCATACACTTGCGCCATGTACCATCCCAATGGCTTCACGCAAAATAAAACAACAATTAAATAAAATATAATTTGGAAAATACCATTTTCTGTCATGCTGAAATCCTTTTCGCGCTTCTTAATAATTGCTCAAAACCATTCTGGTTTAAATAACACAACTAATAAATAGAGAAATAAAACCACGGTTATTAATCCACAAATTATATAAAGACCCATCACTCGCTCCGTGACAATGAATCAAAAAAATGAATTAACCAAAAACAAAGACCGAAAAAAATGAGAGTTGTTGCGATGAATAGTATATCTTCCATGTGAAACTTCTCCTTTTAATCCCTTCCCCCACTGGAGGAAGGTTAGGATGGGGAATCAAAATATGCCCCCATCCCCACCTTTCCCCGGCGGGGGAAGGAGTTTAAATCCAAAATGAGGCCTATACCCCACAGCTTAAAGCATACGCCAATTCCGCGCCAACCTTTACATTATGTTTAATTAAAGAAAGATTCGCTTGCATACTCTTCCCCTGAGTTGTTTTTGCAACTTCTGCTAATAAAAACGGCGTAATCGCTTTTCCACGAATATCTCTTTCTTCTGCCTGCAAAAGCGCCTCTAAAATAATAGGTTCAATTTCATGAGCAGGAATCGCCGCATGTTCTGGAATAGGATTCGCAATCAACACCCCAGATGACATGCCCAATTGCCAATGTATATTCAACATAGTGACCAATTCACTGATTTCATTGGCCTGTGTTGACAAAGTATAGGAAGTTGTTGGCGTGTAAAACGCAGGAAATCGATTCGTACGATAACCCATCACAGGAATACTATACGTTTCCAAAAACTCTAATGTCCGAGGCAAATCTAAAATAGCTTTTGCGCCAGCACAAACAACTGCCATCGGTATTCTAGCCAATTCAATTAAATCTGCCGATATATCTAAATCATCACCGCGATGCACACCACCAATACCACCGGTTGCAAAAACCTTTATTCCTGCTTTTGCCGCACAAAATAACGTTGCTGCAACGGTTGTACCCGCATTCAACCGTTGACTTAGCACAAAAGCAAGATCACGCCGACTGGCTTTTACTGCTTGTTGATCATTAACTAAAACAGCTAATTCTTCCGAAGAAAGGCCGATTTTTATTTTGCCATTCATAATAGCAATCGTTGCAGGCGTTACGCCTTGTTCTCGTGTGATTTGTTCAACAGCCATCGCAATATCTTGATTTTGCGGGAAAGGCAATCCGTGTGTAATCAAAGTTGATTCAAGCGCTAAAACCGGTTGTTTATTTTTAATGGCTTCAGCAACTTCCGTAGAATATTCAAAAAAAGACTGCATCAATCATTCCTTTTTCTCAAGCTGAAAATGAAGACCCACACCCACACGTTGTTTTTGCATTGGGATTGCGAATAATAAATTGTGCACCCTCGATATCTTCTTTGTAGTCAATTTCAGAACCTACCAAATATTGAAAACTCATAGGATCAATCAATAATTGGACGGTATGACCACCTTCGCCCTGATCACCCGACTCATCTTCCGAGAGAATTTCTTTGTTGACGATAGTATCATCCGCATTCACGATTTCATCAAAGGTAAAACCATATTGGAAACCGGAACAACCTCCTCCGGTGACATAAACACGCAGTTTTAAATTAAAGTTATCCTCTTCTTGGATTAACTCCCAGACTTTCGCTGCTGCATTGTCCGTAAAGATAACTGGATCGCCCATGAAACCACCCTCTATATTTTTGAGGTGTTATTATACATAATCTGAGTATCTTCTCAAATTTACTAGGTAAGCATTCTATGCTCTGGATTAAAGCTTTTCACATTATCTTTATGGTTAGTTGGTTTAGTGGGCTATTTTATCTGCCTCGGCTCTATGTTTATCACGCTGACGCCAGAGACTCGATTAGCAAAAAACGCTTTACTATCATGGAACATAAGCTCTATTACTGGATTACGACACCCGGCGGTATTTTAACAATCCTATTTGGGTTATGGTTAGTCAGCTTTAATCCTACGGCTTATATGGCGACTGTTTGGTTACAGATAAAATTAAGCCTGGTTTTGCTATTAGTCATTTATCATGTTTATTTAGGTAAATTACTTTACGATTTCAAACATAATCGAAATCATCATCATGCGGCTTTTTATCGCTGGATCAATGAAATTCCTACTTTATTTTTAATTTCAATCATTATTTTAGTGGTCGTAAAACCTTTTTAATTTAAAATTAGCGTGTAACTCGCTTCTGATTGGAAACCTTATTGACCGAGTCAGCACTCATTGCACGCCGTGGCGCAGGACGAAATACACTATTTGCCTGCAACGGCGTTCGTCCAAAATGTTCATCAATTATGACCACTTTACGCAATTCACTCTCACTCACAGCCTTTCCTATCATGCGATCTAACGCAGAGGACACGATTTTTTTTGTCTCTGCACTCACAGCACGAGGAACATGCTGATCACGAACCGTAATAGGTGTTTGCAATGACAGTCCTTGAGAACGCAATTCCACCTCATCAATTAATTGATATAATACAACTTTGACTTCTGCCTGAATTTTTTTCTCTTTCTCTGCACGCAATTGTTCAGAATCTTCAAGCGCATGATCTACCAGATTGATGACTGTAGGTAATACTTGCTTAACTGCATTGAGATAAATAATTTTAATAAAAAACTGTACGTCTTTTTTCGTCATACCTACTCCAGCAGGAAACAACATGGCTGGCATTATTTTGATTAATCCTTTCGTTATTGCCACAGCATAAGGATGAAAATCTTCCTCTCGATGCGCTCCCTTTACTAATTCAAGAATAGCTTTAATTGACTTCTCATTTAACTTAATGAATAACTTTACTGGATTCGTTTGAACAAGTGTATTTAAATGAGCATAATCTTTGCCTATCGTCCAGGCTGTTATGTCTGAAAGACTTTGCTTCACGAGTTTATAAAGTGCTTTTGAATCAGATAAAGATAACTTGGTCTTGTCATCTGATTTTTCGTCAGATACTTCTTGAGAGGAGGGGTGCAATTCATTTTTTTTATGTTTCAAATATTGATTTAACCGATTCACATTGTCTTGCACAAATTGTGAAGTTGCAAAACGAAAATAATATAAAAAATCCATCTCGTATTCTTTTCCTGGCAAAGGAGCTTCTCTTAATACGGTTATTAGCATGGCCAACTTCATCACTAGACTTTGTACAATTAAATTAATATAAGGACTGTTAGCCCCTGTCTTCGCTTCTATGAGCTTACTTATACCCACCGTTGCTAGCTTAACTCCCGCACCTAATCCCATCAAATTTGCATTATTTTGCGAAAAAACTTGATAACGATGCTGATCGCACATGTTAAAACGATAATCTGCTAATGAGACACCTAAGTACCACGGAGAAAATAACCAATTAACAAGAGGACCTACATAGGGATAACAAGAGAAATTAAATATGACAATACCATGTGTGATGTAATAAATATTCGTATTAAAACCACCTTTTCCTTTATCTATTGGATTACACTCACATTCAAAATGTTTATTGTTTTGCGGTAATAATTCTTTGGTTACACAAGAACAGGAAGTAGAATTAATCAAATCTTCCACGAAAAAACGGAGGGATTCTGCTAAAAGATAACCTCCAAAAAAAGCATCCGTCGTTTGTTGCACATAATAATCTTCTGATAAAAATGGACGAACATAACCATAATAAAAAATACTTGAAAAAAAAATTTCTGCTCCTGATCGCCCCGTTTGCCATAGCACATTCTGCATATTTTTCGATTTTTTGATGGCAACTATTGCTTCAGGTAATTGTGAAATCGGTTGTGAAAATCCATCCCAAAAATTGCGAAGATAATGATTGTGGGTAATTGTCTGATAACCTGAATAAATTGCTTCGGCATAGCGATGATGAATAACAGCCTGATAAGCTGAATAGGCTTTGTCTTTTAAATTTTGATAACCATCTGAAATAGTTTGGGGAACGTAGGAACTTAAATATTCTTGCATACGTGTATGCATAATGACCACTCTCCTTGTTTTCCATTATTACAAAAAGAGTATCATAGGAATCTTAAGAAATTCTTAATGCTTTTATGTGTTCAAAGCTCCAAAAACTTTTTTTGCACTCATTAACGTTTTTGCAATTTCTTTTTCGCCATGTTGCGAAGAAACAAATCCTGCTTCAAAAGCAGAAGGCGCCAAATAAATTCCTTCTGCAAGCATACTATGAAAAAATTGCTTGAATCGTGCAATATCACACGTTTTAACATCATCAAATGTTTCTATTTTTTCTACATCCGTAAAGAAAATTCCAAACATACCGCCGATTGACGTCGCTTGAAATGGAATATTGGCATGCTTTGCGCACTCAGAGAATCCCTGCACCAATTTTTGAGTTTGGCTAATTAAATTTTCATAAAAACCAGATTGTGTAATCAATTCCAATGTTGCTAACCCTGCTGACATGGCAACAGGATTACCCGACAACGTTCCTGCTTGATACACCGGGCCCAACGGTGCAATGCATTGCATAATGTCAACACGACCACCAAATGCTCCCACGGGCATACCACCACCTATGATTTTTCCTAGCGTGGTTAAATCAGGTTTAACTTTAAAATACGATTGAGCACCTCCCAATGCGACACGAAAACCTGTCATGACCTCATCAAAAATCAAGACACTTTGATATTGATCACACAACTCACGTAAACCTGGTAAAAACTCAGCCGTCGGTAAAACACAATTCATATTGCCAGCAACGGGTTCAACAATAACAGCTGCAATATCATCGCCATATTTTTCAAATAAGGCTTGTACCGTCTCTAAGCGATTAAATTCAGCAATCAACGTATGCTGTGCAATACTCTCTGGCACACCCGCTGAACTCGGCACACCTAACGTCAACGCACCAGAACCGGCTTGTACTAATAAAGAATCCGCGTGGCCATGATAACAACCTGCAAATTTAATAATTTTATTACGCCGCGTATAACCTCGTGCAAGACGAATAGCGGACATCGTCGCTTCGGTCCCTGAATTCACCATACGAATTTGCTCAATAGAAGGCATTAACTGGCAAACTTTCTCGGCCAGTTTCACTTCAAGCGCGGTAGGCGCCCCAAAACTTAACCCATTCTTTACACAAGCTGTCACTGCCTCAATAACATGCGGATGGGCATGCCCCACCACCATAGGACCCCATGAGCCTACATAATCGATATATTCACGATTATTTTCATCAATCAGATAGGCCCCACGCCCCGCTTTAAAAAACACTGGATCACCACCTACCCCATGAAAGGCTCGAACGGGTGAATTGACCCCGCCTGGAATATAGCGCTTGGCTTGGGTAAATAATGCTTTTGAACGAGGCATAATAGGAGCTCCATTGATGTGTGTTGCATTGGGTGTGGAAAATACTATAAATTTTCTCTAAAAAGCAACCCAAGTGTGGTTTTTATTTCCATGCTTAGGTACTATAGTCGCCCAAATCTGAGGAGAAATATCCTATGTCATATAAACGCTACATGTGCTTATTATGCGGTTTTATCTACGATGAAGAACAGGGCTGGCCAGATGATGGTATTGCGCCAGGAACACGATGGGAAGACGTCCCTCTCACTTGGCAATGCCCTGAATGCAGCGCGACAAAAGATGATTTTGAGATGATCGAAATTTAAAAATAAGGGATGACGCCACAAGCGATTCTTATTTTGCTATTATTGGTTTTCATCGGCTCCTCTGAATAATTATCTCCTCCTGCCAGAATAATCAATGCATGTCCTTTAATTTGTTCTAATTTCAAACGCGGTGCTAACACGGGTAGAGTTGAGCGCCCGTTTGAATCAACAATTAAAACAGGTAAGTCACCCACGTGACCATTTCCACGAAAAGGTCCTCGATGCTGATACTCATGGGTCGGATCTAAATGACCTCCTGCTGCTCTGCCATACTGCCCACAAAAAGGTAAGGTCGCCACATCAAATCCGTGAATTCCATGAGGCAAATCATGCAATTTAGGAATGAGGATCAAACCGTAAATCGTATCATCCGCTTTAATCGTACCAATACTTTTCCCCTGACCGTCTGCACTCACATAGGATATGGGAATGATAAGACTGGCATAACTCAGGCTGGTGAAGAAAAAAGTCATCATGGTTAAGCAGGTATAAATGATTTTTTTATTCTTCATATAATTTAATCTCTCCCTTTTTATGTAGGGGCAGCAGGCCTTGTGTCTGCCCTTGCTTTAGAGCCTCTTACTTGCGTTGGGCACCCACAAGGGGCGCCCCTACCATTGACAGACGCTTATTTTATAGCAAACCGAGAATGCTCTTGCCACGTGACTTCTTCAAAAGTCACTTCCGTCACTTTCGCAAGTTCCGGCCCTTTTTTTAACCATTCATATAATTGCATAATCTTCTCTTTTTCACCGCACGCAATGACTTCAACCCGCCCATCTGGCAAGTTTTTCGCCCAACCGGTCAATCCAAGTTCTTTCGCTTGATCCTGGGTACCTGCCCTAAACCAAACACCTTGTACCTTGCCCGACACCAGACAGTGCATGCTTATTTTTTCTTGCATAGCATTTCACCCCACAAAATTGTTATGATATGCGGCCTTAAATTAAACCTATATTACTAAATCATGACCCACTTAAAAAAACAACTTCAATTAGCAACCCCTATTTACTGGCCAGCCTGGCTTGGGCTTGGTTTATTATGGCTCATTACCCGCTTACCTTATCGTTTCCAACTCGGAATGGGTAAAGGAATGGGACGTCTTTTATATTTATTTCCCACGAAATTAAAGCATACCGCTAAAACCAATATAACGCTTTGCCTTCCAGAACTCACCCCATTGGAACAAAAAGCTTTAGTTAGAAAAAATTTTGAATCACTCGGCATTGGATTGATTGAAGCTGCCATGTCCTGGTGGTTACCTGATAAAAAACTACAACAATTATATAAAATCAATGGCCTTGAGCATGTCGAACAAGCCTTTGCAAAAGGAAAAGGAATTCTCTTACTCGGCCCCCATTTTACTTGTCTTGAAATGGTAGGTCGCGTGTTAAGCATGCACTATTCGTTTGCGGTCATGTATCGTCCTCATAAAAAACCCCTGATTGCATTTATTCATGAGCGCTTTCGCAAAAAGCATTACACGCACCATATTCCACGCCATCGCATGCGCGATGTCATTCGAACCTTACAAAATAATATTGCTATCTGGTATGCCTATGATGTGGATGGCGGAGAAAAACGCAGTGTTTTCGCACCTTTTTTTGGCGTACAAACCGCCTCATTAACGGCTGTTTCACGCATTGCTCGTTTAAGCGATACCACAGTGGTGCCCATTGGTTTTTATCGATGCGAGGGTAAATTAGGTTATGAAATTGACTTACATCCTCCTCTCGAAAATTTTCCGAGTGATGATTTAACCGAAGATGCCATTCGATTAAACACCACTCTCGAATCTTTAATTCGCAAAAAACCAGAGCAATATGTATGGCAATATAAGCGCTTTAAAACACGCCCTAAAGGTGAACCGAGGATTTACTAAAAACAATCACATCGGTATGTCCAATTTTTCCTTTTGCAGCCACCCGAAATATTTTCTGGGGAAAAGCATTCACATTTTCTTTTTTGGTAATCACCAAGGCTGGCTTGGTTAAGGCTTGAAGCCCCTCTTGCGTATTGATGAACAACGGACTTTCTTCTTCGGGCATATTCACCAAATATTTAATCACCAAGCCATCTGTCCCTTCATTGTAAAAAACCAATTGCGCATGTGTTTTCATCCGTAAACTTTCTATTTGTTCAACAAAATGCTGCGTACGATTTAATTTTAAATTCATCGGTTCAAAAATAAAAATAAATGCCGACAGAAAAGAGAATACACCTAAAGAAAAAATAATATTCTGTACCCATTGTCGTTGTTTTTTCATCATCAACACATAACCACAAAGTAAAGCTAGCGCAGGGGCCATTGGTAAGACATAACGAATTTTTTTATCGCCAGGGATGCTAAGACCCACAATGATGACAAGAACCCAACCGATTAACATTCGTAAAAATTTAATTTCTTTAGAGAGGTTTGATTTAAAAAACTGGGGTAACACTATCAAACTAATTAATATTGATAATGGATAAGTAATTGCATAAGCACCTATACTATCTTTCACATAATAATAAACGGGTGGCGCATTCACACCCGGCATACGACCTAGCACTTCCATTTGCAATACATCCTTCATCAATGCCGCACCGCCCACATGATAAGCTAGGCCCAGCAGAATCGTGACACTAACAAATAATAAGACGAACGCAGAGAATCCGATGATAAAAAAAGATTTAATTTCTTTCTCTACTCCATAAAACATACAGACCACACCGGCAGGAATAACTAACCCAATGGGGCCTCGAATAGCAAAACTACATGCCATTAAAAATAGCATCCAAACTCGCTGTGGTTTTTTCTGTTGTAATTGTGCTGAATAAGCGAGATAAAAACAAAGCGCAGTTGCCGCGGTAACAAATTGGTCGAGTGAGAGCGTTCTAGCTTCCATCACAAATGCCGCCGTCAACAAGAGAAAACCAACCGCATACCAACCCCATCGACGTGCATGTAGCGCGCCAATTGAGTAAGTCGCAACCATTGTGATCGCTGATGCAATCGCTGAGGGTAATATCGCAATAAATTTATTAAGATGTCCCGTTAATTTTGCAAAAAAATAAATTAACCACGTTGAAGTGACAGGATAATCGGGATAAGACTGATGATAAACTGTCGGAAACCATGTGGGACCATGGCGCCACATTTCTAATGCAAATAAATAAAAACGAGATTCAAATCCGATAATTTCTTGATGGCTTAATCCAACAGTAAAAATCAGCAGACTGCTGACAAAAATGAGGAGTGAATCGAGGATTGAAGTGCGTGTTAATATCATAATTAAATACTTATCAAAAAATTAAAAAATATCGTGAAACCCAATTTTAGAGTGTTATTTCGAAGAAAGCGAAACCTTTTGTGCTATCTTAACCCCTGTTTCTTCTGAGTCTTTTTTCTTCCCCACCAAAACTTCATTCACTGACTTCTTCCCTAACACATAACGAAACGTCCGCATATTCGCAGAAGAAGGATATTCTTTACAAACAGCATCATAAGCTTCGACACACTCTTCTGGATACTTCACTTGCTCTTTCGCGATAGCAACTAATTCTTGTTTAGCAAAAGGATCCATGAAGAGACAATGTGCACGATCCAATATGGCTTGTGATAGCGAAGAACGCCCATCAAGCGACACCGAATTTTGTGACGCCAGCACCAAAAATCCGGGTGCAGCATGATTACCCTCTAAATCAACCCCCGTCAGCAATTGATTCAACAATATTTCAAATTCTGGATCCGGGTCTGCATTGGATTCATCTAAAATAACCATTGCACCTTCACGAAATGCTTTCTGCAAAATAGTATACGCATCTTTCGTACCTACACTCACTTCGTACGTTTTCATCACCGTGTCAGTGAGTTTTTGATACGCTTTTTTATAGTTCTCCGTCTCTCTTTGGTCATCCTGGTAACCCTGTTTTTTCAGTAAATCTCGGGTGATTTTCTCAATAACTCTTTTATAAATCGTCGATTTTCCTGCGCCAGGAGCACCCTCAATGATAATAGCTCGCTTGAAATCTTGCAGGGGTGTAGATTTTGGTTTTTCTGTTGATTTTTCATCTGCATTTTGCGGTTGTGCAGCTTCATTCATTTCCTCTAGTCTTAACAAGATATCTTGCTCGATCGCATCCGTTAAATATTTTTTTTCATTCGGCATACGACAGCCGGGTGTCACTTGAAATAATGTCGAGGTTTTTGTTTTTTCCACTGCACGCTGAATGCCTAATGATTTTTCGAGTAATAAAATAAATTTTTCTCGTTCTGCAGGATGTTTAATACCCGTTGAAAATTCTACTATACAAGCTTGCAACAAAGCTTGCTGAACATCCGAGGCATTTTTTGCCAAATAAACAAATCTTCTTGCTGCATTTTTTAATCCACGAATCGATGTCGTACAGGGCTTATTAAATTCATTTATTAAATCACGCGCATTCAACAACGCTTCCGCGTAATCATGTGTAAAAAGATTCGCGGGTTTTAAAATGGATTGCAAAATTTCTTTTTCTAAATAGGCATGCTCAGGTTCTCTCACATACACCGTTTCTGCATAATTTTGGATAAAATCATGATAAAACCGTCC
>JADMIO012785009.1_pt1 | contig 13910 bp, 14 predicted proteins | sample 8958161 | NCBI WGS metagenome assembly JADMIO01 (sample SAMN16585339, study PRJNA669376) | soil metagenome | isolation source: Crop rotation soil | place: USA: Cullars Rotation, Alabama | collected 2011 | reverse complement strand
ACTCAACATTTTCTGTTGACCCAACATAATACCTGTCGAATTTTTCTGAGTATAATATGTACATGAAAAACATAAAAAAAAGCGGCAATGCCGCTTAAGTACTCGGGATGGGAGTTGAACCCACACTCGCATTGCTGCGAACAGGATTTTAAGTCCTGCGTGTCTACCAGTTCCACCACCCGAGTGACACTACTTTATAAATATTTTAATTTCTCAAAAAAATATACACTATCTGCTGCAAATCCTAATATTTTATCGGGACGTTTCTACCAGTTCCACCTCCGCTGAGTGACATTATTTTCGAAAAAAAATCCCGACAAGTCGGGATCAATTTGAGCGGAAGACCGGGCTCGAACCGGCCACCCCGACCTTGGCAAGGTCGTGCTCTACCAAATGAGCTACTTCCGCAATAATGATAAGATCTGTTCTTTTTTTAGGACTGCAAAAATAAGGGATGTTGCCCTAAAAAAACAAACTTTTATTTGTATTTGGGATTGTATAATGTGTTTTCTGGCACATTTACTTCAGGTTTGCCTTTATAACGATGCGCATATAAACTGTAACAACCTCCCAGTACAAAAGCTACAATGATAAAAACCTGGCAAAACCATATAAAACGGGAAGATGATACCCAGTTATGAGCAAAATCTTTTCCCTGATTTTCAAGCGTTTCCTGCTGCATATTATAAAAATTTTCGTGGCAAAAATAAGGCGTTCCGGTTAAAAAAAATTATTTGCTGCCAATAATTTCAGAAAAGGTTTTCTGCTTCTTTATGAAATAATCCCAAACAATACAGCCCTTATACAAACCATCTAACGTTTTTGTTTTACCGGTAGTAACCATTGCAAAACGTTTCCCGTTAAAAAGCCATTTAATAAAATGAAGATGAGCTTTAACCACCGAAATAAAATATCCCCCATCGCCAGACAATAAACTTTTCCATGCTGCAACTGCATCCAGCACCATTCTTACAGGTATCTTCCAAATTGCAACCCATCCCGGCAGATTCTTGTACAGCATAATAAGATTGTTTCGAAAATTGAGGAAGGTTTTCCTGCTGTTTCCCTTTGGCAAAGTGCCGCCACCAACATGGTATACAACAGATGCGGGTTGAACATATATTTTATAGCCTGATAACTGTAGTCTCCAGCAAAGGTCTATCTCTTCCTGGTGTGCAAAAAAATATTCATCCAACCCGCCTGACTCTTTATAGTTTTTTGCCCGCACAAATAAAGCGGCCCCACTGGCCCAAAAACAAGGCTGAGCCATATCGTACTGCCCATGATCTTTTTCACAATCATCAAATACCCTTCCTCTCATAAAAGGATAGCCGAAGTTATCAATCCAGCCTCCACTGGCGCCGGCATATTCGAACATGGATTTATCATTATAAGAAAGCACTTTAGGTTGGCAGGCTGCAATGTTAACATCAGATTCCATTAAATTAATAACCGGAGCTATCCAATTTTCTGTTACTTCTACATCACTGTTTAGCAATACATAATAATCAGCCTCCACTTTTCCCAAAGCTTCATTATACCCTTTCGCAAAACCAAAATTGGATGCATTTTTTATGATCTCAACCGATGGGAAATTATTTTGAATATAAAGAACGGAATCATCTGTTGAGGCATTATCAGCAACGATCACGCGTTTATTATCATACGCACTGCCGAGTACAGATGGAATGAATTTTTCAAGAAAGGCCCTGCCATTCCAGTTTAAAATTACAATTGCCACAGAAGGATTCCCTGAAACCCCTGTCATATGATTCATTTGTAAAAGTGTTTGGGCCTTATTTCTTTAACCATTATAGCAGCGCAGTTCTATTGACAGAACCTGTTGAAGCCAGGTAAAACACAAACTTAACTCATTTATATTTTCTCCGTGCTCTTTCTTATTTTTACACATGTTTCCTCAACTTTTTAACTGGCGGACAGGACTGGCAATTGTTGCCATATTAATCGTTACCGTAACCATTTTCTATTCTGATTTTCTATCAAAAAAAATTGCTGCGGATGAAAAGATAAAAGTGGAACAATGGCTGCAGGCTGTAAACGATATCAATGATTCTTCCATTACTTCCATCACCCTTGCAGGAAAGATCCTTACCGAGAACAGCAAGGACATACCGATGATCACAGTCACAGAACATGATAGCATTCTTGATCATTATAACCTGGACAGTGCCCAAATCATTTCCAACAAAAATTATCTCCGGGATGAACTGGCCGAGTTTAAAAAAACGTACGATCCAATTGTATGGAAAAACCCTAGAAATCCGTCGCAAAACAACCTTGTATATTACGGAGAATCGGACCTGCTGAAACAAATAAGGTATTTTCCATTGATCCAGTTATTGGTCGCCGCCCTTTTTATTATTATAACACTGATTGCAATCAGCACCAGGAATAAAAGCACCCAAAACCAGGTGTGGGCGGGCATGGCAAAAGAAACAGCACACCAGTTGGGCACTCCTCTATCTTCTTTGCAAGGCTGGGTGGAAATGCTCAAAGAAACCAGTGGCAATGAAAAGATCGCCAACGAAATGAGCAAAGATGTTGAAAGATTAAAACTGGTGAGCGATCGCTTTGGAAAGATCGGCAGTACACCACAACTGGAAGAAAAAGACATTCTTCAACAGGTAAACAGCATGGTTGCTTATATTAAAAGAAGGTCCACCGAAAAAGTAAGCTTCAGCGTAACAAGCCCCGAACAGGATATTGTTGCCATGATCAATGCGCCACTATTTGACTGGGTAATTGAGAACCTCCTGAAAAATGCTCTTGATGCCATGGATGGCCGAGGAAAAATAGAAGTGGTTTTAAAAAATGAGGCTACACAAATTATTATTGATGTAAGCGATACCGGCAAAGGCATCAGCAAAAAAAATATAGTGAACGTATTTAAACCGGGTTTTACAACAAAAAAAAGGGGTTGGGGACTCGGACTTTCCTTAAGCAAACGCATCATAGAACAATATCATAAAGGCGAATTATTTGTAAAACACAGTGAATTGGGTAAAGGAACCACTTTCAGGATTGTATTAAAAAAATAAAATCGCTACTCAGATTCAAGGGCTGAAAGAAGCGCAAACTATTTCAACTTACAGGTTAATCCCTTAAATTTGCCTTCCCAAAAAGTTGCGGCGATGGCGAAATTGGTAGACGCACTACTTTGAGGTGGTAGCGCCCGAAAGGGTGTGGGAGTTCGAATCTCCTTTGCCGCACGAAGCGATAACCAACATGGTTATCGCTTTTTTTTAAGCTGATTTTACCTTGCTGTAACAATGTGCCAGTATATACCTCATTGCTGATTACCCCATTTCTCATTCACCCTCTCCCACCGTTGGTTTTTCCAGATCAACCATATATTAGTTGAATATCTTCCGGTCATTTTTCCTGGCGTTTCTTTGATCTATCAATTAATCAACCGCAATTATTCAGTATGTATAAGATTTTATTTTCAAAGAAGCTAACGAGCAAGGATCATTTAAGGATACTTAAATCACTTTTGATTTTCACAAACCTGACCGCATTTTTATTATATGCGTTTTTAAGAATTCTTTTTTACAATACGCCAATACCCGCCAGCGAAGAGATCGATGCACTTGTAAAAACACTTTTGATCGGTTCACTTTGTGCCATCACCCTGTCGGCCGTTTTGGTTATCGTCGAAATCATCGACCATATCATTAGCCAGCGCAAACTGAGAGTATACGCAACCTTAAAATACAGCTGCGTCATCGTTTTTACCTTGCTGATTTTTTACCTTGCAGGTTGTAAAACACAAATGAGCGCAGGTATAAGCAAAGATGGTAATACCGGTATGGTGACTTCCTATCAGAATATAGAACCGGCCAGCACTTTACTTGTAATGAATAATGAAATATTAAATCATACAGATATTCCGCTCGGTGAAAATTTTGTATTGATCAATGACGATGTAAAAGGGCTGGTAGAGAAAGATGGAAAAGTATCGGCAGGATGCAAACTTGTTATCACAGATAAAGAAGGAAAAACAATTTTAAATGAAAGCGACCTTTTTAAAAATGAAGATGTGTTTCAAAAAGAAAAAGCAAAATGTCTCAAATGTACCATCTCTACCGGGAAGCCAATGAACTGGGATGAAAATTATGATGTTGCCGTTACATTCTGGGATAAATATGGAGACGGAAAAATCGAAAACAAGTTCTCGATCAGGATGATTGATATGCCATAATAAATTATTTAATTTAAGATGTTAAATGCCTGGTACCGGATTTTTGATCCGGCACCAGGCATCTGGCTTTTATTAATTAATTTGTGAGAAATTAAGTATAGCATGGCGAACGATATCAAATGTCCCAACTGCGGGCATCATTTTGAACCGAATGAGGCGATCAGGGAAGAAGTGGAAAAAGAACTTCGACTGAAAGTACAGGATTGGCAAAAGAAAAAAGACGAGGAATTTTCTGTAAAACTGGAAGAAGAAAAGCGACAGATAAAAAAGAACATGGAGGATAATGTTCGCAAATCCATTACAGCTGATTTTGAAAATCAGTTGCAGCTTTTAAAGACAACCAATGCTGACAACGAAGAGAAATTAAAGATATCCCGCCAAAAAGAACTTGAGTTTTTAAAAAAAGCACAGGAGTTAAAGAATAAAGAAGAAGAGCTGGAACTTGAACTGCAAAAAAAGCTGCAACAGGAACGCATACAGATCACCGAACAAATACGCAAACTGGAAGCTGATAAAAATTCAGTGAAAGAAAATGAGCATAATCTTAAAGTAAGAGAGCTGGAAAAACAACTTGAAGACCAAAAAAAACTGGCCGATGAAATGAAACGGCGTGCTGAACAGGGATCCATGCAATTACAGGGAGAAGTACAGGAACTGGCGCTGGAAGAATTGCTGCAGGCAACATTTCCTTTTGACATTATTTCTGAAGTTGGCAAAGGAGTTCGTGGTGCAGATTGTATTCAAACAGTAAGAAACAGCAATGGACAGGAATGCGGCAAGATTATCTTTGAAAGCAAAAGAACCGAGCATTTTGCAAACGACTGGATAGAAAAACTAAAACATGATATGCTGTCGCAGGGTGCGGATATAGCCGTAATCGTAACCAAGTCAATGCCTAAAGACATGACTCAGTTTGGCGAGAAAAACGGCGTATACGTTTGTAGTTTCAAAGAAGTAAAAAGCCTTGCTACCGTTTTACGCAATGCCATCCTAAAAATCAATGACTCAAGAAAAAGCCAGGAAAATAAAGGCGAAAAAATGGTTGCATTATACCATTATCTTACCAGCCACGAATTTGTAAACAACTGGAACGCCATGCGGGAAGGCTTTAGAAATCTGCGGGGAATGTTGCAAAAAGAAAGAGAGGATTTTGAAAAGAACTGGAAGAAAAAAGAAAAGCAGGTTGAACTGATCATTCAAAATTCACTCCATATTTCTGGTTCAATAGAAGGCATAGCAGGGCGGGATTCGATTGATATGCATTTGCAGGATGCTGAGCCGGACAACTTACTCGAAAATTAAATTCGATCATTGAATGGTATAACGCTCCAAAATAACATTGTTTCACTGATGCGATTATTTTTCATGCATTTAGCATTATACCCTACTTTTGCTGATTGCCCCCGGGCCTATTATTTTTAACCAAACAACGCATTTATGAGAAAATTGCTACTTCTATTGAGCTTGCTATTGGGCAGCAGCTTGATCTATGCACAAAAAAATTACAGCATTAAAGTTACAGATGCAGGAACCGGCAACCCCGTAACCAATGCTTCTGCAACAGTAAAATCTACTTCCAAAGGAGCGATCTCCAATAATGACGGCATTATCAAAATTGATGCAAACGAAAATGACATTTTGGAGATTACTATTATTGGTTATAAGCCAATGACAATCACCCTTGGTTCAAAAACAAATCTTACAGTATCTCTTCAGTCTACTTCGGCAGATCTGGGCGATGTTGTAGTACTTGGTACCAGAGGTGCTCCAAGGGCAAAAACAGAAACGGCTGTACCCGTTGACGTTATTAAGATAAACCAGGTTGGAACACCCACAGCGAAAACAGACCTTACGGCTGTTTTAAATATGGCCGCTCCTTCCTTTAATTATAATAAACAAACAGGTGCTGATGGTGCCGATCTTGTTGACCTTGGAACTTTAAGAGGACTGGGGCCTGATCAAACCCTTGTTTTGATCAATGGAAAACGACGCCACCTTACTTCGTTTGTTGCCTTGTTCGGAACAAGAGGAAGGGCCGCTTCCGGCGCTGACCTCAACTCATTTCCACAGGCTTCTGTTGACAGGCTTGAAATCTTAAGAGATGGCGCTTCGGCGCAGTATGGCTCTGATGCCATTGCAGGCGTTATCAATATCGTACTTAAAAGAGATGTAAATCATTTAACCCTGAGCACTGGCTGGAGTGGTTATTATGATGACAAATTTAATGCTTATAACCGCAGGGGGAACGGGCAATATTATTATAGTAAACCCATCGATGGGGGAACCGTTTTTGCATCGCTGAACCATGGTGTTCCACTTGGAAAAAAGGGCGGCTTTATCAACTACTCAATCGACTTTCTGAAGCAGGAAAAAACATTCCGGCAGGTTGATACAGTAAACTGGCAAAATGATAAAAATGCTGTCCCTTACCTGAATACGGGCCGCAGGGCATTTGGTGATGGCTCGATGAAAAAAGGCGGCGTGATCTATAATATGGAACTTCCACTTGGTAAAAACGGCAAAACCAGTTTTTATTCATTTGGTGGATACAACCAGAAAGAAGCTGACGTTTATGCATACACGAGAAATTTAAGCGGCCGGCCCGAACGTTTTCCTGTTGATGTGAATGGCAATCTTATCTTTGATCCCGAGATCATGCGCAAATCTGATGATGGCGAAATTTATTATAACCCGCATATCCAGGGACGTGTTAAAGATGCGTCTTTTGCAGCTGGTGTAAAAAGCAAATGTCATGACTGGGGTTGGGATTTAAGCAACACTTTTGGTAAAAATGATTTTCATTATTATGGTGATAAAACATTCAATGCTTCCATGCTGCTGGTAAACAATACGCCTCCACAAACCCATTTCAACGATGGTGGATTTGATTTTATCCAGAATACCACTAACCTTGATGTAAGCCGTTCTTTTAAATCTGTTGCTGAAGGCTTTAACCTCGGTTTTGGCGCTGAGTTCAGGTACGAAAGATATTCGATCTATGAAGGTGAATATGCTTCTTATGCAAGCTTTCACCCGGGTGAACTTTATTACCCAGGCGCAGGGGTTTCTTTAACACCGGCTTCGGGTTCGCAGGGATTCCCCGGATTTAGCCCGACAGATGCAATCAAAGCCGACAGGAATAACATTAGCGCTTATATAGATGCAGAATTAAATGTTACAAAAAACTGGCTGGTTGATGGAGCTGTTCGTTTTGAACACTATTCTGATTTTGGTTCGGTGGCAACGTATAAATTTGCTACCCGTTACAAGATTGGTTCAAACTTCAACCTGCGTGGTTCCGTAAGCACCGGTTTCAGGGCACCTTCATTGCAACAAAGCAATTTCAGCAATACGCTTACTTCTTTCAGCAGTGGCCAGTTAGTACAATCATTGATTGCACGCAATGGAAGCGCTATTGCAAAATCTGCGGGTATCCCTGACCTTAAGGAAGAAACTTCTTTAAATGCAAGTGTTGGATTTTCCTGGAAACCACTTAAGGGCTTAACTTTTACTATTGACGGTTATATGGTAAAAATGAAAGACAGGGTTGTGTTATCAGGCTTGTTCCCTGCTTCCTTCTTTAGCCAGGCTCCACCTGAAGTTTCTACCGTACAATTCTTTACCAATGCTGTTAATACGACCAATTATGGTGTTGACATCATTCTTGATTATAGTAAAAAATGGAGCAGGAGCAAAATCACTGCCCTGCTGGCAGGAAATATCCAGGATATGAAGCTGGATGCGATCCATATACCAGATGCTTTAAATACAACAGAACTTGATCGCAAAACATTTTATAGCGACAGGGAAATTGCCTTCCTGAAAGCATCGGCACCAAAGCAAAAATTCAGTTTTAGCCTGCAATACGAATGGAAACAACTTGGTATTGGAAGCAACGTGAATTATTTTGGAAAAATAAAATTACTTGGCTTCGGTGTTTCTACAGATGAGAATCCAAATAGTTCTGGTATCAATCCACAGGTTCCTACGGATGCTGACCCAAGTGTGCTTGTTCCTGAAGTTTTCAACTTCAATTCGAAGATCACTACGGATGCATTTATTTCTTACAAATTGTTTAAACACCTGACTGTTTTTGTTGGAGCAGATAATATCTTTAACGTTCATCCTGACCTTGGTGTTAACCCCCAGGCAAAAGGATACGGAGGCGACAATGAATCAGGTGGCCCATGGGATGCCGTTCAAATGGGATTCAACGGCCGCAGGTTATTCGGCAAAATCGTTCTTAATTTTTAATAAGAATTTAAATTAATAAATTGAAAAGGTTTAAGAGGGCTAACTTCTTAAACCTTTTTAATTTTCTGCTCACTTAAACATCATACCATGAAAAAATATGTATTGAATTACCTGTTATGCTTTGCATTTGTTGTAGGAACAAACACCACGCATGCACAAAATAAGATCGTTGTATTCCAGTCTGATTTTGGGTTGAAAGACGGTGCCGTGTCTGCTATGAAAGGCGTAGCCATGGGCGTGGATACAGGTCTGAAATTATTTGACCTTACACATGAGATTCCCGCTTACAATATCTGGGAAGCTGCTTACAGGCTTGAACAAACGATTCCTTACTGGCCGACAGGCACTGTGATTGTTTCCGTAGTTGATCCCGGTGTGGGAACTGATCGCAAGTCAGTGGTATTAAAAACGAAAGCAGGCCATTATATTGTTACACCCGATAACGGTACATTAACCCTTGTGGCGCAGTCGGAAGGCATCGCGGAGATCAGGCAGATAGATGAGAAACTGAACCGCAGGGAAGGCTCTGAAAAGTCATACACATTTCACGGGCGTGATGTGTATGCATATACAGCTGCAAGATTAGCTTCAGGAACAATCAGCTTTGAACAGGTTGGGCCCGTATTGCCCAAGGATGTAGTTAGCATCGAATATCAAAAAGTAGCGATCGTAAATAAAAAAATAAAAGGAACTATCGTCATTCTTGATATTCAATATGGCAATATATGGACGAACATTGAATCTGATCTTTTTAATCAACTGGAGTTAAAGCTGGGAGATGTTTTACATGTAGTGATTTATCAAAACAAAACAAAAAAGTATGAAGGCGATATGCCTTATACAGCTACTTTCGGCGCAGTTGCAAAAGGGAAACCGCTTGCTTACCTCAATAGTTTGTTACAGGTTTCATTTGCCTTGAACCAGGGAAGTTTTTCTGCTGTGCATCACATTTATAGCGGCAGTGAGTGGAGCGTGGAGATAAATAAAAAATAATATTTCACTGCGGGAAAGCAAAGACGCAAAAAAAATGCATGCAGCGTCTCTGCGTCTCCGCAGTTATGTAAAAAGCCAGGTTAGTACATTATTATTAAAAAGCAATCCTGATGCTTTTAATGATTGCCCAGGCCCTTTCATAAAGCTGCATTGAGCCGTAAATTGATTGGTACTTACGTCAATCTTATCAATATGCAGGTGTTCTTTAAAGTCGATTGCACCCAACCCATACCATTTAAACATCGATTCTTTAATGCTCCAAACCAGGGTTGCAAGTTGAGTGCTGGTCATTGATCGTTGTTCCTGTAATAATTCACTGATTACATGCTTTTCCTGTTGAGATAAAAATTTATCTCCGATCCTTTCTACTTTTTCCGAAACAACTTCAATATCAACTCCTACCCTGTTTAATGAACTAACGATCACTGCTGCATAATCAGCGCAATGAGAAATGGAAAAATGATAGGCATCATTGGGAAGAAACGGCTTCTTTGTATCTGCGATCCGTATAAGCTCCAACGGAAAATCAGCGAAGAGTTCAACAAGCAAATACCGGCCTGCAAGGTGCTGCAGGCGTTTATGAGGATGTGTGATCTCTTTTTGTAAAGAGACCTTACTTAAAAAAAAGCTTTCTGATTCGGCAATATGCCAAACCGCTAGTTTTGTTGCCTCGTTGATATTTTGTTGATAAACCAGCGGCATCTTTCAATTTAAAAATGAAAATCAAAAATTTTAAAAATTACTTTTACAAATTAACGAATAACGACTTTACAAATGATATTAAGTGATAAACGAATCCTGGAAGAAATTGAAAAAGGGACGATTAAAATAGTGCCTTATAATCGTGAATGCCTGGGAAGTAACAGCTACGATGTTCACCTGGGAAAACACCTGGCAACTTATGACCATGCTGAGCTGGATGCAAAAAAACATAACACCATCAAACATTTTGAGATACCAGACGAAGGGATATTATTATTGCCACATATGTTTTATCTCGGTGTAACGGATGAATATACTGAAACGCATGCCCATGTTCCTTTTCTTGAAGGAAAATCATCTACAGGCCGGCTCGGAATTGATATTCATGCAACTGCCGGTAAGGGAGATGTTGGCTTTTGCGGCAACTGGACTTTGGAAATATCCGTAAAGCAACCGGTGAGGGTTTATAAAGGAATGCCGATCGGCCAGCTTATTTATTTTCCTGTTGAGGGGGAAATTGAAGTAAAATACAATCAAAAGAAAAATGCCAAATACAGCGGCCAACCCAACAAGCCAGTGGAAAGCATGATGTGGAAGAATCAATTTTAAAATTTTATAAAATTCTTTCCACTCCTTGAAATCTGTGGTTAAAAACACATATAATTTCACCACAGAATTAAAGGTTTTTTTTACGGAGTTTCAAAAGTTTTATAAACGGTATTTTGTCTTCAGTAAAATTCACTTCTTTTGGTTTTAATTAATAAAATCATGACCAGACTTACCTGCTTCCTTTTCTTCATCATTTTTTCATTCTACGCTTCTGCACAAACAGAAGGCATTACCGGGAATGGGAATGCAAAAATAGCTTATCATACTTTTAGTGCAGGACATCCCGTGCTCATCATAAACGGTGGTCCCGGCATGAATAGTAATGGCTTTGCGGAATTAGCTAAAAAATTATCCGAAAAAAATCAAACGATCATTTATGACCAGCGTGGTACCGGTAAATCTGCATTGGATACCCTTTCCAACGCAACCGTTACCATGAAATTAATGGTTGAAGACATTGAGGTTTTAAGAAAACATCTAAACATCAAAAGCTGGATCGTTCTCGGGCACTCCTTCGGAGGCATGCTTGCATCTTATTATGCAACTTTACACCCCGAAAGTATTGATGGCTTGATCCTATCTGCATCCGGCGGCATTGACCTTGACCTTTTATCTTATATGCAACAGAATATCAGCGCTAAATTAAATGGCGAAGAAACCAAAGCGCTTAGTTACTGGACAACAAAGATCAATGATGGTGATACAACACACGCAACAAGATTAAAAAGAGGAATGGCCCTTGCTCCTGCGTATGTGTACAATAAAAAAAATGTTCCTTTGATAGCTGAAAGACTTACGCAAGGGAATTCGGAATTGAACGGGCTGATCTGGGATGACATGCAAAAAATAAAATTTGATTGCTCAAAAGGGCTTGCTGCTTTTAAAAAACCCGTGCTCATCATACAGGGAAAACAGGACATCATCGAAGAAAAAACAGCTCGGAAAGCACAAACCGTTTTAAAAAATGCTACTGTTGTATTGCTGGATAAATGTGGCCACTATGGCTGGCTGGACGCACAGGAAGAATATTTGAAAAATGTAAAGGATTTTCTTTCAAAATTTTAATTCAACTTCCAGATATAGTAATTCAATACTGTAGCAAAACTTACCCAACAAAGGTATGGCGCCATCAACCATGCGGCAGCTACAGAAATTCTTTCAAACCAAATGGTTGTGAGCAGGAGCATTACTAACAATGCAATGATATCTACCAATGCCCAGCCGGGTTGATGCGCTCCAAAAAAAATAATCGACCAAAAAAAATTTAAAGCGAGCTGAATACTATAAAAAATAATGGCAGTGCGTTTTGCTGCGGTTTCATTATTGCTTTTCCAGACGAGAAAACAGGCGATTCCCATCAAAATATAGAGTGTTGTCCATACCGGCGCAAATATCCAGTCTGGAGGATTGAATGAAGGTTTATTAATTGTAGTGAACCAACCTTTAACAGACGCACTCGTAAAGAAACCACTTATTGCGCCAATGATCAATGGAATGGCAATGGATATGATCAATTTGAAAACAGGCTTCATAGAAATGTTTAGATTAAGTAAACCTAAATCCTGCCAAACTTTTTATAATAGGCAATCATGAAAGCAGTTACTTCATCATAACTGAAAAGCCCCTGTGGTTGCCTGTTACCCTGGAGATATTTGCCATAAACCCAACGCACCAACGGCTCAATTGGATTTTGATGGCGCCTGTTGAATGCCATCCATTCCTTGATATCAGTAACAACAGCTGGATCAAGATCCCGCCTGTATAACTTGGCAGTGGTAGAATCTACCAATGATAAATTCCTGTTAGCGTACATGAAAAGATCGAGATAAACCGAATAATGAAATAAGGTATCATGCGCATTGCTCGCAGCCAGGTAACCTACAAAATTTGCTTCCATCTCTTTTGCATATCCAAGTTGGTGCGCTGTTTCATGGCAGGCAACAAAGGGATGAAGAAATTTTGGAACAGTCGTATTTAGTTGCGCCTCCCCCGTAAAAGGGTTATAATAACCTGTAAATCCGGTATAATTTCCCAACCAGCCCCAGATGGATGTTTTAATAGAAGCAGGTTTATATTGTAAGAAAGGATATTTTTTAGAAATGTCGTTATAAGCATCCGCTACTTTTTTATAAAGCACTTCATTGGAGGGATATCGAATTTTATTTTCAATCAGTAACTTTTTAGATTTGTTGATCTTATCTATCAACAAACAATTCATTTGTTCAAGGTCTTCCACTTTGTATTTGTCCATGTTCAGACCCAACTGCCAGGCAATTCCTTTTCGGTCATAATTAATGCCCCAGAAAACATTAAAAATGATATAGATCATGGCACAGAAGATAAGTGCTTTATAACCTGCCTGGCGCAAGTACAGCTTCCGGGATGGCACCCGCCCTTTTTTAAACAGGCGCCGAAAGAATCTCACAGCTTTCCAAATCAGCCAGCAAATGAGCAATCCATACAACAAATCACCAATACTTATCCGCAGCCAACCAAAAGAAGATCGTAAGATGCTGGAAAACCAGGGCGAAAAATGATTGCTGTAACCTTCTTCAACCCGCAATTCATCGCTGCTATAAACGTGTATAACTATGCAGATAATCAATAAAAAAGCAGCAATAATGTACTTCTTCTGTACCTTCATACGGCTAAAATTACTTAATGAGCAGTGAATTGGAGCCATCCGAAGGAAAAAAGGCCTGGTTCATCACTCATAATTCATATTTTTCAATTACCTTTGCACTCCTTTAAACTGAACGCAATGGCTAACAGAAGGGCATTTGAGATTGCTTTTGTGGGTTTGAAACCAGGGATACACCAGTTTAATTACGATATTGACAGTAAGTTCTTTATAGAAAAGGGTGCTCAGGATTTTTCAAACGCAACAGCAAATGTGAAGTTGTTTTTGGAAAAAAACACCGGTTTCATGCTGCTGAAGTTTGAGATCGGGGGAAAAGCAGAAGTTACCTGCGACCGTTGCGGAAATCCACTAAAAATGGATTTGTGGGACGAGTTTAAATTGCTGGTAAAGCTGGTAGAAAACCCCGAAGAGATGAATGAACAGGAGGAAGACGCCTTTCCAGCACAGTGGGATCCGAAGCTTGGAATTCACGTGACTTGAAGTCGCGGC
>JADMIO011721483.1_pt1 | contig 13910 bp, 4 predicted proteins | sample 8958161 | NCBI WGS metagenome assembly JADMIO01 (sample SAMN16585339, study PRJNA669376) | soil metagenome | isolation source: Crop rotation soil | place: USA: Cullars Rotation, Alabama | collected 2011 | reverse complement strand
GCGACAACTTGTCCACGTGGAATTCTAAGCTTAGGATCCCAATGTGCTGGAAAGCGATAAATCTGACAGCAGCAGCGCCCCAGCCATCATCGCTTATCTGGACTTTCGTTTGGAAACTTGGATCGCGTGTCCCGTCTGAATTCAGGCGGAGCACACTGGCGGAGGAACGCCCAAAAGCGGCCGCAACCACGATCCGGCCGTCCGGTTGCACGTTCCACGCGTAGACGCCTTTACTCCACTGATCAAACAGATTTCCCGCATCAAAACTTGGGTCGACCGTGCCGTCGTGGTTGAGCCGCGCGACCCCGGCTCGGGACTGATCGTCCACTCGATAAAAAGTGCCGGCCACGAGCATCTTGCCATCGGCGTAAGTGGCGAGATTGTAGACGGCAGGTCCTGGCCCATACGAGTTCGCGAAGGTTGGGTTAAAGCCAGGATCCACGCTTCCGTTGGTGTCCAAGCGTGCCAGCCCTGCGCGGGCCATGCCCTGGACTGTCGTGAAGGGGCCGACGAGCAAGAGTTGGCCATTGTGCTCGGGGTACATCTGCACTTGCGTCAAGTCGGTGGCAGCGGGCAGCAGCACCCCGCTTTGAAATGTGGGATCCTTCGAACCGTCGGCCTTGAACCTATCGATCGTCCCGTCCCTGGAAATCAGGACCAGGCTTCCATCCGATTGAGCTTCGTACAGGTTGGGTGTCGATCCCAATCGCAGACGGCCGGTGTCGTACGTGATGTCCAAAGTGCCGTCCGTATTTGCGCGGAAGAGGTGCGCCATCGAATCTGCATCGGCCGTCGAACCTGTGAGAATGAACTTACCGTCATCGCGGATCGCGATAATTTCCAACCAGACAGTATGGGCCAGGCCCAGGTTGAATTGGATGGGCAGATTGAGCGTTCCATCCTTTTGAAACTGAAGAGCTTGGCCTTGCGCGTGAGTAAACCAGCCGTCGTAAGCAGCTACGTACCGGCCGTCCGACAGGACTTTGACCGACCGCAACAACGTCGGGTGCGCCGTGTTGGGTGGGAACTGCGGCGAAAACTCTAATTCCGGACTTCCCGCCGAATACGCGGTGCTATTGACGGTGATGGAAGCTACTGTGCTCGTGCTCATGCCAGAAGCATTCGCGGCCGTGACACGGTAATACCCGGCATTTTTCGCTGAAATATTCCGAAAGCTGAGCACGCGATTTGTCGCGCCGGGCAATGCACGCCCATTTAAGGACCACTGGTAAAGCGGGGGTGGAAAACCGGCGGCGAACCCCGCCAGGGCGATGGTCTGGCCGGCCGTCGCGATGAGCGAGCCGGAAGGCTCCTGCATAAACCTCGGCTCTTCGGGAGCGTCACGGCTGGACACAGCGAGCCGCACGAGGCTGCTTCGCGACGCTCCCGCCACATGGGTAAAGCTGCCTGACACCAGGACCGTTTCATTGCTTAGGACTGTTAGTTGGGTCGCGGGGACGTCCAGGCCACCCGCATCGAAACTGAGGTCCAGCGCTCCATTTGAATGCAGCCGTGCCAGCCCAAGCCTCGGGAATCCCTGGATGGACCTGAAATTGCCGCTGACGATCAATTTGCCATCGGGCTGCAACGCCAACGCCGTAATGACGCTGGAACCTTCGAGATCCGCGTTGAAACTCGCATCCAAACGGCCATTTGCCTCCAAACGCACGAGATTTGTCCGAGAACGGGTCTGCTGGTCGACAAACGAGCCGCCGATCACGATTCGGCCATCGGATTGCAGCAAGAGCGCCGCGACCGTCGGGCTTTCTCCTTCGAGTTGTGGGGCAAAGTTCAGGTCCAAGGAGCCATCACGTGCGAGCAGCACAATCGATGAGCGGGCCACATCGTTATACGTGCTAAAGCGGCCGGCCGCGAAGAGCTTCCCGTCAAAAGTCGCGCCAACCTCCGATAAGTTTCCAACTCCCGCATACAGGCGTGGCGAAAAACCAGTCCCCGGATCAAAGGCCGAGTCCAAGGCGCCATTGTGCTGCAAAATCGCGATTTGGTTCCGCACTTGTCCATCCACCTTATAGAACCCGCCACCCATCAGAATGCGGCCGTCCGCCAGGGCAGCCATCGACTCGACTCGGACGTTATCGCCGCTGAACTGACTTAGATCCAAGAGGAACCCGTCTGTAATGTGGGCTTGAAAGGTTTCATCGAGGCTCCCGTCGACGTTGAAGCGAGCGATGTTTTGCCGCGCCGCGCCCCCGAGTTGAGTGAAAGCTCCAGCCACCAGAATTTTCTGATCCGGTTGCAGTGCGACCGCGTGCAAGCTGGTTACGTCCACAGTCCACACAGCCCCGCCCCCGCGTTCCTGGATCGACGCGCCGCTCGCTTTAGCTGCCAGGGAAGGATCTATGCTTCCGTCTGAATTCATCCGGAGCACCCTCCTTCCCGCCAGGACCACAATGCGTCCGTCAGGCTGCACCGCGAAATGGGAAATGGCTCCAACGTCTGGAGCTGAAAATGCCGGATCCAGCGCGCCCGGCGCAAGGGAACTGGCGATGCCTTGGAGGAAAACATCGTGCAGGGCCAGGGCTGACAATGCCACTCGAAGAATTGGACAGCGAAACGCCATCTGCTTAAACTGGAAGCAGCGGTGAGCCAGTCTTTTGCCCTGCATTCTGCCAATTTTGCCGGCCCGAGCGACGCATGCAAGCGTTCCATGACCCGCCCGAAAGTTAGCAAACTTCGCCGTTCTCAATCAAAACACATGAGATTGGGAGGAGTTCCCCGCTTGGCTTTTTCCATTGGCATGGCCACCGCCAGGTGAGAGTTGTTGACGGTCATGTCTTTTGCGACACTTGGCACTGTCGATGCAATTGGTCTTGTTCATCGGAATTCAAGCGACGGGCAAGTCGACCTTTTACAAGGAGCGATTTTATCGCACACATGTCCGCGTGAACTACGATATGCTCAAGACCCACCGGCGCCAGGACCTGCTCGTCAGCGCTTGTCTCCAAGGACGAACGAAGTTCGTCGTCGATAACACAAACCTCACACGCCAAGTCCGCGCCCGGTTCATCGGGCCGGCTCAAGAGGCCGGGTTTGAAGTGACCGGTTTCTTTTTCGAGTCGCGCGTGGCCGACGCGTTGCGCAGAAACAGCGGGCGCCCTGGAGCCGAGCGCGTGCCGTATCTGGGCGTTCTGCGTGCGCAGCGCCGATTAGAGCTGCCGGCCCTTGCCGAGGGTTTTGACCATTTATTCCTCGTGCGGCTCGATGACGAAAGCGGCTTCATGGTCGACCCATGGCCGGAGTAAAAATCAAGCCCGGGCAACTCCAGTAAGCAATCGGTTATCTGGCGACAGGCCGGGATTGCCTTTCTCCGGATATCGGTTATCCAGGAGATGTAGGTTGATTGAAACACCTTTAGCTGCCGATCCCTGTGATGAATCCTTTACAGCGTCCACGCCCGCGCGGTCGCTGCGGCGTGGCGATCTTCGCCTGCGTTTTGGCCTGGGCCACGCCTGCCCGGGCTGCGGACACTTTCAGCTCAGTCTACATTTCTGAATTCTTGGCGGAGAGCAGTCACGGCCTTCAAGATGAGGACGGGGATTATTCGGGGTGGATCGAACTGTCCAACGGTGGTTCCGAGGTTGTGAATCTTGCTGGCTGGTTTCTCTCGGACACCGCCACGCACCCGACGAAATGGCGCTTTCCTGGAGTATGCATTCTGCCGGGAGGTTGCCTGGTTGTCTTTGCCTCTGCTAAAGGGCGCACGAATGATTTAGCACATCTCCACACGAATTTCCGATTGCACAAAGCTGGGGGATACCTCGCGTTGGCTGGACGAGCGACGAACATTGTTTCCGAATTCGCTCCCGCTTACCCACCGCAATCCACGGATGTCTCGTTCGGCTGCGTAGGCGGCGAACCAGATCTCCGCGGCTACTTTCTCCGGCCAACGCCAGGAAAGTTCAATGAAAGCAGTGGACCTGGATTCGCGCCGAAGGTGGAGTTCTCCCATCCGAGCGGTTCGCTTTTGGGGCCGCTGGCCTTGGTTCTCTCTTGCCCTTCGGCGCATGCCGTCATCCGCTATACTCTGGATGGGCAACTGCCCAGCCGTCATTCGTCCGCCTACAGTGCGCCCATATTACTCACGAACACCCTCTGCGTGCGCGCCCGCGCTTATCAGGACGACCTGCTCCCAGGGCCGCCGCGAAGTGAAACCTATATCCTGCTGGCGACGAACACGCTTGGATTTAGCTCAACCCTGCCCGTGTTGGTGATGGACACCCTTGGGCTGGATCGGGCCACCTCAACGCGTTCTTCATTCGTCCATCTTTCCTTTTTTGAACCTGTCAACGGCAAGACTTCCCTTAAGAACCCGCCTAACCTGACGACCCGCGCCGGGTTCCATGTCCGAGGTTCGAGCTCGATAGGGATGCCGCAACCTGGGTTCGCCGTGCAATTTCTCGATGAATTCGATCGCGAGGAGCGTCTCTCCGCCTTGGGTTTGCCCGCTAACTCCGATTGGGTCCTGTACGCGCCCAACCATTTCGATCCGGTCCTGATTCACAATCCTTTCGTCCATCAGTTGAGCCGTGAGATGGGCCACTACTCACCGCGCACCCGTTTCCTGGAAGTTTACATGGTTCAACACCCAGGCCCTGTAACCGCCCGCGACTACCATGGCCTCTACGTCTTGGAAGAGAAGATCAAGATCGGCAGGCACCGAGTCGCTATCGACCGGCTTGGCCCCGAAGACCTGCAACCTCCTGCGGTTACGGGTGGTTACCTGATGAAATTCGACCGGGTTGGCCCGGGTGAAAGTGGCTTCTGGGCTGGCGGCGCTGCCATGGTTTATGTTGAGCCCAGAGAGCCGGTCATCGAATTGCCGCAACGTGCCCCACAGCGCCAGTATATCAAGGAGTACTTCGACGAGTTCGATCGCGTGCTTCACGGTCCGAAGTGGAAGGATCCGGTCCGGGGCTATCGAGCTTACATCGACGTCGATTCCTGGATTGACTTTCATGTCCTGGAAGTGCTGAGCGGCAATGTGGACGCTTTGACTTTCAGCACCTATTTCTATAAGCCACGCGGCGGGAAGATCACTTACGGCCCGCACTGGGATTTTGACCGCGCCCTTGGATCGATCGATCATCGAGACTCTTATCCGCGCCGCTGGGATACGGGCCGGTTCTTCGACGCCCCTTGGTGGACTCGACTATTTAGCGATCCGGATTTCTGGCAGCTTTGGGTGGACCGATGGCAGGCATTGCGCCGGACGATCTTTTCCGAATCGAATTTGTTTGGCTTGATTGACCGCCTCGCTGACGAAGTGCGCCCAGCTCAACCTCGCGAAGTCAAAAGATGGGGGCTCGAACCGCGAGGCGGACCCTACCAAAGCGAGATTGATTGGATGAAGATGTGGCTGTCTCAGCGCCTGGACTTCATCGACCAGCAATTGGTGCAACCGCCAAAGCTCAGCCACGAAGGCGGGCGAGTTGATTCCAGCCTGCAACTCAGTCTAATCGGGCCGGCTGGTGCCTCCGTCTATTACACACTCGACGGCTCCGACCCACGGTTGGCGCAAGGCGCAATTTCGTCCAATGCCATTGTCTATACCAGTCCCATCGTCCTCAAAGGCGACGCGAAGGTCTTCGCCCGCGCCCGAAATCCCAAGCCACGTCAAACGGATGGGCCGCCCTTGTCCACGCCGTGGTCCGGACCAGCGACGGCGAGTTTTGCGGTCACACCGCCTTAACGAAACGTCCGTGATAAAGGTCCTGCCGCATGAAAGAAAGGTCTGCGTAAGCGCAAGAGTATGAGTAAGATGAAGAGTAAGCGCGGAAAACGGCGGCTGCGCTGAGAAGACCGTGTGCGAGAACCGATCATAAAGTCTGAAATCTTGTCCGCGGCGCGCCCTGACCCTCCTCAAACATCGTCATATCAGGATTTCTGAATGGATGATGCCACTTGACTTGAAATGGCTAATCGCCCACCGTCCTTAGCAATGGGTTCGGACTATCTTCGGGCCTTGTCGCGATTGAATTGAAACAGAATCAGCTATGAAATCTCTTCGATTAGGAATTGCAGGTGTGTGCTTGTCGCTTGCGCCGGTTATTGGGCAGGAAATCACCCCGGTTTGGGTGCAGCACATCAACGGGGTCGTCAACGTCACTGACGCGAATAAACTCCCGATCCTGGTCAAACCCGCCGGCGCCGTAGTGGCGGCTCCGGATGGCGCGTATCTTGATGGGCGAGAACCAATTGCTCAATATATGCGCCTGATGCCGTTTGACGCGCAGCGTTTGTTGCTCGCTATTCGGGAGAACGGCATTGACGAGCAGGATCCAGCGTTGCCTCAGTCGAAGAAGGACCTCGCGGCGCAGTTTCCTGATCGATCGTTGGTGTGGCTGGATGCGGCGACGGCCAAGCCCTTAGGCGTTGCTTGGAAGGAAGATCTTCGGGCGGCAGACCTCATCCCGTACGACGTGACGGGAACGCACACGGGCTATCAAGCGAACAAGCTGAACGCACTGTGGCGGCCGGCATTGGATGAAAACCCAGATCCAACCAGGCGCGCGATCTACAGCGGGTATAAACATTTGATACTTCGGTATGCGCCTAAGACGGATGGCACTGGATGGGTGACGACTCCGACTATCGCGTGGGAAGAGCCAGTTCCAGGTCTGGCGGATGACGGCACTATCACGCCTGCCGCTGGGATTGGCGATGGCCTAAGCGGCACGACCTCGGATACCGGCGAGCAGGGGAGTTGGCGCGGCTTCCGCTGGCGCAATATCCGGGTGTCAGGCTATGGCACGAACACAACGATTTATGCAGGCGGCGGCACCTGGCGGATTGGATCGCACCCCCAACTGCTCGTGACGACCGATGGCTTGAAGTTCACCGCGATCGCCCGGGTCAATGACCGGGACAACGGCCGCAGAAACGGATTTTCATTGGGCGGATGCTCAAGCGAGGTTCTGACCTACGGGCAGGACCCGACCCGGCCGAAGCTCCAGGTCGTGTTCCATGGCCATTATCCAGGGACTGGCTGGGAAGCCCGCCCAAACCGGTATACGTCCGACCCAGACAAGCCCTCCCCAAGCCCAGAATACAATCAGCAACCGAACGTCCGCTTATTTAACCAGGACGAAAGCGAATCCAACGGGTTCCCGGCATTTGTTTGGGAGGCTGCTGGCAAAGACGGAAAACCGATCGACCATGCTGTCGATGGGGTGGTCGCGTATGATGGCAATTGGAATATGGCGCTGGCCGCTTCGCCCCGGTTGGATTATATCGTGGCGGTTTCCGGGTCATCGCTCGATGTGGCCTGGATGACATACGGATGGATGGCTGTGCACCGTCTGGATGGCAGCATTGCCAGCGGCAATTCTTCCTACAAACTCCCCTTCAAAGAGGATGATATTACCGTCGATTATACCAATCTTGGCGGCGGCCCGGAATCGGATTTTGACTCGACGGAATCGTGGGTGGACGTCGTGCCCGACTTAAATGCCCCGGCGAATCTCGGAAAGTCGCTGGCCTTGGCAACATTCTCGGAGGGCGGGTTTGGTGTTTTTACAATTCAGAATGTGGCGGCTGCGATCACGTCCCAACCGAGTGATCTGACTATCGTCGCGGGAACGACGAACACCCTATCCGCGTCGGCGACGGGCAGCCCGAACAGCTATCGTTGGAAAAGGAATGGGGTTCCGCTCGGCGATGGGCGTTATGTTTCCGGCAGCAAGACGGCCAAACTCACGCTCCTGGATGTGGTGAAAAGTGATGCGGGCTCGTATGAGTTGGAGATTCAGAATCCTTTGTCAGGCGCCGTGACGACCAAAGCGGCCAATGTTAACGTCGTGGGCGCTTATGTGCGACCGCACCAGAATGCCGCTCTTTTCGGAGTGGCTTCACAAGTCACGACGTATCCAGGCGCAGCAGCGTCCGACGCGATCGATGGCAATCTAGATCAGACCTGGGGCGGAAATTCCATAGCGCACACGGCCGACGGAACGACCAACTCGGTTGTCTGGTGGGAAGTGGATTTGAAGGCCACTCAGGAAATCGGACGGGTCGTCTACTTCCCGCGGGGCGATTGCTGCGAGGAAAGGCAAGCGGACGTGAACGTAGTCATTCTTGATGAAGCACGCAAGGAACTCAGCCGCGTCAATATCAACAGCAAAGGATTCGCATGGCCTGATTCCTGGACCCAGGAATACGCGCCGACGGTTTCTGGACGGTACGTGCGCATCGAAAGAACTCCAGTGGGCGAGCCTGATGCCAATGGCGTCCTGGTTGACGCCTATTTGAATATCGCGGAAGTGCAAGTCTTTGCGAAGTTCCGGCCGACGCTCGATATTGGCATCCATAACGGTCAGTTGGTCGTGGCCTGGGATTCAGACGCGTTCTCGACGCTCACCCTGGAGAAATCTACATCGCTGGGTGGAACTTGGTCTTCGGTGACCAGCACGAGTCCATTTACGGGGACGTTGGGAGCCACCACTTTTTATCGCTTAAAAAGCCAATAATCTAGGCATTGGACGGCGCGGGCAGCGGAGCTCTGGGCGCGTCTGAATTCGGGCTAAGCTGCTTGATTCGAGGGATCAGCAGCATAGCGGCAATGAAGACCATCAAGCCGGTGGCGGTGATGAGAATGCCTTGGAGTTGCTTGTGAGTTGCCGCGAGCAACGTCACCGTCAGAATTGTCGCTGCTGGCAAGAGAACGCCAGCGGCGGCTCGCCGGATGCCCATCATCTTGGTGGCACGCGCGCCGAGGATCGCGAGGACCATAACTGACGAAGCAACCATCGCGGTCGTCAGCGGGATGAATTCCTGCGCGAAATACATGAGTGGATATGCGCCCGTGAACGTGCCCAGGACGAGCAGGAGCATCCAGCGGTCGAAGTTTTGAATCGAGAAGGCATTCGCGAACAGGCCCAGGAGAATTCCAAAAATAACGATGCTGCCTGGTCCCAGCCAGGTAAGCTCGCCCAAACGGTCGATGGGCGCCACGCCGAGCACATCCAGAGCAATCGGCCGGCCGAACAGAAGACGGGTGTAATCCCACGTGTAAACCGTCTGGCCGCTGCCACGGGTGTACTGAGTGGGCTGAAGCGAAAGTTCGAGAATTCGGATATCCGAGCCGACCGCTGTCACATCAATATGGAAGGTGTCGAGAATGCCAGCCGGTGGAGTTTGCAGGCGGTAAATGCCTTTTCCAACCGCGGCGAACGCGATGCTCATGGGAGTAGCGGATGCGGGCAATGGCCCAAACCAAACGAGCTTGTCCCCACGGATTTCGACTGACTCGCTCGGTTGCGCGTTGACGGTGACTTCAAGGCCGGCCAGGGAAATAATTTGCGGAGGCAGCGGCAGCTGGACTTCGCACACACCTGGTCCGGACGGATTGGAAGCTTCAAACGTTGCCTTGAGTTGCGCGGTGTAAATGGATTCTGGTTCAGCCGCGCCCACGCTTAGGCTGGGGCGCAGAGCGACGCTCGCGGCAAACGTCTTAATGGTAGCGGTTGATCGCTGCGGGGTGGGGTCGTTGGAAAGGCGGGCAGATTCCGCTGGCAAGCTGCGCGCTTGGGTCCCTGAATTCATGCTGCTCCGGAGGGCTTTCTTCTTGGCTGCTGACAGGGCTGGCAAGAGCAGGCCTGCGATAAAAGCGATAATGGCGATAACCACCAAGAGTTCGATGAGGGTGAAGGCATGCGTGCGTCGGTCCATACAAGCTCCAGGGTAATTCTTACTCAATTAGACACCTTGGCCTTGAAGAAGTTCCGCGTGCAGATGCGCTGGATGCTTCAAACCCGCGCTGGTCGAGTGACGAAGCGCTCTCCCCAATAGCCCGGCGTGGGGGCGGTCATTTCAAGCGATAGAACTGAGAAAGCCGCTTATTGGCCGCGGGAAGCGGCAATGGCATGTGCCATGCCACGCCGGTGATGTTCGTGAAGGTGACCCAATGCGTGAGATCTGTTGAATATTGCAGCGCGTAGCTCACCCCAATCTGGCCGGACAAGCGCAGTTCGTAACCGCCGGCTGGAGTGCTGGCAAACGTCAACTCCGGCTCGGTGATCACTGTGCCTCCCGACACAAGGGTCACCACTTCCCTCGCATTGTTCCCCAAGGTTACCTCAGGGCCATCGATCCGGACACGAGCCGAATTGGTAAAGGTCCCCATTCGTGTCGGCAGCACGTCAATCGCGACCTGAGTCAACGCGCCCTTCTGGAGGTGGCCCAATAGGAATATGACCTGATGGGTTGCCGAATCGTATTTCCACGTTCCTTGTTCTGATTCCGCGCGGATGAATTGAAATTCGGGTGGCAGAAAATCAGTCAGCACAGTGGCAATCGCTTCACATTCGCCGCCGTGGAAAACGTCCAAAGTGTAACGGAGCGGCTCGCCCGCCGGCACTGGATCAGGCGGACTCTCGATTTCTAAGCGCACGTCGACCGCACCGCAGTGCGTGCAACGCAAAATCCAGCACACGACATTTTGGAAAAGGCCGCGCAACTGCAACGCTTCATCGGTCGAAGCATCAGGCAAGACGCGCACATTTTGCGTGAAGGTCCGGACCTGGTCAATGTCTTCGAAATCCAAGGCCGGAAAGCAAAGGAGGACGGCTGAACCGGCACTAGTCCCCAGCACGTCAGCGTCGGTGTCAGATGGTTGCGCCAAATCGAGGCGCGCCGGGTATGCGAAGTCTTGGACCTGAGCGAAGCGTCCATGGAAGATCAGATTGAAATCGACGGTGCTCTGCAGATGAATGGCGCCATCGCCCCCAATGCCGGTGGCCGGATTCAAATGAGTGAGGCGAATCCATTGAGAGCGTTGCGGCTCAGGCAGGTTCTTCCCCGCAGCCGCGAGTCGTTCGCCAATAAAATAAAGGGGAATGCCGCTGAGATAAGCTCCTTGCAAGAAGGTAACATCGTTCGCGGTAAGGGGGCTCGTCCCCACGCTGGCATCGTGCCAAATGATGAGCCGGTAGCCACGCAATGAGATCAGAGACAGCTCATTATGGTCGAAGACTCGCGAGCTTAGGCCCATTTCGAATAGCGCATCTTGCAAGCGCTCAATCTCGGGGTCCAAAGCCGTACGCACGATCGCGACATCTCCGCAGATTTCGCTGATGGTGATGCTCACCGGACTGGACTTGGCACTGTGCCCTTGGCTATCAGTCGCCTTGGCCGTCAAGCTGTAGTCCCCAGGCGGCGGACTGAGCCAAGTAAATTGATACGGACTCGACCGGACACTTCCGATCACAGTATCGCCAGATGAGAACTCAACCGTCACAGCGCCTGTCGCGTTACTGACCACGGCCACGATCGGGATGTCCGTCTCAGGGCAAAACGACGAGCGATTAGCCGGGCTCGCGATTCTTACGCCTATCGTTGAAGTTACCGGAACATTGGTCACGGTAATGCTGATCGGCGCTGATACGGCTGTTGCGCCCAAGTTATCGGTTGCCCTGGCGGTCAGTGTGTACGCTCCTGCGGCCACATTGTTCCAGAAAAAGCTGTAGGGTGCGGACGCTGCTTCACCTAGCTTCGCTGCACCTTGGAAGAATTCGACTTTGCCGATGCTGCCATCGCTGTCGAGGGCGCTGGCGGCGATCGTCACATTGGCTGGAGCAGAGAAAGCCGCGCCATTGCTGGGACTGGCGATCGACACCACCGGGGGATGATTGGCAGGTGGTGTTCTCTTTACCTTGACATTGAAAAGGGTGGCGGTAGTGGCGCCCGCTGCGTCAGTGACGGTCAATAAAATAGGTGCGCCACTGTACGGGGAATCATCGGAGCTGAATTGGTTGGCGGCAGGGGTGATGATGAGGGTCCGCGCTGCGCCAGTGCCACCCAATCTTAAGTTGGCCAATGGAACGAGCGCGGTGTTCCACGACGTGGCGCTCACCTCCAGCGCGCCGGCGGGCGTTTCTGCATCACCAACACTAAATGAAATCGGCGCGCTGCTTGTGTTCTCATCGATCGTCAGGTCGGCAATGGGCGATATCGTGGGCGCAGCGTTTTTTACGGTTACGTTGACTGACGCAGACACAGTAGTGGCGCCCTGGTTATCAGTCGCTTTGGCCGTCAATATGTAGGTGCCCGCGCCCACATTGTTCCAGAAAAAGTTATACGGCGCGGCGGCGGCTTCACCCAGCTTCGTGATTCCTTGGAAGAACTCGACTTTGCGAACGCTGCCATCACTGTCCGTGGCATTCGCCGCAATAGTGAGATTAGCGGGTGCGGAGAAGCTCGCGCCATTGCTAGGGCTGACGATCGACACGAGCGGAGAACGGTTGACCGCGGTTACTCGGAAGACAAAGGTGCTGCTGGCGCTTAAGCCGCCTCCATCCTGCACCGTCAGGGTGACGGTGGCTTGCCCAGATTGACTCGCCGCAGGTTTCAATGTGACCGTGCGATTAGCCCCTGTGCCACCCAGAAGAATGTTCGCCACCGGGAGCAGCGTTTGATTGGATGAGTCCACCAACACGACCAGGCTGGCCGCGGGCAGGACCGCATCGCCCACCGTAAATGGAATCGCGGCAGTCGGCGTGTCCTGCACTGCGCTCTGGTCCGCAATAGCTGAGATGGTTGGCGGCGGATTCTTGACCGTCACGTTCACCGGCGCTGAGATCGTCGTGGCCCCCTGATCGTCTGTTGCTTTAACGGTTATTGTGTATGCGCCCGCGCTCACATTGCCCCACAAAAAGCTGTAGGGAGCTGAGGTGGCCTCTCCCAACTTAATTGACCCTTGGAAGAACTCGACCTTGATAATGCGCCCGTCACTGTCGGTGGCATTGGCCGAAATCGTTACCTGGGCTGGGGCAACAAAACTTGCCCCGTTGCTTGGACTGAGGATCGGGACAATGGGAGGATGATTGACGGGGGTCACGGTCAGCCCAAACGCCGTGCTGGCATTGAGACCTCCTCCATCTCGTACCGTGAGCGTGACACGCGCTTGGCCAGATTGGTTCGGCGCCGGCCTCGCAGTGACGGTGCGCGCTGAACCGGTGCCTCCCAGGAGAATGTTGGCGATGGGCAGCAGCGTCGTATTGGACGAGTCCGCCGTCACCACCAGGCTGGTTGCAGGAAATGCCGCGTCGCTGATCGTAAAGGGAATCGGAGCGGTCGAGGTGTCCTGGGGGACGTTTTGGTCAGCAATCGCCGAGATGGCCGGTGGAGGATTAGTGACGGTCAGATGGACGGGCGCCGAAAGAGTCGCTGCTCCCTGATTGTCCGTTGCTTTGGCCGTCAGAGTATAAGTGCCCGCGTTCACACCGCTCCACAGAAAGCTGTAAGGAACGGCCGTCGCTTCGCCCAGCTTCGTGGCTCCCTGGAGAAACTCGACTTTCGTAATGCTCCCATCACTGTCGCTGGCGCTGGCGGAGATTCTCAGAGTGGCGGGTGCAGAAAAGCTCGTGCCAGTGCCGGGGCTGAGGATGAAAACTGTTGGAGGATAATTCACCGCCGTGACATGCAATACAAACGTCGCGCTGGCGCTTAGGCCACCTCCATCGCGCACGGTGAGAATAACAGTTGTTTGGCCTGATTGGCCCAGCGCGGGTTTCAAGATAACGGTCCGGGCCGCATCTGTTCCGCCCAGCACGATACTAGCGACAGGGAGGAGCGTCTTGTTCGATGAATCCGCAGTTACCACCAGGCTGGCCGCGGGAATGGCCCTATCGCCAATCGTAAAAGGAATGGCAGCGGTCGAGGTGTCCTGCAAGATGGTCTGATCCGCAATCGCCGAGATGGTTGGGGGTGGATTCGTAACGGACAAGCTGACGGGAGTTGATATGCCGGTGGCACCTTGGTTATCGGTGGCTTTCGCGGTCAGCAAGTACGCGCCTGCACTCACGTTGTTCCAAAGAAAGTTGTAGGGGGCAGAGGTCGATTCGCCCAGCTTGGTGGCTCCCTGGTAGAACTCGACTTTGCTCACGCTCCCATCG
>JADMIO011294235.1_pt1 | contig 13910 bp, 10 predicted proteins | sample 8958161 | NCBI WGS metagenome assembly JADMIO01 (sample SAMN16585339, study PRJNA669376) | soil metagenome | isolation source: Crop rotation soil | place: USA: Cullars Rotation, Alabama | collected 2011 | reverse complement strand
CGCGACAACTTGTCCACGTGGAATTCTAAGCTTAGGATCCCAATGTGCTGGAAAGCTCCCCGGATTAGGAAAGGCCGCCTCGACTTTCACGGTTCCGGTTGTCGGATCGACAGTGCGATCCAGTACCCTGAACGAGCCCTGATAGGGATGAACGCTTTCATCGGACAGCACTAAATCAAAACGCAGGCTCCCGGCTCTTTCGCCGGCAGTTTCAGGATTGGTTAGTTTGAGATATTCGATCTCGCTGACACTGAAATCAACGAGCAAAGGGTCAGACGCTGAGACAGTTGCCAGTAGCGTAGCATCTCCGCGGCCCACCAGATTTCCTTCATCGACCTGGAGAAATCCGATCACACCCGAGATGGGAGAGTAGATGTCGCAGTAGCTCAGATCGAGTTGCGCCTGAGTAATCCGGGCCTGGCTCGCGGAAACTTCTGCCCGCGCACGCTCAATCGTGTATTTCACGGCGGCTTCGAGATTCGTCAGGTTCGCCTGCCGGGCGTCGACTGTTGCCCTGGCAGATTTTTGCGTGGCGATTGCCGCGTCCAGATCCTGTTCGGTGACTGCCTTTTCTTTCGCGAGTGGAGCGAGCCGCGCGACGTCCTGGTCGGCCCTGGCTAATACTGCCTGTGCGTCTGCCAATTGAGCCTGAGCCTGGAGCACGTCAGTTCGTTGTTGCGCCTGGGCCATGTCTGCAACCGCTTTAGCGGCCAGTGCTTTGGCCGACTGCAAAGCCGCTTCAAACGGCCGCTTGTCGATCGTGAACAAGCGTTGGCCCTTTTTAACGGTCGCACCCTCTCTGAAGTAAACCTTCTGCAGCACTCCCTCGACGCGCGCCCGCAATTCGACAGTGTTGTCTGCCCTGGTCTGGCCAACATACTCGCTGTAGATCGGAACTGTTTTTTGATTCACGGAAGCCACAACTACCGTTGGCGGTGGAGGATGAGCAGCGGCGCTGTGTGCGTCTTTTTTGCTGCAGCTCGAGCCGACTGTTAATGCGGCTATCAGAACCGGCGCTGCCAATGAAATCGAAAGATTTCCCGTGTGCAGAGTTTTCATCGCCACTCCTTTTTTGATCCGCGGAGTCTCTTTGCGGTCACCATCAATGCCGGACAAACGATGACCTGAGATGTTGTGAATGTTAGTTTCCCGGCAGGGAGACTGATACTGGCAGAATTAACAGTGCTGGCGAGCACCGTAAGTGGTAATGCTGGCACTGTCGAAATGTTAACTGAGATTTCGTTAGCGGCGCTGATTGTGTCTGTCTGCCTGTTGCTTCATGTCGCGGCACTGCTGCTCATGGCCGAATGGTTGTTGCAGCGTCGCCATTATCTGGAGCGGAAAGGCGACCGGATTGCTTTCGGTATTCTCATGATCCTTCTTTTCTCCGGGATCATGCTCCTGCACACAGTCGAGACGGCGCTGTGGGCAGTCTTCTATTACACGAGGGCGCTGTTTGCGGATTTCGAAACCTCACTCTATTTTTCCCTGACGAGCTACACCACAATTGGTTACGGAGACGTGCTGCTGCCGCAGAAGTGGCGGTTGCTGGGGGCTATCGAAGGTGTATCCGGTGTCTTGCTTTGCGGAATTTCCACCGCTTTCATCTTCGCCGTGATGAGCGCGATGTTTCAAATACGATGGCAACGCCAGTCAGCCTTGCCGCAAAGATTGGCCGCAGACTAAGAACTCGGGCGGGCACTGTCAGAACTAACAGTTACCACCCTCCTTCACTCACACTACGCTCGCCTATCAAGTCGATGCTCTGAATTAAAGGGAGGGCTCTGTTGTGCAAGTCGATCGAATAATGGCTATAGCCGCTGGAATGGTTGTAATAACGCTCCTGGCAGCAGCACTTGCCGTCGGCGAGTCTCAGGACAGCAAGGAGCGACTGGCGCACTCGAACGGTAAGGGAACTCTACGAGTCGGAGATGAGCAGTTCAAGATCACCTCCGTTGTTGTAAAGCTGGTCGACGATCGTAAGGCCGAGCTTACCCTGGTTTCAGACATCACGATTTTCGTGACCGCAACCTGGTCCAATCATGGTGAGTCGCAGCAGGAATTTGATCTCGATATTAGCGGCGACTCGCGTGGCGGACTCGAAGGGACTGGCAAAGTGGTGCTCGGCAATGACGGCAAATCAGTTGCCCGTCTAAACTTGAAAGGTGTCAGCCGGGCCACCAGACGACCGGTGGAGGCAAACTTCGAAGGGAACTAGATTGCTACGTTGGCTGCGCATCTTGTTCCTGCTCGCAACCGTTGCCTCAGTTGCATCAGCACAGGAAATGGAACCGCGGGCCTATTCGCGAGCCCCGGTCGGCAGCCAGTTCATCGTCTTTTCTTACGCCCATCAAACAGGCGATATTCTCACCGACGCAGCCCTTCCATTACGCGACGTAAACGTTGATCTGAATGCGGTCTCGTTTGCCTATGGCCGAACTTTTGGAATTGCGGGACGACAGGCAAATGCGACCTTGCTCGCGCCTTACATCAAAGGTCGTGCAGGCGGTATCGTTTTCGAAGACCAGCGTGAGGTAACTCGTTCCGGTTTAGGCGACGTGCGCTTGAGATTTTCAATGAATCTTATTGGTGGCCCGGCGCTGAAGCCGAAGGAGTTTGCTGCTCAGAAACCGAAGGCTCTGCTTGGCGCGAGCATCACCGTGGTTATGCCAACAGGACAGTACGATCCTCGCCGTCTGGTAAACGTTGGTTCAAATCGATGGTCTTTCAAACCTGAGGTCGGGTTCTCACAGCCCCACGGAAGATGGACCACTGAAGTAATTGGCGGGGTTTGGTTATACACGGCCAATACCGAGTTCTTTGGCGGCGTCAAACGCGAGCAGAAACCTCTCGTCTCACTACAATCACATTTGATCTATACGATTCGGCGAGGAATGTGGGCCGCCCTGAATGTCAGTTATTACACCGGCGGACGAAGTATAGTTAACGGCTTGACGAATGCCGACCGGCAAGCTAACTCACGAGTCGGAGGCACCTTCGCGTTACCTCTCACGCAGCGACAGTCGATCAAAGTTGCCGTCGCAAACGGTCTTACCACGCGCTTTGGAGGCGATGTGACGACGATCGCCGTTGGCTGGCAATACGCCTGGGTAGAATAAGACGAGTGCAATATGGGCCGAGACCTCCTGTATCCTCGGCCCACCGGAACGCTTCATGTGCGTCAATCCCCAACAAGACTGCCCAGGTTGCGTTCCCTTGATTCACAGAGTGACTTGAAACGACTGGCCGGCGCTACTGTAAAAAATGACAGTACCTGTCTGCCCTGCCCACTTCTAGAATTGCCGAAGCATGAAGACCTTAATCGTTATCGTACTGATTGCTCTTGGTCCTATCGCAGTAAGGGCCCAGAAAGTAAAAGTCATCGCTGACCCGGCGGCCGATTTCTCCAGGTACAAGACCTACGCCTGGGATGAGGGAATGCTCGCAAATCCGTTCATCAAGCAGCACATCGTCACAGCCGTCGATAATGCGATGGGGGCCAGGGGGCTACGGAAGGTTGCTACGGAACCGGATCTTATTGTCAGTGCGCTGGCTTCGACCGAGAGTGATTTGACGGTGACAAATCCGAGTTGGACGCCGGCACTGAATTCGATTGCGACGGGAATACCCTCGAGCTCTCAAGCGTGGCCGGTAACAAAGGGATCGCTCGTCATCAGTATTTCAGACGCGAAAACCACGAACGGAGTTTGGCGCGGCACTGCCGTTCATACTCTGGAGCATGGTCCAACCGGAGATCGGGTTCGCGACGCGAAAACAGTAGAGAAGCCAATCAACAAAGCGGTCGAAAAGATGTTCAAAAAATTCCCGCTTCAGTCGAAACAGTAATCCTCACTCCTCACACCGGCCTTGTAGGGCGTCGGTTTGAAATTGGAACAAATACGCCGAAGGCGTTAGTTTGAAATCTCTACACAGCCCTGCGCAAAAAAGATGTCATGGCCTGGTAGTGTCAGCTTACGCCGAAGGCGTTGGCTAATTTAAGCCCAGGGTTGGAGCGCGCAGCGACAACCCTGGGATCGAAGTCATAAAAAACCAATCAACCCTGAAGGGTTCACCGCGAGAGGAACCCTTTCAGGGTTGATCGTTGTCTTTATATTCATTCGATCCCAGAGTTGTCACTGCGCTCCAACTCTGGGCTGAAATTAGGCAACGCCTTCGGCGTATTGTGTAGAGATTTCAAACTAACGCACTACCCACGAGCCCAAACTCCTCACACCTGCCTTGCACAAAAAAGGTGTCATGGTCTGGTAGTGTCAGCTTACGCCGAAGGCGTTGGCTAATTTAAACCCAGGGTTGGAGCGCAGGGCAGCGACAACCCTGGGATCGAAGTCATTAAAAAACCAATCAACCCTGAAAGGGTTCGCCGCGAGAGGAACCCTTTCAGGGTTGACCGCTGTCTTTATATTTATTCGATCCCAGAGTTGTCGCTGCGCTCCAACCTTGGGCTGAAATTAGGCAACGCCTTCGGCGTATTTGGTGGACCGCTCCAACTCTGGGCTGAAATTAGGCAACGCCTTCGGCGTATTTGGTGGACCGCTCCAACCCTGGGCTGAATTAGGCAACGCCTTCGGCGTATTTATGTAGAGATCAACTGCCTCTACTCCTGCGCGAAGTCCTCACTGTTAAAACTAACAGTTATTTCAAGGCCTGCGTTTCCATACAGTGTTATTATGGAAAATAGAACACCAAACAGGACCATGTCCTCATGTTGCTTCTTGACTCGTTACCTGGCGGCAACGGTGGTCCTCTTGTTTAGCGTCCCTGCAATAGTCAAACCGCAGACTTCGGATTCGAAGAGGAACGAGATCGAGGTACGTGGTGTTCTTTCAGTTCCTTCCGGCGAGGCGAGCTTTTCGGCGAATGGAGTTTCCGGTTCGGTCATCTCCTTCTCGCAGGATTTTGACTTCCGCAATGAACTTGGTTTTGAACTGCGTTACACCCACAGGACCACCAACGGAAAACACAAGTTGCAGGCTGGTTATAGTCAAACTACCTGGAATCGAAACACAACGCTCAGTCGCAGCTTTACTTTTCGCGGTGAAACTTTTACGGCAAACCTCGACACCTCAGGTGATCTGCGACTCAGCACCTTTCGCGCGATGTATGCCTACCGCTGGGGTAACGAGAAGTTCAGAATTGGACCAATGGGCGACATGGGCGTCGTCAGCACTCGTCTCAACCTCAATGCCACTACAAACAATGGAACCAGATCGGGTAGCGGCTCGATTACGAAGTTTGCCGCCACAGTCGGATACGATCTCGATTACGATCCGACGCCACGCATCAACATCTTCAATAACCTCGGAGCAATCGCTTTCATGGGCGAACGCTTATTTCACGTCGAAGGCGGAGTACGAATACTTGCGACACGGAATTTTGGTTTTAGCGGAGGGTACAAGGCCGAGCGCTACCGAGTCGAGGATGGACCGGATTTCCTGCTGGTAAGAGCACACGGTCCGTTTTTCGGCGGCGTGTTCCGCTTTTAGATCATCATGAGTTGGCTGGATCGATATCGCCTGAAACTATATGTCCGCAACTCCATCTGGATCTTTCCCGCTCTGAGCATCGGGGCAGGCTTGGTGGCGGTACTGTTGCTCAACTGGATCGATCGTGCGTTAGGTTTGGAGCTAAATCTCGGCACGGATACCGCCCATAATGTAATGGGCACAGTGGCGGCGTCGATGTTCACACTCGTCGTGGTTAGCTCCTCCGCGGTGCTGGTTGCCGTGCAACTCGCCAGTGCGCAACTGACCCCCCGCATTATCCTGCTTGTTTACCGTAGTCGCCTACGGAAACTCTGTGTATCGGCGTTTGTGTTTACGTTTACCTTTTCAGTTGCCGCGCTCGTTCGCATTGAAAGCACCGCGCCACTCCTGACCAGCTATGTGGCCGCTTATGGATTCCTGTTGAACCTCGCGCTCTTTCTTTACTTCATCGACAGCATGGGGAAAACACTACGGCCGAGCGCCGCGCTGCAGGCTGTCGCGCTTGCAGGCCGTGAAGTGGTTCAAAGTGTGTATCCATCGAAACTCAAAAGAGAACAGTCATTAGTCTCCAAACCCGTCGAAATCCTAAAGACAGTTCCACGACGTCTCATATGCAACGAACTTGATGGAGTGGTACTGGCTTTCGATCGCAGGGGCCTCGTTTCGCTGGCTGAACGTTCCAATTGCGTCATTGAATTAGTACCGGAGGTTGGCGACTTCGTCGCAGCGGGTGATCCTCTGTTCCGGATTTTCGAGGGGGGCGAGGACATTAGTGATGAAAGCTTGCGTAACTCCGTCGCGTTGGGCCAGGAGCGTACTCTCGAACAGGATCCGATGTACGCGTTTCGAATCATAGTTGACATTGCTTCGAAAGCCCTCTCGCCTGCGATAAACGATCCAACAACAGCGGTGCTGGCCATCGATCAAATTCATCATCTGCTGCGCGACGTTGGCTCACGCTCTCTCGCTGAAGGCCGTGAAATGGACAGGAATGGTCAACTCCGACTCGTCTATCGCACGTCTAATTGGGAAGACTTTGTGCTGCTGGCTGTTACCGAGATTCGTCAGTATGGCCGCGATAGTATTCAGATCGTGCGACGTCTGCGAGCTATGCTGGAGAACTTGATCGAGACGTTGCCGGCAAGACGCGCCCCCCTGCTGCGCCTGGAGCTAAGTCTCATCGAAGCATCGTCGAAGCGTGTTTTTTTGGATCTGTACGATCAGGCTCTCGCGGAAACAGGCGATTTGCAGGGGATGGGTGGCGGCGATACGAAACTTCACGAACACAATGGTGTCTCGGCGATGGCCTGAGCGGAATTCCGTTATCCGGTAGAGTGATTATGCCCATCTGGCTCTATGACGTTTCACCACGCGCGGCCGCGTTCATTATGCTGTTCTTTATCGAGTGTGTCGCGTTGATCGGACTGGTCCTGGTAAGACGACTGGTGATACCACGATTGCACTACGACGATGGAGCAAACGACGCGGTTAGTGGAACAGTACAGGCGATTGGCGTGTTTTACGGAATCACAGTGGGTTTGATCGCCGTAGGTGTTTGGAACACGCATTCCAATTCATCGGATCTGGTCTCGAAGGAGGCTGCGTCGATTGGCGCGTTGTATAGAGATATCAGTGGTTATCCACAGCCGCTACGTGGTGAGCTGAGTTCCAAGCTCCGGGAGTACACCGTCTTTGTCATTAACGACGCCTGGCCCGCACAGAAAATCGGGAAGGGCCAACAGATTAGCGCCGGTGTCCGCCTGCTCGATGATTTGCAGGCCCGGCTTTATTCTTTTGAACCTGCAAATGCGAGTCAATCTGCTTTGCATGCCGAAACGCTCAGAGCCTACAACTCGTTAATCGAGTATCGCCGGTTACGCATCGACGCCGTCGGAGGTGGTCTTTCGATGGTGATGTGGTCGGTGATCTGGGTCGGCGCCGCGATTAGCATCGGCGTTGCCTACTTTTTCAGAATTCCGGATATAAAGCTGCACGCAATACTCGTCGCCCTGATGGGCGGTTTTCTCGCCATGGTTTTGTTCATGATAGTCATTAACGACAGGCCATTTTACGGCTACACGAGTATCTCATCAGATCCCTACCGACTGATTCTGGAACGACTGATAGACGTGTCGAAGTAGGGCCAAAGAAATTTCTCGCGCAAAGGCGCAAAGGCGCAAAGCGCTACCGCGTTTCTAAGGGTCTTCTTTGCGCCTTTGCGCCTTTGCGCGAGAAATCTTCACTGTAAAAACTGACAGTTATTCCCGCCCGGCTGGACCAATACAATCACGCTTTGGAGGAATTGGAATCATGCAGCGAATGATCGGTTCAATTCTGTTTGTCTTCATAGCTCTCGGCGCCGTTGCGGCGCAACAAGCTCAGGACCGCGGCTGGCCGCGTGGCTATAACCTGCCCAACGAAGCGCAAATCGTTCTGTTTCAACCTCAGATCGCCACCTGGGACGACCAGAAACATGCAGTCGCGTTAGCGGCCGTTTCTTACGTTGCCAAAGACGCTCAGAAACCGGTTGTTGGGACAATCAAGATCGAGACTGATACGCAAGTGTCGCTGGAAAAGCGACTCGTGCAGTTTTCAAAGCTCAAGATCACTGAAGCCAATTTTCAAACGCTGCCAAAAGAGCAGACGCAGGAGATCGTAAAAGAGATTGAGAAAAATATTCCCGAGGAAGACCGCATCATCGACCTGGATCGTGTGCTCGCCTATGTCGACAAGAGCACTATTCGTCCGAAAAACGTCGCCGGTATCAAGAGCGATCCACCTAAGATATACCTGAGCAAGATGCCTGCGATCCTCGTGAGTATTGACGGCGAGCCGATCTGGAGTCCCATCAAGGACAACGAACTTAAATTTGCTGTCAATACAAACTGGGACTTGTTTCAACACGGCCCGACGGGTCTTTATTACCTGCGAGACGATTCCTCCTGGCTGAAGTCGACCGCCCTGACCGGGCCCTGGTCACGTGCGGGCAAGCTGCCTGAGAGTTTCAATAAATTACCTCAAGACGACAATTGGAAGGATGTTCGCGCCAGTCTGCCCGGCGCGCCAATCAAGGTGTTGCCAAGCGTATATGTCACGTCTGACCCTTCGGAGTTAATTCTGATCGACGGTGAACCGAAGTACGAGCCGGTCCCCGGAACTCAATTGCTTTGGGTTAGCAATACTGAGAGCGATCTTTTCCGTATGGGTAAGGACGGTCGATTTTACTACCTTGTAACCGGCAGATGGTTCAGCGCTCCCCAAATCACCGGACCATGGATCTTCGCCACGCCGTCATTACCCGAGGCATTCAAGTCGATCTCGCTCGAACATCCACGCTCGCGCGTGCTGGCTTCGGTGCCGGGAACACAACAGGCAGCCGAAGCTGTATTGCTTGCACAGGTACCGGAGATTGCGCGAGTCAACAAGAAAGAAATCAAGGCTCCTGAGGTCAATTACAACGGCGAGCCGGAGTATGAGTTGATTCAGGGCACTCAACTCCAACGCGCGAAAAATACAGACAAGGAAATCATAAAAGTCGGCGATACGTATTACATGTGCTTTCAGGGAGTTTGGTTTATGGCCAATAACCCGAAAGGCGCATGGACCATCGCGAGCTCCGTTCCCGCGGAGATTTACCAGATTCCGCCCAGCTCACCCGCGCATAGCGTGACCTACGTCACTCTCGAACAAGACGAGGACGACGATGACGATTGGGTAACGTTCGCGTCTTATGCCGGCTACAGCGGCTTGATGGTTGGTTGGGGTTGTGCTGTTTGGGGCACTGGCTGGTACTACCCGCCTTATTATTGGTATGGCGGCTATTACCCGATCTACTACCCCTACTGGCGCACCTATGGTTACGGCTCCTGGTACAACCCGTACACCGGTAGATACGGAACTGCGGGAAGGATCTATGGTCCATACGGCGGCGTCGGCTTCGGCGCGCGATACAACCCGAGTACCGGTACCTATGCTCGCGGCGCTTTTGCATATGGACCATATGGCGCGCGTGGCGCCGCGCAGGCTTATAACCCGCGTACCGGAACTTACGCCCAGACGCGACAGGGTTCCGGTGTGTATGGAAGTTGGGGCTCGACGCAGGTGCAACGTGGCGACGACTGGGTAAACACAAAACGATTCACCAACAGCGCCGGTAATACAACGCGTGTTACCCGTGGAGATCAGGGCGGCATGATCTCACGGAGCGGTGAGAATGGTCGTGGCTTTATCGGATCCAAAGGCGACAACGTTTATGCGGGTAGAGATGGCAACGTTTACCGGCGCGATCAGAGTGGCAACTGGAGCAAGTGGGACAACGGTAATTGGAATTCGGTGGCGAAACCGGAGCATAACAGCTCCGCACGCGACAGCATGTTGAACGATCGCGCAAGACAGCAGGAACGGCAGAACCGCAGAGACAATGCCACCGGGGAACGTGCCGGTCAGGCTTCGCCGAGGAACCAGATGGATCCATCGACGTTGCGCAGTCTCGAGCGGGATCGAGCGGCACGAACCGAAGGAGCACAACGCAGTCGCGACCGTGGCACTTACAACCGCAGCGGTGGTAATGCCGGGAGTTATCGCGGTGGAGGCTTCTCGAGAGGCGGAGGCGGTAGCAGAGGTGGCGGTGGTGGTTTTAGGGGTGGTGGTCGTCGACGCTAAGGAATCATTGGGGCGGTTCCTGTAGCTGGCGATCCGCGCGAGCGGCGCCGCGGGCAGTGAGCGAGGAAATAGGGCGCTCGCTTCACTGTCCGCAGCACCGCGCTGGAACTAATTTTACGACCGCAAAAGAAGTGCAAAAATGGACCACCAAATTGCAGTCGCATTTCTGCTTGCCCTTTCGCTTCTACTGGGAGGCGCTCCCGTATCGGGTCAAAGCTCCAGTCCCACGCCGGACGACATTGATGCGGCCAGTGACCGGCAAGACAAACGACGCGAAGCCTGCAAACGAAAAGCGAGGATCGTTGGTTATCGCTCCCATTCCGATTTCGAGTCCGGCTTTCGGTTCGGGCTTGCTATTGATTACTGCTTATGTCTTCAAGTTTGACAAAGAAGATCAGGCTTCCCCTCCATCGTGGGTTGGGCTTGCGGGAGCGTTTACGAATAACGGCAGTCGTGGACTAGCTGCCGGAGCCAGGTTGTACCTGAAGGAAAACAAATACCAAACAACGTTTGCGGTAATGAAAGGGCGCGCGAATCTGGATTTCTTTGGCATCGGTCGCGTTCCGGGAAGGGCTCCAGTCTCTGTTCCACTCAGCATCGACGGCTCTATCTATTTCGGCGAACTGCTACGCAATGTCGGGAAAAATGTTTTCATTGGTCCACGCTATCAATTCCGCCGTCTGGCGGCCGGACTCGATGGGCCTCGACCGCCCGGCGGTTTCGAAATTCCCGAGATCGATCTCAATTCCAACTCCGCCGCGCTTGGCTTTCACGTACAGCGTGATCGACGAGATAGCACGTTCTATCCAAGGAAAGGATCGTTATTCGACTTCACTGGAGATTTTTTTGATCAGGTTTGGGGCAGCCGCCGCGAATATCAGACTTACAAGATCGCATACAACGGATTTCGGCAGCTAGCTCCTCGTCAAGTGCTTGCTTATCGCTCGATGGTTTGTTTGGCAAACGGCAGCGTGCCTTTTTATGACCTGTGCCTGTTTGGATTCAACAGCGACTTGCGAGGGTACACGACGGGAGAGTTCCAGAATCGGCGCATGTTTGCGAGCCAGGCTGAGTATCGAATCGAACTTCCAAAGCGGTTCGGTCTCGTTGCTTTTGGTGGCGTTGGAGGAACGGCGCAACGATGGAGTGAGTTTCGTTCCGATCAGCTCTTACCGGCAGCAGGCGCTGGTCTGAGGTTCACTCTCGACAAGAAGAACCATATCAACTATCGAATTGACGTTGCCTTCGGAAGAGAAGGCCGCACGATTTCCATCGGAGTAGGAGAGGCGTTCTGATGCATGTTTAAAGGCACAGGCACAAAAAGATCTACTGACTGTGCAGTAACGTACGTGTGTTAGAATTTGGCGCTCAGATGAGCGTAAGGGTCGGAAACTTCAATTAGGTTAATTTAGTCACCTCTTCCCGGCAGGTGTTCTCGCCTAAACACTCTAGGGACGTCGAGAGGTTAGACGTTGAGAGTGTAGCAATGGGTCGCTTTATCTCCCCGCGATCGCCTTACACTCCGGCCGCAGATTTGTCTGTGCCCGGTTTGCGAGGCTTTGTTCCAAAGATCGGGCGCTGGTCGCTACAGGTCATTCGGCGCGCACTGCTGCTCCTGCCTATATTTGCCTTCTCAACGATCTGGTTTTCGTCCGTTTGGGCTCAAACGCCGGCTTCGGTTGAGCTTGAGACATTTCGTACTCTTTACAAATGGACCATCTTCGTTACTATCGCCGCCGCGTTCATCATTCAAGCCTTTCTCATCATTCGTCTCTTAATCACACAACGCCGCTGCCGTCAGGCTGAGATCGAGAGTCGCCGTCTGGCAGTGCTTGCGAAATCAGAGCAGAAGCGTCTGGAGGAAGTTGTTTCAGACTTGCCCGGAATTGTTTGGGAAGGTCGAACAGATCCGAGCACCGGCCAATGGAGCGCGACTTTCATCAATGAATATGCCGAAAAGATGACGGGTTACACGGTAGAAGAATGGTTATCGATCCCTGGCCTTGGCCAAAAAATTGTGCATGAAGACGATCGAGAAAAAGTCGCGCGTGAAACGGAAGCAGTCTTTGCCGGCGCTGAGCCGGCCAGGATTCAATTCCGCTGGATTGCGAAGGACGGACACATTATCTGGGCCGAAGCGCACGTCGCTCCGCTTTTAGACGAGACTGGCGCCACTATCGGTATTCGCGGGGTTACGCTTGATATAACCGAACAGCACGCAGCCGAAGAGGCCCGCAGGCAAAGCGACGAACGCTTCAGAAACATGGCCGATATTGCCCCGGTGATGATTTGGATTTCCGACGAACACAGGAAAGGCACCTACTTCAATAAGCAGTGGCTTGATTTCACCGGCCGTACCTTCGAACAGGAGCTTGGTGACGGATGGACCGAAGGAATTCATCCCGAGGATTACAATCGCACTCTCGAGATCTGCTCGAAGAGCGTCAACGATAGAAAGTCTTTCGAGATGGAGTTCCGGATTCGCAGGAGCGACGGAGAGTATCGCTGGATATACGACACGGGAACACCTCTCTTTTCACCCGACCAGAAGTTTCTTGGTTATATCGGTTCCGCGATCGATATCACTGAACGCAAGGAATCAGAGGTAAAGTTGCACCAGGCGCACGAAGAACTCCAGCAACTGAAAAATCAGTTGGAGGCAGAAAATGTTTACCTCCAGCAGGAGCTGCAACTGGATCCGACCTTCGGGGAAATCGTAGGGCAGAGCGATGCGATCAAATACGTGCTTTTCAAACTCACGCAGGTAGCACCGACTGATACAACCGTGCTGATCACAGGCGAGACTGGCACCGGGAAGGAGCTCGTCGCGCGGGCCATTCATGGTGCGAGCTCGCGCAAAGACCGCCCCTTGATCAAGGTAAATTGCGGCGCGTTGTCGCCAAGCTTGATCGAAAGCGAATTGTTTGGACATGAGCGGGGGGCGTTTACAGGAGCCGCAGGCCGCAAGTTAGGCCGGTTCGAGTTAGCGAACGGCGGAACGATTTTCCTCGACGAGATCGGAGAGCTGCCACTCGAGTTACAGGTGAAGCTGTTGCGGGTAATTCAAGAGAACGAGTTTGAGAGACTTGGTGGAACGAAGACGATAAAAGTGGACGTGCGCATTATCGCGGCAACGAATCGCAATCTTAAACTTGAAGTGGAGAACGGAAACTTTCGCGAAGACCTCTGGTATCGCCTGAACGTCTACCCGATCACCGTGCCGCCATTGCGACAGCGCAAAGAAGATATCCCGCTGTTGGTCGAACATTTTGTGAACGGATACGCGAAGAAGTTCGGCAAAACAATCACCTCGGTTTCGCCGCGTGCACTGCAAAGGTTCCAAAGCCATTCGTGGCCGGGTAGCGTCAGGGAGTTGGCCAACGCGATCGAGCGTGCAGTTATCCACGCGAAGGGAAGCGTTTTGCATTCGGTCGATCGCTTCGAAGAAGTGTCGGAAGAGCCGCCCTTCTCGGCAAAGACCCTGGAGGAAGTCGAACGCGAATACATTCTGCGGACGCTGGAGAATACAGGCTGGCGAATTGAAGGACCAAACGGTGCGGCAAATATCCTCGGTCTTAACCCGAGCACGTTACGCACGCGAATGGTCAAGCTTGGGATACAACGACGCAGTACGGTTGCTTGAAATTTCTCTGAAATCCCGCGCGACTTTGCACAAGAAGTCACCAGTCGTTGCACGCTGCGGCTTCGCCGTGTGATGTGAGGCGGGGCTTTGCCCCGCCGGTC
>JADMIO011276646.1_pt1 | contig 13910 bp, 10 predicted proteins | sample 8958161 | NCBI WGS metagenome assembly JADMIO01 (sample SAMN16585339, study PRJNA669376) | soil metagenome | isolation source: Crop rotation soil | place: USA: Cullars Rotation, Alabama | collected 2011 | reverse complement strand
CATTCGCGGTGGTGTAGGAATCTTCTCCGACCTGTTCCCGGGCGTTTTCGCCGAGTACTTCTCTCGGAATACACCGGGCGTTAACTCCTTCACCGTGTTCGGACAGCCCGCTGATCCGTCACTGCCTAACAGCTCGCATAACCAGGCACTGGCCGTGAACAACGCCTTCAACGCTGCGTTCGCAAATGGTGGCACCTTCCAGTCGATCAGCGACACGCTCGCGACGCAGGGAGTCGGATTCGTACCTCCGTCTCTCAATGTGATGAGCAACAACGTTAAGAATCCGAAGTTCGTCAAGTGGAACCTTCAGTTCGAGCAGGCGTTCGGCTCGAAGACTTCGGTCTCCTTAAACTACAACGGTAACCATGGCCGCGATATCTTCGTGACCAACAGCGGTATCAACGCCTATTGCGACGTCGCCAGCTGCGGCGCTGCATTCCCGGGCCTCCCGACGGTTGCACCGGATCCACGGTTTGGATTCGTCACCCAGTACTACAACGGTGGCGTCTCCAACTACAACGGACTAACGGCAAGCGTGAACCGCCGTTACTCGCAGTTCCAGTTCAGCGCCTCCTACACCTGGAGCCACACGCTGGATGATGTATCCAATGGCGGAATTCTGCCCTACAGCGGAAACGATTCGCTGCTGGGTCAGATCGATCCTTATCACCTCGGCCGCCTGAACTACGGCAACGCCGATTACGATATCCGTCATTACATCAGCGCGAATTGGACCTGGACGCCGGGCTTCAAGTTCAGCAACGGCTTCCTGAACAACACGCTGGGCGGCTGGACGATCGGCGAGACCTTCTTCGTCCGCTCTGGCCTGCCGTTCTCCGTGTATGACAGCAACCTTGGCGGCGGTGGTATCCCGAACTACACTCCGATGCCGTTGGTTAACGTGAATGGTGGTTCGACGAGTTGTGGCGCTCCCAGCAGCCAGACCGCTCCCGGGTGTCTCGATCCCGCCAACTTCTCGGACTTCATCACCGATCCGACGCTTGGCTTCAACGTCAATCAGCGTCGTAACCAGTTCCGTGGACCGAAGTTCTTCGACACCGATATGACCGTGTCGAAGTTGTTCAAGCTCACCGAGCGGGTTCACTTCGGACTTGGCGCCACCGCATTCAACCTTCTCAACCATCCGAACTTCGCCAACCCGGTCAACGATTTTGCTGAGCCGGCTGGCGTCTTCGGAACCGTACAGAGCACGGTCGCTCCTCCGACCAGCCCCTTCGGCGCATTCGCCGGCGTGGCCTCGGGCCGCATCGTGCAGGTCACGGGACGGTTGAACTTCTAGTCAGCAGCACGCGTCATTCTCGGCGGACCTTCGGGTCCGCCGATTTCTTTTGCGGAGCTCTGGGTATCGTCAGCCGAACGCGCAGTTTCTCCGTGTAGAATCAATGCATGGCTTATCGCACCACACCTTCGTCAAACCTCACGCACAAGGGCAAGACGCCTCCTCCGGAAGAAACCATGCAGGAGGCTGCGTATCTCAAGCAGCTCGGCGAAAAGCAGAAGCCCGTCAGCATCAAGCTGAGGGACGGCGAAATCGTGCGCGGCTGGGTGGAATACTACGACCGTCACATGGTTCGCCTCACGCGCGAGGATGGCCCGAATCTCTTCATCTACAAGAGCGAGATCGTCTACATCTCCGAGGGTGGGAAGGACGCGCCCAAGCGTCCAAAGGCCAAGGTTCGACCTGCCGATGAGGCGACCGCAGAATAATGGCTGCCGCCTCCCAGTCTGAACTGCTGCCCCGCATGACCGCCATCGCCCGGGAAGCGGGCCGCCTGCTCATGACCTACTTCGAGCGGCGCATAGGGTACGAGTACAAGGGCGATGTTGATCTAGTTACGGAAGCCGATCGCGCGAGCGAGAAGCTGATCGTTCAACGCATTCGCGAATTCTTTCCGGCACACGACATCGTTGGCGAAGAGGGCACCCGCCAGGACAGCGGTAGTGACTTCCGCTGGTACGTGGACCCACTCGACGGAACAACGAACTTCGCGCACGGCTACCCGGTGTTCTGCGTATCCCTCGGGGTGCAGGCGAAGTCAGGATTGTTAGCCGGAGTGCTTTACGACCCAACCCGTGACGAACTGTTCGCCGCCGAGAAGGGTAAGGGCGCAACCCTGAACGGGCGTCCCATCCAGGTTTCGAAGACGAAAAAGTTGAGCGAATCCCTGCTCGCCACCGGCTTCCCCAGCCACAAGCGTCACAAGAACCCGAACATTCACTTCTACCACCAGCTGACGCTGCGCTCGCATGGCTTGCGCCGTGCCGGCTCAGCGGCACTCGACCTGGCCAATGTCGCCTCCGGACGTTACGACGGCTTCTGGGAATTCAACTTGAATCCCTGGGACACATCTGCGGGCGTGCTCTTGGTGCGCGAAGCGGGCGGCACTGTCACCCGCTTCGACGGCTCAGACTGGCGGATCGACAGCTCCGAGACGCTGGGATCGAACGGCTTGCTGCATGAAGAGATGATGAAGAACTTCGCCGAGATCTTCGCCGGCCGCGGGCTCGAGCAGATACCCTCTCCCGTCGATTACGCCAAGCAACGCACGTAGCGCCTGCCAACTCCTTCCAGAGCAGCTACAATGTCCCGCATGCGCAGTGGGCTAATCGGAGTATTTCTACTATCGGTTATTTCGCCGGGCCTCGCCCAAACGACAACTCCTGCAACACCGGTGCGAGTCTGCATAGCGCAGCTGCGGAATCGTACGCCGAACAATTTCGATGTGGTCAAGCTGCGTCAGCTCCTGATCGACGGAATCAAACAAACCAGTCTGGGCAAAGCTGGCAGGCTGTCCCTGGTTACCATCGAAGTCGCCGAGAGCGAAGATGCGCAGGCTGCTGTCCAATCGCAGGAATGTCAGTTCACTGTCTACACGCGCCTGCTGCAGCAAGCACCGGTGGAACACAGCAACGTCGATGTCTCCGGGGGCATCACCTACCGCAGCACCCCCGTCGAGAAGAGCCAGTTCCTCATGGGCGTACAGTGCACAGTTGAGCAGACGGGCAACACCATCCCCGCACTCATCGATCGCCAGTACAGCAAGACGCCGGTGCTTCCGCAGCCGGGCATAGAGAAGATGCTTTCGGCTGAGGCACAGCGCATCGCCGACGCCATCGAGAAGAAGCTGAGTACCAGTCCCAAGTAGCCCAACCGACCCCCGGGCAGTGACGCGCCTCCTTGACTCCGGCTGCGCTAGAATTGCATTTGTGAATAAGTCGCTGCTGAACCGCACTGTCGAGAAGCGTCCCACCAGCGTCCGCCTGCAGGGCCGGATCCTCTTTCTCACCGAAGATCCGCAATTGATCAAGCGCCAGCTCGACGGCTGGGACATGCCCTGGGACACGCAGAATCCCGCGAACAATCCCAAGCTTCGGGACGACATCTCGACCGACGAAATCACGCCGGCACACGTCTGCTTCTTCTTCGACGAAACTCTGGGTGAGTTCCCGTACGTCGGACTTAAGTGCGGCAACGAACTGCCGATCCAGCGCGGCGATGTGAAGCGCGGGGGATTCGTCTGTGCAGTGAGCGGAAAGCGACGCGGGAAGGGAAGCAGTCGCGAACAATCTCCGTATGCCGAGCGCTGCGCAGGCATTCAACTCGTCATCGCAGAGAATATCGAGCGCATCTACAAACAGAATTGCCAGAACCTCGGCGTGCTGACCTCGACCGATTTCTCGCTGATCGACAAAGTTCGTTCTGGTGAAGAAATCCCGCTTTCCGTGTTCACGCAAGGTGAAGACGAGATCACGCGCCAAGTCATCGAATACGGTGGGCTGTTCCCGTTCAACGTCGCGCGACTCCAGTCCTCCCAGCCCGGCGCAAGAAAATCCGTCTCGCTCCCGGCGATCACGACCGCTGAGCGTCCGATGAACATTGCCGAGAAGATATTCGCGCGCCATTTCATCAACGAATCCGGAAAGATCGGCGTGCCCTTCGTAAAACCCGGCGACACAGGTTTCGCGCGCACCGATCTACGCTTCTCGCACGAATACGTAACGCCGATGTCAGCGATCTTCTATGAGCACTTTGTCGGGAAAGACGAGCCTGTCACCGACAAAGAATCCATTCTCTTCTTCCGCGATCACCTAACTTTTCTGGATGACGTCATCTCCGAAGAGAAGCGCAAGATGGGTCTGCTCGACATGGCGTCGCAGCTCAAGCTCAAACAACAGGACTTCGCAGCGAAGCAGGGCATCCGACTGCACGGCGAGCTGAAGGATCGGAAAGGTTCGGAAGGAATCTGCCACTCTATCGTGCTGGAGAGTTATGCGCTGCCGGGACAACTCAACGTCGGCTCCGACTCCCACACTCCGCACGTAGGCGCGATCGGATGCATCGCATTCGGCATCGGCACCACCGACGTCTTCAACGCCTGGTTCACAAAGGACATTCGCGTCAAGGTGCCGGAATCGGTCAAGGTCGTCATCCGCGGCAAGCGCCGCGCGAACGTGACTGCGAAGGATTTCATTCTCCAATTGCTCGCGATGGACTACATCAAGAGCGGTAAGGCACTCGCCAAAGTGATGGAGTACAGCGGCGAAGCGATTGAAGAGCTAAGTGTCGATGAACGCGCAACCATGACCAACATGGCGGCCGAGATCGGCGGTTTCACCGGCATCGTTGCGCCCGATAAGAAAGTTGTCGAATTCCTCGTGGAGCGTCGAGGGATGGCGCGCGCCGAGGCAGAGAAACTGATCTCCGGCCTGAGTTCAGATCGGAACGCAGAATACTCGCATGTCATCGAGCTGAACGCCGACGAAATCTACCCAATGGTTGCGACTCCCGGCGATCCCGGCAATGGCAAGTTCATCCGCGACCTGAATACCCCGGTCCCGGTGGAGATCGCATACGGTGGCACTTGTACCGCGGGCAAGAACGAGGACATGGATATGTACGCACGCGTTCTCGCCGACGCAGTGGAGCAGGGAAGACGGGTCGCGCAGAATACGAAGTTCTACATACAGTTCGGTTCGCAGGAGACCCGCGAGTATTGTGTTCGCAAAGGCTACCTGCCGATCTTTGAGAAGGCCGGAGCGATCGTGATTGAGCCCTCCTGCGGCGCCTGCATCAATGCCGGCCCCGGGGTCTCGACCCGTCCCGATCAGATCGTTATCAGCGCGCAGAACCGCAACTTCCCGGGCCGCAGTGGTCCGGGGCAGATGTACCTGGCCTCTCCTTTGACGGTTGCCGCCAGCGCCATCGCGGGGCACATCGTGGAGTACGAACCGCTTGCCGTAACAGCGGGCAGGTAGCTGGAACCGCGGACCTCCCCTAGCAACCATCAGCCCGGAAATTAGCATCTTTACTGCTCGGGCCGGACCATCCCGTGTGAGCCTATCCCTGCCCGCGATCTCAGTTGTCTTCCGGCGGTTTCAGATAAAGGACCTAACTACGAAGCATGCGTGCTCGTGACGCGGAATCCGTAGTGCATCGATCGGAATCGGGTTCCGAATCGGCGAGAGCAAGGAGCGCTCCGCCGCAAGAGGAGAACCTCGCCAAGGAAGCGATCTTCGCCGGTGGAGGCGAACTCGGCGAGCGCATGCGCGCGATCGACTGGTCCGGAACTCCCCTCGGTCCCGTGAGCTACTGGCCACAAAGCCTCAAAACCTGCATCCGTATCATCCTCACCTCGCGTCAACCGATGTTCGTCTGGTGGGGCGACCAGATGATCAACCTCTACAACGATGCCTACAAGGCCATCGTGGGAGGGAAGCATCCAGAGGCACTCGGACAGCCAGCATCCGTTGTGTGGCGTGAGATTTGGGATCAGGTCGAGCCCAGGGCGCGATCGGCCATGGAGCGGAACGAGGGTACGTATGATGAATCCCTGTTGCTCATCATGGAGCGTTACGGATACCAGGAGGAAACGTACTACACCTTCTCCTACAGTCCCGTTCCCAACGATCAAGGCGGGACCGGCGGTATCATTTGCGCGAACACCGACAACACCCAGCGGATCATCAGCGAACGTCAGTTGATGCTTTTGCGCGAACTGGCCACCGACACCGCGAACGCTCGCACCCGGGAAGAAGCCTGCCGCTTGAGCGCCGGCAGCCTGAAAAAGAACGACAAGGACATCTGTTTTGCCGCGATCTATGTTTTCGACTCGGCGGCGCAGTCTTACAAACTTGCTGGCACGTCGGGGATCAAGGCGGGCGAAGAAGCTGCACCGAAACGAATTGCTGCGGAGGACGACGCTGTCTGGCCATTGAGTTCGGCTGCGAATAATCTTGAGGGAGCTCTTGTCGATAATCTGGGGAGCCACTTTTCCGGCTTACCTTGTGGCTCGTGGGAGCAGCCATCATCGAAGGCTGCACTACTCCCCATTCCATCCGTCGGAACCGGGCGTCCCTCTGTTCTGGTCGTGGGCCTGAACCCATTCCGCCGTTATGACGACAGCTACCAGGGATTCCTGAAGCTAGTTGCCGGACAAATTTCCGCCAGCATTTCCAATGCACAGGCCTATGAGGAAGAGAAGAAGCGTTCCGAAGCACTGGCAGAGATCGACCGCGCCAAGACTACCTTCTTCAGCAATGTAAGCCACGAACTGCGAACTCCGCTGACGCTCATGCTTGGACCGCTCGAAGATGAGATCGGCCGGACAGAACTGACGGCGGATCAAAAGCGTTCGTGGGAACTCCTGCATCGGAACGCGCTTCGACTGCTGAAATTAGTGAACGCGCTGCTGGACTTCTCGCGGATCGAAGCCGGCCGAGTTCAGGTCAACTATCAGCCGACAGATCTCTCCGAGTTCACCGCTGAACTGGCTAGCGTGTTCGAATCCGCCGTGGAACGTGCAGGCCTGTACTTGAAGATCGACTGCCCACCGCTGCACCAGAAGGTCTTCGTTGATCCCGACATGTGGGAGAAGATCATCCTCAACCTGCTATCGAACGCGTTGAAATCTACGTTCCACGGGGAGATTGATGTCGTAGTAAGAGACGCGAAAGATGGTGCCGACGTGATCGTCCGCGACACCGGGACCGGCATCCCCGAATCTGAGATTCCGCACCTTTTTGAGCGATTCCGCCGCATCGAGGGCGCGAGAAGGCGAACCCACGAGGGCAGCGGCATCGGTCTCGCGCTGGTGAATGAGTTAGTGCAGATGCACGGTGGCACCATCTCGGTGCAGAGCAAGCTAGGAAAAGGCACGGAGTTCAAGGTTCACGTTCCATACGGGACTGAGCATCTTCCATCCGAGCAGATCTCCACAGCCCGAGGCAGAACGAGTTCCGGCGTAGGCAGCAGCGCATTCGTGCAGGAAGCGATGAGTTGGCTGCACGGAGCTGAGGAGAATCCCAGGATTGAGATCGGCGATTTTGAGCCGATTGGCTCTCCGCGGAAAACGGAAAAAGAAGCGCGAGTATTGCTGGTGGATGACAACGGCGACATGCGCGAATACGTCCAGCGACTATTGAGTGAAAGGTTTGAAGTGACGGTCGCCGAGAACGGCCAGGCAGCGCTCGAAAAAGCAATCGCCGATCCGCCGGACCTGGTACTCACCGACGTGATGATGCCGGTGATGGACGGCTTCCAACTCCTCGACGCCCTGCGCAAAGATCCAAAGACGCAGTTGCTTCCCATCATCATGCTGTCGGCACGTGCTGGCGAAGAGTCACGTGTCGAAGGTCTGCAGGCAGGAGCCGACGATTACCTCGTGAAGCCATTCACCGCGCGCGAACTGATGGCCCGCGTCGAGGCCCACGTGAAGATGTCGCGCCTGCGTCGTGAATTCTACGAACAGCGAATGGAACTGCAGCGTCAACTCAAGCAAGCTGGAGATGCGGTAGAGCACCTGACCGACGCGTTTCAGATACTCGACAAGGATTGGCGCATCACTTACATCAATCCCGCTGGAGAACAGCTGACCGGCCGTTCGAAAGAAGAACTCTCGCAGCAGTCGATCTGGGATCTCTATCCGCAAATCAAAGGAACTGCCCTCGAACTCGAATGTCGCCGCGCGGCACGGGAGCAAGTTCCCATTGAGTTCGAATACCTCTCACCCGAGTCACAGAGATGGTACAAACTGCGCATCTATCCTTCTCCGGAAGGTGGGGCGGCTGTCTATCTCAGGGACATCACCGAAAGCCGCAAAGCTGAAGAGGCCTTGCGTAAAGCAGAACAACTCGCTGTAGTTGGTCGCTTGGCGGCCAGTATTTCGCACGAACTGAACAATCCTTTGGAAGCCGTTACGAACCTGCTGTTTCTTGCCAAGACTGCGGATCCGGACGAGGCGAAGGGTCTTCTCGAACTCGCCGATAAAGAAGTTCGGCGGCTCTCACACATCGCCAGCAGAAGCCTGAAGTTCTATCGCCAGACCACCTCGCCCGGTAGCGCCCAACTTAAGGACATCCTCGACTCCGTGCTGTTCTTCTACGAGCCAAGGATTCGAAGCAAGAACATCAAGGTGGAGCGCCGTTACGACGACGTTCCCGATGTTTACTGCTTGCAGGGTGAGATGCAGCAGGTCTTCGCGAACCTCGTCAGCAACGCTCTCGACGCAACCGAAACTGGCGGCCGACTTCTGATCTCGATATCGAAGGCCCCGACACGCGACGGCTCTCTGAATCCCGGGGTCCGAGTAACGGTCGCCGACACCGGCATCGGTATGAACGAGAACACGAAGCGGCACCTATTCGAGCCGTTCTTCACCACTAAGGGTGAAATGGGCACCGGCCTCGGCCTATGGGTGTCGCGAGAAATCCTCGAGAAGCATCGCGTCGGCGTTCAACTCCGCAGCAAGCCCGGAAAGGGAACCGTCTTCTCCCTCACGTTCCCGCTCGATGGTCTCTCACCCGTTACCAAGATTGCCTGATTCTACTTCGTCGCTCCCGCTTGTGACGAAGGCGTGACCTTGAATGCGCTCGCCAGCCAGTCATCACTTCTCCATGAAGGACGAGTCTTACCGTTAGCGATCTCATAGCCGAGCAGGAACTGCGTTCGCGCAAACATCGCGCCCGCTTCCCAGTCGAATGGCATCGTCATATCATCGCTGGGCTGATGATAACGGGTGCCGTAGAGTTCACGGAACTTGTCAGCGGTTTTGGGATCCCCCCGCATACTCACACTCACCGCCGGAATCCCCTGCCGAATGAACGAATATCCATCGCTGCGAGTCATGAAACTGCCGCGCTGAGGCGCATCTTTCGCCGGCTCAACCGTGGGAAGTCCAACCATCTTTGCGACTCGTTGTAATGCGACATTCATCCCGACGCGATCGGGTCCAACCACGATCTCCTTGTACTCGCTGAAGAAGGGGATCATGTCGATGTTGATGTCGGCGATCATCGACTCCCGGCTGATGGTCGGGTAATGCGCGAAGTAGTCGGATCCGAGCAGCCCTTTCTCCTCGCCCGTGACGAATGCGAAAAGAACCGAGCGCGCCGGAGCCTTTGGCAGAGAGGCGAACGCTTCCGCGATATTCAGGACCGACGTCACCCCGCTCGCGTTATCCCAAGCTCCGTTGTAGAGCGCGTCGCCATTCACCGGTTTGCCGATACCAAGATGATCGTAATGCGCCGAATAGACAACGAACTCATCCTTCAACTTCGCATCGGAGCCACGCCGTATCGCGAGAACGTTGGGGCTCGTAATATCCCGGTGACTCGTCTCGACATGTACCTTCAGTTTGTAAGGCGTAACGAACGACTGGTTCTTCCCGGCTTTCAACGCGTCCAACGCTTGCTCCATTGACGATGGTGCCGTAAGGAATACCTGCTCCGCCATCGCAGGCGACAGTGCAATGGTCGCCCTGATCTCCGGGAAGCCGTTTGGCTTTCCGTCAGCGCCAATCCATCGCATACCCGGCAGGTCGATGTTCGCCGCCAGTTTCGCGAATGGAGTCTCTTTCTCCGACTCCGGCGTCGGCAACAGCACGATGCCGATCGCCCCGTGCTTCACGGCTTCCGCCTGGATCATCATCGAGGTCCCGTAGTGGGCGCGCTCTTCGGCAGGCAGCGCCGGCGAGCCTCCGCGGAAGACCGCGACGAACTTGCCCTTGACGTCAACCCCGGCATAATCGTCGATCTTGTGGCTCGGAACCACAGCTCCGTAGCCGACGAACACCACCGCACCTTCGGCATCGACCGATGTTTCAAACGGCGAACCGAACGCTACATACTCCTGCCCGAATTCACCAACCTTGCCCACCTGCCCGCCTTGTTCACCGAAGGCGTCGCACTTGTCCGGAATCACCGTGAATTCACGAAAAGGAACCTGTTGAAAGTAAGTACCCTTGGTGCCCGCGGGCTCCAGTCCCATGGCCTCCAGTCGCGAGGCCAAATACCTGGCAGCCAACTCACCTCCGCGGGTTCCGGGAGCCCTGCCCTCGAACAGATCGTCGGCAAGCAGCGCAAGGGGAGCCCGAACCGTTGCGGCCGTAATGCGATCGACCCCCGGCTTCACTTCGGCGGGATACTTAGTCGTGGTTTGCCCAAACGCCGCAGACGTAAGAACAAGTGCAATGAGAGTAGTGCGGAATTTCAAGTGGTCCTCCCAGGGTTGCTGAAGCAGCCTTCCCGGCGCAAGTTGAAGGCGGGCCATAGTACCTGTTCCCGCCCCACGCTGTCAGCGACAAGGAACGGCTCGATGCCTGAAAATCACCGCACAGCCAGCCTGTGACCCACTTCCTTGCTATTTCGGTTCGCGGCTGAACTGACCTTTTGTTAGAATCTTCTGTTTCCACAGAGATCCATTACCCACTTGGGAAGAGAGACCGCAAAATGGCTTATGTAATTGCAGAACCCTGTATCGGAACCAAGGACACGGCGTGCGTTGATGCCTGCCCGGTGGATTGCATCCACCCGAAGAAGGACTCCGACAAGTACGCGACCGAAGAGCTGTTGTACATCGATCCGGTGGAGTGCATCGACTGCGGCGCTTGTGTTCCGGTCTGCCCGGTTTCGGCAATCTTCGCCCTCGACGATCTGCCGGAAAAGTGGAAGGAATACGCCGAACGCAACGCCAAATACTTCGGCCGCTAACGCCGGTCCAAAGATAGAATTCAGGCGCGCGAATAGCGCGCCTTTGTGCTTTCCACCCCACTGAATTCACTTCCCAGATTTCTTCCTCCAGTGCACAATCTTTCGCACCGTGCCGGCTCTCCATTTCCCGCTCTATTTTTATCTTGGTTCCTGGCGAATCCACCCGCACTGGGTGTTCGAAGCCCTCGCGTATTTCCTCGGCTTCCGCGTCTATCTCGCCGTGCGTAGACGTGCCGGCGACTCCATCCCTGAGCCCACCCGCTGGACCGCCATTGCCGCTGCCGCCGTCGGCGCCGCCCTTGGGAGCAAACTTCTGTTTCTCTTCGAAAACCCCGCAGAAACTTTGCAACATTGGCGAGACCTCGCGTTCCTCATGGGAGGCAAAACGATTGTCGGCGGGCTGATCGGAGGTCTCTTCGGGGTGGAACTCGTGAAATCGCGCATGGGCGAGCGCCGATCCACCGGCGACCTCTTCGTCTTCCCGTTGATCATCGGCATAGCGATCGGTCGCATTGGCTGCTTCCTGACTGGCCTGGCCGATCACACCTACGGCGTTGCGACATCACTTCCTTGGGCCATCGACTTCGGCGACGGCATCCGTCGCCATCCGACTCAGCTTTACGAAATCCTATTCCTTCTCGCACTCGGAGCGGTACTTCTCCTCGTTCGTCGCCGCCTCACCGAGAGTGGCGATCTGTTCAAGTTGTTCATGGTCGCGTATCTAGGCTGGCGATTCGCGATCGGATTTATACAACCGGAGATTCCATTGGCTGGACTCTCCGCGATCCAGTGGGCATGTCTCGCAACCCTGATCTACTACGCAGTGCTCTCCCGCAAACGATTCGTATTTTCGCGCGCTGAGCCCGCAATGAGGACTCATGGCTAAAGTTCGTCCGTACCTCTATTACGACGTCGCAATCTCGATCTGCTCGACCTGTTATCGCCGCGTCGACGGCAAGATCGTCTTCATGGACGGGAAAGTATTCCTGCTCAAGCGCTGCCCCGAGCACGGCAGCGAGAAGGTTCTCGTCGCCGACGACATCGACTATTACCGCCGCAGCCGCGAAGTGTTCATCAAGCCGCCCGAAATGCCCGCCGTCTACAACACCCCCGTGAAGTGGGGATGCCCCTACGACTGCGGCCTCTGCTCCGATCACGAGCAGCACTCCTGCCTTTCGCTCATCGAGATCTGCGATCACTGCAACCTGAATTGCCCGGTCTGCTATGCCTCCAGCGGTACGCATCGCCCGGAGTTCCGCAGCCTCAACGAAATCGAGGCCATGCTCGACGCAGTTGTCCGCAACGAACTGCGGCCCGACGTCGTGCAAATTTCCGGCGGAGAGCCCACGCTGCATCCCGACTTCTTCCGGGTACTCGATATGTGCAAGGAGCGCCCGATCCGCCATTTGATGGTCAACACCAACGGCCTTCGCATTGCCCAGGATGAGGAATTCGCAAAGCGTCTCGCCGGGTACATGCCCGATTTCGAACTCTACCTCCAGTTCGACTCCTTCGAGCGCGACGCATTAATGCGACTCCGCGGTGCCGATCTGCGCGAGATCCGCAAGCGCGCCATCGATCGCCTCAACGAACTCCAGGTCTCAACGACGCTCGTCGTAACCGTCAGCCGCGGTGTCAACGACCACGAACTCGGCGCCAAAGTCGACTACGCGCTTCAGCAGCCCTGCATTCGCGGCGTCACCTTCCAGCCCGTGCAGGATGCCGGACGCGTCGAACGCTACAACTCCGCCGAGAACCGGCTCACGCTTACAGAAGTCCGCCGCCGCATTCTTGAGCAGACCTCGGTCTTTCGGCCCGAAGACGTCATCCCCGTACCCTGCCATCCCGACGCGCTAGCCATGGCCTACGCGCTCAAGATTGGCGGCAGCGTTGTGCCACTCACCGGAATGATTCCGCCCGAAGTCCTCATCGAGGGTGGCCGAAACACCATCGTCTTCGAACAGGACGATGCCATTCGCGACGGCGTCTTCAAACTTTTCTCGACCAATCATTCGCCGCAATCGTCCGCCGACTCTTTGCGCGAACTTCTCTGTTGCCTGCCCAAACTCGAGGTCCCAACCGATCTCGGCTACAACAACTTGTTCCGCATCCTGATCGTGCAGTTCATGGATGCCCACGCCTTCGACGTGCGCTCGGTCAAGAAGAGCTGCATCCACATCGCCCATCCCGACGGCCGCCTCATTCCATTCGATACTTACAATCTGTTCTATCGCGACGACCTGGAGCGCACACGCCTCGCCGCCCTGCGTGAACCCGGAGAACTCATCACCATTGGAGCTAGCCGATGAGCGATGTCCCACCGCCCCTCCCGCCTTCTGTACCGCCAATCATGCCGCCGCCCGCACCGGCGCCGTTTCTCCAAGGTCCCGGGTCGCCGCGCGACACCGTCGGCAAAGGAGTGCTGATCGTCTTCCTTTGGAACGTCGGTCAACTCATCGCCGGTGCACTCACCATACCGCTCGGCGTTGGCGCAGTCATCCTGGCGATCTTCGGTGTAGTTGAACTTGCCTACGTGATCCCATTAGCGGTGATGGCTCGCAATGCCGGCGAGCGCGAGCGCATGAAGGGAATCATCATTATGGGATCCGTAGGCTTTCTTCTAACGGCCGCATGCTGGGGAGCGGTGCTGGGGATGCTAAGCCACGCGAAGTTCTAGGAGAAATCCAGCACTTGAACATCACTGGCCAGAGTAAAGGAAGACAGATTCTGTACGGAATGGCCATGATCTGGTTGATCAATCTACTCCACGCCCTCATCGGATATGTCGCCTTGTCCACTATTGTCGGCATGGTTCTTCTGGCAGCATTCACGGTGATTCAACTGCTTTATGGGATATGTCTGGTATTTATGGCATGGAATCGTCAGTTGATCGACGCTGCTAA
>JADMIO011624663.1_pt1 | contig 13915 bp, 10 predicted proteins | sample 8958161 | NCBI WGS metagenome assembly JADMIO01 (sample SAMN16585339, study PRJNA669376) | soil metagenome | isolation source: Crop rotation soil | place: USA: Cullars Rotation, Alabama | collected 2011 | reverse complement strand
TGGTCTCGGCAACACTTACCTGACCGCCGGCGATCGTCCGTTTGTAACGAACAACTCAGCCGATCCGCGTTTGGTTGGTATCAGCCAGTTGGATGCCGCCGTTCTTTTTGGCGCGCCTCTTACTAACGTCAACGGTTTTTACTCGATGAACCAAATCAACACTGCGGGCGCATTTGTGGCTATTAACCCGAACGATGTGCACTATGTGGTTAATGCACCAGGAGCGGCCAGAATTTTCGGTACGCCTTTTGGCAACTCGCCTCGCAATTCTCAACGCGGACCAATATTCAATCAGTTGAATATGAGCGTGTTCAAAAACATCAAGGTCCTTGAGCGACTCACCGTGCAATTGCGCGCTGAAGCGTTCAACGTCTTGAATCATCCGAACCCCGGTTTCGGCGTCGAACGAGGCGGTTACCTGCCTAATAAAGACGTTCTCAATGCCGGAGCGGCGGGCGCCGGTTTCGCCGAGAATAAGGACATCGAGTTGGCACGCCGCGTAGTTCAGGTGGGCCTCCGCATAATCTTCTAGTTCACGAGTTTTGAACTGGATTTTCGGGGAGGGCCATGTCAGGCTCTCCCCTTTTTTTAACTTGCTGAAACTAAATTCGGCTGCTGACGACCGCGCGCGCGGGCTGCGCTGAAGCCCAATGGAAACTTCGTCGCGGGTGCAATATAATCACTAACTCTCAGCGAACCAGTTTCCCAGAAATAGTCGTTGTCAAAGGGAGAACTCATGAAAAATTTATTCAATGCCATCCTAACCATATTCGTGCTTTTTAGCCTGGCGTTGGCCCAGACGCCGCAAACGCCAAATGAGCAGGAGCCGAGCCAGGACGTCATCCGCATCAGCACCTCGCTGGTGCAAACGGACTTAGTCGTCACTGATAAAAACGGCGTCGTCATCAGCGACCTTCAGCCCGACGAAGTTAAGGTCTTTGAGAACGGTAAACGTCAGGACGTTAAGTTTCTGGAATTTGTAAATTCAGAAGGCGGCGCGCCGCTGCCGGAAAATCTAATCATTAACGGCAAGCCAGTTGATCCGGAAATAGCGAAGAACCTCTCCGCCAAAGATCTGCGGCGCGTCTTTGCATTCGTCGTTGACGATCTCACGGTCCCTTTTGAAGATGTAGTTACAGTGCGAAAATTACTCACTGACTTTGTTGACAATCGCATGCGCGAGGGCGACCTCGTCGCCATCATTCGCGTAGTCGGCGGCAGTGGTTTGTTGCAGCAGTTCACCTCGGACAAAGCGATCCTAAGAAAGGCCATTAATCAAATCACACCGCAGCTTCACCCGTATTCCGCTTTTGATAATTTGCCGGCCGATCAGCATATCAATACACAGATGTTGCAGGCTGCGGAAACCGAAGGGGCACCTTTTCCGGCCGAAGCTATTAGTGCTGCGAATACGAATTTGGATACTTCCAACGACGGCATCAACCGGGGTTTTCGCGCGTTGCTCACCCTCCAGGTGGCCGCAGAAGTTACGGACAATCTTAAAGGACTGCCGGGCCGCAAATCCCTGGTGCTGATCTCGGGTGGCTTGCCGCTGTCTGAATCGTCGCCGACGCAAATTACGGTGGACGGTCTGCCGATAACCATCAACGAAACGCGAAACTATTTGGGCAATGCGACTTATCTGTTGCGTCAGTTGGTTGATCGCGCCAGCCGCGCCGGAGTGGTTATCAACACCATGGATATTCGCGGGCTGAAAGCGAGTCGCGGGGTTTCAAAATTTACCGACCCGGGCAACGAGGCCACCAGCGCTTTATTCGGCGGCAATAGCGGCGGCGCCAGCTTTGGACGTACGGCCAACATGGCCCAGTTTGACAACGGTGCGCTGGACACGCTTTCCAGTCACCTCGGACTGGCAGCGCTGGCCGAATCTACCGGTGGCCTCTCGGTTGTGAACACAAGTAACTTTAATGAAGGCCTCGATCGCATACTTTCTCGTAGCAACTACTACATCGTTGCTTACACTCCGACTGAAGCATTCGATAACAAGTATCACAAACTGGAAATCAAGGTGAGCCGCCCTGGCGCCAAGGTGTATTCGCGCGAAGGTTATTTCGCAACGCCTGATGCCCCAGCCGGACCGATGACGAAAGAGCAGGCGATCTTCAAAGCAGTGATGTCGCCACTCGCCAAGCGCGACGTGGAACTGGCGGCGCGGCTGCAATATCGTTTTCTGCCGGATACGGGAGCCGAACTTGATTACCACTTGCTGGTGAATGCAAACAATCTGAGCTTCACCCAGGACGCTGATGGCAAATACAAAGCGACCTTTGATGTGGTGGGCTTTGTTGCCAACAGCGTCGGCAAATCCGCCGGCGGCTTTAGTCAAACCGTAACTGCAAATCTTTCTCCCGACCAGTACCATCACGCCCTGACGACCGGGCTCAGCTATTCCGCTCATGCGCAATTGCCGCCGGGAAGTTATCAATTGCGAGTTGCCGTGCGCGACAATTCCAGTGGCCGCCTCGGTTCGATCTCGCAATACCTCGAAGTGCCGGACCTCAGCAAGAAGCATCTCACCGCCAGCAGCATCTTTCTGTATGCGGTGGATCCGGCCCAGTCCAGTACTGCTAAGCCCGAGCCGCTAACGGCTTTGAGAGAGTTGCCACGCAAGGACGATCTTCGCTATGCGGTGGTCATTTACAATCCTAAGTTAACGGACAATCAAAACCAGTTGCGCAGTGAGGTAATTGTTAGCCGTGGCAACAAGATAGTCTTTCAGGAGCCAGAGTCAGCGGTGGGTGGGACCGTGCAAAACGGACAGGTCATCAAAATCGGTCAGCTCGGACTCGGCAAGGCACAAGCCGGTCGCTATGTCCTGACGATCGTCATCACTGATCCCCAGGCTAAAAAAGAAGAGCGCACTATCATGCGTAGTGTTGATTTCAACCTCGTAAATTAACTTCACCGGCAGGCCTGTCAGCAACGAAAGCGGAATGAGACTAGTTCAGTTTCGTTCCGCTTTTGGTTGTCAGGTTCACTACTTACGGCATCATTAATTCAATTACCTAATCGGCGGAGTATTTTTGCGTTCGCCGCGCTTTCAAACCCGATCGCATCAGTCGCCATAGCCTTCTTCATACTGCATGGCTCCTACCACGTTGCCTTCTGTATCTTCAAAAAAGATAAGCGTCCCCACGGTGGGAATGTGAAATTTTGGCATGACTATCTTGCCGCCATTCGTCTCCACCGCCGTGATCGTCTCGTCAATCGACTCAATGCCGATCGTACATTCGAAGCCAAACATAGGCTTTCCGGGAACTACTTCGCGCCGTCCTTGCAGCGCGCCGTGCACTCCCGGGTCCGCGTCAGTGCCCGTTTTGATCAAGAAAAATCCTGGCAGTCCCCAAGCCATAAACTGCCAGCCAAATGTTTGCTGGTAGAAGTCACGGGCGCGCTCAACGTCGTCGGCATTGACGGCAAAATGTTTTAGATTATTCGGCATCAATTTATCCCTTTCACCGTGAAGCATTACTGTTTGCACTGCGAGTGTTTGACTTGTGCTAATAACACTATTCTTTAGCAGGCGCAATTGCATGGTCCGCCCTGACGTTTCAACACCGTCGCCTGGGAACTTCCGTGAAAATCTTGTTTGCCTGACAAAGAAAGTTGTAGGATTAGCCGGCTCAAAAACCTCGCGTATTTTCTGATCAACGAAAGGAGCACCTTCGATGCTTAAAAGAAATCATATCCTGGGACTGTGTTTGTTTTTAGCAGCGCTTGCTACCGTTGCTTTTGCCGATCAGCCGCGAATGTTCGCAGCCCGCACCAATCTGCAGGATGCGCGAGCCCAATTGCAGGGTGCCTTGCGCAATAAGGGCGGTCATCGCGCCCAGGCGATCGGTTACATAAATTCCGCAATTTCTGAAATAAATGAAGGCATTCGTTTCGACCGGCGCCACAATCATTCGACCGTCGCGACGCTACCGGCTGATCAACCCCATATGCAACGCGCGCTCGATCTCTTGCGCGATGCGAAAAGCAATCTCGAGGCGGCTACTGCCGACAAAGGCGGGCATCGCGAGCGCGCCATCGGCTATGTAAACAGTGCCATCGACGAAGTAAGAAAAGGTATTGATGCAGGAGAATGAGACGGCGATAACTCTGTCTTCATCAGGCAGCCTGGACAAGAATTTGAGGCGCCATAAATTAATCTGCCGCCCTTCCACTTTCAAACCGTACTCACCAATTGGATTGGCTAGTCTTTAGCAATCCCTGTCCGCAGGCTCGTGTGCCTGACTTTGATGGAGTCAATCATGTTTTCAAAAATCCGGCTGTTGCTTTTCTTGTTCACGTTCTCATTGACCATCCAGGCACAACAAGCGGGTCTGGACGCAATGATCGATCGCGACCTCGCTTCGTTGGTGGCAACTTATAAGACACTTCACGCCGCGCCGGAGCTTTCCCATCATGAACAGAAGACGTCCTCCTTTTTCGCTGCTCAGTTGCGCGCTATGGGCTACGAAGTAACTGAACGTGTCGGCAAATATGACGACGCGGCATTAACTAGTTATGGAGTGGTTGCGGTGATGAAAAATGGCGCCGGGCCGACCGTGTTGATTCGCACCGAGCTCGATGCTTTGCCCGTGGATGAGAAGACCGGCCTGCCATACGCAAGTAAGGTAAAAGCGAGGAACGACGCCGGTGATGAAGTGAGTGTAATGCATGCCTGCGGCCACGATATTCACATCACCAGCATGCTTGGCACGGCTAAAGTGCTTTCAGCGTTGAAGGATCAGTGGCATGGCACGCTCGTGATTGTGGGCCAGCCCGCTGAAGAAACTGTTGACGGCGCGCGCGCCATGATGCGCGATGATCTCTATCAAAAATTTCCTAAGCCTGATTACGTGTTGGCGTTACATGACCATGCAAATCTTGAGGCCGGCCGGGTTGGTTACACGCCCGGATATGCGCTGGCAAGCGGGGATTCAGTTGATATAAAAATTCGCGGCATCGGTGGACATGGGGCGGCGCCCGAAGCCACCAAAGATCCGATCGTGCTGGCAGCAGAAATCGTGCTCGCATTGCAAACCATTGTGAGCCGGGAAAACTCTCCGCTCGATCCAGCAGTAATCACTATCGGCTCGATTCATGGCGGCAGCAAACACAACATCATTCCGGATGAAGTTAATTTGCAATTGACGGTGCGCGCCTATCGTGAAGAAGTTAGACAGCGAATGCTCGCCTCGATTGAACGGATCATTCAGGGACTGGCGGCGGCAGCCGGCATACCCGCTAATCTTGCGCCCGTCATGACGATTAGCAAAACTCAGTTTACGGCGGCGACTTACAACGATCCGGCGTTAACAGAACGGCTGGCTACTGTCTTTACCAAAGCTTTCGGCGCGGAAAATGTCGTGAAGCTGCCACCAATGATGGTCAGCGAGGATTTCGGCTATTTTAGTTTAGACAAGACCATCCCTTCCCTGGACTTTTCTCTCGGCGCGGTTGATCCGGAAAAAATAAAAGCAAGCCGCGCTTCCGGCACGCCTTTACCGTCGCTGCACTCGGCTTTGTTCGCGCCGGTTCCTGAACCCACGCTGCGCACCGGCGTGAAGGCAATGACTTCAGCAGTGCTGGACTTGATGAAAAAGTAATTCTGTTTTTGAAAACAAATTGGTCTAACCATAAGGAGCACACACTAAATGCCTTCAAACTACCTCATCCTCAGTTGTGACGGCGGCGGTATCCGCGGCTTGATTCCAGCGATGTTGGTGCAACGGCTTGACCAGCAGGTGGGATTGCTTGAAAGAGTGAATTTATTTGCGGGGACTTCGGCCGGCGGAATAATTTCGGTCGGCTTAGCAAGCGAGGTTCCTATTTCCACCATCGTCAATATTTTCATGACCCAGGGCGCCGTGATATTCCAGCCATATAAGCCGTTTGACGCAATACCGGCGGAGCTAAGGAAAATTCACCCGCAGGCGTTGAATCTTCCAGCTGATCTTTTGCATGTGAAGTATACCGATGCCGGCGTGAAAAAATTGATCACTCAGACGTATCCGGCGACCAAAAAATTAAGTGAGCTGAACCGCAATGTCCTGGTGACAACGTTGAATCTTTACGACGCAGCCAGACGCGCGTGGAGCCCAATAACGCTCAGCAATCTGCCTGGTCAAACAACGGCTGATACTTTGGTGCTTGACGCCGCGCTTTCGACCAGCGCCGCGCCGGTTTACTTTCCCCCACATGTTTTTGAATACGAGGGCCATCAAATGGCTTATGCCGACGGTGGAATTTTTGCCAATAACCCCAGCATGCTCGCCGCCGCTAGCGTAGTTGCCTCCGGCACTTTGAAAGAACAAGGTTTGGCGTTTCCCGACATTAAGCTGCTTTCGATCGGCACGGGTTTCACGCTCGATGGGATCCCCAGGCAGAATTTGATTCCCCGATTTTGGTACGGCGTGGTCGCCTGGCTGTCGCCAATTACAGCGCCGCCAACGCCCCAGTTTCCTTTGCTATCAGCGCTGATGGATAGCGTTTCGGATATAGATAGCTTCGAGTGTGGACAAATTCTGGGCGACAATTTTCGCCGCGCAAATGTCCAACTGACCGAGCCCGTCGAAATAGATGATTACAAAAAAGTGCCGGAGCTGAAACAAATGGTGGAAGATTACATGGAGACGTCAGAATGGTTGGAAATCGTCGACTGGGCCGGCCGGGAATTCGTCTAACATTTTGTTGCGCACACTTTAGTTTGCGATTATTGCTCTTGCGTCGCGCAACCTATTTTCGTAACGCAAACTGTTAGTTTGCGTGCTGTTTAGCGCAACTATTTTTTGTAACGCAAACTTTAGTTTGCGATTATTGCTCTTGCGTCGCGCAAACTATTTTTTCCGTCGCGCAAACTATTTTCGTAACGCAAACTGTTAGTTTGCGTGCTGTTTTAGCGCAACCAGTTTTAGTAACGCACACTTTAGTTTGCGATTTATTGCTCTTGCGTCGCGCAAACTATTTTTGTAACGCAAACTGTTAGTTTGCGAATCCGCCACGTCATGGACATCGAATCCGTTCGCAAGTTTTGTCTTTCACTGCCGCATACCGACGAGAAGGTGCAATGGGGCAGCGACTTGCTCTTTCGCATCGGCGAAAAAATGTTTGCAGTGGTATCGCTCGAGCCCGTTGCAAATCACGTGATGTCGTTTAAATGCACGGCGGAAAAATTTGCAGAGCTCACTGAACAGGAGGGCATTCATCCTGCGCCGTACGTCGCGCGTTATCATTGGGTTGCGCTCGAGCGGTTTGATGCGTTGCCTGCGGCTGAACTGAAGGCGCTCCTTAAAACTGCTTACGAACTGGTTTATGAGAAACTGCCGGCCCGAAAAAAACTGGATTTGAGTACGACAAAGCCCGCCACTCGCAAAAAGACCCGCCGTTAGCTTTAACAAACGCGACTGTGCCGGATTCTCAACCAGCGTTCCGCAGGCGCGAACACGCACCCGCCATTGAAACTTGCCGCAAAGCTATGCGTAGATAACACTCGGATTTTCGAGCTTTTGTAAGCATTATTTCTATGCCTTTTCTCGAAGCGTTAAAACTCGCCGTCGCTGCTATTCTGGCGCACAAGCTGCGCTCGTTTCTTACTTTATTGGGTGTGATTTTTGGGGTGGCCACCGTCATCATCGTTGTCTCCCTGATCGAGGGCTTCAACGCTTACGTTGACGAGAAGATCGCCAACATCGGCACCAACGCTTTTGCGGTTCAGAAATTCTCTATTGAAGATTTTTCGAGTGTTGCAGCGCTGAATGCAGCACGCCGTCGCAATAAGGACGTGACGCTCGAGGACGCGGCCGCACTCGCCGCTCACGGAGGTTCGATACAGGACGTGGGGGCACAGGAAGACAGCGGTGGCGACGTGAAATTCGGATCCACAAATCTTTTTCGCATTCACATCAACGCCACCACGCCGAACATCGCGGACATCGAACGAATTGACGCGCGCGAAGGTCGCTACTTTAACAAGATTGACGAAGATGGCCGGCGGAATGTGACGTTCATCGGCGCTGACGTAGCCGATAAGTTGTTTCCCAACAGCAGCCCCCTCGGCCAAACAATTCATATTGACGGTCGCGCCTTTGAAGTCATTGGTGTCGGCGAGGCGAAAGGTTCAGTTTTTGGGCAGCCCCAGGACATGTATGTGTCGATGCCTCTGTCCACCTTTCTTGCCTTCTATGGTTCACGGCGTTCGATCAATCTGAGCGTGACTTCGACGAGCCCGCAAACCTACGACGATGCGGTAGAAGAAGCTCGAGTGGTAATGCGTACGCGGCGCAAGCTGCAAAGCTCAGATAAAGACAATTTTGGAATCATCACGCCGAGTGCGATCAATGAATTGCGCGACAAGATTTTCGGCACTATTCAGATCGCGGCCATCGGTATTACCTCCATCTCGCTGGTGGTCGGCGGCATCGTGATCATGAACATCATGCTGGTGTCGGTCACTGAGCGCACCAAGGAAATTGGCATTCGCAAAAGTATTGGCGCGCGGCGCATCGACATTCTCAAACAATTTCTAGCGGAATCGACGATGCTTTCCCTTTTTGGCGGCGCGATCGGAATTTCCATCGCCTATGCCTTGTCGAAACTCGTTGCGGTTTTGACACCAGTGCCGACGGTGCTGCCGTTATTCGCGGTAACGGTGGCCCTGGTTGTTTCGGCGACAGTCGGTTTAATTTCGGGAGTCTATCCAGCCTGGCGGGCGGCCAAGCTGGATCCGATCGAGGCATTAAGAGCAGATTAATGGGCCGCGCGTGAACGCGCACGCACAAATAGTGACATGAAGTTTTTTCAAAGCAACATTTTTGAAAACCTGCGCATGGGGTTGGACACGCTTTGGCAGCACAAGCTGCGGTCGTTGTTGACGATTCTCGGCGTAGTGATTGGCACCATGACCGTGATTGTCATCGCCGCCTTTGTCTCGGGAATTGACGCGCGCGTTTCAAAAGAGATCGAATCCTTTGGCACTAATTCGCTTTACATCTATCGCTTCGATCCGGGCTTTAACTTTAATCCCACTCAGGAAGAGCGCATGCGCAAGCCTCTTTCTTATGAGGACTCGCTGGCGATTGGAAGTGAATGTCCGTCGGTAATTTATTCGGCGGCCTTCATGTCGCCAGTGGATTTTTTTGGCGGACCCTTTACACAACGCGTTAACGTTCGTTACCACGATATCGAAATGACCAACGCTGCGGTCCAGGGCGCATCACCGTCGTACTTCAAAATGGGAGTCACCAATATTTCCGAGGGACGTTACTACACCGACGCCGAAGATGAACATCACGCGAATGTCCTGGTGATTGGACGCGACGTCGCCAACACGTTGTTTCCCTACAGCAACGCTATCGATCAGGAAGTAACGATTAACGGGCGTGGCTATCGTGTGGTTGGGGTGTTAGCCGAACGCGAACTGTTTCTCACCGGCGCCGAAGATCCAAACAATGAAAACAAGGCTGTGTATATGCCTTATCTCACGCTGCGCAAACTGTATCCGGAAGTGAAAGATAATTTCGTGATGGCCCAGGCGCGGCCCGGGCAGATGCAACAGGCAGTTGAGGAAGTACGCGATCTTTTGCGGCGGCGACGTAAAGTTGCTTTCGGCGCATCAGATAATTTTGGCATTTCCACTTCTGAACAAATTCTCTCGCAGTTTGGCGCAATCACGGGCGGCGTCTTTGCTCTGATGGTCGCCATCTCGAGCGTTGGGCTTTTGATCGGCGGGATCGGCGTGATGAACATCATGCTGGTGTCGGTCACCGAACGCACGCGCGAGATTGGTGTCCGCAAAGCGATAGGCGCGCGCCGTCGCGACATCATCATTCAGTTTCTGATTGAAGCGGCCACGCTAACGGGTCTTGGTGGAGTATTGGGAATAGTCGTCGGTTGCGGGATTGCTTTGCTTATTCAAACAGTGATGCCGACTTACATTCCGCTTTGGGCGCCGGTGGTCGGCTTTATTGTCTCGGTCGGCTTGGGTGTAACGTTCGGTTTATGGCCGGCGTGGAAAGCGGCCAAGCTCAACCCAATCGAAGCACTCAGATACGAGTGACGAACGCTTTGAGGCTAGGTCGAAAGCAAGAACATTTACCATTTACCATTTGACATCTCTCATTTGTCATTTTGCCGAGGGCGACAGGGTGACTTTCTCAATTCGCTCCACGAAAAAATATTTTGAAGGGGTTTTGTATCCGGTTCCACTTCTGCAATGGCAAATGAGAGATGTCAAATGGTAAATGGTAAATGTTCTCTTCGCTTTCGACCATTACTCATACCGCAGTGCATCGATCGGATCCAAAGCTGCGGCTTTGCGAGCTGGGTAATAACCAAAGAAGATTCCTACCGCCGCCGAGAAAATCACTGAGCCGATAATCGCCGCCGTTGAAACCAGAGTGGGCCAGCCAAGCATGTAAGGAATCAGAAGCGATACCGCCAGCCCGAGAAAAATTCCCACCAGGCCTCCGGTTAGACTCAACACCACCGACTCGATCAAAAATTGAGTGCGTACTGCTGAGGAGCGCGCGCCGATGGCCATGCGAATTCCGATTTCGCGAGTGCGTTCGGTGACCGACACCAGCATGATATTCATGATGCCGATACCGCCCACCAGCAGTGAAACACTTGCGATACTAGCCAGCAGGATTGTCATGATGCTGTTAGTTTGATTCGCGGCATCCGCAATGTCAGTCATGTTGCGCACAGAAAAATCATCCGCATCGCCTTGGCCCAATTTATGTCGCTGTCGCAGCAACTGGCCGATCTGCATTTGTGCCGTGTAAGTCGCGTCCTGTGATACGGCTGATACGAAAGCGACCTGCACGCGCGGGCTGCCGAGAATCTTTTTTTGTACGGTGGTATAAGGAGCGAACGCGGTGTCATCCTGATCGCGGCCTTGCTGGTCCTGACCCTTGCGCGCCATTACGCCGACAACTCTAAACGGCAGATCTTTAACGCGCACCGTTTGTCCCACCGCATCTGTTCCGGGAAAGAGATTGTCAGCAATCGTTTGTCCAACCACAATCACGCGCGCAGCCGTGCGCACATCCGCATCGCTAAAGAAACTACCGTCCTGTACATTCCATTTGCGGATTTCCGGATACTGTTCGCTGACTCCCTGAATTTGTGTGTTCCAGTTCTGGCTGCCAAAAATCAGTTGCGAACGAGTGGTAATTGAAGGTGTCACCATGGAAACGCTGGGCACTTCTCGTTTGATTGCATCCAGATCCTCAACCGTCAAAGTGTTGGTGCCAGTATCGCCGGTGCCGCTGCGAACGCCGCCCACATTCTGGGCCCCGGCGCTGACAAAAAGGAGGTTCGTGCCGATCCCCGCAATCTGATCCTGAACAGACTGTTGCGCGCCCTGGCCGATACTAACCATCGCAATTACTGCTGACACGCCGATAATGATGCCCAGCATCGTCAAAGCCGCGCGCATTTTGTTACGCACCAGGGCCCGAAAAGCTACTCGAATGATCATTAACAGATTCATGACTCTTGTCCTACTGGCTTTGGCGCTTGCGTACCGGACTTAGGCATTCTCACGAACCGGTCGCGCTCTGGCACTGTGTGGTCGACGGCGGCAATGATTTCTAAATCTTCATCATCGTCATCGTCGTCCAGATCAACCGCCGGCAATTGTTTCAACTCTTCGGATGCGCTTCGCGGCGATTCAATTCGATAATCACTCTTAATTTTGCCGTCCTTAAACACGACTACGCGATCGGCATACTCAGCAATGTCCGGCTCGTGAGTAACCAGGACGAGCGTCATGCCCTGCTCGCGATTCAGTTTTTGAAAAATTTCCATTACCTCAATCGAGGTGCGTGAATCCAGATTACCAGTCGGCTCATCAGCCAAGATCAGCGCTGGCTGGTTAACTAAAGCACGAGCAATTGCCACGCGCTGTTGCTGTCCGCCGGATAACTGGTTCGGATGATTGTTTTCGCGACCCACGAGACCAACCGCGGCAAGTGCCGCCATCGAGCGCCGGTGGCGTTCTGGTCCACTGACGCCGGCATACAGCATCGGCAGTTCTACATTTTCCAATGCCGAAGTACGCGATAAAAGGTTGAACCCTTGAAATACAAAGCCTAATTTCTTATTGCGAATGTCGGCACGTTGATCTTTTGAAAGTTGAGACAGGTCCTGGCAGTCCAAAAAATAATGTCCCTTTGTTGGCCTATCCAAACAGCCAATGATGTTCATGGTGGTTGATTTGCCGGAACCCGAGGTACCCATGATGGCGACAAATTCGCCCTGCTTGATTTGTAGCGAAACGCCGCGCAACGCGTGCACTTCCACATCGCCCATGACGTAGGTTTTGTGAATGTGATCCAACGAAATGACAACGGGCGCTTCATTGGCCGGTGATATTAGCGGCGCGTCCGCCTTCGTTGTTTGCATTTCTCTCGCTTGCATTTGCTTTCCCTTTAACCCGCTGTCCTCAGTGCGCCGCTGCCGCTGTGATCAATTGTTAGGAGCCTCTTTCACCACAGAGCCCGGTCGCACTGAGGAGCGCGGAGCTTGAACGCTTAGTTACCCCGGCGTCCGGCGCCTCCACCCGGAGTTCGCTGCGCGCCGCCAAAGCCTGGCGCTGCTTGCGTACTTGATGGCTTGCTTGACGCCGAAAGCGTTTCACTGGTTATGGCCAACTCACCTTCCTGCAAATTTCCTTCAAGCACTTCGGTGGAGACGCCATCCGTCAAACCAACTTTGATTCGACGCGCTTGTGGCTTGCCATCGGCGCCGAGCACCCAGACGATCCGCGTCTGACCCGGTAACACTGGCGCACTGGCGGGCGCGAAGTTGCTATCGCCTTGATTGCCCCCATTTGGGCCGGCACTGGGGATTGGGTTAGCCGCGCTGCCCCCCGCATTCGCGGAACCCTGCCGGCCCTGCCGCGAGCCTGGTCCATTACCTCCGGAAGTTCCGGTTGCATTCTGCGGCCGAAAACGAAGCGCCGCATTCGGAACTTTGAGAACATTATTTCGCTCGTCAATGGTGAACGTCAGATTTGTAGTCATGCCTGGCTTCAATTTCTCTTGCGGATTACTGACGTTGATGACCACGTTATAAGTAACAACATTCTGGGTGTTCACTGGATTGATTCGTATCTGCTGAATGTCTCCGGTGAAGTTGTCAGCCGGAAAAGCGTCCACCGTAAACTGCACGCCCTTAGCTGTTTCAACTAAGCCGATGTCGGCCTGATCGATGTTCGCGATGACCTGCATTTCAGTCAGATTATTAGCAATTGTGAAAAGGGTTGGCGCGGAGAGACTGGCAGCTACCGTCTGGCCCACATCAACGCTGCGCGATACGACAATCCCGTCGATCGGCGATTCAATAGTTGTGTGCGTTAAGTTTATTTCAGCCAAATTTAGCGCTGCCTGGGCCTGCTGCACCTGTGCCTCAGCCTGTTGCACCTGAGCTTGCGATTGTTGTACTTGGGCCTGCGACTGCTGCAATTGCGCTTGCGATTGAGCAATGCCCGAGCCGGCAGCAGATTGTTGGCTAACAACTGCCTGATTCACCTGGGCCGCCGCTTGATCGTAACGAGCGAGCGCAGCTTTGTAGGCAGTGTTCGCCATGTCGTAATCACGCTGAGCTATGACGCCGCTCTTCAATAAATAATTCTGTTGGTTTAAATAACTGAGTGCGTCATCCGCTTGCGCCTTAAGCACGGCAAGATTTGCCTGCGCTCCGGTCACTCCGGCCGACTGGTTCTGCACGGTTGATTGTGCGGCCAATTTTTTCGCTTGCGCGTCACTTACTCCGGCGCGTGAATTGGCGACCCCGGCGCGCGCTTGCACCAGACTGGCGCGTGCTTGTTGCAGATTAGCTTTCGCCTGATCCACTTGCGCTCGCAGCGTCGATGGATCGAGTTGCGCGATCACCTGGCCCTTCT